>Ga0209148_1001456_pt1 | contig 11976 bp, 13 predicted proteins | sample AraplaCol_mMF_r2_2_FD_184288 | JGI IMG/M metagenome (GOLD analysis project Ga0209148, IMG submission 184288) | Arabidopsis root microbial communities from North Carolina, USA - plate scrape CL_Col_mMF_r2 (SPAdes) (version 2) | ecosystem: Host-associated > Plants > Roots > Endosphere | place...
CGCGTAAAGTCATGTCCTAAGCAGATTCGTCCCGCGGCGGCTGGCGTAATATGCGGCGACGCTCCGCCGCATCGAGTTCTGGCGTGATCCGTCGTACGAGGTCGCGCGCGATCTCGCCCTGCAACGCGAGCAAGGCCATGCGGTCGCGCTCGATCACCGTCGACCAGAGCTGGACCCCGGTTTCGACATCGCACAGCTCGATCGTCAACCGCGCCGCATCGCTCAATCCCGTGATGCGTCCGCCGACCGCGTAACGGACACCGAGCTCGGCCGCACGTGCGGGCAAGGGCAGGCCGGCGAGACGCGGGTCGAAGCTGGTGTTGCGCGACAGGACGGGGAACCAGCGCCAGGCGGAAAGTTCGGCGATCAGGCTGTCGGCAATGCCTTCCGCGAAATAGACCTCTTCCTCGCCGGCAATCGCCTGATCGAACGGGAAAACCGCGATCAACGGGCGTGCCATCACTTGCGCTATGCGGGCGCTGAGCGCGGCCGACGATGCCGCCGCTTCCTCCGCGATCACGCCAACGAAGCGGAAACCGAACCCGCGCAAGGTCTGCAGATATTTCTGCGCATCGCCATCGTCGCCCAACGCCTGACGAAGCGACTTGATTCGGCTGCTGAGCGCGGAATCGGACACGATCCGCCCACCCCAGACGCGTTCGATGATCTCATCCTTCGACACCGCCCGGTCGCGATTTTCGACCAGCAATTGCAAGAGCGCGAAGACCTGCGGCTCGACCGGCACGGCATTCCCATCGCAGCGCAATTCGCGCTTGGCGAGGTCGAGCTCGAAGGCATCGAAGCGGAAGACGGAATCGGCGATCATTGTGGGTGCGATCCTACAGGGGCGCGAGGCCACAGCAAAATCCACGAAATCTCCAGCCGATCTTCAAGCAAAGCGGCGGCGACCAGGCCACGGAACGGAGGCAACCAGCAAGGAGTTTGCATCATGCCTCTCGTCGATATCCAAGTCATCGCCGGCGTCTTCGACGACAGCCAGAAGCGCGAGATGATCGAGAAGGTCACCGACGCGATGGTCGCGATCGAAGGCGCGGCCCTGCGCGGCGTCACCTGGGTCCGCATCCACGAATATAAGAGCGGCGATTGGGCGATCGGCGGCAAGCCCCTCACCTCCGCAGACGTCAAGACGCTCGCCGCCGGAGGCTCCTGACCCCACGCGGGAGGGGGTTGGATCTGCAATCTCCTCCCGCACCATCCCCAAAGGACCGATATGATGTTGCGCAAAACTTCCGCTTTGGCGGCCACGATGGTGTTGACCTTTCTCACCGGGAGCCCCGCGCTCGCCCAACAGATCAGCCGCGTCGTTCACCATTACGATCTCGATTTCACCGGCCGGGCCGGCACGCGCGCCTTCCGCCACCGGTTGCAGCACGCGGTTAATACCGTTTGCCGAGCCACCGGTTCAAACAACTCGTTGACGGAAAACAAGGATCAGGATTGCCGCGCCGCGGTAATGGCCAAGGTGGAACCCCAGATGCTTGTGGCGATCGAGCTTGCCCAGGCCGGGAAGGCCGAACTCGTCGGACGTTGATGGCGGGAGGGCATGGAGCGTCGACCCCAAGCGGCGCTCCATGCTCTTTAGCCTTGCCGCGATTGCGCTAAAGAAGCGGCATGAACGGGGAGGATCAGGTGAGCGCGTCCGATTATGAGGTGCTGGACGAGGATTTTCGGCGCAAGGTCCGCTTCAGCGCATCGGTGGAGAAGCTCCATAGCGGTTTCCGTTGGACCGAAGGGCCTGCTTATTTCCCCGCGCATCGCTGCCTGATCTGGAGCGATATCCCCAACGAACGCATGCTGCGCTGGAACGAGGCGGACGGATCGGTCTCGATCTTCCGCAGCCCCTCCAATTACGCCAACGGCAACACCGTGGATCGTCAGGGGCGGCTGGTCACCTGCGAGCATGGTGGGCGGCGCGTGACGCGGACCGAACATGACGGATCGATCACCGTGCTGGCCGATCGTTACCAGGGCAGGCGCTTCAACAGCCCCAACGACGTAGTGGTGAAGAGCGATGGATCGATCTGGTTCACCGACCCGACCTACGGCATCGATTCCGATTATGAGGGTCACAAGGCCGATCCCGAACAGGATGGATCGCACGTCTATCGGATCGATCCGAACGGCACGGTGACGCGCGTGATCGACGATTTCGAGAAACCCAACGGTCTGGCCTTCTCACCCGACGAGAGCCTGCTCTATGTCGCCGACAGCGGTGCCACGCACCGGCTGGACGGGCCGCGCCATATCCGCCGGTTCAAGGTCGATGGAGGCGGCAAATTGTCGGGCGGAGACGTGTTCGCGAGCCTGAGCGACACGCTGTTCGACGGCTTCCGCCTCGACACGGACGGCCGCGTCTGGACCAGCGCGGGCAGCGATGTGCATTGCTACGAACCCGATGGGCGGCTCACCGGCAAGATCCGGATCGGCGAGACGGTCGCAAACCTCGTCTTCGGCGGGCCGAAGCGGAACCGCCTGTTCGTCTGCGCGACCAGTTCGGTCTATTCGGTCATCGTCGCGGTCAACGGCGCGAAGACCTTCTAGACCTTTCGGAAGCGCGCGACGAAAAAGCCGTCCGCTCCACCCTGATCGGCCAACACACCCGGCAACACGCGGACTTGGCCGAGAGCATTGGGCGCGAGGCCAGCCGGAAGTTCGTGTGCCTGGATGGCGTCGACCGTGAAGCCCCAATGGCTGGCCAGAAAGGCGTCGGCGACGGCCTCGCCTTCCTGCGGTTCCAGCGAACAGACCGAGTAGACCAATATGCCACCCGATTTCACCAAGCCGGCGGCGCGCGCGAGCATCGCCTGCTGGCGTTCGGCCATCGTGCCGATCGCGCGCGGGCGGACGCGGTGGAGCACGTCGGGGTGTCGGCGGAAGATCCCCGTCGCTGAGCACGGCGCGTCGAGCAGGACGGCATCGTAGGGATCGTCGCTGAAGGTAAGCGCGTCGCCGCTGACCAGTTTTGCCTTGAGCTTGGTGCGCGCCAGATTCTCGCGCACACGCTTCAGCCGCTGATCGGCCATATCGACCGCGGTCACGTCCCAACCGGCTGCGGCGAGTTGCATCGTCTTGCCGCCGGGCGCGGCGCACAAATCGAGCGCGCGCCCCGGCCCTGTCCCGATCAGGCGCGCAGGCAAGGATGCCGAGATATCCTGAACCCAGAAGGCGCCATCGTCGAAGCCGGGCAATTCGGTAACCCGACCGCCCGCGGGCAGGCGGAGATGACCGGGGGCAAGGCTGATGCCGTCCAGCCCCTCGACCGGCCCGTCGCGCAATGTCAGATCGAGCGGCGGTGGTGCCGCGATGGCGCGTTGCGCGGCCTCGACCACATCCGCACCCCAGGCCTCGTGCCAGCGATAAGCGACCCCCTCGGGCAGGCTCGGCAGCTCGGGCAATTTAACGCCCTTGCGGTCGAGTGTGCCGAACACGCCATGCACCAGCTTGCGCGGACCGCCATCGACCAAAGGCAGCACGGTCGAGATCGCGGCGTGGGACGGCGTGTTCAATTGCAGCGACTGAACGAGCGCGATGCGCAGCGCAGTCCGCGCCTTGGCATCCGGCGGCAAGGGCTTGGCGGTGGCGCTGTCGATCAGCGCGTCGAGATCGGGCAGGCGCCGCAGCACCTCCGCCGCGATCGCATGCGCGAGCGCGCGGTCGTCGCCGCGTTCCAGCCCGCGCGCGGCATTGTCGAGCGCGCTTTCGAGCGGCAGGCCCTTGCGCAGCACCGCATCCAGCAGCCGCAGCGCTGCTGCGCGCGTGGCAACGCCCGCGCCCTCTTGATCCTGTCTTGTCTGGTCATTCATCGCGGCCCACATGGGCCTGAACCACGAAAGCCGCAACGCTCATGACCCAACCTTCCAAACGCCCGGCCCATCTCAAGCCGCCCGCGCATCTGGCGCCCAACCCGCCCGTGCCGACGCCAAAAGCCGCCGAGCAGACGGACGATCCCGCCGGCCTGTCCCCGACACGCTATGGCGATTGGGAGAAGAAGGGCATCGCGGTCGATTTTTGAGACCGGGGGCGGAACGACCGCGCCAGCCCACGCGTCTGAGCCCGATATGGATGCGGCAGCCTTCCTGCAGCGGCACCGCCGCACCCTGATTACGATAATCTGCGTCATCGCGACGTTGTGGTTCGTGCTGTTGCTGATCCTGACCTTCGGCTGGGCGCATCTGCGCGGTCCGCTTGAGCGCCATTTCTCTCGGGAATTGGGCCGTCCGGTGTCGATCGGCGCGCTCCGTCGCATCGACCACAGCTTCTTCAGCCCCGAAATCCAGATCGGTAACGTGCATGTCGGGCAGCCGGACTGGGTTGGCGGCGGTGACATGATCATCGTGCGGCAGGCCAATGTGCAGCTTCCCTTGCTGCCCTTGCTGTTCGGGCAGGTGCATCCGCGTACGATTGCAATCGACGGGCTGACGATCGCGCTCGTGCGCCGCGATGCGGTCCACGCCAATTGGAAGGGCCAGCCTTCGATGGGCGGCGGCAGCGCTGACCTTCAGCATGTGATCGTCCGCCACGGCGTGCTCACGCTCGACGATCGCAAGCGCGACCATCAGATCACCGCCTCCATCGCGGCCGATGACCGGGGGCTGATCGTCGCCGGTACGGGCATGCTGGCCGGCAATCCCTCGACTGTCCGCCTGACTGGCCCCGCGCTGATTGGGAAGGTATGGCCGTTCCGCGTCGACTACCGCTCGGCGATCGCCAATGCGACCCTGATCGGCCGCGCTGACCATCCGCTCGACATCGGCCATTTTGACGCGCAGGCGACCGCCACGACCGACAATCTCCAGCATCTCGACCTGCTGATCGAAGCCGGACTGCCGGGCACGCAGCCCGCGCGCATTTCCGCCGATGTCCGGCGCGACCGTCCTACCTGGACGGTACGCAATCTGAAACTTGTGGTCGGCCGGTCCAATTTCGAAGGCGATATCACGATCAAGAAGGTCGACGGCCGGACCAAGGTCAATGGCGCTGTCACTTCTACTGCGCTCGATTTCGATGACCTAGCCTCCAATGATGGGCTCGCCCGCGCTGCCGCCAAGCGCGCCGAATTGGGCGCGCGGATGATCCCCGACACCGAGATCCATCTTGAGCATATGCAGAAGACCGACGGGTCTATCCGCTTCGACATTCAGCGGCTGCTGTTCAAGCAGCCCTCGGTCTTCCAGGGGATCATGACCACGCTGACGCTCGACCATGGCGTGCTCACCGCCGATCCTTTCTTTGCGCGGATGGCAACCGGCCAGGTGCGCGGCTCCGCGCGCGTAACGCACAAGACGGGAAAGCCCCTGCTGTCACTCGATCTGCGCATGACCGACGCGCGGATCGAGGAGGCGATGGGCGAAACCGCCTCGGGTCCGCTCGCGGCACGGCTCAAGCTCGACGGCTCTGGCCGCACGATCCGCGAGGCGCTGGCGCATTCCAACGGCACGATCGGGGTGGTCGGCGGCACCGGCGTGATCAACCGCCGCGCGGCCTTGTTCCTGGGGTCGGATGCGGGCCGGGGAATTTTCGAGGGCAGTGCCCAGACGACCTCGCTCCGCTGCGCGATCGGGCATTTCAACGTGAAGGACGGGATAGGCACCGCAGATAGCCTGGTGCTCGACACCGCCGTGTCGCGCAGTGACGGATCGGGCACGATCGACCTTGGCACCGAGCGGCTCGCGCTCAACCTGCCGGGCCGGCCCAAACTTGAGCACGCGGTCAAGCTCGACATACCTGTGCGGCTGGAGGGCACGCTCTCCGCGCCCGACATCGAGCCCAAGAGCGTGCCGCACACGATCGGGCTGGTTTTCAAGCTGATCGGCAAAGCGATTGCGGGCGATCACGCCGCGCCCGCGCGGGATGCGGATTGTTCGGGACTGGCTGCGCAGGCTTTGCGCTAGACGGCTTCGTCCTTCAGCGGACGCGCGAGCAGGGCTTCGACCGCGCGTTTTACGTCGACCTTGCCCTCAAGCAACGCTGCGACCGCTTCGGAAATCGGCATCTCGACATTCGCGGCGCGTGCGGCCTGGACCAGAACCGGGGCTGTAAATGCGCCCTCCGCCACGGTGCGGCGGTCGGACATCAGGCTTTCCGCGCTCTTACCTTCGCCGAGGCCCATGCCGAGCGAGAAATTGCGCGATTGCTCGGACGAGCAGGTCAGCACCAGGTCGCCCAGGCCAGACATGCCGGCAAGTGTCTCGGGCCTCGCGCCGCGCGCGAGACCGAAGCGCGTCATCTCGGCGAAACCGCGCGCGATCAAGGCCGCGCGCGCATTCTTGCCCAGCCCCGCGCCCTCGACCACACCACAGGCGATGGCGAGCACGTTCTTGACCGCGCCGCCAATCTCCGCGCCGACGACATCGGTCGAGCGGTAGGGGCGGAAGCCTGGCCGCGCGATGCGATGGGCGAGCCTGGTCGCAATCGCATCGTCCTCACACGCCAGCGTCACCGCGGTGGGCAGCCCCTTCGCCACCTCGCTCGCAAAGGTTGGCCCGGACAGGACCGCGATCGGCGCGTCGGGGCAGGCCTCGGCCGCCGCCTCGGACATCAAGGCCATCGTGTCCGCCTCGATCCCCTTCGAGCAAAGGATCAGCGGGCGCGCCTTAACCGGCGCAGCCTCTAGGATGCGGCGCATATGCTGCGCCGGCGTCACCACCAGCAACGCGTCGCACTTGGCAAGATCATGCAGGTCATTGGTGGCCTGAATGCCAGGCGCCAACGGCACGCCGGCGAGGAAGATCGGGTTCATGTGATCGCGGTTGATCGCCTCAACCACATCGGACTCGAACGCCCAGAGCAAGACGGGTCCGCCCGCCGCCGCGACCTGCGCGAGCGCTGTACCCCAGGCGCCGCCGCCGATCACCCCGATCTTCATGCCTTCACCCCCGCGCCACGCGCTTTCTCCGCACTCGGATCCAATGGCCAGCGGGCCCGCGCAGCCACGTCAAGCGGATCGAACAGCCCAGCGGCATAGCGCTCCGCTCCCGCCCAGGCGATCATCGCGGCATTATCGGTGCAGAGCCAAAGTGGCGGCGCCACGAAACGCAGATCATGCTGCGCGGCCAGCCCCTGCAGCGCGCCGCGGATCGACTGATTGGCGGCAACCCCGCCCGCGACCACCAGAGCCTGCACGCCGTCCGCCTTGCGGAGCGCGCGCTTGGTGCGGTCGATCAGGCAGTCTATCACCGCCTGCTGAAAGGAGGCCGAAATATCCTCCGCCGAATAGGTGCCCGCGTCGCGCGCACGCAGCACCGCGCTCTTGAGGCCGGCGAAGGAGAAATGTGGTTCGACCGAGCCGACCAGAGGTCGCGGCAGCGGCACCTTGGTGGGATCGCCCAGCTTTGCCGCCGCCTCGACCGCCGGGCCGCCGGGGAATCCCAGGCCGAGCAGTTTCGCGCTCTTGTCGAACGCTTCGCCCGCCGCATCGTCGATCGTCGTCGCAAGCCGGCGATAGTCGCCCGCTCCGCGCACTTCGAGCAACTGGCAATGACCGCCCGAGACGAGCAGCAAGAGATAGGGGAATTCGAGATCCGGATCGGCCAGCCGCGGCGACAGCGCATGTCCTTCGAGATGGTTGACCGCGATCAGCGGCTTGCCGGTGGCGAGCGCCAGCGCCTTGCCCGTGACCAACCCGACCATCACCCCGCCGATCAGGCCCGGACCGGCGGTGGCGGCAACCGCGTCGATCTCATCGAGCATCACGCCCGCCTCGGCCAGGGCAGCTTCGATCAGCGGGCCCAAAGCCTCGACATGCGCACGCGCGGCGATCTCCGGCACCACCCCGCCATAGGGTCGGTGCGCGGCTTCCTGCCCCGCGAGCTTGTGCGAAAGGATGCGCCGGTCGGAGGTGACTAGCGCAGCCGCGGTTTCGTCGCAGGAGGATTCGAGGCCGAGGATGAGCGCCACCGCGCCCATCTGCGCGTCCGGGGCCAAGCTTTCAAGGGCAGGTGTTCAGGCCTTGCCGACGAACAGGAAGCCGACCGCCGCCATGATGCAGAAGAAGGCTGCGAAGTGCCGCCAGTGAAGCGGCTCCCCCAGCACCAGCACCATGAAGCCTCCGAAGATAATCAGCGTGATCGCCTCCTGAACGATCTTGAGCTGCCCCCCACTCCATCCGCTCGCATACCCTAGCCGATTGGCAGGCACCGCCAGGCAATATTCGAAGAAGGCGATGCCCCACGAGATCAGGATCACCAGCCACAGCGACTTATGCATTCCGCCCTTCAGGTGCCAATACCAGGCGGTTGTCATGAACAGGTTGGAGCAGGTGAGCAGGAGCAAGGTTGGCATAAGTCGGCTTTTCCCGAGATTCGTTGCAGAGGGCTGAACCCGCGTCATGGCCCAGGCGTTCAATCCCGCAAAGAGGAGGCCAACCCGTGACCAAGACGCTTGCCGACATTTCCGAGAAGATGCGCGACATCGATTTCTGCATGCTGACCACGCATGGGCCGGACGGCGTGATCGCAGCGCGTCCGATGAGCAACAATCGCGAGGTCGACTATGACGGCGACAGCTGGTTCTTCACCTGTGAGGACGCGCACATGGTCGGCGAGATCGAACGCGACGGCCAGGTGGCTCTGACCTTCCAGGGCCGCTCTGGCCTGTTCGGCGTGCGCCCCTTCTTTGCGACGGTGGAGGGCGATGCCGAGTTGATCCGCGACAAGACGCAGTTCAAGGCGCATTGGACGAGCGGGCTCGACCGCTGGTTCAAGGACGGCGTCGATACGCCCGGCCTGGTGCTGATCAAGGTCCACGCCACCAACCTCCATTATTGGGACGGCGAGGAGGAAGGTTCGCTGCAACTGGTGGGCGTGACTGCGTAATCTAAACTCTGACCGTCACCCCGGACTTGTTCCAGGGTTCACCGGGCCGGCAGGGTTTCCTGCGGATCGGTGGATTCTGGAATAAGTCCGGCATGACTATAGAATTCAAGCAGGCTTAGAACTTGGCCCTTACACCGCCATAGAAACTCCGGCCGAGCGTGCCATATTCGTAAGCGGTCTCGTAATGCTTGTTACCGATATTCTCGACCCGGCCGAACAGGCTGAGGCCGTGGCCGATCGGCTGTTCCGCACGAAGATCGACGAGCGTGTAGCCGCCCAGGCGGATCGTGTTGCCGCTGTCTTCGAACGCATGGCTCGAATGGGTAACAGCGACGGTGGTGGTAAGCCCAAATGTCCAGGCATAGGTCGCATCCGCATTGGCGGTGTTGCGTGGGCGGCGGATCAGATCGTTGCCGAAGGTGGTGCCGGGCGAACGGTCCTCTGCGTCGGTCCAGGTGTAATTGCCGTCGAGCGTGAGCCCGCCGAAACGCGCTGCGGCTGCAGCCTCGATGCCGTGAGCATTGGCCTTGTCGACATTCTGGTAATAGCCAAACGGCCGATCGGCGCGTGGCGGAAAGCCAGCGAATTCGATCAGATTATGCGTGTCGCGATCGAAATAGGTGAGCGAGCCGGTGAAGTGGCCGCCGAACTTCTGCTCGATCCCCGCATCCCAGCCGTGCGCGCGCTCGGGATTGAGGCCGAGATTCCCGAAAGAACTATAGAGCTGATAGAGCGTCGGCGCCTTGAAACCCTCGCCATAGCTGGCGCGGATAGTGGTGCCGCCCGAAGACCAGACCGCGCCGCCCGAGACGAGCGCGTGGCCGCCATAGGTCTGATGATGGTCGTAGCGCACGCCGCCGGTGAGCGTCAGGTGCTGGATCACCGTGCCGGTCACCTGGCTGTAAACGCTGTCGATCGAGACATTGCCCTTGTCCGGATCGGTCTGGAACTGGGGTGAGATCGCGCTGAAGCTGGAATGCTCGTGCTCGGCGCCGAAGATCGCGTTCCAGTCCTTCGCCAGCGTCAGGTCGCCCTGATACTCGATATGCTGGTTACGGCCATGCGCGATGAAGGTGCGGTCGTCGCCGTTGGTGATGGTCGGGTCGATGTTGTCGCGGTCGATCTGGTCGCGCGTATAGCCGATCCGGTTTTTGAGCGCGCCATTGAACAGGGCGACGTTGAGCCCGGCATAACCGGTCCAGTTGGTCGACTTCTGGAAATCGGGAACGTCGGGCGGGCCGAAATTGGAATCAAGCTCGACCTTGCCGTGGCTCCAGTAGCCGCGCAGGTCGAGGCTGACATTGTCCGCGAGGTCGGCGAGGATCCGGCCGCTGGTGCCGTAGTGGCGATAGCCGTCGCGCTCATGCCCGCCGAATTCAGGCGCGATCGCGGAGATGCCGTCGGTGCGGAAGGCATTGCCCGCCAATTCCCAGCTGATCCCGTTCTGGCTGCCGCCGACCGCGGCCTTGCCGCTCGCGGTGCCGCGCGAGCCGCCCTCAGCCTCACCCGAACCCTGGAAGCCGCTCTTGGGAATCTGCGTCACGATATTGACCACGCCACCGATGGCCTGGCTACCCCACAGCGTCGATTGCGGGCCACGCAGCACCTCGATCTGGGCAGCATCGCCGACGAACAGATCACCGAAATCATAGCCGCCGCCGGGCGCGGACGGATCGTTCAATTTGACGCCGTCGATCACGACCACGGTCTGGTCGCTTTCCGCGCCGCGGATACGGACGCCGGTGGTGGTGCCGAACCCGCCCGTCCGCGAATAGGTGACGCCAGGCGTGCGGGCGATCAGATCCGAGACGGTGAATTGCTGCGACGCGTCGATCGCCGCCTTGTCGAGCACGGTGACCGACGAAGCGATCTGATTGATCGGCGTGGGCGTGCGGACGGCGGTGACGATCACCTCGCCGTCGCCGGGAGCAACCTGCGCGATGCTGTCAGTGGGCGCTCGCTGAGCAAGCGCGGGCGGCGTGGCAAGCGCGCTTGCCAGCAGGAGGAAACGGTAATGGGACATCGATACTTCCTTCGCGAATGGACGACTCAACGTCGTCTCGCGAGGGAGCTCCCTCGACCGCACGGCACACCCTGACCGGACGGAGGACGACCGCGACGGGCAGGTCTCCTGGCTCGCGGGTCAGCGCGCTTCGGCCGCCTTCTCGGATTGCTCCAATGGCATGATGGCCTGACGCTCACCGCTTACAGTTGCAGGGGCAGCGTGGGTTTCACACCCACTTCCCTTTTGATCCCCGTCGCCGGGGAACCTGTCGCGGCGTCCGGTTAGGCCAAATGCTGCGCTGCGGTCAATGATGCGAAAGCGGAACGATCAATGGCTCGCCTTGCGCCTCACCGATGTAGGCAGAGACGCCGTAGACCGCGCCGATGCGATTGGCGGTGAGGACGTCCGCCGGTTTGCCGTCGGCGACTAGCCTGCCCTGGTCGATCAGCAGCAGCCGGTCGCACCAGCGCGCGGCGAGCGTGAGGTCGTGCAGAACCGCGATCACGGTCGCGCCGCGCGCGGCTTCGGCGCGTAGCAATGCCATCACCTCGATCTGATGCGCGGGATCAAGCGCGGCCAGTGGTTCGTCCGCCAGCAACAAAGGCGCTTCCACCGCCAGAGCACGCGCCAGCAGCACGCGCGCGCGCTCGCCGCCGGACAATTCATCGACCGGGCGGTCACGCAGAGACAACAATGCGGTCCGTTCGAGCGCGCTTTCAATTGCCTGCGCATCCCCAACGCCCGGGCGCGCGAACGGTGCGAGGTGTGGCAGCCGCCCCAGTGCAACCAGCCGCGCGACCGTCAGCGGCCAATGCACCGACTGCCCCTGCGGCAAATAGGCGATACGGCGCGCGCGATCGCGGAGCGGCATCGACGCGATCGATGCGCCATCGATCAGGATCGCGCCCTCGGCTGGGATCAGGCCGGCAACCGCCCGCACCAGCGTTGACTTGCCCGCGCCATTGGGACCGATCAGCCCGATCACGCCTCCGCCCAGATCAGCGCTGACGGCCTCTACCACCCGGCGGCCACCAAGCGTGACGGAGACCTTGTCCAACCTCACCATTGCCGCCGCGCCCGCATCAGCTGGTGGAGGAAGATAGGCACGCCGATCAACGCGGTGACTACGCCGAGGCG
>Ga0209148_1001457_pt1 | contig 11976 bp, 8 predicted proteins | sample AraplaCol_mMF_r2_2_FD_184288 | JGI IMG/M metagenome (GOLD analysis project Ga0209148, IMG submission 184288) | Arabidopsis root microbial communities from North Carolina, USA - plate scrape CL_Col_mMF_r2 (SPAdes) (version 2) | ecosystem: Host-associated > Plants > Roots > Endosphere | place: USA...
CGCTGGCGGGGCAGGGCTAGCGCGGCGGCGCCAGCGCCGATCGGCGCGCCAGGACATTGCCTCGGCAATAAAAAAATAGTATCGAATCGGCGCTGCGATGCGCCCTGCCCGCCTGCAATCGTTTAGACTTCCTATTCTCCCACCGACACGATACGCCATGTCCGAGATGCTCGACGCCGCCACCCTCGAAGCCCCGATGGCCCCGCACCTGTCGTTTCCGGTCGTCGGCATCGGCGCGTCGGCGGGCGGCCTGCCGGCGCTGCTGACCTTGTTCGGCAACTTGCCGGCAGACAACGGCATGGCGTTCGTCGTGATCCTGCACCTGTCTCCCAAGCACGAAAGCACCGCCGACCAGGTGCTGCAGCGGGCGACGCGCATGCCGGTCGTCCAGGTCACCGAGTCCGTCAAGATCGCGCCCAACCATGTCTATGTGATCGCGCCGAGCAAGCAGTTGAGCATGACGGACGGCATGCTGGTCGTGACCGAGATGCACCGGCCGCGCGGCCAGCACATCGCGATCGACGCGTTCTTCCGCACGCTGGCCGAGGCGCAGCAGGAGCGTGCGGTCGCCATCGTGCTGTCGGGCACCGGGGGCGACGGCGCGACGGGCATCGGCCGCGTCAAGGAAAAGGGCGGCGTGATCGTCGTGCAGAGCCCGAGCGACGCCGAGCACGACGGCATGCCGCTGGCGGCAATCGGTACGGGCCTCGTCGACTTCATCCTGCCGGTGGCCGAGATGCCGCAGAAGCTGGTCGACCTGTGGAGCAATGCCTGCGCCATCGAATTGCCGCCGTCGGACGACGCCGACGGTCCGCAGGCGGTCGCGCTCGACGACAGCGTCGATGCCGAGCAGGCGCTGCAGCGCATCCTGGCCCTGTTGCGCATGCATACCGGCCACGACTTCCGCCAGTACAAGCGCGCCACCATCCTGCGCCGCCTGGAACGCCGCATGCAGGTGCGGGCCACGCCGTCGCTGCCGGACTACCTGCGCCTGCTGGAAGCCGATGCGGGCGAGCCCAGGCTGCTGCTCAACGACCTGCTGATCGGGGTGACGAATTTCTTCCGCGACCGCGAAGCGTTCGAGACGCTCGAGCGCGACGTGATCCCGGCCGTCTTCCGCGACCGCAAGCCCGGCGACGAAGTGCGCGCCTGGGTGGCCGGCTGCGCCACCGGGGAGGAAGCCTATTCGCTGGCGATGCTGCTGGCCGACCAGGCGGCGTTGACGACGCAGCCGCCGTCCTACCAGGTGTTCGCCTCGGACATCGACACGCAGTCGATCGCCGTCGCGCGCACCGGCGTGTATCCGACGTCGATCGTGACCGACGTGCCGCCGGCCCGCCTGCGCCAGTATTTCGCGCGCGACGACGGCCGCTACCACATCCGCAAGGCGATCCGCGACCGCGTCCTGTTCGCCGAGCACAACCTGCTGCGCGACCCGCCGTTCTCGCGCATCGACCTGGTCACGTGCCGCAACCTGTTGATCTACCTGAACCGCGACATCCAGCAGCGCGTGCTCGAAACGTTCCACTTCGCGCTCAAGCCGGGCGGCTACCTGTTCCTCGGGTCGTCCGAGTCGGCCGAGTCGCTGGACGACCTGTTCGTCGCGGTGGACAAGAAGAATCGGATCTACCGCGCCCGCGCCACCGTGCGCACGCTGCCGCAGCACCGCGGGCAGCCGGGCGCACCGTCGCTGCACCTGCCCGAGCCGCGCATGCTGGCGGCGACCGGCCGGCGCCAGGCCCCGCCGGCCGAGGTGCACAAGCGCGCGCTGGCCCAGTTCGCGCCGCCCAGCGTGATCGTCGACACCGACCACAATATCGTCCACATGTCGGAACATGCGGCCCGCTTCATGCGCATGGTCGGCGGCGAGCCGTCGCGCGACATCCTCGCGCTGGTGCTGCCGGAATTGCGCATCGACCTGCGCAGCGCGCTGTACCAGGCGCAGAACACGGGCGCGGGCGTCGAGGGGCGCCAAGTGTCGGTCGCGGGTGCCGCGGGGTCCGGCGTGGTGAGCCTGTCCGTGCGGCCGTTCCACGACGACGAGGCCGCGCAGGACTTCCTGCTGGTGACGTTCGCCGACGTCGAGCGCGACCAGCTGCCGGACGCGGGCGCCGGCCGCGACCGTGGCGACGAGGCCGTGCTGTCCCAGCTCGAAGCCGAGCTGCAGCGCAAGAAGCTGCAGTTGCAGGAAACCATCGAGCACGCCGAGGTCTCGACCGAGGAGCTGCGCGCCGCCAACGAGGAGCTGCAGGCGATCAACGAGGAACTGCGCTCGGCCACCGAAGAGCTGGACACGAGCAAGGAAGAGCTGCAGTCGGTCAACGAGGAACTCATCACCGTCAACTACGAGCTCAAGCTCAAGGTCGAGGAGACGGGCAAGGCCAACGACGACCTGAACAACCTGATCGCGGCGACCGACATCGCCACCATCTTCGTCGACAGCGGCATGCGCATCAAGCGCTTCACGCCGCGCGCCGCCGACATCTTTTCCATCATCCCGATCGACGGCGGCCGCTCGCTGCTCGACCTGACGCACCGCCTCGACTACCCGGAACTGGCCGACGACGTGGCCCTCACGTTCAACACGCTACGCATGGTCGAGCGCGAGGTGCGCAGCCAGGACGGCCGCTACTACATCGTGCGCGTGCAGCCGTACCGCACCACCGAGGACCGGATCGAAGGCGCGGTGATGACCTTCATCGACATCACCGGCCGCCGCGAGGCCGAGGAAAAGCTGCGCGCGGGCGAGGCGCGGATGCGCCTGGTGGCCGCCAGCACCAAGGACTACGCCATCATCACGCTCGACCAGGACGGCCGCGTGACGAGCTGGAACCGCGGGGCCGAGCGCATCTTCGGCTACCGCGAGTCCGAGGTGATGGAGCGCGAGCTGGATTTCCTGTTCACGCCCGAGGAACGCGAGCGCGGCGCCCCGGCCGACGCGATCGAGCGCGCGCGCCGCGACGGCCGCGCCCTCAACGAGCGCTGGCACGTGCGCAAGGACGGCGGCCAGCTGTTCTGCAGCGGCGAGATCACGCAGATCGAGAACGGCGAATTCCTCGGCTACGCGATGATCGCGCGCGACGAGACCGAGCGCGTACGCCATGAGCACGAGCGCGAACAGACGCTGAGCGCGGAGCAGCGCAACCGCAACGACGCCGAGGCTGCGCTGGGACTCAAGGACGAGTTCCTGGCGATCATGGCGCACGAGCTGCGCCACCCGCTGAATCTCATCCACATCAACGTCGAGCTGCTGTCGCGCCTGCCCGAGATCCGCCAGTCGCCGGTCGTCGCGCGCTCGGCGACGGTGATCCGCAACGCGGTGCTGAGCCAGGCGAAGCTGATCGACGACCTGCTCGACATGTCGCGCGTGCGCACCGGCAAGCTGACCATGTCGATGGCGCCGGTGGAACTGGTCCCGCTGGTGCAGGGCGCGGTGGACGCCGTGCGCGCCGACCCGGTGGCGGGCCGGTTGTCGATCACGCTCGAGACGGACGGCGCCGATCCGACCGTGCTGGCCGACAGCGTGCGCGTCGAGCAGGTCGTGATGAACTTGCTGAGCAACGCCGTCAAATTCACGCCGCCGGGCGGCAGCATCGCCGTGCGCCTGGGCAGCGAGGCCGGCGTCGCGCGCATCGACGTCAGCGACACCGGGCAGGGCATCGCGCCGGCGTTCCTGCCCCAGGTGTTCGAGATGTTCGCCCAGCCCGGCTCGGTGACCACGCGCGCCAAGGGCGGGCTCGGCATCGGCCTCGCGCTCGTGCGCGAGATCGTCACGCTGCACGGCGGCCGCGTGGAAGCGTTTTCGGAAGGCGTCGGCAAGGGTGCGCGCTTTTCGGTCTGGCTGCCGCTGCTGGACCATTGCGGCAGCCGCGCGGGGGCCGGGGCGGGGGCGGAGGGAGGCGGCATCGCCGGCGTGCGCATCCTGCTCGTGGACGACGTCGAAGACGTGGTGACCACGTGCCAGACGCTGCTCGAGATGTGCGGTGCGCGCGTGACCGGCGTCACCAGCGCCCGCGAAGCGCTCGACTTCCTCGCGGACAACGACGTCGATCTGCTCGTGTCGGACATTTCGATGCCCGAGATGGACGGTTACGCCTTGCTCAAGGCCGCGCGCGCGCTGCCGCGCCACGCGGGCCTGCCGGCGATCGCCGTCACCGGGCTCGGGCGGCCGGCCGACATCGCGCAGGCGAGCGCGGCCGGTTTCGACGCCCACGTCGGCAAGCCGATGTCGGTCGAGCGGCTCACGGAAATCATCCACGAGCTGCTGCCGGCGCGCAACCGGCAGGAGTGAATGGCGGCGCCGCCCGCGCACGACAGGCGCCGCGCAGCGCCTTCATGCCGTCGGTGATCTCGGCGGTCCGAAGACCGCTAGGCGCGGGTGCCCGGCGCCGCTTCCAGGCGCTGCCGCGCGGGCCGCAGCGCGGGCGGCAGCTGGTTGTGGATGCGCACGGCCGCGCGCGCGGCCTGGCCCGTCGCCACCGCGATCTGGTTCAGGCCCACGACGACGTCGCCGATCGCGTACAGGCCGGGCACCGTCGTTTCCTGGTGCTCGCCCACGACGATTTCATCGCATTGCGCCGTGCGCGCGCCCAACTGCGTGGCGAGGTTTGAGCGCGCGGTCTCGCCCAGCATCGGATAGAACACGTCCGCCTCGTGGGCCCGGCCGTCGGCCGTGTGCAGCACGGGCTTCATCGATGCGTCGAGCGTGACGGACAGCAGCGGCGCATCGACGTAGCGCACGCCGGCCGCAACGAGGCGGCGGCGGTCGTCGTCGTCCAGCATCGACGGTGCGCCGCGTTCGAACAGGGTCACCTCCGCGCTGAACGCGCGCATGAACAGCGCGTGGCCGACCGGATTCACGGCGGCCGTCGCGACGGCGATCCGCTTGTCGATCACGTCGAAGCCGTCGCACACGGGGCACAGGCGCACGGACCCGAACGCGACGGCCTCGCGCCAGTTCTCGATCGGCAGGCCGGCGTCGGTGACGCCCGTCGCCAGCACCACCGTGTGGGCGCGGATCGTGACGGCAGCGTCCTCGCCTTCGGGCACGTAATCGGCCGCGAACAGGCCGTCCTCCATGCGCAGGCCGGCGATCTCGCCCGGCATCACGCTGCCGCCGTAGCGCGCCAGCTGCGTCGTGAGATTGCCCAGCAGGATGTGGCCGGGCACGCCTTCCGGAAAGCCGGGGTAGTTGTGCGAGACGGGGATCAGGCGCAGGCGGCTGTTGCCCTTGTCCACGAGGACGACGTTGCGGGTGAAGCGGCGCAGGTAGATGGCGGCGGTGAGGCCGCCCGGGCCGCCGCCGACGATCAGCGTATCGTAAACGTGGGCGGTGGCGAGATCGGATGGGGTAGGCATGGGCCGATTATCCGCAGGGTGCGCGCGGCTGGGCTATCGGCGTGCGCCCCGAGGCCGGGTCGGAGGCGGCTTACAGCATGTCGGACTGGTGGAATGGCTCGGGCTGCAGGGTGACGTGGTCGATGCCGTGCTTGTCGAACAGCATCTCTTTCACCGCGCGCAGGACGGCGGGCCAGGCGTTCAGGTCGTCGATTTCCAGGTGGCCGATCAAGGCGGGCTCGCCCGGCGACATGTCCCACACGTGCAGGTCGTGCACGGACCGTACGCCGGCAATGGCGGCCAGGTCGGCGCCGATCTGCAGGTAGTCGATGTGGTGCGGCACGCCTTCCATCAGGAAGTGGTAGGACTCGCGCAGGATGCCGGCCGTCGACTTGAGGATCAGCAGCGACACGAAGATCGACAGGATCGGGTCGATGCGCACCCAACCCGTGAAGTGGATGACGGCGCCGGCCGCGATGGCGGCGATGGAGCCCAGCAGGTCGCCCAGTACGTTGACGAGGGCGGCACGGGTGTTGATGCTCTGCTCGTCGCGCGACAGCACCCAGGCGACGGCAATATTGATGCAGGCGCCGATGGTCGCGACGATCAGCACCGTCTTGCCGGCCACGTATTCCGGGTGCGCGAGGCGGTGGGCGGCCTCATACACGATCCAGCCGACGAGCAGCAGCATGGCGAGGCTGTTGACGAAGGCGGCCAGTGCCTCCGCGCGCACGAAGCCGAACGAGTGGCGCGCGGACGGCGGCCGTCGCGCGATCAGCTGGGCCAGCAGCGCGAGGCCGAGGGCGGCGGCATCGGTGACCATGTGGCCGGCGTCCGAGATCAGCGCGAGCGAGTTCGACAGGAAGCCGCTGACGACCTCGACCAGCGCATACAGCAAGGTCAGCCCGAGCGCGATGACCAGCGCCTTCTGGCTGCGGCCTTCGATCGTGTGGGCATGGCGGGCATCGCCGTCGAGATGGGCGTGCAGGTGGGCGGAGGAGCCGGCGTGGTCGGACATGCGGGTACACAGGGATGAATGGCCAGGCAGTATACACGTAGGGTGGGCACCCCGTGCCCACCTTGCGCGCCGCTACCGCAAAATACGGCGTCCTTGCGGATTCGTGCCCAATCCTCTTATAATAGCGGCATACGGGCGGTTAGTTCAGCTGGTTAGAATACTTGGTCGACATCCAAGGGGTCGCAGATTCGAATTCTGCACCGCCCACCAGAACACCAAAGACAGGACTCGAGAAACCGTAGCGAGCGGCGGCAGTTCTGGCTGAGAAGCGCAGCCGTACAAGGGTACGGCGAGCATCGGAAGCCAGAAATGCAAGGCGCAGCAGGTTTATCGCGTCCTGTCGTCAGTAAGAGCGAGAAAGGCACACACGGTTATGACACCGCGAACTACAACGATGTTGTGGGGGAATCGCTAGACGCGGTAGGGTGTGCTTTTGTCCGGAAATTGTCCGGAGCTCGACAACACTAAAAACGCGCCTGGTGCGCGTTTTTTTTCGTCCAAAGAATTTATTTCAGACTCATCAATCGCAACGGGCGCCCCGGCGCCGCATGGAGCTCACAATGTTGAATGTTCGACTCCCGGACGGCTCGAGCCGTCAATTCGAAGGTCCGGTGACGGTCGCCCAGGTGGCGTCCAGCATCGCGCCGAGCCTGGCCAAGGCCGCGCTGGCCGGCAAGGTCGACGGCAAGGTCGTCGACACCTCGTTCCTGATCGAGAACGATGCCGACCTGGCCATCGTCACGGACAAGGACCCGGAAGGCCTGGACGTCATCCGTCACTCGACCGCGCACCTGCTGGCATATGCCGTCAAGGAATTGTTCCCGGAAGCGCAAGTCACCATCGGCCCCGTGATCGACAACGGTTTCTTTTACGACTTTTCGTACAAGCGTCCGTTCACCCCGGACGACCTGCAAGCCATCGAGAAGAAAATGGCCGAGCTCGCCAAGAAGGACGAGCCGGTCACCCGCAAGGTGTTGCCGCGCGATGAGGCCGTCGCCTATTTCAAATCGATCGGCGAAGACTACAAGGCCGAGATCATCGCGTCGATCCCGGCGAACGAGGACGTGTCGCTGTACACCGAAGGCAAGTTCACCGACCTGTGCCGCGGCCCGCACGTGCCGTCGACCGGCAAGCTGAAAGTCTTCAAGCTGATGAAGCTGGCCGGCGCGTACTGGCGCGGCGATTCGAAGAACGAGATGCTGCAGCGCGTCTACGGCACCGCCTGGGCGAAGAAGGAAGACCAGGAGCAATACCTGCACATGCTGGAAGAGGCCGAGAAGCGCGACCATCGCAAACTCGGCAAGCAGCTGGACTTCTTCCACTTCCAGGACGAGGCGCCGGGCCTGATCTTCTGGCACCCGAAGGGCTGGACCATCTGGCAGCAGATCGAGCAATACATGCGCAAGACCTACCAGGTCACGGGCTACAACGAAGTCAAGGCGCCGCAGATCATCGACGTCAGCCTGTGGCAGAAGACTGGTCACTGGGACAATTATCGTGAAAACATGTTCACGACCGAGTCGGAAAACCGCACCTATGCGCTGAAGCCGATGAACTGCCCGGGCCACGTGCAGATCTATAACGCGGGCCTGCGTTCGTACCGCGACCTGCCGTTGCGCTACGGCGAATTCGGCCAGTGCCACCGCAACGAATCGTCGGGCGCGCTGCACGGCCTGATGCGCGTGCGCGGCTTCACCCAGGACGACGGCCACGTGTTCTGCACGGAAGAGCAGATCGCGCCCGAAGTCGTGGCCTTCCACGCCCAGGCGATGAAGGTGTACGAGGACTTCGGCTTCGGGAATATCGACGTCAAGATCGCGCTGCGTCCGGATAACCGCATCGGTTCCGACGACGTGTGGGACCAGGCCGAGGAAGCGCTGCGTTCCGCGCTGCGCGGCTGCGGCGTGACCTGGACGGAACTGCCGGGCGAGGGTGCGTTCTACGGTCCCAAGATCGAATACCACCTGAAGGACAGCCTCGGCCGTCCGTGGCAGGTCGGCACGATGCAGGTCGACTTCTCGATGCCGGGCCGTCTCGGCGCCGAATATGTCGCGGAAGATAATTCCCGCAAAGTACCGGTGATGCTGCACCGCGCGATCGTCGGCTCGATGGAGCGCTTCATCGGCATCCTGATCGAGAACTATGCGGGCGCGCTGCCGCTGTGGCTGGCGCCGGTGCAAGTTGCCATCCTGAACATCTCGGATGCGCAGGCCGACTACGTCAAGCAGGTCGAAGCAAAGCTCAGGGCGGCGGGGCTGCGTGTTCACGCTGATTTGCGGAACGAGAAGATTACCTATAAAATTCGGGAGCATTCCGTCCAAAAACTGCCGTACATCCTAGTTGTCGGCGATAAAGAGCGGGATGCCAACACTGTGGCCGTTCGCGCTCGCGGCAATGTCGACCTTGGCGTCATGTCGGTCGATGCGCTGCTGGAACGCCTCCAAGGCGAGGTAACATCCAAGGCAAAGTAATCAAGCAGACGCCTTGAGACGGCCCAATTCATCTTACTTTCAAAGGAAACAACATAGCTACTGACAAGTCGGGACATCGCATCAATGGCGAAATCAACTACCCGGAAATGCGTCTGAACGGGATAGACAACGAGCCGCTGGGCATTGTGAGCCTGGCCGACGCGTTTCGTCTGGCTGAAGAAGCGAACGTGGACCTCGTGGAAATCGCGCCGAACGCGGTTCCCCCGGTCTGCCGCCTGATGGACTACGGCAAGTTCAAGTATTCGGAGCAGAAGAAAGCGCACGAAGCGAAGCTGAAGCAGAAAATCATCCAGGTCAAGGAAATCAAGTTCCGTCCGGGTACGGACGAGGGTGACTACAGCATCAAGCTGCGTAACCTGATCAAGTTCCTGGAAGAGGGCGACAAGACCAAGATCACGCTGCGCTTCCGCGGCCGTGAGATGGCGCACCAGGATATCGGTGCGCGCATGCTGGAACGCCTGCGCGGCGACCTCGAGCCATATGGCCAGGTCGAGCAGTTCCCGAAACTGGAAGGCCGCCAGATGATCATGGTGGTTGCGCCGAAGAAGAAGAAATAATTCTTCGTCTGTTTTACGCGGGTTCGTTCTCGCCGTGACAGTCAAGCCGGCCAGGCCCGGGTCCCGGGTTCGCCCGTGGCCCGGGCCTGGTCCGTTTCGTTTTGCACCGGTGAATGGTGGGCTCGGGGAGTCCGCTCTACGTGTGTAATATGCCGTAGGGTGGACACCCTGTGCCCACCAGCATAAATATCTGTGCTAGAATCTGCTGTTCCCATGCTTAACGGCACGGGGAAGCAACACTGTAGTGGACCCGCTTCCGCTGCAGAGACAAGTGAAAGTAGGCATCCAAGAGCAGCGTTGCTGCCACCTGCAATCCTGTCACATATGAGGCTGCCTGTAAGAGGGCAGAAGACTATGCCGAAAATGAAAACCAAAAGCTCCGCGAAAAAGCGTTTTCGCGTGCGCCCGGGTGGTACCGTCAAATCGGGTATGGCGTTCAAGCGTCACATCCTGACCAAGAAGACCACCAAGAACAAGCGCCAGCTGCGTGGCACCCGCAACATCAATGCGTCCGACGTCCAAAGCGTCTACCGCATGATGCCGTCTGCTTAATCTCACACTAAGGAGCTAATATGCCTCGAGTAAAACGTGGGGTTACTGCACGTGCCCGTCACAAGAAGGTTCTTGCGCTTGCCAAAGGCTATCGTGGCCGCCGCAGCAAAGTATTCCGTATTGCCAAGCAAGCCGTCATGCGTGCCGGCCAGTACGCATACCGCGACCGCCGCAACAAGAAGCGCGTTTTCCGCGCCCTGTGGATCACCCGTATCAACGCAGCTTCGCGTTCGCACGGCATGACCTACAGCGCATTCATGAACGGCCTGAAGAAAGCCGCGATTGAACTGGACCGTAAGGTCCTGGCCGACATGGCTGTCAACGACAAGCCGGCTTTTGCCGCTATCGTGAACACCGTCAAGGCAAAGCTGGCTGCTTAATTCAGACAGCGAACGCAAGACCAGCATCGCGCCGCCCCAGGGTGGCCGATGCGCAAAGGACGGGGCAAAGGTTTCACGACCGATGCCCTGTTTTTGTTTCTGGCGTCTCCCGCCATCAACAGGAAAAGAACAAGCATGGATCTCGCAAACCTCGCGCTGGAAGACCTTGTCGTCTCGGCCCAGTCTGACTTTGGCGCCGCACAAGACGCTGCCGCGCTGGAAAACGCAAAAGCGAAATACCTGGGCAAGACCGGCCAGGTGACCGAACTGATGAAGGGTCTCGGCAAGCTCGATCCCGAGCAGCGCAAGGCGCAGGGTGCCCTGATCAATGCCGCCAAAGAAAAAATCGAACAGGCGTTGACGGCCCGCCGCGACGATCTCGCCAATGCGCAATTGCTCGCGCGCCTGAATAGCGAAGCCATCGACGTTACCCTGCCGGGCCGCGGCCGCTCGACGGGCGGCATCCATCCTGTCATGCGGACCTGGGAACGGGTCGAACAGATTTTCCGCTCGATCGGTTTCGACGTGGCCGACGGCCCCGAGATCGAAACGGACTGGACCAATTTCACGGCGCTGAACAGCCCGGAAAACCACCCGGCGCGTTCGATGCAGGACACGTTCTACATCGAAGGCAACGACAGCACGGGCAAGCCGCTGCTGCTGCGCACCCATACGAGCCCGATGCAGGTGCGCTATGCGCGCACGCACACGCCGCCGATCAAGGTGATCGCGCCGGGCCGCACCTACCGCGTCGACAGCGACGCCACGCACTCGCCGATGTTCCACCAGGTCGAAGGCCTGTGGATCGGCGAAGACATCAGCTTTGCCGACCTCAAGGGCGTGTACCTGAATTTCGTGAAGGCGTTTTTCGAGACGGACGACCTGCAGGTGCGCTTCCGTCCGTCGTACTTCCCGTTCACGGAACCGTCGGCCGAGATCGACATCGCCTTCGGCTCCGGTCCGCTCAAGGGCCGCTGGCTGGAGGTGTCGGGCGCCGGCCAGGTGCATCCGACGGTCGTCCGCAATTTCGGACTGGATCCGGAAAAATTCATCGGTTTCGCGTTCGGTTCGGGCCTGGAACGGCTGACCATGCTGCGCTACGGGATCAACGATTTGCGCCTGTTCTACGAAGGTGATCTCCGCTTCCTGAAACAGTTCAATTAAATGGCTTCATAAACCTGCTGCGGGTTGCATTTTCGGTTTGCGATGCTCGCTCTACTTGAGTACAGCTGCGCTTCTCGACCGAAACTGCGGCCGCTCGCTACGGTTTCTGAAGCCATTTAAAAGCTAAAACCTAAATTATTAGGGCAAACGAATATGCAATTCTCTGAAAACTGGCTCCGTTCCATGGTCGATCCGAAATTGAATTCGGATGAACTCGCGCACCTGCTCACGATGTCCGGCCTGGAAGTGGAAGAGGTCGAACCGGTCGCGCCGCCGTTCTCCAACGTCGTCGTGGCGGAAGTCAAGGAAGTGGCCAAGCATCCGAACGCGGACCGCCTGAATGTGTGCCAGGTCGACGTCGGCACGGGCACCCTGCTGAACATCGTCTGCGGCGCGCCGAACGTGCGCGCCGGCATGAAGGCGATCTGTGCCATGGCCGGCGCCGTGCTGCCGCCAGGCGCGGACGGCAAGCCGTT
>Ga0209148_1001458_pt1 | contig 11972 bp, 7 predicted proteins | sample AraplaCol_mMF_r2_2_FD_184288 | JGI IMG/M metagenome (GOLD analysis project Ga0209148, IMG submission 184288) | Arabidopsis root microbial communities from North Carolina, USA - plate scrape CL_Col_mMF_r2 (SPAdes) (version 2) | ecosystem: Host-associated > Plants > Roots > Endosphere | place: USA...
TTTACCAGGCGGTTAAGCCCCCTGCCACCGGGCGGCGCCTGGACCTGCCGGACGGACGCAGGGCCTACGCCATCTCCATCCGTTCCTTGCGGGTGGTCAGCCTCGTGCCGGCCTGTCTGGATCGGCTGCATCTCCCGATGCCCGTCTATGGCAGCCACATCGCGTTGTATCGCATTGCCATTTATGCAGTCCCTCGCTGCGAAAGCTCCATGAAATTTTTGCGATATGGCACTTTGCCGATGGACTCCTCTCGAAGCACCGCCGGATAATGCCGCTACAAGCTTCCCGCGTAATTGGCCCGCTCACCTCATCCACCTCGTTGCGATGATCGATGGAGGCATTCATGAATTCGGGGTCCGGCTCGTCTCACAACTTCTTTTCGCTGTCGGTACGCGATCTCCTCGAGGCGCGTGAGGCTTATCACGTGCATCTCGCGCATCTGGATAATGTCTTTGCCACCGCCATCGGCCGCTATTTCATCCGTCACGGCGACGAAGACCATGCTGCGCCAGCAAAGACACCGATCCCGCAGGCGAGCCGGGGCCGGCATGCCGCCACCAGCGATCAGCCGCGCACCTTGCGCAACGCCTCGGTCCAGGACTGGTCCTGGCCCTGCGTCCTGGTCTTCGTCGATCAGTGGCGCCGCCGCGACGATTTCCGCCAGGATCCGGATTCCATGGTGCCGCGCTTCCTCTATATGCCGGATGGCCGCGTGGTCCCCACCTGTGTCATCGCCGTCAATCGCAGCGATGCCCCGGCGCAGCCCGCACAGCCGAAGAATTTCCCCAGCGATCTGTGCGGCGGCGGCTATCCCGTCCTCACCGACGTTCAGGGCCGCCAGCATCTGGGCTCGATCGGCTGCATGGTAACCGATGGCGACATGGTCTATGCGCTGACCAACCGTCATGTGGTCGGCGAAGCCGGCCGCGAGGTCTATACGCTGGTCAATAATGCCCCACAGCGCCTTGGCGTCAGTGATGCCTTGCAGGTTGGCAAGTTGCCTTTCGCCGAGGCCTATCCCGGCTGGCCCGGCGGCCGGCTGCTGGCCAATCTCGATGTCGGCCTGCTGCGGGTCGATGACGTCAATCGCTGGACGGCACAGGTCTATGGCATCGGCGAGCTTGGCCCTCTGGTCGATCTCAATGCCGACACGTTCGGCCTCGACCTGATCGGCCGCAAGGTCAAGGCCTTCGGCGCCGCCTCCGGCGAGATGCGCGGACAGATTGCCGGCCTGTTCTATCGCTACAAATCGGTCGGCGGGCTGGATTATGCCTCCGACTTCGTCATTGCCCCGCGTGAGGCCGGCCAGGCGCTGAACAATCTTCCGGGCAATTCCGGGACACTCTGGGTCGACGATCCGGAAGGCGACCAGTCGGACCTGCGCGCGCCCAGCGCCAAACCCGTGCCGCGCGCCGACCGTATGCCGCAGCGCGCACCGCGATTGCGGCCGCTGGCCCTGCAATGGGGCGGCCAGGTCCTGACCTCACCCGGCAGCGCCACCCTCGGCCATGGCACCGAATTCGCTTTGGCGACCTGTCTTGCCACCATCTGCCGCCAGCTCGATGTCGAGATCATCACCGACTGGAATATCGGCCATGTCGAATACTGGGGCACCATCGGTCATTACAAGATCGGCGCGCTCGCCTGCGAACGCATCAAGGAAGCCGCCTTCCGCAATTTCATGATGACCAACCAGACCAGCATCGCCTATGACGACCAGACCCTGATCAACGGCACTCCGGCGCATCAGCGCGGCGATTTCGTGCCGCTGGCCGATGTCGCCGATATCGTCTGGCGCTTCTCGCGGCCGGATGACGCCAATAATCACTTTGCCGATATGGACCGGCCTGGCGAAGGCCGCTTCAATGGCCAGACCTTGCTCGACCTGACCGCCGATGGCAGCAACATCGATCCCGATACCTGGAACGATTTCTATGCCGCGCTTGGCGATGACAAGCGGGGCGCCCTGCCCTTCCGGGTCTGGCAGATCTATGACGAGGCGGTGGACTATCTGGCCGCCGGCGACTACACCAAGTTCTTCTGCGCGATCGGCGTCATGGCGCATTATTGCGGGGATGCCTGCCAGCCGTTGCATGTCTCGCAATATCATCACGGCCTCGATCCCAGCGACAAGAATGCGGCCCGCGTCCACAGCATCTATGAGACGACCATGCTGGCCGATAATGTCGGCGAGCTGATCGCCGATCTCGCCGCCGGCCTTGCCAATCGGCCCATGGTGGAAGGCCGCATCGGCAGCGGTGCCCAGGCGGCGAAGATGATCTGCGATCTCATGCACCGCACCGTCGCCACCTTGCCGCCGCTCGATATCGTCAATCTCTTCAACAGCAGCTCCGGCCGTCATCGTACCCATGACCTGTGGGAGCAATTGAAGACGCCGACCATCGCGGTGATGATCGACGGCGCCGAGACCCTGGCCATGATCTGGCATTCCGCCTGGCTGACCGGCCGGAAGAAGCATCGCGCCGGCCTCGCTGCCGCACCGCATGCAGCGATCCCCCAGGGCGACCTGCAGCAACTCTATGGCGACAAGAATTTCTGCCATTCCTACAAGCTGGATGCCGTCACCCTCGATGCCAACCAGCGCATCGTGCCGCGCACCGGCAGCGAAACTGCGGTTCCGTCGGGTGGCCGTGCCCGCCACAAGGTCGCCGCGGCGGCGGCCAGCACGGCCGTCAGGCGCGGTGCCGTGGCGGGCAGGCCGGCAACCAAGACGGCAACAGCGAGCCGGGTAAATGCGACGAAGAAGGCCCGGCCCACGCAAAAATCGGCCGCGCGCGCGAAGGCGGCGGCACGATCACAACCTGGCACCAAAACCGCGCGGCGGAAGTCACCGGCAAAGCCGAAATCGCCTTCCCGCTGAAGGCCTGGCGCAAAGCGCCGGGTTGGGAGTCAGGGCAGCATCCGGCGATAGACCAGGAAGCCGGATTTCTCGGCCACCTGGTCGTAGAGGCGCATGGCCGCCGCGTTGGTCTCATGGGTCATCCAATAAACCCGCCCGGCACCGGCTGTCTGGGCTTCGAGATAGACGGCCTCGATCAGTCGCCGGCCGACGCCCTGGCCGCGCATGCTGTCGATGGTGAAGAGATCCGACAGATAGCAGCTGAGCGCGATCGCCGATGTAGCGAGATGATAGAGGTAATGGGTGAGACCGACCAGATAGCCATCGCATTCCGCCACCAGCGCATGCATCGGCTGGGCGGGATCGAGCAGCCGTGCCCAGGTTGTCGCCGTCACTTCCGGCGCCAAGGCGGTCGGGCCGATACGGCCATAGAAGGCGTTATAGCCATCCCACAGCGGCTTCCAGCCATCGTAATCCGTTGCCGCCAGCGGACGGATGATCACCTGCTTCATCGTCTTCTTGTCGCTCATCACCCTGCCTCGCTCACTCGGTATGGCCCAGCGCCGAGGGCGGCGGCGAATTGCGCATCGAGGCCGGGCTCTCGTCCTTTTCGTCCTTGCTGCCTTTCCCCTCGCTCCCGCTCTTCTCTGCCTTGGCGGCCGGCTTGTCCGTCTCCTTGATCGTGCCCGGTTGCGTTCGTTCCGGCTGTGGTGTCGCGGCCCCGTTCTCCGTTGCGTCTTCGACATCGATCGCACCATTCGCCAGCAATGACCCGGTGAGAACCAGATATTGCTGGGGTGCGGCCAGCTTGATGCCGAGCTCGCTGAAGCGCTTGGCCATGCGGCGGTTGAATTCGCGCTGCACGCCCCAGCGCCCGGCATCGCTGCAGACGATCTGGCCGGCAAGCGTGACGGCGCCCGGCTGCACGTCATCGACGCCCCAGAGCTGCAGGTCGCTGCGCATCATGCGGCGATAGTCGTCGTCCTTGCGCATCTCCTTGGCGATCTCTTTCAGCACCTCGCCGACATGGTCGATATCCTGGTCGGCAGCGATGGTGACCCTGACCGCCGCATTGCCGACACCGCGATTGACATTGGTGACCGTGCCGACCGAGCTGAAGGGGATGATATGCACGGCGCCGTCGCCGGCGCGGAGGCGGATGGTGCGGATGGAGAGCTTCTCCACCGTGCCGGTCAGGCCGGAAGCGGTGATGGAGTCGCCCACCTGCATGGCATTTTCCAGCAGCAGGAAGATGCCGGTGATGAAGTCCTGCACCAGTTTCTGCGAACCGAAGCCGAGGGCGACGCCGACGATGCTGGCGCCCGCCAGCAGCGGTGCGATATTGACGCCGATCTCGCTCAGGATCGTCAGCAGCACGACGATCGAGACCATTACCAGCAGCACCGTCTTCATGATCGGGATCAGGGTGCGCAAGCGCGCCGCATGCAGATAGTCGCCGCTATGGTCGAGCCGCATCATATGCCGGTCGAGGGCCAGCGCCGTGCCTTCCCAGACGCCGACACCCAGCAAGGTGGCGACCGCCACGGTGATGATGGCGGAGACCAGGCGGCTGCCGATCTCGTCACCATGGAACCAGGCGAAGGCGTCGAGGCCCCAGCCCTGCAGGATGGCGATCACGGCGACCACTGTCACCACCAGGCTGATGGCGCCGCGCAGCAGCGGGTAATAGCGGTTGGCGCGCGACTTGAGCCCGGGGAAGCGCTGCTCGACATCGTCGTCGATCCTGAACAGGCGATCGAAAGCGGCATGCAGCAAAGCAGTGGCAAGGCGCGCCACCACCAACCCGCCGACCAGCACCAGGACCAGATCGGCGAGCTTGGCAAAGCCGTGGCGGATCTCCATCGCCCAGACGGTCCACAGCGCGAGCACGAAGGCGATGGCGAAGAAGTGCCACCAGGAGGCCAGGCGATTGAGGATCGCCGCCAGCGGCCCGACCCGGCCCGGCCGTGCATGCAGCCAGCGGGCGACTGTGTGGCGGCATTGCAGGATGATGATGACGAGATAGATGGCGACGACCAGCGCCACCACCTTCAGCAGCGTGTCATGGCCGGCGCGCGACAGGCCGAGCACCGCCGCCATCTCGGCTCCCGCAGCGCCGAACAAGGCGGTGCCGGCAATGCGGAAGCTCCAGACCTCGATATAAGCGGCGGTGTGGTCGCGCACCGGCAGCAGACGCAGTCCCCGCGAGCGCGACATGACGAAGAAGGCGGTGAGATAACTGATCGCCCGCACCAGCACATAGGCGTTGACGGCGGCGATGCCGGCGAAGCGCACCGCTTTCGGCGTGCCGAGATCGGTGCCGAGCAGGCTGTTGCCGGCGACGGCGAACAGCACCACCGGCAGCAGGCTCAGCAGGAAATAGATGATCGCCCAGGGAATGCGCCGCGCCCACAGCCAGCCCCGCGGCGATGCCATCGGCAGGCCGCTCTCGTCGCGTGGCACAATCCTGACCGGCTCACCGGTTTCATCGGCCGTACCCGGATCGATATCGCTTGGCGTTGTCTCCGCCGGGTCATTCGGCTGCGGTGTATCCGGCGCATCGGGATTGAAGCCCTCCTCCGCCGAAGCACGATTCGCACCCATCGCGGCGAGGTCATGCAGATAGGCCGCCCGCCGCTCGATCAGATAGAGCGGCCGGCGCAGCAGGAAGCGCAGGCAATATTCCGCCACCACGGCGCAGCCGATCACCACGGCGAGGCGCCAAGCGGCCGCGAACAGCAGCTTGCGGGCGCCGGGATCGCTGAGGCTCAGCACCAGCCAGGTCCAGACCCGTGGCAAATCGGCGACATTGTGCACAGTGGTGGTGACGGTCTGGGCCGCATCCTCCAGCCAGTCGGCAACCTGCTGCAGCAATTCGGCGCCGAGGCTGTCGGCCTGCAGCGTGCCCGCCGGCAAGGCGGATAAGGCGGCCGGCGTCGCCGTGGCGGTCTGTGCGGCGGGAGCGGCAGCGCCGGCTGGTGGTGTGGCAGAGGGGGGTGTGGCAGCGGGGGGCGTCGCGGCCGCAGGCGGGGTTGCAGCAGCCGGAGTTGCAGCAGGTTGGGCGGGTGCCGCCGGCGCGGCAGCCGGTGCCGCCGTCGATGAGCTGCCGGCGGGCGCATTGGCGATGGTCTGCAGCACCTGGATCAGTTGATTGCGCTTGGCATCGTTCTGCAGCACATCCAACGTCTGGCGTGCCTGTTCGGCGTTGACAGCTCCATTCACCACCGCCGGCGCTGCAGCGGGTGTTGCCGTTGCCGGTGTGGCCGGTGCGGGCGTCGCGGGTGCGGACGTGGCGGGTGCGGGCGTGCTGCTGCCGGCATCCTGCGCCCAAGCCCGGCCGTCCGGCATGATGGTGGCGATACCCGCCAGCAGGAGGAACAGGCAGGTCAGCAATTTAACGGGCAGTTTCACGCCAGGCTTACGCATCATATCGATCCGGAACAGGTAATATCTTCAGGGTCAGGTAATTCGTCAGGTTCGGAGACGGTCTGCACCGCCCAGCCCGCCGCCCTGCCCTATGCCGATAGCTCAGCTACCGCAAACAGTCCAGACGGCATGATCGTTCAACCGGAACGACGGCGTCCGGGGCCGGCCGCAGTTGCCGGCTTTGGCACGGATGTCAGCATCGGCCAGACCGGAAAGCCGGTAAAGCAGCATCGCGTGACGCACGACTATGGTCGTGCCCCACCCGGGCATGACCGCAGGCTGACGGCGGGCCGGTGCCGGCCGGCGTCATCTCCGATCACGTTTGGGTGATGACCGTCCCGTATTGTCCCCCGGGTGGTGTCCATGTAAGAGAGGTTAATCCCGTGGAAACAGCCATGCGCCGCCGTCGGATGATGGCGGTCAGGCGATGACGGGAAAATCCTCGACCGCGACGCATTGATTGACGGTGACGCCGTCCTTGGAAAGTGGCCAGATGCCGGCCTGCAACTCCAGATCATATTGCGTCTGGCGCGAGCGCTGCTTGCGGCGGATGAAGACCGGCCGGCGCTCAGTGACGACAGTATGATAGCGGCCGATGATGCGCTGCACTTCCCCCGGGATGACGTTCTGTACCTCGTCGAGATAGGTGCCGGTCAATTCTTCATCATAAAAAGACACTGCCGAGCCGCAGAGCCGATATCGCACGCGAAACGGTTCCGGCTCGATATCGACCATCAAGCAATGCGCCAGCAGATCCTTGATCTCGCCGGGATCGATATCGTCGCGCGCCGGCAGGCGGCCAGATGCACATTTGGCCCGCCAGTAAGCGTCAAAGCGTTTGACGCGGGCAGACGTGATATCGGCAAAGGCGGTCTCGACCAGATCCATGGCGCCCCGCTATCCTCCGCCCAGCCTCTCCGTGCCGGGACATGTTCATGCTAGGGCACCATGCCGACAGAGGAAAGTCCTTTCACCCGATATGCAACGACAGCCGATACCGCCTCGCATCCGTGCAGCGATCGCCAACGCATGCGAGGCGCGTATGAGGGATTTCCGCCTAACAATGAATGACGACGCAACATGCATTGGAAAAACGGATCGATAGAACCAGCGCGAGGATGTGCGGCTTCACATTGCCACCGATGCTGCATCGCGTTTGTTAGCGTGTAACCCTGGCGAGCGGCACGAAAAATTGAAGGCGTCACGCTGTCGCCAGCAACAGTGCTTCCGCATTTCCCAGGCGCAACCCATCCGTGCGGCCCCTGAAATAGCGTTGCGTGAGATCCGCCGCGGTCAAACATCGCACCTCGCGAAAGCCGGCCACGCGGGCGACTGCAAGCATCTCGTCGAGGGTGAAGAAGCTGACAAAGGGTGTGCCGCTCGCTTGCGCAGAGCAGTACTGTCCGGTGCCGGGGTCAATGCTTCGCTCATGATACGCCCCGCCAGTTTGATAAGCAGAACGCCTGCGTGTCACACGCCTGATCACACCGAGCATGGCTCAGCGTCGGCCGGCTCTCAAGAGTGGAATGTCGAAGCAGATAAAGCGGGTGATTGATGGTTCGTGCGCGAAAACGAAGCGAAGCTCAATCCGCAATAATCATCGCCGGCCCCCTCACCCTGTCCCTCTCCCACGAGGGGAGAGGGGACGCTGTCGTTGTCGTCCATGACGCTATTTGCAGGTTTAGCGATGCCGTTGTCCGGTTTATCAGCGCACAATTGTTGATCCTCTTTTATTTTGCTCTGCCACTCCTCCAGAGTGAAGGTTGCCTGCAGCCCAGTTCCCTCTCCCCTCGTGGGAGAGGGAACTGGGTGAGGGGGCAGCAGCCGAGATAGATCAATCCGACCAGCTAGCCGAACGACATCACGCTTCGCCGGCAGCCCCAGCAATTCGGCCGCATCTCGCCTCGCCGCACCCCTACCCCGCCGTCACCTCTTCCAGGAAATCGCCGATCTCGCCGCGCAAGGCTTCGGCCTGCTGGCTGAGGTCGCCGCTGACATTGCGCACGGCATCCGAGACCGTGCCGGTGCGTTTCGCGGCCTGCAGCACGGCGGCGATATTGTTCGAGACCTCGCCGGCATTCTCCGCCGCCTGCTGCACATTGCGGGCGATCTCCTGGGTGGCGATCGACTGCTCCTCCATGGCGCCGGAAATGGCGGTAGCAATTTCCGAGACGTCGCGGATGATGAGGCCGATGCCGGCGATCATCTCGACGGATTTGCGAGTCTCTTCCTGGATGCCGCCGATCTGCGCGCCGATCTCCTCGGTTGCCTTGGCGGTCTGCGCGGCGAGGTTCTTCACCTCCGAGGCAACGACGGCAAAGCCCTTGCCCGCCTCCCCGGCCCGCGCCGCTTCGATGGTGGCGTTCAAGGCGAGAAGATTGGTCTGGCCGGCGATCTCGTTGATCAGCTTGACCACATTGCCGATGCGCTCGGCGGCACTCGCCAGGCCGCGGACGCTGGCATCGGTGCGCTCGGCCTCAGCCACCGCCCGGCCGGTGATCTCGGTCGACCGGGCGACCTGGTGGCCGATCTCGGCGATGGAGGAGGAGAGCTCCTCGGCGGCGGAGGCAACGGCATTGACATTGGTGGTCGCCTCGCCCGCTGCCTTGGCGACGCTCTCCGCCTGGCTCAAAGTGACAGCGGCATTGGTCGAGAGCTGCTGCGCCGTCTCCGCCATCGCCCCCACTGCCTGGTCGACCGCTGTCAGCGATTGCTGCACCACGCCGCCGAAACGGTCGACCGCCGCCTGGGTACGGTTCTGCCGCGCCTGGCGCTCCGCCAGCATTTCCTCCTGATAGGTGGAGATGGCGAGGTCGATGTCGAGCATCACCGCCTGCGTCACCGCCGCGCAGAGCCGGCCCGTCTTGTCCGGCGCCAGCCGGTTCTGCCGCGCCGCCAGCATCACGAGATGACGCAGCACATAAGAATAGCCGCCGATATACCAGCGCGGCTCCAGGCCGACGCGGTTATGCGTCCGGCCGATGGTGCGGATCGAGGTGAAATAGCCGGCATCGAAGCCGTCGCAAAACAGCCTTCGCCAATGCTCCGCCTGGGCGGCTTTGAGGCGCGGCATCTGCGTTCCCACCAGCCCGGCCAGCGCGCCGACCTGCGTCACATGCCGGTAGAAATCATCGAGGATGCGCGGCAGGACTTTTTCCACCGCCGGCCAGAACTGCCGCAGCAAAGCGATGGCGGCACCGTCCATCTCATGAAAACACAGCCGCTCATCGCGGCCGGCGAAATCGGGGTCGCCCGTAAGGCCGGCTGAAGCCGCATTGCCGGCCGAGCTGGAAGACGTAATTTTGCCGGCCAAGCCGCCAGACGTGATCTTGCCGGCCAAGCCGGCGGGCACCCGCATATCCATGTTTCCCCCGCTAGATGACACTCGATGGATGACTGGTCCTCGTGATCCCCGGCAATCGCCAGAGCGCCAATCGCCGGTGCTTCAGCCGTCTGTTTGCCCGGGGTTGGTCGTTCTTGCCGTCTGCACGCGGCTTGCCGGAAAGATCAGGCTGACATTGGTGCCCATCGCCGGCTCGCTCTCGATCGTCAGCTCGCCGTCATGCAATTCGATCATCGATTTGGTGAGATGCAGGCCGAGCCCCGCCCCCTCGAAGCGCCGGTTGAGGGCGGATTCGATCTGGCTGAAGGGCATCAGCGCCTTGCCGATATCGGCGGCCGCGATGCCGATGCCGGTATCGGCGACCCGCAGCACCAGCCGGCCGGCCGCATTGACATAGGCGCTCACCTTGACACTGCCCCGGGCGGTGAACTTGACGGCGTTGGATAGGAGGTTGAGCAGCATCTGCATCACCACCCGCTCATCGGCCAGCAGCGGCGGCAAGGCCGCCATGATGTCGACGATGACATCCAGCTTCGCCTGGGCGGCGCGTGGTTCGATCATGCGCAGGCATTTATCGATCACCGCCGCGACATCGACCGGCGTCTCATGCAGCCGGTAGCTGCCCGCCTCGATCCGCGAGACATCGAGAATGTCGTTGATGATATTGAGGAGATGCTGGCCGCTTTGCTGGATGTCACGGGCATAATCGCGGCCGCGTTCCGGCGTGATCATGCCGGGCGCCGCCTCGGCCATGAATTGCGCAAAGCCGATGATGGCATTGAGCGGCGTCCTCAGTTCATGGCTCATATTGGCGAGGAATTCCGACTTCGCCCGGCTCGAGGCTTCCGCCTGCTGGCGCGACAGCTCCAGCATCTGTTCGATATGCTTGCGCTCGGTGATATCCTGCAAGGTGCCGCTCATCAGCCGCGGCAGGCCATCCGCGGCGAAAACGACCTCGCCTTCCTGATGGACGATGCGTTCGCCGCCATCGGGCAGCAGGATACGATGATCGATGCTATAGGCCTTGTGACCGAACAGGGCCGCATCCACGGCTGCCTCCACCGCCGCCCGGTCGGCAGGATGCACCAGCATCAGGAAAGCCTGGTGGCTCGGCGTGAAGCTCTGCTTGTCGAAGCCGAAGATGCGGTAGATCTCGTCCGACCAGAACAGCCGGTTATGGGGCACGTCCCACTCCCAATTGCCGAGCCGGGCGATGCGCTGGGCATTGGCCAGCCGCGCTTCGCTCAGCCGCAAAGCCTGCTCCGCCTTGACCCGCTGCGAGACGTCGCGCAGCACCGCCGTCATCTCGGTGCGGCCGTCGACATCGAAGCGCAGGATCGAGGCCTCGACCGGGAACTCCTCGCCATTGCGCCGCTTCGCCACCACCTCGCGGCGTTCGCCCATGCGCTTGGCATCCCGCTCGCCGCCGGCGAAGCGCATGAGATGCCCGCCATGCACGCGGTGGAAACGCTCGGGGATGAGCAAATCGAGTTTCTGCCCCAGGGCTTCGGCAGCACTGTAGCCGAACATGCGCTCGGCGCCGCGATTGAAGATGACAAGGGTGCCGGCGGTATCGATCGAGACGATCGCATCCTCGCTGATCTCGACGATCTTGTGGAAGCGCGTCAGCGTCTCGCGCAGCCGCTGGTGCATCTCCTGCTCCTGCACCGCGCGCTCGGGTCTATCCACATGCCGCGTGGCGATCGCTTTATGCCCAGCATTGGGTACATACGAAGTCATGCCTCACCGCACCCCGCATGCTGCTTATCTTGCAGCAGAATCGAGCGAATACTTCGACAGTGAGGAGATTATCTTAAATATTAATAAAAATACCGCGACTGAATACAGGCGCGACGATAATTACCGAGATTTATATTGTCGTCGAAAGTTTGAATACTATGTTGCCAACATAGATTGGGGTGTTTGATCCCATGCGAGATCCCCCGATGCGGGATGCCCAATGAAAGTCGTCGCCTGACATGGCTCACATGGGCGGCATCCTCGAGAGGGCTCCGCGCGCCCGCACCGTAACTACTCGCATACCCACGCCGAGCAAGCGGTCGCGGAGGCATCTGCCCTCATGTCGCATCCGCGGCAAAATCGCATCGTCATCAAGCCAGGGCAGCAGTTATCCGTCGATGGATGAATCGCTGGCACAAGACGACGGCAGCGTCACACGCAGCGGCACGTGTTGCGACTGCCTATCATTGACGCAGGACGTCATTCCGCCAGAACGCCAACATCAGGTCATCATCGCAACATGGTTCGGTGCTCGCATCCCGCCGATAGCGCTGACAGAGAAATTCGCGTGGCCGCTTTCATCGATAGCGATTTTCCTCAAGG
>Ga0209148_1001461_pt1 | contig 11957 bp, 10 predicted proteins | sample AraplaCol_mMF_r2_2_FD_184288 | JGI IMG/M metagenome (GOLD analysis project Ga0209148, IMG submission 184288) | Arabidopsis root microbial communities from North Carolina, USA - plate scrape CL_Col_mMF_r2 (SPAdes) (version 2) | ecosystem: Host-associated > Plants > Roots > Endosphere | place...
TCGACTTCCTGCAGAAGACCGCACAGGAAATCCTGCCCGAAGGCTTCACCTATGATTATGCCGGCCAGTCACGGCAATACATCCAGGAAAGCAACGCCCTTTACGGCACGCTCGGTTTCGCCATCGCCATCATCTTCCTGGTGCTGGCAGCGCAATTCGAGAGCTTCCGCGATCCGCTGGTCATCATGATCAGCGTGCCCCTGTCGATGTGCGGTGCCCTGACCCCGCTGGCGCTCGGCGTCACCACCATGAACATCTACAGCCAAGTCGGCCTCATTACCCTCGTCGGCCTCATCACCAAGCATGGCATCCTGATCTGCGAGGTTGCCAAGGAACAGCAGCGCGATTACGGCCACAGCAAGCTGCATGCGGTCAGCGTCGCCGCCGGCCTGCGTCTGCGGCCGATCCTGATGACCACAGCCGCAATGGTGACCGGCCTCATCCCACTGATGTTCGCCACGGGTGCGGGTGCGGCCAGCCGTTTCTCGATCGCTGTCGTCATCATCGCCGGCATGACGGTCGGGACCCTGTTCACGCTCTTCGTGCTGCCGGTCCTCTATACCTTCATTGCCAGCGACCATCGGCCGAAGGGGGCGGTCCATACGGCGGAGCACGGGCCGGAACTGCCACTGCCACCGACGCCGCTGGATCCACACCCCGGGCATCACGTTGAGGCACAGTAGATGAACGCATCAACGTCATTGCACCCTATAAGCATCTCGGCATGTGGGTGTTCGACGATCCACGCGCCGGCCTCATCCAGGAACCCTTCGTCAGCGGCGCCGATGACATGATCGACCGGGTGACCGCCGGTATCCCCGATGCTGCAGCCGGTTTCGTCATGTTGTTTTCGGCAACGGCCTTTCCAGGCCACCAGTTCCATCTCGCATGGCTGCGTCCAGAGAGTGATGGTAACTGGTACCGCTCGGATGCACTCGGCCTTGACGGCTGGCTCTGCCCGGCGTTGTTCCGCTATTTCGACGCTGCGCCGCAGGATCTTTACGTACAGATCAAGCTGCGATCGTAGAGTACCTTGGCGAAGGAGACGGCACGATCACGGTGGACGATCGCCACGCCTTAGCATCGCACTAGACACGTCCTATTAACTATAAGGTAGCTTGCAAGCATAAGCCCCTATGCTGCCGGCAGAAGCTGCGCGAGCGCCTAATCCAGGTGAGCCCAATTTCTTCGGAAGAATTTGCGATAAAGTCTCGTTATCGCGGTAGCCGGCAGCCAGCACAGATAAACCGCTCTCCGTTAACTGGCGTTTAGGAATTAGGTCTAAACTGTGCCTATGCGACGTGAAGATTTGCCACGTGAACCGGGGCAGATGATCCAGGATTGGCAACGACTAGTGTGACGACCAAAAGCGTGAAGGCCAGAGTTATAGGGGCCAGAGGCATGATCAATCTGTCGCAAGTTGCCCAGCGTATTTGCGACCAGGTCGAAGGCAGAGCCGCCCTCGGCCGCAGCAATGCGGTGACAGGTGCGGACACCCCGCATGCGATACTTGCGTGTCCTGGCACGGTGCCGGTTCTCGCCTGCGGCCTCATCGCCAGTATCATTATTGCCGTACTGCCGCTCTTCGCACTGCAGGATCCGACCGCACCGCATCTGCTGATCTTCCCGCCTTGGATGACCGAAGAACAAGCCTTCCGCCTAGTAATCGCCGATGGCGGGCGGCCGATCAGCATTGGGCAGCATTATCCCCTCGCGATGACCGGCATGGTTGCTGCCTTCCCTGCCAACAGCAGTCCGGCGCCTGCCACTGCTTTGCCCCTGCAGCTCCTGCTGACCGCGGGATGCCTGACACTTCCCCAGAGAGTTCCCTATGCGCAGTAACGATTTTACCCAGGCGGTAGGCCTGCCGCCCCTGGCCGCTGCACCTTTGGTCGCACCGTCGCTTGGCCTCCGCTCTCTTTACGAGGACGATGCCTCAATCCCCCGGCGGGTTGCAGCCTTCCGGGCACAGGCCGCAAAATTCCTGCTCTGGGAAGAATGGCTGACGCTGCTGCCGATCCTGGTGGTTGGCTATTACGCCCATGTCTCTGTCCTGGCGATTGCCTTGATCGGTGGCTTCTTCTCCGGGCTCTCAACCTATTACTATCGCGCCAACCCGATCAGCCTCGCCACACGCTATTGCCTGGCAGTCGGTCTGCTGATCAATGTGCTGCTGCTGATCTATGCCCTGTCCAGTTTCGGCTCCTGGCAGCTCGATGGCGGGCATATGTGGATCTTCGCCGTCTGGTCGCATTGCCTCGCTTTGCTGTGCTGGCGTTCGCTGGCAGTCAGCGGCTTTTTCGGTGTCCTGCACCATTTCATCATGATCTATCTCGTACCGACCTATGTCTTTCCCGATGGCGCCAATATCGGCCGGGTCGTTCTGCATGGTGGGATCGTGATCATGCAGATGAGCGCGCTAACGGTCTTCATCTTCATTATCTTCCGCATGCTGTGGTTGGCCGAGAACCTGGAGATTTCCCAGCAGCGCAATGCCCGACAGCTGGCGGAGATCAGCGCGACGAAATCACGCTTTCTCACCATGATGAGCCATGAGCTACGCACGCCGCTGAATGCCATCATCGGCTTTTCCGAGGTCATGAAAGAAGAGATCTTCGGGCCACAGCCCAATCCCCAGTATCAGGGCTATGTCGCAAATATCAACGATAGCGGCAATCATCTCCTCACCATCATCAATGATATCCTCGACCTTTCCAAGGTCGAAGCCGGCAAGCTGGAACTGGCGCCAGAGCGGACCTCGGTCGTCAACCTGACCCAGGATTGCATGACACTGGTGACTGGCGTTGCCCAGACCAATGGCGTCAGGCTGCTGCCTCCCACCTATCATGATGTCACCACCATCTTCGCCGATCCCCGGTTGCTGAAGCAGATGATCATCAATCTGCTGACCAATGCCTGCAAATACACGCCCGCATCGGGCGAGGTGCAGGTGCGCTGGCACCGCACTTCGGCGGGTGTCGCGGTCGCGGTCGCCGATACCGGCATCGGCATGACGGCGGAGGAAGTCAGCGTCGCGCTGAAACCTTTCGGGCAGGTGAATAATCCGCTGGTCCGGGGCCAGGAAGGAACCGGCCTTGGCCTGCCGCTGGTGAAATCGCTGATCGAAGCCCACGGCGGCGAGCTCAGGATCGAGAGCCAGCCGCAGCACGGCTCGACCTTCATCCTCTCATTGCCGCAGTGATTCCTGCCGGCGCCCTTGGCCACGCGTCAGACGCGCCGGCCAGTGCCATAGAGCATATAGAGGCCGGCGCCGACGATAAGGGCAGCGCCCAGGATCATGGTCTGGTCCGGTACCTCATTGAAGATGAAGAAGCCCCAAAGGGTCGCCCAGATCAGGCCGCTATATTCGAAGGAAGCGACGAAATTGGCCTCGGCCATCCGGTAGGCCTGGCTGAGCAGGGTCATGCCGATCGCCGAGATCGGTCCGCAGGCAGCCAATAGCAGAAGATCGCGCCATGTTGGCGTCACCCAGGCCCGCAGCAGGAAATCGAGGACGCCATTGGCGTCATGGGCGACGCCCCGGCCAAAGAAGATCGCCATGGCGCCGGCTGCGATCAGGAACATGAGGTTCTGATAGAAGGACATGACAATGGCGGGGGTTCGCGCTGCAAGCCCCCGGGCCATCAACTGCGCCGCGCCATATCCCATCGCCGCGATCACCGGCATCAGGGCGACGAGATTGAAGACGCTGCCACCCGGCCGCAACATGACGACGACACCGGCAAAGCCGACCAGGGTCGCCGCCCAGCGCCGCCAGCCAATCTTTTCGCCGAGGAACGGTCCCGCCAAAGCGGTGACGAAAATCGGCACGGTGAAATAGAGCGCCACGATATCGGCGAGCTTCATCACCGGGAAGGCCAGGTAATAGGCGGAATAGGAAATGACCAGGAACACACCGCGCCAGACCAGCGCCTTGACCGGTCCGGTGAAGATGGCCGCCAGCCCCGCCTGCCGATGCACCAGGAACAGCAGGATCGGCAGGGCCGAGAGGCAGCGGATCATCACCACCTCATGCACCGGATAGCCGCCGCTCAACAATTTGATGATGACGTCCTGCAGCGAGAAAATCAGGACGCCGCCGCAGAGCGACAGGATCGCCAGCCAAAGCTGCTTTCCCGCCCCGCGGTTGGCCGCACCAGGCCGCAACGCAATATCAGTCATGATCGGAACGACGACCGGTCAATTGAACATGACGCGATTATGCGCAAACCACCTATCGGCCGTCGCATGCATTTACGGCATGCCCAGCCCATCCTGCACCGCCATCTTGCCGCTTGACCTGGGTCAGCCTCCGGATGGCAGGGACCCACGACAGTCAGGCGAAGGCGTCGCGGATGACCTCGGCGAAACGCCGGCCAGCCTCGACCTCACCCGGATGGCGCCCATCCTGCACCACCCAGTCGCCCCCGACCATGACGTCCTTGACGAGCCGATCGGTACTGCCAAAGAGCCAGCGCGACAGCAGGTCGTCGCCCTTGAGATGGGCGGTCATCGGATGCGCCCCATTGAGGACGATGAAATCGGCCCGCTGACCGGCCTTGATCTCGCCGATCGGCTGTCCCAGCGCCTGGGCACCGCCGGCAAGAGAGGCGCTATAGAGATAACCGCCGATATTGGCACGGTCAGCAACATGCAGGCGATTGCGACGCTCGTGCTTCAGACGCTGGCCATATTCCAGCCAGCGTATTTCCTCGACGACGCTGAGCGAGACATGGCTGTCGGAGCCGATGCCGAAACGTCCCCCTTGCTGGGCGTAGGAGATTGCCGGGAATAACCCGTCGCCGAGATTAGCTTCCGTGGTCGGACAGATGCCGACCACCGCCGCACTCTTTGCCATCGCCGTGACTTCGCGCTCATCGGCATGTGTCGCGTGAATGAGGCACCAGCGGTCATCGACCGGCGCATGTCCATAGAGCCAATCGATCGGCCGCTGACCTGACCAGGCGATGCAATCATCCACTTCCTTCTGCTGCTCGGCGATATGGATATGGACCGGCCTGCCGTCCTTGGTGGCATCGAGGATGGCGCTCATCTCATCGAGAGTGACCGCGCGCAGCGAATGGAAGCAGGCGCCCAAGCGCCGCCCATTCTCACGACACAGCGGTTCCAGATGCCGCAGCAGATCGAGATAGCCATCGGTGTCATGAATGAAGCGTCGCTGTCCCGTCGTCGGCTCCTTGCCGCCGAAACCGCCATGGGCATACATCACCGGCAACAGGGTGATGCCGATGCCCGTATCGTCGGCCGCGGCGAGGACGCGCTCGGCCATCTCCGCGTGATTGGTGTAACGCTTTCCATCGAGGTCGTGATGCAGGTAATGAAACTCGGCGACCGAGGTATAGCCAGCCTTCAGCATGTCGATATAGAGATAGCGGGCGATCGCCTCGACCTGCTCCGGGTTGAGGCGGCCCACCAGCCGGTACATCAGATCACGCCAGGTCCAGAAACTGTCCTCCGGGTCGCCGGCGACCTCGGTCAGGCCTGCCATGGCGCGCTGGAAGGCATGCGAATGGAGATTGGGCATGCCGGGAATGACCGGGCCGGCGAGGCGCTGACCACTGTCGCTTGCAGCACCTGCCGTCGGGCTCCCCTTCCCGGCCCCGCCCGTCACCGAAGAGATCATGCCATTGGCATCGACCGTGATGCGGACATGCTCTGCCCAACCTTGCGGCAGGAGCGCCTGATCGGCGATATAGGTCTTCATGTGATACAGCCCCTCTGACCGCTCGCCTCGTACACTGAATACGTGTCCTGGCCCTTAGCGGCTTGGTGTGCCGGCCAGCCTATACTATAGTCTCGGCCAAGAATGACGGAAATTCGACGTGCCGCCACGATTCGGCATGCGCGTCTTTGACCTTGCCGCCGGCCCGACCGGCGCTCACGGGAGGCATATTGGACAACTCGCTGCTGCCGCGCTATTCGCAGGTCAAGCGAATGATCCTGGATCGGATCGAAGCGGGCGATTGGCCGGCCAAGCACCGCATCCCCTCGGAATCGGAACTGGTGCGCGATCTCAGCGTCAGCCGGATGACGATCAACCGTGCCCTGCGCGAGCTCACGCTGGAAGGTCGGCTGGTGCGCGTTCAGGGTGTCGGCACCTTCGTCGCCGAAGCCAAGATGCAGTCGCCGCTGATCGAGATCCGTAATATCGCCGAAGAGATCACCGAGCGCGGCCACCAACATAGCGCCAAGGTCGTCGCCCTGGAGAAGCTCACCGTCAGCAACGAGATCATTGCCTCGCTCGATCTGCCGCTCGGCGCCGATATCTTTCATTCCATCCTGGTGCATTACGAGAACGGCATCCCGGTACAGCTCGAAGACCGTTTCGTCGACCCGCAATTGGCACCCGATTATCTGAAGCAGGATTTCACCCAGATCACGCCTTATGTCTATCTGACCGAGATCGCGCCGATCTCTGAGGCGGAGCATGTGATCGAGGCGGTGCTGCCAGTCACCTGGGAACGTCGCCTGCTGAAATGCGATTCCCATGAGCCCTGCATCCAGCTGCAGCGCACCACCTGGAGCGGCCCTCGCAAAGTCAGCTGGGCGCGCCTGCTCTATCCCGGCAGCCGTTATCGCCTGACCGGCCATTTCAGCTTCAAGGGCGGCGCCTAGGGTACCGCGCCACGCGGCGATGCCGCGGCCCTGCCGCCGATCAGGCAAATACCGCTGCCTCAAGCAATCGCCGTGTTGATATCCGCGAGCCATGCCGGTTCTGCGAGACGCTGGTCGACAAGGGCAATGTCCGGAGCCAGGAACCGGTCCTGGTCATAAGCCGGCACCTCGGCGCGCAGCAGGCGATACGCCCGCTCGGTGCCGCGGCCGAGACGCAAGCCCGGATAGAATTCCATGGCCTGGCCGGCGAGCAGGAACTCGATCGCCAGGATCTTGCGGGTATTGTCGATCACCTGCCGGCATTTCAGTGCTGCCGGCGTGCCGAGACCGAGATGATCCTCTTGCTGCGCCGAGGTGATGTAGTTATCCGTCACCATCGGATGCGCGAGCAGCTTGTTCTCCGCCGCCAGCGAGGCCGCGGTATATTGCGCGATCATCATGCCGGAATTGACGCCACTTTCCCGCACCAGGAAAGGCGGCAGGTCGCTGACCGCCGGATTGATCAGCCGGTCGAGCCGCCGCTCGGCAACCGAGCCCAGCTCCGCCATGGCGATCGCCAGCAGGTCCATCGCCATGGCCAGGCTCTGGCCATGCGGATGCGCATTGGAAATCACCCGGTAATTATCCGGCGTGCCGATCACCAGGGGATTGTCGGTGGCTGAACCGAGCTCGATCTCGATCTGGCGACGAACATGATCGATCTGGTCGCGCGTCGCCCCGTGAATCTGTGGGATCGAGCGCAGGGACAAGGCATCCTGGGTACGCACCCCCTGATGCTTGGCGATGATCTCGCTATCCGCCAGCAGGCTGCGCAGGCGCCGGCCAATCGCCAGCAGGCCGGGATGGCGTTTGAGGTCGAGAACCAGGGGATCGAAGGCCGCGATCTGTCCCTTCAGGGCCTCGAAACTGAGCGCCCCCGTGATATCGGCCCAGTCCGCCACCTGCTCGGCTTCCACCAGCGCCAGGCAGGCGAGACCGGTCAAGCAGCGCGTCCCGTTGACGAGGCACAGCCCATCCTTGGTCGCCAGCTCGATCGGCGCCAAGCCGGCTTCCGCCAAGGCGGCAGCGGCGCTCATCTGCCGGCCGTTCATCAGCACATCGCCGACACCGATCAAGGCGAGGCCGATATGCGCCCCGTGGACGATATAGCCGACCGAGCCCTGGCGCGGCACCAGCGGCGTAATATTGGCATTGAGCAGGGCGGCGAGCTGCAGCGGCACGGTCGGGCTGACACCCGGCTGGCCGTGGCAAAAATCGTTCAGCATGGTCGCCATGATGGCGCGGGTCGCCGCGACCGGCAGCGGTTCGCCGACGCCGCAGGCATGGCTGAGCAAGGTATTGCGCGACAGCTGCCGGCGCTGGATACCGGTCAGGCGGATATTGCTGAGCGCACCCAGTCCGGTGCTGATCCCATAGGCGATTTCGCCGCTATCGATGATCCGCTCGACGATCGCCCGGCCATTCCGCACTTGGGCTAGGGCAATGTCGCCGATGGTGATATCGGCTTCGCCCCGGGCAATTGCGACGATCTGCCGATAGGTCAAGGAAAAGGCGTCACGGCAGATCACTACCTTCACCGGAGCGGAATCCGCAACTGGCAGGGCGATCTCACGTTGGGCGGCAGGCATGGTCTAGTCTCCTGATAAAGCTGACAACTTGTATATACAGGGCTATACAAGGCGGCAATTCAGTAAATGTCATGGAAGCCATGAGAGACTCGCGCGGATGCGCTTGCGGGCCGGTCGCCGGCCGGTCACATTTGGCCATGGACCTTGATCAAGATTCCCTGCTGCAGGAGCCGCCGATGGGCGCGCGCGGGTGCCGTTACCTGACCGCCCGGCTGACCTTGCGGCCGATCGCGGCCGGCGATCTTTCCTTGCTCAGCGCCATCTTCACCGACACCCGGACGACGGCACACCGCCCGGATCCAAAACCGGAGACGGTGGCAGAATGCCGGCAGCGCCTGGCTCGTTACCTGGAACACTGGGCCAAGCACGGCTTCGGGATCTGGGCGTTGGAACATGACGGGGTTGCGATCGGCTTTGGCGGCCTGACCCATCGCGACGGCTTTGCCGGCCTCAATCTCAGCTATCATCTGCATCCCGATCGCTGGCGTCATGGCTATGCCAGCGAATTTGCCGCCGCCGCCAGCGACATCGCCCTGCAGGACATGGGCACGCCTCGGGTGATCGGGGTCGTCCGGCATGTCAACCTAGCCTCGCGCCGCGTCCTGGAGAAAGCGGGTCTGACCTTGGAGCGCGAGATCGTCTATGGTGATCATCCGGGCCTGCTCTATGTGAAGCACCGGGAACTGGTACCGCGCTAAGACCGCGCCGCGGAAAGACGACGAGATGACCGGAGGCCGCTGATGGAACTCGCCTGTCAGGATGCCGTGCGCGAACAGCGCCAGCTCCGCCTCTCGATCATCCTGACCGTCATGGTCGCCACCATCGGCATCGTCACTGGCCTCTGGGTCGGATCGCAATCGATTGTCTTCGACGGCTTCTTCTCGATGATCGACGCCACCATGACGGTGGTCGCCCTGATCGTCTCGCGCCTGGTGACACGGGATGGCAGCCGCCATTTCCAGTTTGGTTACTGGCATCTCGAGCCCTTGGTGGCCGGCTTCAACGGCATCATCATGGCCTTGAGCTGCGGTTATGCCTTCCTGAACGGCATCGACGGATTGCGCAAGGGCGGCCATCCGGTCGATTTCCATCTCGCCGTCGTCTATGCCGTGGTGATCAGCCTCGCCAGTTACCTGATGTGCCTCTATCAGCACCATCAGAACAAGGACCTACAATCGGAACTATTGCGTATCGACAGTCATGGCTGGTTCATGGGCGGCACGCTCAGCGCGGCACTGCTGGCCAGTTTCCTGATTGCCTCGCTTGCCGCCGGCACCAGCATCGAGCCCTGGACACCCTATGTCGATCCCGCCGTCCTGACCGGTCTCTCCGTGTTGCTGGTGCCGATCCCGCTCAGCATCATCTGGCGCTCGGTGCGTGAGATCTTCCTGGTGGCGCCTGCCGAGCTCGACGAGCATACCCGCAATGTGGTGAGCGAGATTGCCACCCGTTACGGCTTCCCGAAATTCCGCTCTTATGTGGCGAAGACCGGGCGTGCTGATCTCATCGAGATCAGCATCATCACCCCGCCCAATTTCAAGGTCGAGAGCATCGAGAGCTACGATCGCATCCGCCAAGAAATCGCCGACAAGCTCAACGAAGACGGCCGCCAACTCTGGCTCACCATCATCTTCACGGCCGATGAGAAATGGGCGTGATCTGATCGCGCGGGTCAGCCCTTACGCGTAGCTGCGACACGCTCAGCCAGCAAGCACATGATCTCGAACATCATGGTGGCGCCGACCAGTGCCGTATTGCCTGACTGATCGAAGGGTGGCGAGACTTCCACCACATCGCCACCGATCAGATTGAGCCCGCGCAGGCCACGTAATAACGTCAGAGCTTCGCGGGTGGTGAGGCCGCCGGCTTCCGGCGTGCCCGTACCTGGCGCGAAGACGGGGTCAAGACCATCAACATCGAAGCTGATATAGGTCGGGCCATCGCCGACCACGCGGCGGGCCTCGGCAATCACCGCCTCGATACCGACCTTGTCGACCTCCTGCATCTCCATCACCCGCATGCCGGAATTATGCGAGAAGTCATTGTCGTCCGGCGCATATTTCGAGGCACGGATGGCGATCTGGATCACCCGCTTCGGATCGAGCAGCCCCTCCTCCACGGCGCGGCGGAAGGGCGTGCCGTGGGTATATTTGTTGCCGCCGAAATAGGTGTCATTGGTATCGCAATGGGCATCGACATGGATCATGCCAACCGGCCGGTCCTTGGCGATCGCCCGGAAGATCGGCAGGGTGATCAGATGATCACCACCCGCCGAGAGTGGCAGAGCACCAGCCGCATGCACCTTGGCATAGAAATTCTCGATCCGCTTCAGGCTGTCCATCAGGTCGATCGGATTGACCGGCGAGTCACCGAGATCGGCAATTCGCGCCAGGCTGTAGGGTTGGATATCGGTGGTCGGATGCACCTTGCGCATCAGCGCCGAGGCGCTGCGGATCTCGCGCGGCCCATGGCGCGCTCCCGCCCGGTTGGTGGTCCCGCCATCCCAAGGCACGCCAATCAACGCGATATCAAGTTGCGACAGCTCGGTCGTGTAGGGCAAACGCATAAAAGTGGCGATGGCGCCAAAGCGGGGCGTGATCGCGGAGTCCACCGGTTGCGGGAAGTTGCTTGGCGTATTGCTTGTCATGATCCCTGACCTTGTTACTTGCCGCCACTGTCACATATCAGCGTCTTCATCGTCAAACGCGCCGGTAATCTTCAGGCCTTCGATCCAGGTGCCACCATGCTTGCGAATGACGCGACGTGGCTCGACGCCTCCCTCGCGCGCAATCGCATCCGCCAATTGCTCCGAATGGGTCACGAGCCAGATCTGCGTATGTTTTGCCGCTTCGACGATCAACCGCGCCAAGGGCTCGAGAAGTGCCGGATGCAGGCTGGTTTCCGGCTCATTCAGCGCGACAAACTTGGGCAGCCGATAGGCAAGCAAGGCCCCTATCAAAGCGAGATAACGCAACGTGCCATCGGACAGCTCTTCCAGCTCGAACACACGGTGCGGATAGTCAGCAAAGATCATCCCGAAGGTGGCATGTCGGTCCGGCCGTGGCACGACGAGCTCAGCGCCGGGAAAGGCATCCTCAATGGCGCGGTCTAGCTCCGTCGTATCACCGCGAATATGCACCAGTGTGGCAAAGACCGCAGCCAGATTGGATCCATCCGATGCCAAGGTCGGCGTGGTGATCGCCAGACATGGCCGTCGGAGAGGCGCATCTGCATCCGTCCGAAAACCATGATAAAAGCGCCAGTCCAATAATGTCCGGCGCAGCCAATAGAGATCCGAGAACCGGGATGGGTCTTCCACTGTACCCAGCGCCGTCTCAGAAAACATCAAATCATCGTTGATCTGCTCGCGAACACCCTCCTCGTTTCGCATCCACAAGGCAGGGCCCTTGCGTTCAAGTAATGCGACCTTGCGTCTCCCGGCATGGAGGGAGAGGGTTTCCGATTTAACGATCGGCTCAGAGGCAAAGGCAGCAAAAGCCTCTTTTGGTGGAAAGCCGATGCCGATGTCATAACTATAGGCAGTCTGCCCATTGCTGCCGAAATTGGCGGAGATATTGACTTGCCCCAACTGATCCTTCCGCTTGATACCGGCGCTGATGACCGATGCCATGCCGCCTTCAGTGGCCAATTCGCGCGCCAGACTTCCTGCCGCCGCCGATTGGATGATCTGCA
>Ga0209148_1001464_pt1 | contig 11915 bp, 8 predicted proteins | sample AraplaCol_mMF_r2_2_FD_184288 | JGI IMG/M metagenome (GOLD analysis project Ga0209148, IMG submission 184288) | Arabidopsis root microbial communities from North Carolina, USA - plate scrape CL_Col_mMF_r2 (SPAdes) (version 2) | ecosystem: Host-associated > Plants > Roots > Endosphere | place: USA...
GGGCGTGATCTTCGGTTACCCGGTAACGGTGAAGGACGGCAAGTACGCCATCGTGCAGGGCCTGAACATCAATGCGTTCTCGCAGGCTCGTATCGATGCGACGAACAAGGAACTGCGCGAAGAGCGCGCTGGCGTGGAACACCTGTTCGCGAAGTAATTCGCGTCAGGATTCTGCAAACGAGAAGGCCGCGCTGCAAAGCGCGGCCTTTTTGCTTTTGACGACACAGCGCGACTGTTACCTTTGGGACCAATCAAGGAATCCACCATGGCCCACAGCCCACGTCTCGTTGTCTATGCCGCGCTGGCCGCCAATGTCGGTATTGCCGTGGCGAAGTTCATCGCTGCCGCCATAAGCGGCAGTTCCGCCATGCTGTCCGAAGGCGTGCATTCCCTCGTGGACAGCGTCAACGAGGTGTTGCTGCTGCACGGCCTTCGCCGCTCGCAACGCCCGCCGGATCGCGACAATCCCCTGGGCTTCGGGCGCGAACTGTATTTCTGGAGCTTCATTGTCGCCCTGCTGGTGCTCGCGCTGGGTGCAGGCTTTTCGCTGTACGAGGGCGTGAATCACATTCTTTCGCCGGAGCCGCTGCGCGATCCGACGCTGAACTACATCGTGCTCGCGGTGGGTGCGGTCTTCGAAGGTGCTTCGTGGTGGCTGTCCCTGAAAAGCGTGCAGCGTCGAAAGGGCAAGCTGAGTTACTTCGAGGCGTTCCGCACGACCAAGGATCCCACCACGTTCTCCGTGCTGTTCGAGGACAGCGCGGCACTGCTCGGTCTCGCCATCGCTGCGCTCGGCGTGTACCTGTCGCACGCGCTGGGCGACCCGCGCATCGATGGCTGGGCATCGATCGGCATCGCCGTGGTGCTTGCGCTCGCGTCGATCATGCTGGCGCGTGAAAGCAAAGCCTTGCTCATTGGCGAACCGGCGCAACCCAAACTGCTGGCGCAGGTCTGCAGCATCGCGGGCAAGGTAAAGGGCGTGGAGGCGGTGAACGGCATGCTCACCGTGCAGATGGGGCCGGATCAGGTGCTGGTCGCGGTGTCGGCGGCGTTCGACGATCGTCTGACCACGGTGGACATCGAAGAGTGCGTGCGCACGATCGAAGCGCGGACGAAGGAAGCCAAGCTGCCGATCGTGGCGCTGTTCGTAAAACCGCAGACGCCCGAACGCTGGCGCGAGCGTCTGCGCGAGCTGGACGGAACGGGCGAGCCATAAAAGGTTCTTCAATGCTTGCTGGTGGTAGCCACTCTGGTGGCGATCGATCTGCCTCATGGCTACACCGCTTCGTTGGCTTCTCGCCGCTATAGCGGCTCCCACGGATATCCATCCGGACATGCGCGAGGAACAAAAAAGGAGCCGCCCTCGGGCGGCTCCTTTCGGTCACGATGCAAAGTGACGCTTCCTGTCGATCAGGAGTGCTCGCCTTCCGTCGGCGGCTTGCCGCGGCCTTCGATGTGACCACCGAAGCCCATGCGCATTGCGGACAGCAGGCGCTCGGCATAGGTGTGGTCCTGGCGCGAGCGGAAACGTGCGAAGAGTGCGGAGGTGAGCACTTCGGCAGGCACGGCCTGTTCGATGGCAGCGTTCACCGTCCAGCGGCCTTCGCCGGAGTCGTCGACGTAACCCGAGTAATTGTCGAGTTCGGGGCCCTTCGCCAGCGCGCTGGCGGTGAGGTCGAGCAGCCAGGACGACACGACGCTTCCGCGACGCCAGACTTCCGCGATGTCGGCCATATCGAGCTCGTAGCGTTCGCGCTCCGGCAGGTGAGCTGCGTTGCGGTTCTTCAGGATGTCGAAGCCTTCCGCGAACGACTGCATCATGCCGTACTCGATGCCGTTGTGGATCATCTTGACGAAATGGCCTGCGCCCGCCGGACCGGCGTGCATGTAGCCGTTTTCCACGCGCGGATCGCGACCCTCGCGGCCTTCGGTACGCGGAATGTCGCCCGCGCCGGGGGCCAGCGTCTTGAAGATCGGGTCGAGGTGATCGACCGTGGCCTTGTCGCCGCCGATCATCATGCAGTAGCCGCGCTCCAGGCCCCACACGCCGCCGGACGTGCCGACGTCCACGTAGTGCATACCCTTGGCAGCGAGTTCCTCGGCACGGCGAGCGTCGTCCTTGTAGAACGTATTGCCACCATCGATGACGATGTCGTCCTTGCTCAACAGGCCCGACAGCGTCTGAATCGTGTTCTCGGTGATCTCACCGGCCGGCAGCATGACCCAGATCGCGCGCGGCGAGGGCAGCGCCTTGACCATGGCTTCCAGCGAATCGACCGCTTCGCCGCCGTCCTTCGCCAGCGCGGCGCGGGCGTCGGGATTGTTGTCGTAGACCACGGTCTGGTGGCCGTCCCTCATCAGGCGGCGGGCGATATTGCCGCCCATGCGGCCCAGTCCGATCAAACCGATTTTCATGCGTGTGGTCCTCGATGTGTGCAACGTGGGGAATATGCGGATACCCACGCCGGATGCAAGGTATACCTACGGATGACGGGACGGGGCCCCGATGCCATCCGCCATGCTCCGGCTCCGGGTGACCCCTGCAATAGTGCCATGTGAGCATGATATCTGCCCGTGAATGCGCGGGATTGACGGCATGTTGAGCGGTGGCATGGGACCGTCTGGCTCTATTTCAGACGCCGGAGACCACTCATGAGCGATACCCGCCAGGACGAGAAAGAGAAGATCTGGTCGCTGATCAAGGACGCCCGCGTGGCCATGCTGACCAGCGAGCGCGACGGCCGGCTCTACAGCCGCCCCATGGTTGCGTCGCAGAAGGGCTTTGACGGCAGCCTCTGGTTCTTCACCCGAAAGAGTTCGCCCAAGGTGACTGAGGTCGAAGGACATCGCCAGGTCAACGTGGCCTACGCCAGCGCCAGCGACAACAGCTATGTCTCGCTTTCCGGTGTGGCGAACCTCGTGGAGGATCGCGCGGCGATCGAGGCGCATTGGAACGAGTGGATCAAGACCTGGTTCCCGGATGGCAAGGACGATCCCGATCTGGCCCTTCTTCGCGTCGACGTGGACACCGCGGAGTACTGGGATGCGCCGTCGTCGAAAATGGTGCTTGCCTTCGATTATCTGAAAGCTCGCATCACGGGCCAGACGCCTCACGTGGGCGAGAACCGGAAGGTCGACATCCGCTGACCTGACTTACGGCAGGCTGGAGTCCAGCCACCTCGGGCGGTTACGCTCTTGGGTCGTCCCAAGAGTGTGCCCGATGAAAAACGTCGCTCGCCTGTGCCTCGCCGCCATTGCCCTCGCGGGCACGCTGGGCGCCACCGCAGCAAACTACGATCCGCGCGAGACCTTCGCGCCGTTTATGTATCCCCAGCCGGTGAACGCCTACCGCTCGGGCAGCGGCATGCCGGGGCCGATGTTCTGGCAGAACAGGGCGGACTACGACCTCGCGGCTACGCTCGATCCGGTCAAGAACACGCTGAGTGGCAAGGCCACCATCCACTACACCAACAACAGTCCCGACGCACTGGACGTGCTCTGGCTGCAACTGGACGAGAACCGATTCACGGCCGACGCGCGCGGCAACTTCACCGCCGGCAAGACCGAAAAGCGTCACACCGACGGTTACCGCATCGCCTCGGTCACAGTCGGGCAGGGCGATAAGCGCGCCGAGTATGTGGTCAGCGACACGCGCATGCAGGTGCGCCTGCCCGAACCGCTGGCCGCACACGGCGGCAAGGTCACCATCACGATCGTATATTCCTACGATCTGCCGGGCGACTTCGGCGGCCGCACCGGCTTCGCGCCGTCGAAGAACGGCAACATCTATGAGATGGCGCAGTGGTACCCGCGCATGTGCGTGTACGACGACCTACGTGGCTGGGACACGGCGCCGTATCTCAACAGCGAGTTCTATCTTGAGTATGGCGACTTCGACTACGCCATCACGGTGCCCTCGAACATGATCGTGGCCGGCTCGGGCGAGCTGGTGAATCCCGATGATGTGTTGACGGCGACGCAGCGCGAGCGCCTCGCGAAGGCTCGCGAGAGCGACAGCACGGTGATGATCCGCACGCCTGCCGAGGTCACCGATCCTGCGAGCCGTCCGAAGACCAGCGGCACGTTGACCTGGAAGTTCCGTATGAAGAACACCCGCGACGTGGCCTTCGGCGCATCGACGGCGTACGTGTGGGATGCCGCGCGGATCAACCTGCCGGAAGGCCGCAAGGCGCTGGCGATGTCCGTGTACCCGGTGGAAAGTGTGGGCGAGCAGAGCTGGGGCCGCTCGACGGAATACCTGAAGGCATCGGTGGAGCACTTCTCCTCGAAGTGGTACCCGTATCCGTACCCTGTGGCGATCAACGAGGCGGGCTCCGCGGCCAGTGGCATGGAATACCCGGGCATCGTCTTCGATCCGATGAAGGCGCCAGCGAAGGCCTTGCACATGGTGACCGCGCACGAGATCGGCCACACCTGGTTCCCGATGATCGTGGGCAGCGACGAGCGCCGCAATGCGTGGATGGACGAGGGCTTCAATACCTTCATCGACGTGTACGAAGCCGACGCCTTCCATCATGGCGAGTTCGCCCCGAAGCGCGACGGTGAGTACGCGCCCAAGGGTGGCAATCCGGTCGACGAGATTCTGCCCTTGCTCGCCGATCCGAACGCACCGCCGTTGCTGATGGGCGCCGACATGGTCAAGGAGACGTATCGCCATCCCGCGACCTATTTCAAGGCAGCGCTGGGCCTCGTGCTGTTGCGCGAGCAGATCATCGGCCCCGAGCGCTTCGATCCCGCCTTCCGCAAGTACATCGCCACCTGGGCCTACAAGCATCCGACCCCGTCGGATTTCTTCCGCCTGATGGAGAGCGAAGCCGGTGAGGATCTCTCGTGGTTCTGGCGCGGCTGGTACGCCAACAACTGGCAACTGGACATGGCAGTGACGAAGATCGACGGGTCGTCGGTAACCGTTGAGAACCGCGACCAGCTGGTGATGCCTGCGACCTTGCGCGTCACCTTCGACGACAAGTCGACCAAGGACATCCGCGTCCCGGTGGAGACCTGGCAGCAGCATCGGAGCTTCGACGTAAGCGTGCCGGGCGATCGGCGCATCGTGCGTGCCGAGATCGATCCCGATCACGTCATTCCCGACCGCGACCGCTCGAACAATGCCTGGCCCCGTTGAGGTTCGTTCGATGCCGCCACGCGCCGCTGTGTCCAACCTGTTCGCCGTCGTGGTTGCCGCGGTGGCGTGGCCGACCCTCTTGCTGCAGTACTGGCTGACCGTATGGTCGGGTCCGCTGGGCGAGGTGACGGTACGCTACTTCAGCTTCTTCACGATTCTCTCCAATCTGCTCGTGGCCCTGGTGGCCGCGGCGGCGGCGACCGGCGGCAACTGGGCACCGCTGCGGTTCCTGCGCGGACCGCGTGTGCGCGGGCTGGCGGCGCTTTCCATCACGGTGACCTGCGCGATCTACGCCACGTTGCTGCAATCGCTGTGGCATCCGTTGGGCCCGCAACTCGTGGCCGATCGCTCATTGCATTACGTGGTGCCGGCGCTGTACGTGTTCTGGTGGGCGGTGTTGCTGCCGCACGGCACGCTGGTCTGGCGCGACGCCCTGCGCTGGCTGGGCTTTCCGTTGCTGTTCGCCGTCTGGACCTTCCTGCGCGGCGCCGTCGTACATGAGTACCCATACCCCTTCATGGACGTGAATCGCCTCGGCTATCCCACGGTGCTGCTCAATGCGGCACTGGTGGGACTGCTGTTCCTGGTCCTCGGGTTGGGCTTCGTGGCGTTGGACCGGGTGCTGGGCCGGCGTCTGGCGACCGTTCGCTAGGACATCGTCGCAGCGGGGTCACGACGGTTGGCCTACAATGCCGCCATGATCTTCCGCTGGTTCGAATCCCTCATCGACATCTTCCGCGAGGCGCCTGACCGTGCGCCGCCGAAGGGCGTCGTGCGCTTCTACGCGTACTACCTCGGCCAGGTGTGGAAGATTTTCGCCGCGGCCCTGCTGGTGGGCCTGGCGGTGGCGCTGGTCGAAGTCGCGTTGTTCGACTTCCTCGGGCGCGTGGTGGACATGGCGCAGAAGACGCCCGCCGCCGTCTTCTTCCAGACCCACTGGAAGACGCTGATCTGGATGGCCGTCGTCGTCGTGGTGCTGCGGCCGTTGTTCATCGGCTTGCACGACCTGTTGGTGAACCAGACGCTCAACCCCGGCATGACCAACATGGTGCGCTGGCAGCACCATCGCTACGTGCTGAAGCAGAGCCTGTCGTTCTTCCAGAACGATTTTGCCGGCCGCATCGCCAATCGCATCATGCAGACGGCGCCTTCGCTGCGCCAATCCGCCGTGCAGGTGGTGGATGCCCTGTGGTACGTGACCGTGTATGCCGGCACGTCGGTCTACCTGTTCGCCAAGGCCGATTTTCGTCTGGCCGTGCCGCTGCTGCTGTGGATCGCCGGTTACATCGGCATGCTGGTGTATTTCGTACCGAGAGTGAAAGAGCGTTCGTGGAAGGCGTCCGAAGCGCGCTCCAAGCTCATGGGGCGCATCGTCGATGGCTACAGCAATGTGATGACCCTGAAGCTCTTCGCGCATACGCATCGCGAGGAAGCTTATGCGCAGGAAGCCATGCGCGAGCAGACCGACAAACTCCGTTCGTCGAGCCGCATGGTCACCGGCATGGATGTGTCGATCACCACGCTCAACGGCCTGCTGATCGCTGGCACGAGTGCGCTCGCCCTGTGGCTATGGACGCGCGGCAACGTCTCCACCGGGCAAGTGGCACTCGCGGTAGGTCTGGTGATCCGCATCAACAACATGTCCGGTTGGATCATGTGGGTGGTGAACGGCATCTTCGAAGACGTGGGCACGGTGCAGGACGGCATCACCACGCTGGCGCAGGAGCGCACGGTGGTCGATCGCGACGACGCGGTGCCGCTACGCGTGACCCGCGGCGAGATTCGCTTCGACGACATCCATTTCCACTACGGCAAGGCCGGCGGCGTCATCGCAGGGCTGGATCTCATCGTACGGCCCGGCGAAAAGATCGGGCTCGTCGGTCCGTCAGGCGCCGGCAAGTCCACACTGGTCAACGTCCTGCTGCGGCTGTACGACCTGGAAGAAGGCCACATCTTCATCGATGGCCAGGACATCGCGCGGGTCACGCAGGAATCGTTGCGCTCGAACATCGGTGTGGTCACCCAGGACACGTCGCTGCTGCATCGGTCGATTCGCGACAACCTTCTCTACGGCCGTCCCGACGCGAGCGAAGAACAGTTGCTGGCAGCCGTGCGCCAGGCGCGCGCCGATGAATTCATTCCGGGCCTTTCCGACGGGGAAGGGCGCACCGGCTTCGACGCCCATGCAGGCGAGCGCGGCGTAAAGCTGTCCGGCGGCCAGCGCCAACGCATCGCCATCGCGCGCGTCCTGTTGAAAGACGCGCCGATCCTCGTACTCGACGAGGCGACCTCAGCCCTCGATTCCGAAGCCGAGGCGGCCATCCAGGAAAGCCTGGAGACGCTCATGCAGGGCAAGACAGTGATCGCCATTGCCCACCGCCTGTCCACCATCGCAAAGATGGATCGCCTGGTGGTGATGGAGCACGGCGCCATCGTGGAAACCGGCACGCATTCCGAACTGATCGCCCATGGTGGCCTGTACGCGCGGTTGTGGGCGCATCAGACCGGTGGGTTTGTCGGCGTGGAGTGATCCAGCTGTTCGCCCGTTGAAGTCGATGCTCGGTCAGAGCAGACGCTCCTTGTAGGAGCCGCCACGGCGGCGAGGCAAGGCTAGCGGTGAGGCCAGGTTTTCTCGCCGCCATGGCGGCTCCCACAGGTGGGCCGCGGCAAACAGGCGCCAGTTGTGAATCCCGCGAAAGGCTGCATTGCAGAAGATGCGCTTGTGCCTGGCGCCGGGGCGGCGACAATGGGCATTCCGCTGAGTGAGGTTCGCATGTCCGCCGCCGATACCCCTGTGCAAATGATCGCTCCCCCGGTGGAGCGCGACTGGCGTACGCCGGTCGAATTGGTGTCGCTGGGCGCGATCTGGGGCGGATCGTTCCTCTTCATGCGTGTGGCGGCGAAGGATTTCGGCCCGTTCCCGATGGTCGCGACGCGGCTGCTGTTCGGCTCGGTGATCCTGTTGCCGCTGCTGTGGCGGGCCCGCGCGAGCATCCGCCTCTCGCATCTGTGGAAGATGCTAGCGCTGGGCGCCTTGAGCGCGGCGATACCGTTCACGCTGTTTGCCTGGGGCGCGGAGCGTGCGCCGGCAGGCATCGGTGCCATTGCCAACAGCATGACGGTACTTTTTGCCGCGCTGGTGGCCTTCATCGGGTTCGGCGAGAAGATCGGCACGCGCAAGGCCATCGCGCTGGTCGCGGGCTTCGTCGGCGTGGTGGTGCTCGCCAGCGGTCGTACCGCGGGCGACAACGTGGCGCCTGCCGCGCTCGCGGGTGCCGCGGCTTCGTTCTGTTACGGGCTGGCCGCCAACCTCATCAAGCGATACCTCGCGGATATCGCACCGACCGCCGTCGCGGCGGGCTGCCTGCTCGGTGCCACGCTGCTGATGGCGCCGCTGGGCTGGCTTACCTGGCCGACGGCGCCGATCCCCGGGAAGTCGTGGCTCGCAGTGCTGGCCCTGGGCGTGGTCTGCACGGGCTTGGCCTATGCCTTCTATTTCCGTCTGATCCAGCGCATCGGCGCGCCGCGCGCAGCGACCTCCACCTACCTCGTGCCGTTGTTCGGCGTGGGCTGGGCGTGGATGTTCCTCGGCGAGGCGTTGACCCCGACCATGGCCGTGGCGGGCGCGATCATTCTGGGCAGCGTGATCTTCAGTCAGAAAAGCAAGGGCTGATCGGTCCCTTTCCCGCGGGGGCGTGGCGTGGAATAGTCACGGCTCTTCTTTGCCGTCGGGGTCTTCCATGTCGCGTCTTCGCCATCTTCTCGCCTTTGGCGTCGCCAGCTTCGCCTTTGCACTTGCCGCGCAGGCCCAGGACGCGCCTGCCGCGTCGCCGGCTGCATCCGTCGATGCAAAGCCGGCCGCGCTGGCTGACTTCGATGCCTACGTCGATGCCGTGCGCAAGCAGTTCGACGTGCCCGGCATCGCCGTGGCGATCGTGAAGGACGGTCGGATCGTGATGGAATTCGGCTCGGGCGTGCGCAAGCTCGGCGAGCCGGCGAAGGTGGACGCGCATACGCAGTTCGCCATCGCCTCGAACACCAAGGCCTTCACCGCTGCCTCGCTGGCGATCCTCGCCGACGAGAAGAAGCTCGACATGAACGACCGCGTGATCGATCGCTTGCCGTGGTTCCAGATGTCCGACCCGTATGTGACCCGCGAGATGCGCGTGCGCGACCTGCTTGCGCATCGCAGCGGCCTCAGCCTCGGTGCGGGCGATCTGCTGTACTGGCCGGCCACGACGTACTCCACCCAGGAAGTGGTGCAGCGCTTGCGCTATGTGCCGCTGACCAACAGCTTCCGCGCCGAGTACGCGTACGACAACATCCTGTTTGCCGTGGCCGGGCTCGTGATCGAGCAGGTCTCCGGCAAGCCGTGGGCCGACTTCGTGCGCGAGCGCATCTTCGCGCCGCTGGGCATGACGGAATCGCAGACCCATGCGCCGACCAGCATCGGTGCGAATGACGACATCGCCACCGGTCACGCCAAGTTCGACTTCAAGGATTTGAAGCCGGTGGCGCCGATGTCGTGGAACAACAACCAGGCGGCGGGCGGCATCTATTCGAGCGTGCACGACCTGTCGAAGTGGATGACGATGCAGCTCGATGGCGGGCGCTATACCGATAGCTCCGGTAAGCAGCAACAGTTGTTCAGTGAGAAGCGTCAGGCGGAGATGTGGTCGCTCATCACGCCGATTCACATCAACGAACCCAGCGTGCCGGAATTGAGGGCCGCCAAGCCGAACTTCTCTGGCTATGGCGAAGGCTGGTTCGTGTCCGATTACCGCGGCCACAAGCTGGTCTGGCATACCGGCGGCTGGCCGGGCATGGTCTCGCGCGTCACGCTGGTACCGGAACTCAAGCTGGGCGTGGTGGTGCTGACCAATCAGGAGTCGGGTGCCGCATTCCAGGCGGTGACGATGCGCGCCCTGGACGCCTTCATGGAGGCACCGAAGACCGACTGGATCGCCGCCTACGCCGCCAGCGTCAAGAAGGCGGAGTCGGGTGCTGACGACAGCATGAAGCAGCACGAGGCGGCGCGCATGAAGGGTGCGAAGCCGTCGTTGCCGCTCGATGGTTACGCCGGTACGTATCGCGATCCGTGGTACGGCGACGTCAAGGTCGCGAAGGAGGGCGGCAAGCTGGTGATGCGCTTCACGAAGACTGCGCAGCTCACCGGCACGCTGGAACCGTGGCAGCACGACACCTTCATCGCACACTGGAACGATCGCTCGCTCAACGGAGACGCCTTCGTCAACTTCGCGCTCGATCCGGACGGCAAGGTGCGCGAGGTACGCATGGAGCCGGTGTCGCCGCTGACCGACTTCAGCTTCGACTTCCAGGATCTGCGGCTGACGCCGGTCAACGATTGAAGGCGGGGTCGCCCTTTCGGCGACCCGCGCTCGTCACGGCTACCGATCAGTTCGACGTATCGGGATCGGTGGCCGACTTCGGCGCACCGGCGGCGGTGGGTCCCGTAAGTTCGGGCGCGCCGCCGCCCGTGCGCAGTACCAGGTCCTGTGGCCGCAGTAGGGGAATTTCCGCACCACGCAGACGCGCCAGGATGTCGAAGAGCAGGTCGCTCTTCACACCGCCTGCGTCGCGCGGGCTTCCGACGTAGCAGATGGCCATGAAGGTCATGGCGGTGCGATCGACGTTGTCGAGCATCACCAGCGGCGCGGGATTTTCCTGCACCGACGCATGCGCCCGCATCGCTTCCAGCATGTGTTCGCGAACGTCCACGGGATCGCTGTCCAGCGGCATCGGCAGCTTGAACAGCACGCGCCCCTGCGGGTTCGCCATGGTCATGTTGCGCACTGGCTTCGTGATGAACGACGAGTTCGGCACGATGATGGTGGAGCGGTCGGCGACCTGGATCTCCGTGGCGCGCACATTGATGCGACGCACGTCACCCTCGGCATCGTCGAGCACCACCCAGTCGCCCACCTTCACCGGGCGCTCGGCGAGCAGGATCAGGCCCGACACGAAATTCTGCACGATCGCCTGCAGGCCGAAGCCGATACCCACGGAAAGCGCCGACGCGACCCAGGCCACGTTCTGCACCGAGAGGCCCATCGCCAGCAAGGCGATCGCCACGACCACCACCACACCCACGTAGCCCAGCAGGGTGGTGAGCGAGCTGCGCATGCCGGGATCGAGACTGGTGCGCGGCAGGTACTGCTCGGCCATCCAGGACTTGATGACGCGCACAGCCACCAGGCCCAGGAAGAACAGGGCAATCGAACTGAGGATCTGGCTCGGCTTCAGCTCGACGTCGTAGATCTTGAACGATTGCAGCTTGCTGCCGATCACCAGGATGTCGGCGGCTCCCGCACCGAAACCCGAAAGCACGGCGGTGAGGCCAAACAGGAACAGGCCGAGGCGAACCACGCCCGAGAGCAGCACGCCGGCCTGATCGAGCAGCTTCGGGTGGGTGCCGAAGATCGCCTGCGCACGGGCGCTCATGGGGCCCTTTTCCGAAAGCAATGTCTCGAAGAGGTCGTCGACCAGGCGCATCGCCAGGTACGTGGCCGCGACGACGATGGTGGTCCACACCACCTGCCCCGCGACGAACGAAGCGAAGGCAATGAAGCCCGTCAGCAGTCCGATCCATGACGCCACGATGGCGATCCACGCTGCGGCGATGAACAGGCTCGCCCAGATCGGACGCGGCGGGGGAGGGGTGCCATCCTCGTCGTGGTGATGCGTACGGCCGAGTCGCTGCAGTGCGAGCGCCGTGAGTACGGTGAGCACGATCGCTTGCAGACTGCTG
>Ga0209148_1001465_pt1 | contig 11908 bp, 10 predicted proteins | sample AraplaCol_mMF_r2_2_FD_184288 | JGI IMG/M metagenome (GOLD analysis project Ga0209148, IMG submission 184288) | Arabidopsis root microbial communities from North Carolina, USA - plate scrape CL_Col_mMF_r2 (SPAdes) (version 2) | ecosystem: Host-associated > Plants > Roots > Endosphere | place...
GTTCTCCTGGTTGAGGCGGCGGAGCTCGACGACCACCTCGTCGAGGAAGTCGTCGACCTCGTCCTGGTCGTAGCCCTCGCGGAACTTCGTCGGATTGAACCGCTTGTTGACCACGTCTTCCGGAGTCAAAGCCATCTCAGTCACCTCGTCGATTTCCATCATGTGTTCAGGGTGCGTCACCGGGGAAGGCTCAGCGCCGTGCGATCGCACGCAGGGTTCGCGTACAAGTTTTCGGCTCACCTAGAGAGTGAGGGTCTCACGATGAGAATCCCAGAGTACACGCGGCACCCTGGATAGCCCCAGTGCGTATGACGCGGTCGTCAGGCGAACAGTCCGACCCCCCAGATCAGGGCGAGGCAGACGAGCATCACGATGCTCCACGAGAACTCCACACGGGCGCCGCCCACTCGGATCGGCGGGAGGATCCGACGAACCGCCTTGATCGGCGGATCGGTGACCGCGTACGCCGTCTCGGCCGCCACCAGGGCCGCCCCGCGCGGATGCCACCCCGGACGGAGCACGCGCATCCAGTCGAGGACGAGCCGAACCCACATGACGAGGAAGAAGACGACGAGAACGATCAGCGCGACGTCAGCGAAGACGCGCAGCCATGAACTCACGCGCTACCGGATCGATTGCTCAACGCGGCGCGCAGACACGTCATGCGCCGAAGAATCCGGCTTCCACGTCGCTCTCGGTCTCCGCCTGCTCGCCGCTGACCGCGACGTGCTCCGGCGACAGCAGGAACACCTTGTTCGTGACCCGCTCGATCTTGCCGTACAGGCCCTGCGAGAGGCCGCTGGCGAAGTCGATCAGGCGACGGGCGTCCGGCTCGCTCATCTGCGAGAGGTTCATGATCACGGGGACGCCCTCGCGGAAGCTCTCGGCGATCACCTGCGCGTCCCGGTATTGACGGGGGTGCACGGTGAGGATCTCGTTCATTCCGGCAGGAGCCGCATGACGGGTCGCCACGGGTCGCCGGAGCGGCGTCACGGCGGCGCGGCCCGCTCCCCCGGCACTCGCAACCGGCGCGACCGGAGCCGATGGGATGTCGTCCTCGTACTCCTCGTCGGCCAGGCCGAGATAGACCATCGTCTTGCGCAGCGGGTTCGCCATGTCATCCTCCGAACGGTGTTCACGTCGTGTCCGACATTAACCGGGCGTCGGTCGTTTTCCGGTGATTGCCGTGCCGATGCGCAGGTGTGTCGCGCCCTCGAGAATCGCCTCGCGGAAGTCGCCGGACATGCCCGCTGAGATCGCCGTCGCCGTGGGGGCGATCCCCTTCAGGGACTCGGATGCGGCACGCACGCGCTCGAATGCGGCTCGCGGCTCCTCATGCAGGGGCGCGACCGCCATCACCCCGCGCAGTACCAACCCGGATGTCGAGAGCACGCGCTCGGCCAGCTCCGGCATCCGCTGCGGTTCGACGCCGCCTCGGGCGGGGTCCCCCGTCAGGTTCAGTTCCAGGAACACGTCGAGCGGCTCCTCGGCGGCCAGTGCGTCGACCAGCGACGCGCGGTCGACCGAATGCACCGCCGCGGCGTACGCCCGCACCGCCTTCGCCTTATTGCTCTGGAGCTGTCCGACGAAGTGCCAGTTCAGCTCGAGATCGGACAGCTCGGCGGCCTTGGCCGCGGCCTCCTGATGGCGGTTCTCGCCGACGTCGCGCACGCCGAGACCGACCAGTTCCCGCACCAGCTCCGCTGGGTGGAACTTGGTGACGACGATGCGGGTCAGCTCGCCGGGGTCTCTACCGGCGGCACGAGCGGCATCGGCGATCGCGCCGTCGACGCGCGCCAGCCGTTCGGCGAGATCCGGCCCGTCGTGACCCTGCTGGTCTGGCACCTACTTGAGGAAGTCGGGGACGTCCAGGTCGTCGTCATCGTCGAAGTCCCTGTCACGCGGCAGGGGAAGCGGCGAGTCGGGCTCCGCACCCCAGCCTCCCGACCCCGTGCCCGCGCCGGCGAACCCCGACGCCTCGGCGCCGACTCCGACAGGTACTGCCGCATCCACGAAGTTGCTGCGGTGCGTGGTGGTCGGCCGGACCGTGGGCTCTCCGCCGTCGAACCCGGCGGCGATGACCGTGACGCGCACCTCGTCGCCCAGCGTGTCGTCGATGACCGCGCCGAAGATGATGTTGGCCTCGGGATGCACGGCCTCCTGCACGAGTCTGGCCGCGTCGTTGATCTCGAAGATGCCCAGATTCGATCCACCCTGGATCGACAGCAGCACCCCGTGCGCGCCGTCGATGCTCGCCTCGAGCAATGGGGACGCCACCGCCAGCTCCGCGGCCTTGATGGCGCGGTCGGCGCCGCGACTGGCCCCGATGCCCATGAGCGCGGACCCGGCACCCGACATCACGGACTTGACGTCGGCGAAGTCGAGGTTGATCAGACCCGGCGTCGTGATCAGGTCGGTGATGCCTTGAACACCCGCGAGAAGAACCTGGTCGGCCGTGGCGAAGGCCTCGAGCATGCTGATGCCGCGGTCGCTGATCTCGAGCAGTCGGTCGTTGGGCACCACGATGAGCGTGTCGACCTCGTTCTTGAGGTTCATCACTCCGAGGTCCGCCTGTGCCGAGCGCCTCTTGCCCTCGAACGCGAACGGCTTGGTCACGACGCCGATGGTGAGGGCGCCGATCGACTTGGCAATGCGCGCGACCACCGGCGCTCCACCGGTCCCGGTGCCTCCACCCTCACCCGCCGTCACGAACACCATGTCGGCGCCCGCGAGAGCTTCTTCGATCTCCTCCGCGTGGTCCTCGGCCGCTCGACGGCCGACCTCGGGGTCGGCACCGGCGCCGAGTCCGCGGGTGAGCTCGCGCCCGACGTCGAGCTTGACGTCGGCGTCGCTCATCAGCAGCGCCTGTGCGTCGGTGTTGATCGCGATGAACTCCACTCCGCGCAGACCGAGCTCGATCATCCGGTTGACCGCGTTGACCCCGCCGCCGCCGATGCCGACGACCTTGATCACCGCGAGGTAGTTCTGGTTCGATGTCACGTCCGGCCTCCGTGCGGATTGGGAAAGCTTAAACCTCTACTTGAAGTTCAGAGTCTTTCTCAGTACCATGTCTGACCCACAAGTTACGGTCGGGTCGGCGCTGAGTGCGGCAAGGGCGCGCGTGTCGCGGGAACTCCCAGTAAGTCGCGCTCCCGGTCAGTCCTGATGGAACACCGCGGTCCCGGGAGCCGAGACGTCGTACTCCCCCGCCCCCGAACCGGTGTGCAGGGCGATGAGATCGGCGAGCACGCGGGCCTTCGCGTCCGAATCCTCCGAACTGCCCCACACCACGCGCTGATTCGAGCCGCTGAGGCTGAGGGTGACATCGTCGTGCGTCTGGGCGGTGATGGTGTCGACCTTCGTCAGCACGGCGGGGGGCAGAGCCAGCAGCACCTGCGCCATCGACGCGAAACCGGGACCGTCGAGCTTCCCGTCGCCGAGTTGGATGAGCGGGTAGCCGGACGGACGCGTCTTCGACGACTCCACGGTGACGCCGGCCGGATCGACCAGATCGAACGAGTCCGCACCTTGGATCGCTCCGATCGGGGTCCGCTCGACGATGTGAATCATCAGCGTGTCCGGCGGAACGACCTCGGTCGAGTAGCTGCGGATCAGCCGGAACGAGGCGAGATCGCGCGTGATCGTGTCGTAATTCAGGAGGGCGAGCGGCGTTCCGAGCTGGCCGTCGACCGCCTTCTCGAGCGCCGCCGCGTTCAGCCGGGATGTGCCATCCACCGTGATGGTGCGAAGTGCCAGCAGCGGCGAGAACACGGCGACCACCACCAGGCCTCCGACGGCGAGCACCAACAGGACCGCCACGAACCAGCCGGTGCGCCGGCGACGAGCTCGCCGGGTGAAGCGCTTGACCTCGAGACGCTCGTAGCGGCGGCGTTGACGGGCGAGCGCGCGAGCGCTCGAAGACGGAAGCGCTTGCTTGTCCCGACCTACATCGGGCGCCGGTCTCGTGAGAGGTGCGACCTTCGCCGGAGGCGCCTGCATGCGGTCTGGTGTGTCCGACTTCCTCGCGCCGCTCGCGGTCACAGCCTTCTTCGACGCCTTGTCCGGCGTGGTCGGACTCTTCGCCCCGCCCGGCACCGCGACGCCCTCAGGACGCTTCACGTGCGGGCCGACTCCGAGCTGCCCTCGAGCGCGCCCAGGATCTGCGGGATGATCCGGTACACGTCGCCGCAACTCAAGGTCATGACCAGGTCGCCGTCACGCGCGATCGCCGCCACCTGGTCGGCGGCCTCCTGCCAGTCCGGCAGGTAGTCGACATGACGCGGATCGGCGAATCGTTCCGCCACCAGAGCCCCCGTCACCCCGGGCACCGGGTCTTCGCGTGCCCCGAACACGTCGAGCACGATGGTGTGATCGGCCAGCCGCTCGTAGGTCTCGGCGAACTCGCCGGCGAGCATCTGCGTGCGGCTGTAGAGGTGCGGCTGATGCACGGCGATCACCCGGCCGGAGCCCACCACCGACCGCGCCGTTGCCAGGGCTGCCGCCACCTCGGTCGGATGGTGCGCGTAGTCGTCGAAGACCCGCACACCGCGCACCGTCCCGCGCAGTTCGAAGCGGCGACCGGTGCCCTGGAAGGTCTCGAGAGCTCGAAGCACCGCGTCCGGCGGGTACCCGAGCTCCACCAGCAGGGCGAACACCCCAGCCGCATTCACCGCGTTGTGCGCTCCCGGGATCGCGAGCTGCGCTGGGTAGGCGACTCCCCCGTACTCGACCGTGAACGGCACCGGGCCCTCGGTGCCCACCGAGTGGAGCCGCACGTCGGCATCCTGGGCGAAGCCGAAGGTGACGAGCTTCTTGCCGACCAGTCGTTCGGTGACCGCGATCGTTCCGGCGTCGTCGCTGGACGCGACGACGAACTCGCCGGCCCCCTGGGCGAATCGCACGAAGGCGTCTTCGAATGCCGCCTGCGTGCCGTAGTGATCGAGGTGATCCGCGTCGACATTGGTGATCAGGGCGATGGCGGTGTCATAGAGCAGGAACGAGCCATCCGACTCGTCGGCCTCCACCACGAACAGCTCATCGGCCCCGAACGCCGAGCTGCGACCGTACCCCTGGATCACGCCGCCATTGACGAAGCTGGGATCCGCTCCGAGTTCGCGGAGCGCGGTGACCAGCATCCCGGTCGACGTCGACTTGCCGTGCGCGCCGGCGATCGAGATGGTCCGATGGCCGGAGACCAACCAGTTGAGCGCCTGCGAACGATGCAGCACCGGGATACCGCGGCGCAGCGCCTCCTGATACTCGGGGTTGTCCTGCCAGAGCGCGCCCGTGACGACCAGGGTGTCGACGTCTCCGACGTGGGAGGCGTCATGCCCGATCCAGATCTCGGCGCCCAGCTCGCGGAGCTCACGCACGGCCTCGGTGTCGCGCAGATCGGATCCGGTGACCCGATGACCCGCCTCGAGGAAGAGACGGGCGATGCCGCTCATCCCGGAGCCGCCGATGCCGACGAAGTGCGTCGTGCCGAGTTCGGCGGGCAGCTCCAGCTCGAGGTCGGGCTTGATCATCCGGACTACGCTACCTGCCCGTGCTCCCGCGCGCTGTCGCGCGCCGCCAGCACCAGCTCGACCATCCGATCGGCGCCGTCGCGGACCCCGACCGACACCATCCTGGCCGCCATGTCGGCGATCCGCGCGCGATTGCGCAACAGGGCAGGCAGCTCCGACTGGACGTACTCGGGCGTGAAGGCGTCGTCCGTCACGACGATCGCGCCGCCGGCGTGCACCGCGTCCTGCGCGTTGTACGCCTGCTCGCCGTTGCCCGCCGCATAGGGCACGAGGACCGCCGGGATGCCGAGCGCGGCGAGTTCGGCGAGCGTTCCCGCCCCGGCACGGGAGATCGCCAGATCGGCGACGGCGAGAGCGAGCTCCATCCGGTCGCAGTACTCCAGGATGTGGTAGCCGGGCAGGCCGGGATCCACGACCGGTGAGCGCGAACCGGTGAGGTGCAGCACCTGCCACCCGCTTCCGAGGATCGCCGCGATCGACCGCGACACGCTCTCGTTGATGCGCAGCGCACCGGTCGAGCCGCCGGTGACCAGCAGCGTCGGCATCCGATGGTCCAGGTCGAACAGGGCACGGCCCTCCGATCGGGCGGGCGGGAGGTCGAGGGTCTCGATCTCCCGGCGAAGCGGGAGCCCCACCACCGTCGAGTGCGTGAGCTTGGTCGAGGCGAAGGTGGTTCCGACGAATCGGGTGCCGCGCGCGCCGAACCGGTTGGCGAATCCCGGCTTCGCGTTCTGCTCGTGGATGGCGGTGGGCACCTTCTCGAGACGGGCCGCCCGGTAGGCGGGCGCCGATGCGTAGCCGCCGAAGCCGACGACGACATCCACGTGCCGGTCACGAAGGATCTCGCGCACCTGGGCGACGGTGCTGCGCCAGCGCCCGGGAAAGCGCAGGGCGTCGCCGTTCAGGCGGCGCGGCAAGGGCAGCCGCGGGATCGTCAGCAGCTCGTATCCGCGCTCGGGAACGAGCTTCGCCTCCAGCCCCTCGGACGTGCCCAGCACGAGCACCGTGGCATCCGGTTCTCGCGCGACGAGCCGGTCGGCCGTCGCGAGCAGCGGATTCACGTGGCCGGCGGTACCCCCGCCGGCGAACAGGTACGTGGTCATCGGCGCGACGCCCCCGCGACCGGTACGGGCTCCGGCCGCTTCCGAGCGAACGACAGGACCACCCCGATCGCCGCGAGCGTCGTGATCAGGGCAGAGCCTCCCGCCGACACCAGGGGCAGCGGTACCCCGAGCACGGGAAGGAGCCCCAGCACCACGGCGATGTTCACGAACGCCTGACCGATGATCCAGACCATCGCCGCGGCGGTGGCCAGCTTGGCGAACGGATCGCGCGACATCCGGATGATGCGCACGAAGCAGATCGCCAGCACGACGAACAACCCGAGCACGAGGATCGCGCCCAGCAGCCCGAGCTCTTCGCCGATGATCGCGAAGATGAAGTCGTTGTCGGCTTCAGGGACCCACGACCACTTCCCGGTCGAATTGCCGAGCCCGACGCCGAACAGACCGCCATGCGCCAGCGACTGCCAGCCATGGGTGACCTGGTAGCACTCGTTCTGTGCCTTCGACGGATCGGTGCAGCCGCCCAGCCAGGCCGCGACGCGACCCGACCGCGAGCCGCTCAGCTGCACGAAGAACAGCGCGATCACCGAGATGACCGCGACGGCGCCCGCGACCCAGCGCAGCTTGACGCCCGCGAAGAACAGGGCGCCGAGCGCGATCGAGATCAGGATGATCGCGGTGCCGAGGTCGGCGCCGAACAGCACGAGACCGATCGAGAGCCCGACCACGGGGCCGATGCTGAAGAGGATGCGCTTCCAGTCGTCCAGCAGCTCGGGTCGTGCGGTGAGCATCCAGGCCAGCCAGACCACGAACGCCAGCTTGATGAGCTCCGATGGCTGGGCGGTGAACGATCCGATGTGGATCCAGTTCTGGTTATACCCGTTGCCCCACCCGAGCGGCGTGAACACCAGCAGCTGCAGGCCGATGCCCAGGAAGACGGCGACCCGCGCCCAGCGCTTCCAGAACGAGATCGGCGCCCGCGCCGCGATCAGCATGACCGGCACGCCGATCAGGGCGTACAGGCCCTGGCGGGTCGCGGTCGTGAAGAAGTCGCCGCTCTGCACATAGGACTCGATCGACGACGACGACAGCACCATCACCAGACCGAACACGACCAGGAACATCGTGGTGCCAAGGAGCAGGAAGAACTCGGGCGCCTCGGCCGCGAACAGTCGGCGAACGGCGACCACCGCAGCGCGCGGCGGCTGCGGATCCGGGTCGGGAGGCGGGGAGTTACGACTCCGGGCGGGAGGTCGGGTCGTCGTCACGATCGGCTCCCTCCACGTGCTCGCGCACCGCTTCGGCGAATCGCGATCCGCGGTCCGCATAGTCGGTGAACTGGTCCATCGATGCAGCGGCCGGCGCGAGCAGCACGACGTCTCCCGGGCGGGCGACGGATGCGGCAGCTCGCACGGCCGCGAACATCACCCCGCCAGTCTCGCCGCCCGTGACCTCCAGCACCGTGACGCTGGGCGCGTGTCGCTCGAACGCCTCGCGGAGCACGGAGCGGTCCACGCCGATCAGCACGGCCGCGCGGAGCCGCGATGCGTGCTTTCTCACCAGCGGGGCCGGGTCGATCCCCTTCAGAAGGCCGCCGGCGATCCAGACCACGTTTCGGAAGCCCGACAGGGCGGCGTCGGCCGCGTGCGCATTGGTGGCCTTGGAGTCGTCGACCCAGGTGATGCCGCCGCCCTCCCCCACCACCTCGATGCGGTGGTGATCGAGTCGGAAGCCGCGCACCGCCTCGCGGATCGCCGCCGGCTCGACGCCCACGGCCCGCGCCAGCGCCGCCGCGGCGAGCACGTTGGCGGTCATGTGCGGGCTGTCGAGACCGCCCGGCGCCAGATCGGCCATGGTGGCGAGCTCGAGGGCCGAGGTGCGGCGCTCCTCGAGGAAGGCCCGATCCACGAGGATCCCGTCGACGAGCCCGACGTCGCTCGGGCCGGGCACGCCCAGGCCGAAGCCGATGGCGCGGCATCCTTCCTGAACCTCCGCCTCTTCGACCATGTCGCGCGTCGCGGTGTCCGCGAGGTTGTAGACGCAGGCGACTCGCACGTTCTCGTACACCTTGGCTTTCGCTCCGCGGTACGCCTCGCGGCTGCCGTGCCATTCGAGGTGGTCGTCGGCCAGGTTCAGGCAGACGGATGCCAGCGGCGCGAGAACGCCGCCCACGTGCCGATTGATCCAGTGCAGCTGGTGGCTCGAGAGCTCGATGACCAGCACGTCGAACCCCTGGGGATCGCGGATCGCGTCGAGCACCGGAATGCCGATGTTGCCGGCGGGCGCGGCCCGCAGGCCGCCGGCGACCAGCATGGTCGCGGTGAGCTGCGTCGTCGTGGTCTTGCCGTTGGTCCCGGTGATGCAGACCCAATCTGCCGGCGTCCCATCCGCCCGGAGCACCTTGTCACGCAGGCGCCACGCCAACTCGATGTCGCCCCAGACGTCGAGGCCCTGCTCGGCGGCCCAAAGCAGGAGCGGATGCCGGGGCGGATACCCGGGCGAGACGACGACCAGGTCGGCATCGAAGCCCGCCAGGGCCAGGGGCACCGCGGCGTTCGGCACCGTATCGTCGGCCTCGACGAACGACGCCCCGATCACGTCGAGAAGCTCACGGTGCTCCTCGCTCGCCCCGCGAGCGACCACGAGCACCTCCGCGCCCAGTTCGACGAGGGTGTCGGCGACCGAGAATCCCGTCACCCCGAGGCCGAACACCGCGACGCGCAGGCCTGCCCAGTCGGAATGCCAGCTGGTGAGCGCCGCAGGGTCGCGCGCCGCATCCCCAGACTTCTCGGACGCCGGGGGCACGATCAGCGACTGACCCATTCGAGGTAGAACAGACCGACGCCGGCCGCCACGAACAGCACGGCGATGATCCAGAAGCGCACCACGATCGTGATCTCGGCCCAGCCCTTGAGCTCGAAGTGGTGATGCAGCGGGGCCATCCGGAAGATGCGCCTGCCGGTCCCATATCGTCGCCGGGTGTACTTGAAGTAGCCGCTCTGCAGGATCACCGATCCCGTGATGATCAGGAACAGTCCGCCGGTGAACACCAGCAGCAGCTCGGTGCGGCTCACGATAGCCAGAGCGGCGAGGGCGCCCCCGAGGCCGAGCGAGCCGGTGTCGCCCATGAAGATCTGGGCCGGCGAGGTGTTCCACCAGAGGAATCCGACGAGGCTTCCGACGATCGCCGCCGCGACGACGGCGATATCGATGGGGTCACGGGCGTCGTAGCACTTGTAACGCACTTCCTCGGACAGCCGGAAACCGAAGCAGCTCTGGTTGCTCTGCCAGAACCCGATGAACAGGTAGGCCGAGATCGCGAAGACGGATGCGCCGGTGGCGAGGCCGTCGAGCCCGTCCGCGATGTTGACGCCGTTCGACGCGCTCACGGTCATGATGTTGACCCAGAGCACGAACAGGATGATGCCGATGATCGGCCCGAAGGCGAAGAGATTCAGGGCCGGGATGTCGCGAATGGCCGAGATGTAGTGCGACGCCGGGGTGAGTTTGTGCTCGTCGAGGAACACCGGCGAGATCGCCAGCACCGCGAAGATGGTGCCGATGACGACCTGACCTGCGATCTTGGCCCAGCCGCCGAGCCCGAGGCTGCGCTGCTTCCGGGTCTTGATGAAGTCGTCGATGAAGCCCACCAGGCCCAGGCCGCTCATCATGGCGAGCACGAGGACCCCGACCATCGTCCACGGCACCTGCGCGACCAGGTGACCCATCAGATAGCCGAAGATCGCGCCGAGGATGAAGACGATCCCGCCCATGGTCGGCGTGCCGCGCTTGGTGTGGTGCCAGTTCGGTCCATCGTCGCGGACGAACTGCGTCCAGCCGATCCGCCGGAACAGGCGGATGAACAGCGGCGTCAAGAAGAGCGTGAAGGCCAGCGAGAAGCCCGCCCCCAGCAGGAGGGCGATCACTCGGCACCCGCGATTCCGCCGAGCCGGTCGCCCAGGAATCGGAGCCCTGCGGACTTCGACGACTTCACGAGCACGATGTCGCCCGCACGCAGTTGCTCACGGAGTAGATCGTATGCGGCGTCGAGATCGGGGACGAACACCGACTCCCCGTCCCATGAGCCTTCGAGCCCGGCCGCGGCGTGGATGCGACGGGCGCCCTCGCCCACCACGACCAGCTTTCCGATGTTGAGACGGACGACGAGGCGGCCGAGCCGGTCGTGCTCGTCATGGGAGTACTCCCCCAGCTCGGCCATCTCGCCGAGCACCGCGACCGTGCGCTGCCCCGGTTCGCGGATCTGCGCGAGCGTCTTGAGCGCGGCGGCCGTCGAGTCGGGACTGGCGTTGTACGCGTCGTTGATCACGGTGATGCCCCCGCCGGGCTGCAGGACCTCCATGCGCCAACGCTCGGCGCGCGGAACGGCCTCGATCGCCGCGATGGCGCGCTCGACCGGCACGCCGAGCTCACGCGCGACCGAGAGCGCGGCGAGGGCGTTCGAGACGTGGTGCTCGCCCAGAATGCGCAGGGCGACCTCGTGCGCCACTCCGTCGACCAGCACGGTGAAACGGGTTCCGGATGCGGTGGCCCGCACGCCGTCGGCGCGCACCTCGGCGTCCGGAGAAAGCCCGAACCAGACGACGCGGGCCGCCGTCATCCCCGCCATCGCCGCCACCCGGTCGTCGTCGGCGTTCAAGACCGCCACCGCGGAGGCGGGTAGTTCGCGGACGATCTCGGACTTGGCTCGCTGCGTCGCCTCGACGCCGCCGAACTCGCCCGCGTGAGCCAGGCCGACCTTCAGAACCACCGAGATGTCGGGCATCGCGATCCCGACCAGGCGGGCGATCTCGCCGGCCCGGCTCGCCCCCATCTCGCTGATCAGATACCGGGTCGATTCATCGACCTGCAACATCGTGATGGGCGCGCCGACCTGGTTGTTGAACGACCCGACCGGCGCGACGGTCGGACCCTCGGCCGAGAGGATCGCCTGCAGCAGGTTCTTGGTGGTGGTCTTGCCGTTCGAGCCGGTGATCCCGATCACCTTCAGCGTGCCCTTCGCGCGCACCCGGGCGACGACGAGGCGGGCGAGATCGGCGAGGCCGACGACGCCGTTCGGCACCACGAGCAGCGGGACCGGCAGGTCCAGCGGCCGTTCCGCGACGACCAGGGCGGCACCGCGCGCCACCGCGTCCGCGGCGAACAGATGGCCGTCGGTGACCTCGCCCGGCAGGGCGAAGAAGATCGATCCCGATTCGACGAGGGTGGAGTTCGTCTGCACGCTGCCGCTCACCATGGCGTCCGCGGTCACCCGGTGCGGCAGCGTCAGAGACCCGCCGAGCGCATCGTTCACCTCGGCCA
>Ga0209148_1001466_pt1 | contig 11906 bp, 7 predicted proteins | sample AraplaCol_mMF_r2_2_FD_184288 | JGI IMG/M metagenome (GOLD analysis project Ga0209148, IMG submission 184288) | Arabidopsis root microbial communities from North Carolina, USA - plate scrape CL_Col_mMF_r2 (SPAdes) (version 2) | ecosystem: Host-associated > Plants > Roots > Endosphere | place: USA...
CCGACGCCGAGAAGCAGAGCTGGCGGGCGATGTTCGACTATTACATTTTCGGCCCGTCCGACCGCCCGGCCGCGCATTTGCCAGAGGTCGCGCGAGGCGCGCTGGCGCCGCTCGACGACCTCGGCGCGCGGCGGCTGCGCGCGATGCTGATCAACAAATTGAACCGCTAGAAATCGGTTAGGGGAGGATAAGTGGAAGCGCACAAGGTGAAGCGCGTCGTGATCGCGGGCGGCGGCACCGCCGGCTGGGTTTCTGCCGCCGCTCTGATCAAGCATCTCGGCCCGCTGATCGATATCACCCTGGTGGAATCGGACGGGATCGGCACGGTCGGCGTCGGTGAATCCACCATTCCAACCGCGCGCGCCTTTCACGGCTTCCTCGGCATCTACGAACAGGCCTTCATCAAGGCGACCAGCGCGACCTTCAAACTCGGCATTCAGTTCGAGAATTGGCGCAAGCAGGGCGACAGCTATTTCCACGCCTTCGGATCGGTCGGCCGATCGGTCTGGCTCGCAGACTTCCAGCATTTCTGGCTGGAGGCGGTGCGGCAGGGTTTCGGCGGCGCCTACACCGACTATAGCCTCGAAGCCGAGGCCGCGAAGGCGATGCGGTTCAAGACCGAGGAGGGCGCCAAGATCGGCTATGCCTATCACCTCGACGCGACCGCTTACGCCAAATTCCTGCGCGGGCTGGCCGAGCCGGCGGGGGTGAAACGGATCGAGGGCAAGATCCAGAAAGTCGTCCAGAATCCGACCAGCGGCTTCGTCGAGGCGCTCGAGTTGGAGGACGGCACGCGCGTCGAAGGCGACCTGTTCCTCGACTGCACCGGCTTCCGCGCCTTGCTCGCCGAGCAGACGCTCAAGATCGGCTTCGAGGATTGGGGTCAGTGGCTGCTCAACGACGCCGCCTTCGCGGTCCAGACCGAAAGCCACGGCCCGCTCGTCCCCTACACCAAGGCGATCGCGCATGAAGCGGGCTGGCGCTGGCGCATCCCGCTTCAGCATCGGATGGGCAACGGTTTCGTCTTCTCGACCGAACACATGTCGCCTGACGAGGCGAAGGAGAAATTCGTCGCCGCGCTCGACAGCAAGCCCCTGTTCGACCCGCGCCTGCTCCGCTTCCGCCCCGGCCTGCGCAAGAAGACCTGGGACAAGAACGTGATCGCGGTCGGGCTGGCGAGCGGCTTCATCGAGCCGCTGGAATCGACCAGCATCCATCAGATCATGCTGGCGGTGTCGCGCCTGATCCAGAATTTCCCGTTCGACGGCGTGAGCGAGCCCCAGATCGACCGCTTCAACGATCAGTCGCGGCGCGAATCCGAGCATATCCGCGACTTCATCATCCTCCATTACAAGCTCACCGAGCGCGATGATTCCCCATATTGGCGCCAGTGCCGCGACATGGAGATTCCGGCGGGCCTAGCCGAACGGATCGCGCTCTTCCGCGAGGCGGGCGGCGCATATCAGGCCAATGACGAGCTGTTCCGCATCGACAGCTGGATCATGGTGATGCTGGGTCAGGGTGTGTATCCCGAAAGCTACCATCATGTCGCGCGCATGATGGATCCGGAACAGCTCAGGAAGGCCCTGAGCGATCTCAAGGCGGGCATCGCCCACGAGGTGCAGGGCCTGCCCGATCATCGCGCCTTCGTCTCGGCCTACGCGCCGGCGCAGGGCTGATCCGCTCAGCCCGCAGAGGCGATACGGCTATGCTGCAGCTGCGTAAGCCAGGCTGAAATCGGGCTCGATTTCGGCCTCTGTCGCCCTTGCGCCTTTACCTTGAAATATATCGCATTGCGATATATTGGCGGCTTCATGTCACAATCCGATGCGCCCGCACGGCCGGCTTCTGCGCCGGGCCGCCCCCGCCTTGGCGATTTCAGCGCCGATCATCGCATGCTGCTGCTGACGGGCATGGCCGTGATCGTGGGTGCGGCGGGTACATTTTCCGCCTGGGCCTTGCTCAAGCTGATCGCGCTGATCACCAACCTCGCCTGGTTCGGCCGCTTCTCGGTCGGCCCGGCGCGGATCGCGGACGCGCATGCCGGCTGGATGACGGTTTTCATACCGGCGATCGGTGGTCTGATCATCGGGCTGATGGCGCGCTACGGATCGGAGAAGATCCGCGGCCACGGCATTCCGGAGGCGATCGAGGCGATATTGTTCGGGCAAAGCCGCATGTCGCCCAAGGTGGCGGTACTGAAGCCGCTCTCGTCGGCGATCTCGATCGGATCGGGTGGGCCGTTCGGCGCGGAAGGCCCGATCATCATGACCGGGGGCGCGATCGGATCGCTGTTCGCGCAACTCTTCCACCTGAGCGCGGCCGAGCGGAAGACCCTGCTCGTGGCCGGTGCCGCCGCCGGCATGACCGCGATCTTCGGCACGCCGATGGCGGCGGTTCTGCTCGCGGTCGAATTGCTGCTGTTCGAATGGAAGCCGCGCAGCTTCATTCCGGTTGCAACCGGCGCGATCGTCGCGGCTTTGCTGCGCCCGCCCTTGTTCGGCGCGGCCCCCCTGTTCGCCTTCAGCTCAGCCGCCATGCCGCAATGGGCGCTGGTTGCTGCGGTCGGCGTCGGGATCGCCGTCGGCCTGCTCTCCGCCTTGCTGACCAAGGCTCTTTACGGGCTTGAGGACGCATTCGAACATCTGCCGATCCACTGGATGTGGTGGCCTGCCCTGGGCGGGCTGGCGGTCGGCCTGGGCGGCATGATCGAGCCGCGCGCGCTCGGCGTCGGCTATGACGTGATCCACGATCTGCTGACGCAGCATATGCTGCTATCGGCGGTACTTTTGATACTGGGGATCAAGGCCGTCGTCTGGCTGATCGCCTTGTCTTCGGGCACGTCGGGCGGCGTGCTCGCGCCCTTGCTGATCCTGGGCGGCGGCCTTGGCTGGCTGCTCGGCGGCTTCCTGCCGGGTGAGCCCGGCACCTGGGCTCTCATCGGGATGGCGGCGATGCTGGGCGGCACGATGCGCTCCCCGCTCACCGGCGCGATCTTCGCGGTCGAGCTGACCGGCAATTTCGGCCTGCTCGCGCACCTGCTGGCGGGGTCTGCCGCGGCCTACATGGTCACCGTCCTGCTGCTGCCGCGCTCGATCCTGACCGAGAAGATCGCACGGCGCGGCCAGCATATCTCGCGCGAATATGCGATCGATCCCCTCACGCTGGCACGCGTCGAGGAAGTGATGATCCGCAAGGTGGACGTTCTGCGGAGCGACAGCCCCGTGATCGAAGCGATCGCCGCGATCGAGGCGGGGACCCACCGCACCTATCCCGTCGTCGATGCGAACGGCCGGCCGGTCGGCCTCGTATCGCGCGGCGAGGCCTTGCGCTGGCGGATCGAGGGCGGCCATGCGCACGAGACGCTGGGCGAGCGCATTTCCGATGCCTCGCTCGCGATCGTCCATGCCGACGACCTCATCTCCAATGCGGTCGAGATCATGCTCGCCACCGACCAGGGGCGCCTGCCCGTGATCGACCATGAAACGGGCGTACTGATCGGGCTGCTGACCCGGCGCGACGTGCTGGCGGTACGCGCACGCGAGACCGAGAACGAAGTGCAGCGCGACGCTTATCTCGCGCGTGCTCTCCGTCCGACCCCGGCTGACGCCGCCGGCGCAGGCGGCGCCGGCTGAACCACGAAGCGGAACGGCGCGCGCTGGGCGAGATAGAGCTGCGCCATTCGCTGCACGTCCGCGGGCGTGACCTTGGAGAGATAAGGCACCTTGGTGCGGATCATCTCGAAATAAGCCGGGTCGCCGTCGGACGCGGCGAGCGCGTCGGCCCAATAATCGGCGAAGGCAAAGCCACGCCGGCTGGCGTCCACCATCGGCGTGCGCGCCCGCGCCAGCTCGTCCGCGCTGATCGGGGTTTTTGCGAGATCGGCGACGATCGCGTCGAGCTCGGCGAAAAAGGCGTCCGCCTTGGCGGGCGGTAGCTCGACCTGCACGCCCAATGTCGCATAATTCGGCTGGCTCACTGCCTGATCGACGAATGTGTCGGGTGCATAGGTCAGGCCTTCGCGCTCGCGCAGGCCCGCCATCAGCCGCGCCTTGACGACCTGCGACAGGACCTGGATCGCACGCGCGTCGCTCATGTTGGCGACGAAACCCGCGGTCGGCCAGGCGGCAAGCGCCATGCCCTGCTGCAGCGCGCCCGGCACCGTCTCCACCACCGGCTGGGCCGACGCCGCGGGGAAATGGAAATCGCGCACCGCAGGCCTTGCCGTGCGCGGCGGCAGCGCGCCGACCGTATTCTGAGCGATCCTGACTGCTTGCTCGAGGTCCATGTCGCCCACCATCACCATGTTGATCGGGCCCGCGAGCGCGGGGCCGAGCAAGGCAGGAAGATCGGCATTCGTGGTCGCCTGGAGATCGGCCGCGCTCGGTACGCCATGCCAGCGCGGATCGCGATCGTGGAGCAGGAACGGCCCGTCGCGACCGGCGGTCAGCGGCACCGAGGCGGCGAGCTGGGTGCGGATCGACATCTCCGCCGAAATCGCATCGCGCAGCGCACGCGGGCGATAGGCCGGGTCGACCAGATAGGCGGTCAGCAATTGCGCCTCGGCCTCCATATCCTCGGCCCGGGTGCGACCGGTCAGGTGAAAGCGATCCTGGCTGGTGACGAGGCTGGCGCCGATATTCTTGCCAACCAACGCATCGTTGATGTCGGCGAGGTCGGCCTTGCCGAGCCCGCCCAGCACAAAGGTCTGCGGCGCCTGGGCAAGCAGCCATAAGGCGTGATCATGCCCCTCGGGCAGGCCACCCAGCCCGGCGCCGAACGCCAGATTGATCAAGACCTGACCCGTGCCCGGCGCGAGGCGGAGCGTGGCGGTGGTGCCGTTGGCGAAGCGGACCACGGTGACCGCGAGATCGGCCAGCTCCTTGCGCTCGACGATCCGTCCGGGTGGGCCAAAACTGGTGTAGGGCCAGGTCACCGCCGCCGACGCTATCGGTGGCCCCACCGGCGCGGCCATCGCCGTTGCGAGCGTCGCCTTGAGCGCTGCCTCCCCGCCCGGCGGCGGGGTCGTGTCCGAAACGAACAGCAAAGGTCCGCCGCCCGAGAAGAGCCGCTTGGCCGCGCGATTCACGTCGGCGAGGCTCATATGCTGAAGCAGCCGCTCGACATCGGCCTGGTTCTGGCGCGGCGTGACAAAGATCGTGTCGCCGTCGAAGCTCTGCAGCAAGGCATTGGCCAAATCAGACGTGCCGCGCGTGTCCGCGGAGGCGGCGCCTTCCGCAACACGCGCCCGGATGCGCGCTACCGCATGATCATATTCGGCCTGGCTCACGCCGTATTGGACGAGCCGTTTCTGTTCGGCGATCGCGGCGGTGATCGCGGGGCGTAACTTGCCGTCGAGTTCGCGCACCCCGATGCTGGCGTCGATCGCGGTGTGGAAAAGAGTCTCGCCGCCCGCCGACGCGCTGATGAAGGGCGCGCCAGTCGCGGCGGCGGCGCGGAGGAAGCGTGTGTTGAGAATCTCGAAGGCGAGCGTGTCGGCGAAATAATCTGCCTGCCGCACATAGCCGTCAGGGCGTGTATCGTACGGCGCCTGCCAATCGAGCCGCGCGAATTTGGAAGCGCCCGGATCGGTGAAGATGCGCACTTCGGGTCCGCGCGGTACGATCCGGTTGACGGGCAACGACAGCGCCGAGCCCGATGGCTTCCAGTCGCTGAAACGTGCCTTGATATCCGCCTCGATATCGGCGGGCACGACATTGCCGGCCACGATCAATACGCTGCGGTCTGGCCGGTAATGGTCGTGATAGAAAGCGCGCAGGCCGTCCACCGTGGCGTTGCTGATCGTGCCGACCGTACCCACCGTCGGCCGCGACACGGGCTGGCCAGGCAGCATGAAATCGAGCCGCGCCATATCCATGCGCAAGGCCGCGGTGTCGCGCACGCGCTTTTCGGACAGGACCACGCCTTTCTCGGCGGTAAGCGGCCCTGGCATGATCAGCCCGCGATCCGCAACCTCGCGCAGCAGGAACAGGCCGGTGGTGCTCGTGGATTGCGGCGATGGCGGGAAATCGAGCCCGTAGAGCGTGGTTTCGGGAAAGGTGAAGGCGGTGGTGTCCGAGCCCATTGCCAGCCCCATCTGCTCGAGCGAGCGTTCGAACTCGCCATCGGGCACGTTGGTGCTGCCGCGGAACATCAGATGCTCGATCAAATGCGCATAGCCGCCCTGCCCTGGCGCCTCGTCCTGCGATCCGACGGCGACGCGGAAACGGAAGGAGACAGCGCCACGCGGCGTGTTGTTCGCCAGGATCGCGTAGCGTAGCCCGTTGGGCAATTGCCCGAACAGCACGCGCGGATCGGCCGGCGGAGCGGCCGCTGCCGGATCCTCAACCGGATCGGGCGTCTTCTCGAATTGGGGCTGGATCGGAAGCCGGAAAACCGGGCGCGGCTTGAACCGCAAGCTCGCGATCGCGGCCTGGACCGTCCGTTCGGCCTCGGCACTAGGCGGCGCGACCGGCACTGGCAATTTCCAGCGCACGCGGCTGCTGAAGGTGGAGGCGACCGGCTTGCCACTATCGTCGGCCGCGGGCGTGAAATGGCTGCGCTGCATCATCAGGTCGCAGGTCGGCTGGTCGAGCGTTGGCTGGCCGCTCGGCTCGGTTACCTGGCATGCCGTAACCCTGCCTTTCGCATCGACATCCAGGCGAAAGGCCACCGCGCCTTCGACGCCCTGGCGGATCGCCGACTTGGGATAATCCGAGGCGGTGACCCAGCTCTCCCGGTCGATCGGCTTGGGCGCGGGGGGCGGGACGGCAGCAGCCGAACTGAGCAGCAACAGGAGCATTCGTCCCCCACATTAGAGCCGATATCGCGCCGCGCCAGCGCCTAGCGTGGCCGTCTGCATCACTTCTGCACATAGAAGGGACGTAAAGCGCATGCGCCCGCCACAGCCTCACGCGCTGCGGCGGCTAGTCACCCGATCCACAACCGCAAGGATCAGGCGATGTCCGCACAGTCGACGAGGTTCAGTTTCCTGCTCAAGATCGGCGTTGCGGCCGCGTTGGCCGCTGCGTTCGACTGGCTCTTCCCCCACCAGATCGGGGGCCTCGGCGTCGGCATCTTCGCGCTCTCCTGGCTGCTCGGGCTGATCCTCGCCCGGCCTGATGTGCGACAGGCGCGGATCGACGTGGCGGCAGCGCTTGCCTGCGCGGCCCTGTTCTGCGCGTCGCTTGCGTTCGATGCCGGGATATTGGCCAAGACCCTGTTCTGGGCGACTTTGTCGCTGGCGGCCTTGCTCCCCCGGACGACCGGTTTCGACGACGCCTGGCGCTGGCTGGTCCGGCTCGGCCTGCATGGCGCGACGGGCCTCGCCAAGCCGCTGATCGACATTGCGCACCTCGGCACGATACGGCCGCGAGGCAAGAAACTCAGCCTGCGATCGCTCGCCGCGATCCTGGGCTTGCCGCTGATCGGCACAGCGCTCTTCACAGCATTGTTCGCCGCCGCCAACCCCGTGATTGCCTACATCCTCCAGCGCATTCAGCTTCCGCCGCTGTCCGAAATTCTCGAATGGATCGCGGTAATCCTGCTGGTTTGGCCCGCGCTGCGGCCGCACCGGTTCATTACCCGGCTCAAGCTGCCCGAACCGCGTATCGCCTTGCCTGGCGCATCCTTACTCTCGGTGCTGATCGCACTCGCCATGTTCAACGCCCTGTTCGCGCTGGAGAACGGGCTCGATATCGCCTTCCTGTGGAGCGGCGCATCGCTGCCTGTGGGCATGAACATGACCGAATATGTCCATCGCGGCGCCTATCCGCTGATCGTGACCGCGCTGCTCGCCGGCCTGTTCGTGCTGACGATGCTGCGCCCCGGCACCGCGACCGCGAACAACAAGGCGGCACGCTGGCTGGTCGCCCTGTGGGTCGCGCAGAACGTCTTCCTGGTCGCGTCGAGCGCGCTCCGCACGATCCGCTATATTGTCGAGTTCGAGCTCACCGCCTGGCGCATCGCCGCGTTGCTGTGGATGGCTTTGGTCGCATTTGGGCTGCTGCTGATCTGCTGGCGTATCTGGTTTGCGAAGAGCGCGCGCTGGCTGATCAACGCCAATGCCCTGGCGGCGACCCTGGTGCTGATCCCCTGCTGCTTCGTCGATCTCGATGCGATCGCCGCGCAATGGAACGTGCGCCACGCCGCCGAGGTCGGCGGTAGCGGGCAGAAGATCGACCTTTGCTATCTGTCGAGCATGGGCGCGCCCGCATTGCTGCCCCTGGTCGAGCTCGAGCAACGCCCAATCCCCACCGATCTCCGCGTCCGTGTGGCGGCGGTCCGCAGCGACCTGCTCGACGCGCTCATCGCCGCCCAAACGCATTGGTGGAGCTGGACCCCACATGGTGCGATGCGGCTGACGCACGCCTGGATCCGGCTGGGCCCCAATCCGCCGCGGCCGCCTGCCTTGCCCGAGCGGTCTTACCGCTCCTGCGATGGTTCGATCGTGACACCAACCTTGACCGACACCCCCGCACAATGATCCAGTGTCCCATGCCTCGTACGATCCTGGTCGCCGACGACGATCCGCACATCCGTCAATTGATCGTGTTCGCGCTCGCCAAGGCCGGACTCGACGCGATCGAGGCAGAGGATGGCGAGAGCGCACTCTCCGCGGTCGAGGCGCATCACCCCGATCTGCTGATCCTCGACATCAACATGCCGCGCATGGACGGGATCGAGGTGTGCCGTCGGCTGCGCGCGGTGGGAACGCTGCCGATCCTGTTCCTGTCCTCGCGCGACGATGAGATCGATCGCGTGCTGGGGATCGAACTCGGCGCGGACGATTATGTGACCAAGCCTTTCTCCCCACGTGAAGTAGTGGCGCGCGTGATGGCGATCCTGCGCCGCGTCGCCGCCCACCCGCCCGCCGCCGAGCACGCCACCGGCACGCTCCGCCATGGCCGGCTCACGCTCGACACCGACGGCTGGCGCGCCTGCTGGGACAAGGCCGAAATCCTGCTGACCGTGACCGAGTTCGGCATCTTGCGCACGCTGGCCACGATGCCGTCCAAGATATTCAGCCGCGACGCGATCATCGACCGGCTGCACGGGCCGGGTTTCGCCATCACCGACCGCACGATCGACAGCCATGTCCGCAACCTGCGCGCCAAGTTCGCGGAAATCGGCGCCACCGACCTGATCGAGACACGCGCGGGCGTAGGCTACCGTATCGGGGCCTGCGCGGGCGCATGATCGCGTCGCTCAAGGCCTTCGCCAAGCGGCATTGGCCGAGGCTCGGGCTGCGAACGATCCTACTCGGCACCTTCATCCTGATCGCGACCCTGCCCGGCTTCGGGGCCTTGTTCCTGCGCATCTACGAAAACACGTTGGTCCGGCAGACCGAGAGCGAGTTGATCGCCGAGAGCGCGGCGCTGGCGGCGGCGACCGCTGCCGACTGGCCGGGTTATGCGCCACCTTCACCCCAGACCCGCCTCCAGCCGGAGCCGCCCTCGATCGACCTGCGCGGCACGCCGATCTTGCCCGAGCGCCCCGCCCCGGCTGCAGGCGGTCCGCCCGATCCCGCCGCACAAGCGGTCGCCGCCCGGATCGCACCCGTGCTGATTCAGACCAGCCGCACCACGCTGGCCTCGGTGCTGTTGCTCGATGCGCAAGGTCGGATCGTCACGGGGCCTTATGCAGGACGATCCTACGCCGCTTTACCGGAGGTCGCCGCGGCGCTGCGCGGCACGCCCGCCACCATGCTCCGCCACAACGCCGCCTATCACCGCACCTTGCCGGTCGAATGGTTGAGCCGTTCTGCGGACCTGCGCCTGCATCATGCCCGTCCGATCGTCGTGAACGGTCGCGTGGTGGGCGTGCTTCTGCTCTCGCGTTCGCCGCCGGCACTATACATGGGGCTCTACGCCGATGCGGGGAAGATCGCCTTCGGCTTCATCGTCATTCTGGGTTTCGTCATCGTCCTGTCGGGCATGCTTTCGCGCGGCATCGTCCGTCCGATCGATCGCCTCGGCGCTGCCACCCGCGATATCGCCCGCGGCGGCACGGCTGACATTCCCGCCGCGCCGGAGATGGCCGCGGTCGAGATTCAGGCGCTCTACGCGGATTTCGCCGCAATGGCCTCCGCGATCGAGCGCCGCTCACGCTATCTGCGCGATTTCGCGCACGCGGTGAGTCACGAATTCAAGACGCCGCTCGCCGGCATTCGCGGCGCGGTCGAGCTCTTGCAGGACCATCACGCCACCATGTCCGACACGGAGCGCCGCCGCTTCCTGGGCAATGCCGCGATCGACGCAGAGCGGCTGGCCCTGCTCGTCACGCGACTGCTCGAACTGGCACGCGCGGACATGACGTCCGGCGGTGCGGAGCCGAGCGCTCTCGCACCCGCACTGCGCCGGCTCGCCGATGCTTATGCGGTTCCCGGTTTCGCGGTCGCGCTCGATCTGCCACCGGATTTGCCGCCGGTCGCCGCCCCCGCCGCGACGATCGAAACCGTAATCGGTGCGCTGATCGACAATAGCCGGCGCGCTGGGGCGCAAAGGTGCATGATCGGGGCCACGCGGGAGGGCACCGACATCCTGATCCGCGTCGGCGACGATGGCCCCGGCATCGCGCCCGCCGACCGCGCCCGCCTGTTCGAGCCCTTCTTTACCACCCGCCGCGCCGATGGAGGCACCGGCTTGGGCCTGCCCATAGCCCGGTCGCTGCTGGATGCCTGCAACGGGACGATCCGGCTTGAGGAGAGCGAGACCGGGGCGTGCTTCGCGATCCGGCTTCCACATGCCTGATCTGCAGTCCGCGCAGAAATGGTGATAATTTCCGCCGATCCGGTCCGTTTCGGCCACGTCTGCGGGCAATGGTAAAGCGCTCTTAAGCTATATGAAAGGTCCGGGGTCGGGACGCTGGGGGGAGCCAGCAGATCGGCAATTTGCCTCAGCCGTCGCGTTCATCGCGGCGCGAGTGGGCGTGTATGTTGCGTAAGGAGCGTGGGGGTGAGACCGCACCGCAAGGGTTTTGGCCAGATTTCGGCCGATCTGGACAATCACGAATGGCATGCGATCCAGCCGCTGCTGCCCAAATCGCGGGGCATCAAGCGGGTCGACGATCGGCGCGTGCTCAACGGCATACTCTGGCGGCTGCGCACCGGCCGGTCGTGGGCGCAAATCCCCGAACATTATGGCCCGCCGACGACATGCCAGACGCGCTTCGTCCGCTGGCGCGACGCGGGGGTCTGGTCACGCATCGTCCATGCCGTAGCCGACGTGCACAGTGGGGAGATTGAACTGATCAACGCCGAAACCGCAGGCGTGCCGCCCAGCTACCAGCGGGCGCAGCCCGTACCCGATCAGGACAATGTCGCCTGGCGCGGGCCCGCCTGAACGCTGTGAGGCCCGCCCCTTCGTACGGGCATGGAAAGCTGCCGGAATGGCAGCAATAGCGCCTGCCCGACCGCGCGCTCTCGCGTAATTAGCGTCGAGCCACAGACGCCAAACCGTCGCCGTCCTGTGGCACGGAGCTGTATCGCCTAAGTTCGACCAACAGGGGGGACACGCACATGCCTTTGCCCGGCTACGGCCTGCTAGTGGGTAAACCCGTTGCATCGCGCCCGCAAAGGCATGGCCATGCGCACTGGCTGGCCATGGTGAACCCTGGCCTTCCCGGCCACCCGCCCTATCGCGTCGGCGTCAACCTGGAATCGACCGCGGCCGATGGCTCCCCCGAACTCCAGTATCAAATCGTCGGGGTCGCAAGCGACGGCACCTCTCCGCTAAAGAGCCTGGCGGACAAGCTGCGCACAAACGGGACAACCCCCAGCTTCCTGACCGGCCCCGATCAGCCCGCGCTCGATTATGTGCGCGGCGGCCTGCTCGACCCCTCCGCTTTCCAGACGGTGGGCACCGGCGCCAATCCGCTCAAGGCGGCGTTCGACGCAGAACTCGCGG
>Ga0209148_1001467_pt1 | contig 11903 bp, 8 predicted proteins | sample AraplaCol_mMF_r2_2_FD_184288 | JGI IMG/M metagenome (GOLD analysis project Ga0209148, IMG submission 184288) | Arabidopsis root microbial communities from North Carolina, USA - plate scrape CL_Col_mMF_r2 (SPAdes) (version 2) | ecosystem: Host-associated > Plants > Roots > Endosphere | place: USA...
AAGATGGCGATCAGTTTGCAGAAAGGCGGCAACGTCAACCTGTCCAAGGAAGATCCGAACCTCAAGAAGGTCATCGTCGGCCTCGGCTGGGACCCACGTTCGACCGACGGCGCCACCTTCGACCTCGACGGCAGCGCCTTCCTGCTGCGCGGCGACGGCAAGGTGCGCGGCGATGCCGACTTCATCTTCTACAACAACCTGCAGTCCACCGACGGTTCCGTCAAGCACACCGGCGACAACCGCACGGGCCAAGGCGAAGGCGACGACGAGCGCATCCTCGTCGACCTCACGCGGGTGCCGCCGGAGATCGACAAGATCGCGTTCTCCGTCACCATCCACGAGGCCGACCAGCGCCGCCAGAACTTCGGCCAGGTCGCGCGTGCCTTCATCCGCTGCCTGAACGCGGACGGCGAGCGCGAGATCGCCCGCTACGACCTGTCGGAAGACAGCTCGACCGAGACGGCGATGATCTTCGGCGAACTGTACCGCTACGGCAACGAGTGGAAATTCCGTGCGGTCGGCCAGGGTTATAACGGCGGACTCGGCCCCCTCGCCCGCTCGTTCGGCGTGAACGCATAGGTCTGTGATATTTTGACAATCGGCGTGCCCATCGTCAGAATGGGCGCGCTTCGTCACGTCCGTCACCCACAACTCTTAGCGCACCGATCATGCCCAACACCCTGCCGCGCCGCGCCATCGCCATCCTCGCCTCCGTCGTCATCGCCGCCGTGGCGCTGTTCGCCCTCTACACATGGGTCGTGCTCCACTGGTCGTACTCGGAAGGCGAACGGGCCGGCTATCTGCAAAAGCTGTCGCGCAAGGGCTGGCTGTGCAAGACGTGGGAAGGCGAGATCCTGCTGTCGAGCATGCCGGGCGCGATTCCCGAGCGTTTCAACTTTACCGTGCGCGACGAGAACGTCGTGCGCCAGCTGCAGGCCGCCATGGGGCAGCGCGTGCAGCTGACGTACGAGCAGCACATCGGCGTGCCGACCTCGTGCTTCGGCGAGACGGAATACTTCGTCGACAAGGCCGTCATCGGCGGCACGAATCCGGTGGCGCCAAGCAATATGTAAACTACGGCAACAGAAATGTTATACGCAAACATTCTGTTGCCGCCCCGCCCGCCGTACCCTACACTCCTGTGAATCAGACAGGAGACAGACCATGCAACAACACCCCATCCGCAAAGTCGTCATCGTGGGCGGCGGGACCGCGGGCTGGATGGCCGCGGCGCCGCTGGCCCAGCGTCTCGGCAAGCGCTGCGAGATCGTGCTGGTGGAATCGCCGGACATCGGCACGATCGGCGTCGGCGAAGCGACGCTGCCGACGATCCGCTTCTACAACAGCGCCCTCCAGCTGGACAACGCCGACTTCATCAAGAAGACCCAGGCCACCTTCAAGCTCGGCATCGAGTTCAAGGACTGGGGCCACGTCGGCAACCGCTTCTTCCACGGCTTCGGCGACTTCGGTCCGCCGCTCAACGGCATCCAGCCGCACCACCACTGGCTGCGCCTCGCGCGTACCTTCGACCACATGCCGGCCATGGAAAACTGGTCGATGGCGTCGATGATGGCGCGCGAGAATAAATTCGCGATGCCGACGGACGCGCAGCCCGGCGTCACGGACGCCTTTTCGTTCGGCTACCAGTTCGACGCCGGCCTGTACGCCGCCTACCTGCGCGATTACGCGATGGCGCGCGGCGCCACGCGCGTCGAAGGCACGATCACCAGCGTCGACCAGCATCCGGAGACGGGTTTCGTCACGGCCGTGCGCCTCGCCGACGGCCGCACCGTCGACGGCGACCTGTTCATCGACTGCTCGGGCTTCCGCGGCCTGCTGATCGAAGGCACGCTGAAAGCCGGCTACGAGGATTGGAGCGAGCACCTGCCCTGCAACAGCGCCCTCGCCGTCCCGTGTGCGCGCGTCGAACCGCTGACGCCCTACACCCGTTCGACGGCCAAGGGCTCGGGCTGGATCTGGCGCATCCCGCTGCAGCACCGCACCGGCAACGGCCACGTGTACAGCAACGCGTTCACGACCGACGACCAGGCGCGCCAGGAGCTGCTCGATGGCCTCGACGGGCCGGCGCTGGACGAGCCGCGCCAGCTGCGCTTCGTCACCGGCAAACGCAAGAAGTCGTGGGTCAAGAACGTCGTGGCGATCGGGCTGTCGGCCGGCTTCGTCGAACCGCTGGAATCGACCAGCATCAGCCTGATCGAAACGGCCGTCGGCACCCTCATCGAATTGTGGCCCGACCGCGATTTCCGGCCCGAGCTGGCTGCCGAATTCAACCGCCTGATCGGCAGCCGCTACGAGTCGATCCGCGACTTCATCATCATGCACTACAAGCTGACGAAGCGCGACGACACGGCATTCTGGCGCTATTGCGCGAACATGACCATCCCCGATTCGCTCGCGCACCAGATCGAGCTGTTCCGCGAGACGGGCCGCGTCACGATCCTCGACCGCGACAGCTTCGGCCTGCCGTCGTTCGTCGCGATGCTGATCGGCCTGGGCGTCGTGCCGGCGCGCTACGATCCGTTCGTGGACGACGTCGACATGCGCCAGCTGCACGGCCACTTCGCGGGCCTGCGCGACCTCATCGCGCAGACGGTGGCGAAGATGCCGGGGCATGGGGCGTATCTGGAGAAGAATGCGAAGGCGTAGCTGAATTGGATCGTCGGACCCGCGAAGGCATAGCTAAATTCGACCGTCGTTCCCGCCAAGTTCGTGGCGCAGCCGAAAAATTGGGCCCCTGCCTTCGCAGGGGCGACGTATTGAAGTAACGGGTCGTTTATATTGGGCCCCTGACTTCGCACGGGCGACGTATTGAAGTAGCGGGTCGTTTATTCGTGATCGCGGTCGGCGCGCTGCTTGGCCACCGCGTCCGCGAGACGCATCGCGGCCTGCACCTTCGACGGCTGCTGCGCGAACCGGCCCAGCACTTCGCGCGCCATGTCTTCCGATTCGGCGCGCTGCTTGGCCTCGGCCTGGCGCGCCTCGATCTGTTCGCGCAGTGCGGCCAGTTCCGCCACCTGCTCTTCCTGGCGCGCCGATTCCAGTTCCACGAGGCGCTTCTTCGCGTCCATCATTTCCTGCGTGGCGAGCGCCGTCTTGCGCTGCATCTCGGCCGCCAGCTGGGCGTTGGCCAGCAGCGCGCGCTGGGCGTCGCGCTTGTCGAGCGCCGCCTGCGTGGCGGCCTGCTCGGCCGCTTCGCGCATCTTGGCCAGCTGCGCGCGCTCCGCTTCGGCGGCGGCGCGGGCCTCGGCCGCCGTCACGGCCGCGCGCTCGGACGCCATGCGCGCCGCGGCCGCTTCGTTGGCGCGCACGTCGGCGGCCGTCTGCTGCTGTTGCGACGACAGCTTTTGCTCCAGCAGCAGCAAGGCGTCGTGGGCGGCGTCTGCGGCGGCACGTTCGGCCGCCAGCAATTCTTCCGTCAACTGTTGCTGACGCCGTTCGTGGGCGGCGCGCTCGGCCTGGGCCTGCGCCAGTTCCGCCGCGCGGGCCGCCTGGACGCGCTGGGCGTCGGCGCTGGCCTGCTCGTGGTCGGCCTGGCGCGCCGCGTGTTCCGTGACGGCACGCTGCGCATCGATGGCGGCCTGGCGCTCGGCGGCGGCACGCTGCTCGTGCCCGGCCTGCGCGGCGAGCAGCGCCGCATGTTCCTGCTCCGTGGCGGCGCGGCGCGCGTCGAATTCGGCCCGCTGGCGGGCGAGCGCGTCGGCGTGGGCCTGCAGTTGCGCGGCGTGCTCGAGCTCCGCGGCCGCGCGATGCGCGTCGAATTCGGCCTGCTGGCGGGCGAGCGCATCGTCGTGGGCCTGCAGTTGCGCGACGTGCTCCTGCTCGATGGCGGCGCGGTGCGCGTCGAATTCGGCCTGTTGGCGGGCGAGCGCGTCGCCGTGGGCCTGCAGTTGCGCGGCGTGCTCCTGCTCGAAGGCGGCGCGGCGGGCGTCGATGTCGGCCTGCTGGCCGGCGAGCACGTCGCGTTGGGCCTGCATGCGCGCGGCATGCTGCTGCTCGGCCGCCGCGAGGCGCGCCGCCGTGTCGGCCTGCAGCGCGGCGAGCTCGCCCTGCAGGGCGTCGAGCCGCTCGGCCAGTTGCGCGGCCTGCTCCTGCTCGACCGCGGCACGGGCCTCGGCCGCGGCGGCCAGCGCGCGTTCGGCCTCGATGCGTGCCTGCTGGCGCGCCAGCGCATCGTGCTCGGCCTGCATGCGCGCCTGTTCGGCCTGCGCCAGTTCCTGCGCCTGCGCGGCGCGCTGCTCCGCCAGGCGGGCCGCTTCCCGTTCGTGTTCGACCTGTTCGGCCTGCGCGGCCAGTTCGGCGTCGAGGGCCGCGTTCTGCGCGGCGCGGGCGGCTGCCGCGGCCGCCGTCAGGGCCGCGCGTTCCTCGGCCAGCTCGCGCTCGCGCTGCTGCGTCTCGGCATCGTGCTGCGCCGCTTCCTGCGCGGCGCGATCGGCCTCGGCGCGCAGGCTGGCCTGCTCCGCCGCCGCGCGCTCCGCGTCCAGGCGGGCCCGGCTCTGCTCCGCTTCGGCCTCTTCCGCCGCGGCGCGCGCCATCGCGACGTCGCGCAGCTTGCGGTCGGCTTCGATGCGGGCTTCGGTCGCAGCCAGGATCCGGGTTTCCGCTTCGCGCCGCGCCGCGGCGGCGTCGGATGCCATCTGCTCCTGGCGCTCGCGGTGGATGGCGGCGTCGCGCAATTCCTTTTCCGTCTGCAGGCGCATGCGCAGCGATTGCGCGGCCGTCCGCTCCGATTCCGCCTGAGCCAGCGCGATGGCTTCGCGTTCCTGTTCGATGTGCGCGAGGGCCCGCGCTTCCTCGAGCGCGCGTGCTTCCGCGGACGCGCGCGCGAACGCGGACGCCAGCGCGACCTGGTCGGCCCGTTCGCGCTGCTGCGCCAGTTCCAGCGCGTCGGCCTCGGCCTGCGCCAGCATCTCGGCCGTCTGGCGCGCGGCACGTTCGGCCCGTTCGCGTTCGCGCGCGAGGATCGCCACGCGGGCGTCGGCGCTGGCGCTGTGATGCACTTCCTCGCGCGCCGCGTGCACGGCGGCCACCCGCTCGGCCGCCTGCAGGCGCGCCTGCTCGGCCTGGATCGCCAGGTCGTCGGCGTCGCGCTGGGCGCGGACGGCGATTTCGGCGTCGACCTTGGCCTGTTCCGCTGCGCGCTTGCGGGCATCTTCCTCGGCGCGGGCGCGCGCTTCGGACGCGAGGCGGATCTGGGTATCGGATTCGACGCGGGCGCGCAGCCCGGCCGTCTCCTGGCGGACCGCTTCCAGGCGCTCGGCGGCGGCCCTGGCGGCGGCGCGCAGGGTCTCGATGCGGTCGCGGTTCGCTTCGATCGCGTCTTCCGACGCCTGCGCGTTCGCGAGCGCCGCCGCCGCCGCTTCGGCGTCGATGGCGGCCCGCTCCTCGGCCAGGCTGCGGGCCCGGGCCTCGGCATGGGCGCGGTTCTCGGCCGCCACCGCCGCCTTCGCCTCCGCCTCGACGCGGGCGATGCCTTCCTTGATCGCGCGCTGCTCCAGGTGCTCGCGCTGCGGCTCGACCTGCGGCGCCGCGTGGTCCTCGGCGGCGGGCATCAGGTCGATCGTGAAATCGGCGTCGTCGTGCTTGGCGGATGGATCGTTGCGGTCGGCGCTGTCGGTCATGGGAAGCTCGCTGGATGGCATGCGGGCCCGGACGAGCCCGCCCTTCGATTATGCGGCATGGCTGCTTGCCGTGTCACGCCGAGCTGAATCGGAAATCCGGTCCAGTTCGGTCTTTAGACAGGCCACAGCGGCGGCTCGTCCATCAGCGCGACCTGCTCGCGCAGCTCGAGGATGCGGTCTTGCCAGTAGCGCTGGGTATTAAACCAGGGAAAGGCCGCCGGGAACGCGGGATCGTCCCAGCGCATCGCCAGCCACGCCGAGTAATGGATCAGCCGCAGCGTGCGCAACGCCTCGACCAGGTACAGCTGGCGCGGATCGAATTCGCAGAAATCCTCATAGCCGGCCAGCACGTCGGACAGCTGGCGCACCATCTCGTGGCGCTCGCCCGACAGCAGCATCCACAGGTCCTGCACGGCGGGGCCCATGCGGCTGTCGTCGAAGTCGACGAAGTGCGGCCCGTCGGCCGTCCACAGCACGTTGCCCGTGTGGCAGTCGCCGTGCAGGCGCAGCAGTGGGAGCGCGCCGGCCCGGTCGTAGCAGCGCGCGACGCCGTCCAGCGCCTGGTCGAGCACGCTCGTGTACGCGGCCAGCAGCTCGGGCGGGATGAAGCCGTGCTCGACGAGCCAGGCGCGCGGTGCGCGGCCGAACGTGTCGAGGTCAAGCCGCGGGCGCTCGGCGAACGGCCGCAGCGCGCCGATCGCGTGGATGCGGCCGATGAAGCGGCCGATCCATTCCAGCGTCGACGGATCGGACAATTCCGGCGCGCGGCCGCCGCGGCTCGGGAAGACGGCGAAGCGGAAACCGCCGTGCTCGTGCAGGGTGCGGCCGTCCAGGACGTCCGCCGGCACGACGGGCACTTCCGCATCCGCCAGTTCCTGCACGAACGCGTGTTCCTCGAGGATGGCGGCATCGCTCCAGCGTCCGGGCCGGTAAAACTTGACGACGACCGGCGGGCCCTCTTCGCGGCCCACGCGGTAGACGCGGTTTTCGTAACTGTTCAGCGCGAGCAGGCGGCCGTCGCCGCGCAGGCCGACGCTGTCGACGGCGTCCAGCACCATCAGCGGATCGAGACGGGAGAACGGGTGACTGCGGGGGCTGTCGGGGTTGTCGGGCTGATTATCCATCCCGCCATTGTAAGGCGGCCAGGCTGCACGCGCATTTTTTCGGCGGCCGAGGGGCGAGAGGCGTTACACTGGCGGCTTCAATGCACGGGAAACAGAAACAATGCAACTCGACCAGCCCCTCTCCGAAAAAGAATTCGACGATCTCGACAACTTCCTGCTGTCCGACCGCTGTCCCGACGACGCGATGACGATGGACACGCTGCACGGCTACCTGACCGCCATCGCGATCGGCCCGGACACCATCATGCCGGCCGAGTGGCTGCCGCGCGTGTGGGGCGAGGAAGACGCAGTCCCCAAGTGGAAAAATCCGAAGGAAGAAGAGCGCATCGTCAACCTGATCATGCGCTTCATGAACGAGGTGCTTGTCACCTTCGAAGTCGCGCCCAAGGAATTCGAACCGCTGTACGTCGAGCACGACATCGGCGGCGAGACGCTGATCGACGCCGAAGCCTGGTGCTGGGGCTTCTGGGAAGGCATGGAACTGCGGCCCGGTTCCTGGAACGAGATCTGGGATTCGGAAGCGGCCCCGCTGATGCGCCCGATCTACCTGCTGGGCGCGGACGAGATCGAGGAAAGCGAGCTGGCCGACGTCGAGGACCCGAAGAAGGCGCACAAGCTGGCGCTGGACATCGAGGCCAACCTGCCCGGCATCCACCGCTTCTGGCTGCCGCGCCGCAAGGCCGCCGTCGAAACGGTACGCCGCGACGAACCCAAGGTCGGCCGCAACGACGACTGCCCTTGCGGCAGCGGCAAGAAATTCAAGAAGTGCTGCGGGGTCAACGAGGCCTGAGTCACCCGATCGTCGGTCCCGCGCAGGCGGGGGCCTCCGCGTAGGCACGTCGCCCCCCGCGCAGGTACGTCGCCCCCGCGCAGGCACGTCGCCCCCGCGCAGGCGGGGGCCCAAGTTTGAGCGGCCACGCACGCAAAATTGGGTTCCCGCCTCCGCGGGAACGACGGGTGACGGTGACGGTGACGGTGATGGATGACGGGTGACGGGTGACCGGTGACCGGTGACGGGTGACGGGCGACGGGCGACGGGTATAGCTTACGCCGCCTCTGCCAACCGGCTTTCGAACAGCGCCGCCAACAAATCGGACTGGCTGACCACACCCAGGAACACGGCGCGCGCGTCCACCACGGGAATGTGGTGCAAGCCCACATTGCTCATCAGGGGCACGAGCGTGGCGATCGGTTCGTCCGCCTCGACCACGGCGACCTTCGTCGACATCAATTCACCCACCGTCGCCGCCCGCTCGGGCCGCACGCCCAGCACGTGGGCGAACAGGCCGCGCAGGCGTTCGCCCACGGTCTGGTAATCGTCCAGGCCGGCGTGGTGCAGGAAATCGCTCTGGCCGATGATGCCGGCCACGCGGCGCGCTTCGTCCAGCACCGGCAGCGCGTGCAGGTTGTGATGGCGCAGCAGGCGCCAGGCTTCATCCAGCGGCATGTTCGGCGTGGCCGTCACGACGTCCCTCGACATGATCGCGCCGCAGTTCACGGTGCCGAAGCGGCGCGCGTAGGCGCGTTGTTCCGTCTGCAGCAAGATCTCTTCCAGGTCGTCGCGGCTGACGTCCAGCACCTGGCCGTAGCGGGCCAGCACGGCGTCCAGGTCCTCGGCCGTGAAGCCCAGGCGCGCCATCGGCGGCTGGTCGCCCGTCGCGTGCGCCGCCTGCTGCGCGCTGCGCAAGGCCGATTTCTGGGTGTGCGGATAGCGCCGGCCCGTCAGGTTGTTGAACACGAGCGCGGCCAGCACGATCAGGGTCGAGTTCAGACACACGGGCAGGAACGCGAACTGGAAGCCGGCGGCGTGGATGGCCGGTCCGCCGAGGACGGCCGTCAGCGCCACGGCGCCGCTGGGCGGGTGCAGGCAGCGCAGCACGAACATCACGAAGATCGCGCAGGCGCCGGCCAGCGGCGCCGCCAGTGCCGGGTTGTGGACGGACTTGGCGCAGATGATGCCGACCAGCGCCGAAATCGTATTCCCCCCGATCACCGACCACGGCTGGGCCAGCGGACTGGCCGGCACGCAAAACAACAGCACGGCCGACGCGCCCATCGGCGCCACCAGGGCCAGCGGCCCGATGCCGGAGTGCGCCGTCAGCATGTCGCTGAGGATCGCCGTCACGAACAGCCCCACGAGGGCCCCTGCCACCGCGCGCATGCGTTCGCCGCGCGGCACCGTATTCGGTTGCGGTACGAACGACCGCATCCATTCCAGACTCTTATCCAGCATCATTCCTGTCGATTGTAAAAAAACGGTAGCGGCTGATGCCGCCAAAAAGCATCACGTTATGATATATTATTTGATTCCCAAAGCCAACGCCCCGATCGCACACACCCAGTGAAAGACGAGTTACCCCCGCTGTCCAAGGCCGATTTCGCCGCATTGTCGGAATTCCGCCACCAGATGCGGCGCTACGAGCGCTTCTCCGAAAACGCCGTGCAGGCGGCCGGCATCACGCCGCTGCAATACCTGCTTCTCCTGCACATCAAGGGCTTTTCCGGACGCGAATGGGCGACCGTCGGCGAGCTGGCCGAGCGCCTGCAGGCCAAGCAGCACGGCGTCGTCGCCCTGGTGACGCGCTGTGAAGCCGGCGAGCTCGTCGAGCGCCGCACGAACGCCGCGGACCGGCGTCGCGTCGAAGTGCACCTGTTGCCGAAAGGCGAGGCACTGTTGACGCAACTCGCCGCCGTCCACCGCGCCGAACTGCGCGCCCTGCAAGGCGTCTTTACCGTTCCCAATCTTGTATAACAATATGAAACCTGCCACGCATCCTTCCACCCCGCGGCGCGATTTTTCAGGCGATTCAGGCCTGTTGCGCATCACCGCCCTCGCCGCCCTCATCGGCGCACTCAGCACGGGCGCCGCGCACGTCCTGCTGGGTCTGATCCGATTTTTCACGGATCTGTTCTTCTACGGCAAGTTCTCGTTCGCCGACCTGTCGCCGGCCAACAACACGCTGGGCCTGTGGGTCATTGCCGTTCCCGTGATCGGCGGCCTGATCATCGGCCTGATCGCCCGCTACGGCACCGAGGCGATCCGCGGCCACGGCATTCCCGAAGCGATCGAGGCGATCCTGTTCAAGCGCAGCGCCATGTCGCCCAAGGTCGCCGTGCTGAAACCGCTGGCGTCCGGCATCGCGATCGGCAGCGGCGGCCCGTTCGGCGCCGAGGGCCCGATCATCATGACGGGCGGCGCGATCGGCTCGCTGATCGCCCAGCACTTCCACCTGACGGGCGGCGAGCGCAAGTCGCTGCTCGTGGCGGGCGCCGTGGCCGGCATGACGGCCGTGTTCGGCACGCCGGTGGCGGCCGTGCTGATGGCCGTCGAACTGCTGCTGTTCGAACTGCGTCCGCGCAGCCTGCTGCCGGTGGCGACGGCGTGCGCCGTGGCCGGCTTCCTGCGGCCGCTCGCGATCGGCTCCGGCGCGCTGTTCCCGCTGCAGACGGCCGCCGTCACGCCCATCGCCCTCGGCTCCTGCCTCGTGGCCGGCCTCGCGTGCGGCGCGCTGGCCTGGCTCATGTCGACGGCGCTGTACCGCGTCGAGGACGGCTTCCACCGCCTGCCCATCCACTGGATGTGGTGGCCGGCGCTGGGTGGCCTCGTCGTCGGCATCGGCGGCTGGTTCCAGCCGCGCGCGCTGGGCGTCGGCTATGACGTCATCGGCGACCTGCTGCACAACCACCTGGCGGCGAGCGTCATCGTCGGCCTGCTGGCCGTGAAGCTCGTCATCTGGCTGATCGCGCTCGGCTCCGGCACGTCCGGCGGCGTGCTGGCCCCATTGCTGATGCTCGGCGCCGGCCTCGGCGCCGTGCTCGGCCCGTATCTGCCCGGTGCCGATCCCGCGCTGTGGCCGCTCGTGTTCATGGCCGCGACCCTGGGCGGCATGATGCGCGCGCCCGTGATGGCTGTCGTGTTCGCGTTCGAACTCACGCACGACGCCAACGCCGTGCTGCCGCTGCTGGCCGCGTCCGCCGTCGCCTACGGCTTCACGGTGCTGACGATGGGCCGCTCGATCCTGACGGAGAAGATCGCCCGCCGCGGCCACCACATCTACCGCGAATACGGCATCGACCCGCTCGAACGCCACAGCGTGGCTGAAGTGATGAGCTCGGAAGTCCACCACATCGACGCCAACGCCACCCTCGGCGACGTGCTGGCCACGCACTTCGGCCCGGCGCAGAAGCACCGCGGCTATCCGGTCACGCGCGGCGGCCTCGTCGTCGGCATGGTCGAGCGCGGCACGCTGGACGGCCACCCGCCCGAAACGCTCGTCGGCGACCTGTTCGGCGTCAATCCGCCGCTCGTCGCGCTGCCCGGCGAAACGTGCCGCGCCGTGGCCACGCGCCTCGCCGTGCACGGCATCGAGCGCCTGCCGGTGGTGGCGCAGGCAGGCCACGCGCAACTGCTGGGCGTCGTCAGCCGCAGCGACCTGATCAAGGCGACGGCGACGCTGCACGAAGAAGAGCACAACCGCAGCATCCTGCGCACGCTGCCGCTGACACGGCGCGGCGGCGCGCAAAACGAAACCGCGGACTGAGCAAAGGCAAAACGAGGGCGCGGAGGGCAACCGGGGTCCAGCGGGATACTGAACAATCATGTACGATAAGCAACCCGCGTTCGCGCGGTTCGCCATTCATCGAGGATAAGAACATGATCAAACCGCTCAAGCACACCCTGCTCGCCGCCGCCCTCGCCGCCGCGGCCTTTACCGCCCAGGCCGCCGCACCGATGGTCAAGACCCCGGCGCCCGGTTTCTACCGCGTGATGGTGGGCGACATCGAAGTCACGCCGATCAGCGACGGCACCTTCGACCTGCCGATGGACCAGTACATGCGCCAGAAGCCGGAACTGACGCGCGCCACGCTGGCGAAGAACTTCCTCAAATTGCCGGTGGAAACCTCCGACAACGCCTTCCTGATCAACACCGGCAGCAAGCTGGTGCTGGTCGACACGGGCGCCGGCGCGCTGTTCGGCCCGACCGTCGGCAAGTTCGTCAACAACCTGAAGGCGGCCGGTTACCAGCCGGAGCAGATCGACGAGATCTACATCACCCACATGCACGGCGACCACGTCGGCGGCCTCGTCAACAACGGCCAGCGCGTATTCCCGAACGCGACCGTGCGCGCGGGCAAGGCC
>Ga0209148_1001468_pt1 | contig 11896 bp, 8 predicted proteins | sample AraplaCol_mMF_r2_2_FD_184288 | JGI IMG/M metagenome (GOLD analysis project Ga0209148, IMG submission 184288) | Arabidopsis root microbial communities from North Carolina, USA - plate scrape CL_Col_mMF_r2 (SPAdes) (version 2) | ecosystem: Host-associated > Plants > Roots > Endosphere | place: USA...
TAGGCGATGCCCTGTGCGATCGCGGCGTCCGGTGCCGCGAAGGCGCGCACGGCGGCCATGACTTCCTTGATTTCTTTACCTTTCAGGCCGCGCGACGCGGTGACGTTCACCAGCACGCCCTTCGCGCCCGACAGGTCGATGCCGTCCAGCAGCGGCGAAGCGACGGCCTGTTCGGCGGCGATGCGCGCACGGTCGACGCCCGACGCGGTGGCCGTGCCCATCATGGCCTTGCCCTGCTCGCTCATGATGGTCTTGACGTCGTTGAAGTCGACGTTGATGTGGCCCGGGACGTTGATGATCTCGGCGATACCGGCGACGGCGTTGTTCAGCACATCGTCCGCATGCTTCATCCAGTCCAGCATCGATTCGTCTTCGTAGATGTCTTCCAGCTTTTCGTTCAGGATGACGATCAGCGAGTCGACGTGCTTGGTCAGTTCGTTCAGGCCGTTCTCGGCGACGTCCATGCACTTCTGGCCTTCGTACGAGAACGGCTTCGAGACGACGGCCACGGTCAGCGCGCCCAGGCTCTTGGCGACTTCCGCTACGATCGGCGCGGCGCCGGTGCCGGTGCCGCCGCCCATGCCGGCGGCGATGAACACCATGTGCGCGCCGCGCAGCGCGTCCTCGATGCGCATGCGCGATTGCTCGGCCAGCTGGCGGCCGATTTCCGGACGCATGCCAGCACCCAGGCCGGACTCGCCGATCTGGATGATGTTGTGGGCGCCGGATGCGGCCAGCGCCTGGGCGTCGGTGTTGGCGGCGATGAACTCCACGCCGGACACGCCCTTGTTGATCATATGCTGAACCGCATTGCCACCTGCGCCGCCAACGCCGACGACCTTGATGACCGTGCCCAATGCTGCGTTATCGACCATATCGAACTCCATGATGAACTCCTAATCTCGATGAGCCGTTTCCAAGCCCGAATCCTCGCGCACATCGCCAGGACTCGAGATTGGAAACGCGCCACTATTTTAAAAATGTTTCGTGTCCGTTTCCAAGCAAAACTGCTACCAGCTGTTACATCAACACCGAAAAACCCGCCACACGTTGCGTTTACGTTCTTAAAGTCCTGGCCACGCGCGCTGCGGTCCTTCGTCGCCTCAGAAATTCCCGAGGAACCACTCTTTCATGCGCTGCCAAACCGCCTTCACCGAACCATCCTGGCGCGTGACGATGTGACCGCGCAGGTACTGTTTTTTCGCTTCCAGCAGCAGACCGAGGACCGTCGCATAGCGAGGGCTGCGCACGACGTCCGCCAGTTGGCCGCGATACTCCGGCGTGCCGAGGCGCGCCGGCTTCAGGAAAATATCTTCCGCCATCTCGATCATGCCCGGCATGATCGACGACCCGCCCGTGAGCACGATGCCCGACGAGAGCACGCCCTCGTAGCCGGACTCGCGCACGACCTGGTGCACCATCGCGAACAGTTCTTCCACGCGCGGCTCGATCACGGCGGCCAGCGCCTGGCGCGACAGCGAACGGGGACCGCGGTCGCCGAGGCCCGGCACTTCCAGCGACTCGCCCGGATCGGCCAGCACCTGCTTGGCCACGCCGTAGCGGATCTTGATCTCTTCCGCCTCGCCGGTCGGCGTGCGCAGGGCCATCGCGATGTCGCTCGTGATCTGGTCGCCGGCGATGGGGATCACGGCCGTGTGCCGGATCGCGCCGTCGCTGAAGACCGCGATGTCGGTGGTGCCGCCGCCGATGTCGATGAGGACGACGCCCAGTTCCTTTTCGTCGTTGGTCAGCACGGAATCGGCCGACGCCATCGGCTGCAGGATCAGGTCCGAGACCTCGAGGCCGCAGCGGCGCACGCACTTTACAATATTCTGAACCGCGGACACCGCACCTGTAACAATGTGCACGCGCACCTCGAGGCGGATGCCGCTCATGCCGATCGGTTCGCGCACGTCTTCCTGGTTGTCGACGATGAATTCCTGCGGCACCGTGTGCAGCAACTGCTGGTCGGTCGGGATGTTCACGGCCTTCGCGGTCTCGATCACGCGCGCCACGTCCGTGGCCGTCACTTCCTTGTCCTTGATGGCGACCATGCCGCTCGAATTGAACGAGCGGATATGGCTGCCGGCGATCCCCGCGTACACGTTGCGGATCTTGCAGTCGGCCATCAGCTCCGCTTCCTCGAGCGCGCGCTGGATGGATTCGACGGTCGCTTCGATGTTGACGACAACGCCCTTCTTCAGACCCTTGGACTCGTGCTGGCCGAGTCCGATCACCTCGTGGCGCCCATCGGCCATCACTTCGGCCACCACCGCCACCACCTTCGAGGTGCCGATGTCGAGGCCGACGATCAGGTTCTTCGCGTCTTTTGTCATGTTTGCTGTCGCCTGCTTAAATTAGATCTGCTTTGTTGTTTTGGTATTTATTTTTTTCTTTACCGCCGCCTTCACGGGCTTGGTCGCATCCGCCGGAATGTTCAGCGCCGCGGAGGACAGGGCCAGGCCGTTCGGATAGCGCATGTCGATCGTATCGATGCGCCCTTCCTGCAGCCTGGCCACCAGCTGGGGGTAGATGCTCACCAGCCGCTGCACGCGCGTCTGCAGCGTGTCCTTGTCCTTCTCGCGCCCCAACTCCACGCTCATCCCGTTGTTCAACCTGACCGTCCAGGCGTAGCGGTTCGACAGGCTGATCGACTCCGGCACGAGACGGATCGGCGCGAACCAGCCGCGCAGTTCCGCAAAGCGCGTCAGCACTTCCTTTTCGCTGCCGGCCGGACCGCCGAACGCAGGCAGCGCGTGGTCCTCGTCGGCCTCGGCCAGGTTGGCCGTGAACACTTCGCCCTTCACCGACAGCAGCCGGCCATCCTCGCCCCAGGTGCCGAGCGCCTCATGCTCTTCCACCTGCACGATCAGCTGGTTCGGCCACTCGCGGCGCACGCTGGCCTTGCGCACCCACGGCACCGACTCGAAGGTGGTGCGCACCTGTTCGAGATCGGTCGTGAAGAAGTTCCCGCTGATCTTCCCGAGCACGCCGTTACGCACCGTCAGCTCGTTCACGTGCTGCAGGTCCAGCCCGTACATGCTCTCGACACGCACCGCGCGCAAGGTGAACATCGGGCGCTGCGACAGCCACCACATTCCCGACGCCACGCAGGCGAGCACCGTCAGCGCGGTGAGCGCGCCGGCGGTTGCGTTCAGAGCTCGCACGTCATGCCACATCTTGTTTCCCTAGTCCTTACTTTGTTGCCCGGCCTTCAGGCTGGCGGAGCGCAGGATGTCCACGCACAGGTCTTCGTAACTGGTGCCCTCGGCGCGCGCCGCCATCGGCACCAGCGAGTGCGTCGTCATGCCGGGCGACGTGTTCACCTCCAGCAGGAACGGCGCATTGTCCGACTCGCGCAGCAGCACGTCGATGCGGCTCCAGCCTTCGCAGCCGAGGGCGCGGTAGGCGTTCACCACGTGGGCCTGGATCGCGGCCGTCGTCGCCGCGTCGAGCGGCGCCGGGCAGTGATATTTCGTGTCGTCCGTGAAGTACTTGTTCTGGTAGTCGTAATTGCCCTCGGGGGCGACGATCTCCACGATCGGCAGCGCGCGCGCGGTGGGACCGGCGCCCAGCACCGGCACGGAAAATTCGCGGCCCTGGATGAACTGCTCGATGAGCACCGCCTTGTCGTACCGGCGCGCCAGCTCGACGGCCGGCTGCAGGTCGGACGCGGCGCTGACCTTGGTGATGCCGATCGTGGAGCCTTCCAGCGGCGGCTTGACGATCAGCGGCAGGCCCAGTCCGGCCACGATGGCGTCCGGGTCGAAGTCCGCGTCGGCATCGATCGTGACGTACTTCGGCGTCGGCACGCCGGCGGCCAGCCACACGATCTTGGTCGTGATCTTGTCCATGCCGACCGAGGATGCCATCACGCCGCTGCCCGTGTACGGAATGCCGAGGAGTTCCAGCGCGCCCTGCAGGGTGCCGTCTTCGCCGTAGCGGCCATGCAGCGCGATGAACACGCGGTCGAATTTTTCCGCGGCCAGTTCGGCCAGCGAGCGCTCGGCCGGGTCGAACGCGTGGGCGTCGACGCCTTTCGATTTCAGCGCCTGCAGCACGCCGCTGCCCGAGATGAGCGAAATCTCGCGCTCGGCGGACCGGCCGCCGAACAGCACGCCCACCTTGCCGAGTGCCTTCGCTTCGGTTTCAGTGATACTCACTATGCCACCTTTTGATTCGATGTCAGTTGATGGGGAACGCCGCCGATGGCGCCGGCGCCCATGGTGACCACGACGTCGCCGTCGCGCGCCACCTTGAGGATCGTCGCCGGCATGTCGGCGATCGCTTCCACGAAAATCGGTTCGATCGCGCCGCCCGCGCGCAGCGCACGCGCGAGCGCGCGGCCGTCCGCGGCCACGATGGGGGCCTCGCCGGCCGCATACACTTCCGCCAGCAGCAGCACGTCCGGCGCGGCCAGCACCTTCACGAAGTCTTCGAACAGGTCGCGGGTGCGGGAGTAGCGGTGCGGCTGGAACGCCAGCACGAGGCGGCGGCCCGGGTACGCGGCGCGCGCGGCGGCCAGCGTCACTGCGGCTTCCACCGGGTGATGGCCGTAGTCGTCCACCAGCGTGAAGCTGCCGCCCTGCGGCAGGTCGACCTCGCCGCAGCGCGTGAAGCGCCGGCCGACGCCGCGGAACTCGCGCAGGCCCTGCGCCGTCGCTTCGTCGGGCACGCCGATCTCGCGCGCGATGGCGATCGCCGAGCACGCGTTCAGCACGTTGTGCATGCCCGGCTGGTTCAGCACGAATTCCGTGTCCGGATAGCCCTGCTGGCGCACGGTGAAATGCATCTGGATGCCGTCGGCGCGCGCGTCCAGGGCGCGCACTTCGGCGTCTTCGGAAAAGCCGTACGTCGTGACGGGCTTGGTCACCTGCGGCAGGATGGCGCGCACGTTGGCGTCGTCGATGCACATCATCGCGCGGCCGTAGAACGGCAGGCGGTGCGTGAAGTTGACGAACGCGCCCTTGAGCTTTTCGAAGTCGTGCTCGTACGTGTCCATGTGGTCGGCGTCGATGTTGGTGATCACCTCGATCATCGGCGACAGGTTCAGGAACGACGCATCCGACTCGTCCGCCTCGGCCACGATGTATTCGCCGGTGCCCAGTTTCGCATTGGCGCCGGCGCTGTTCAGGAGTCCGCCGATCACGAACGTCGGATCGAGGCCGCCCTGCGCGAGCACGGAGGCGACGAGGCTCGTCGTCGTCGTCTTGCCGTGCGTGCCCGCGATGGCGATGCCGCGCTTGAGGCGCATCAGCTCACCGAGCATGATCGCGCGCGGAACGATGGGCAGCTTGGCGGCGCGTGCGGCGACCACTTCCGGATTCGCCTGGTTGACGGCGGACGAGGTCACGACGGCGTCGGCGCCGCGGATGTGTTCCGCCGCGTGGCCGATGCGCACGTCCGCGCCGAGTTCCTTCAGGCGCTGGCTGGCCGCGTTCGACGCCAGGTCCGAGCCCGACACTTTATAGCCGAGGTTCAGCAGCACCTCCGCGATGCCGCTCATGCCGGTGCCGCCGATGCCGACGAAGTGAATGTGTTTGATCTTGTGTTTCATGTTCCGCCGTTCGCCAGTGTTTCAAGTACTTGCGCGATCGCCGCGTTGGCGTCGCGCCGCCCCACCGCCTGCGCCGCCTCGGACATCGCCAGGCAGTCGTCGCGCGTGGTGGTTTGGAGCAGCTTTGCCAGCTGCCCGGGATTCAATTCGCCCTGCGGCAGGTGCACCGCCGCCTTCTGTCCCGCCATCCAGACCGCGTTGTCGCGCTGGTGGCTCGTCGTGCTGGCGACGAACGGCACGAGCACGCTCGCGACGCCGGCCGCCGTCAGTTCCGAGATCGTGATCGCACCGGCGCGGCAGATCACGAGGTCCGCGTTCGCGTATTCCGCCGCCATGTCGTCGATGAAGTCGACCACGTTGGCCGTTACGCCCGCCTGCGCGTACGCGGCGCGCAGCGCGTCGATGTTCTTCTTGCCCGACTGGTGGGTCACGGTCGGACGCAGCCCTTCCGGAATCAGCGCCAGCGCGGCCGGCACGCTGTCGTTGAGGACCTTCGCACCGAGGCTGCCACCGACGACGAGCAGGTTCAGGGGCCCGCTGCGGCCGGCGAAGCGGTGGCCGGGCGACGGCATTTCCAGGATCTCCTTGCGCACCGGGTTGCCCGTGACGACGGCCTTGCCGGCCGCCTTGCCGAAATCGGCGGGGAAGCCGAACAGCACGCGTTGCGCGAGCGGCGTCAAGGTCTTGTTCGACAGGAGCAGCGCGGCATCCGCGTTGACGAGCGCCAGCGGGACGCCGCGCGCACGCGCCATCAACCCGCCCGGCACCGTCACATAGCCGCCCATGCCCAGCACGACGTCCGGCTTGCGGAGCGCCAGATACTTGCGGCACGTGGCGAAGCTGGCGACGAGCTTGAACGCGCCGGACACGGTGTGGGCGATGCCCTTGCCGCGCATGCCGGCGAAGTCGATGCTGTCCATCGCGATGCCGTGCTTCGGCACGATATCCTTCTCCATGCCGTGCATCGTGCCCAGCCACGAGACTTCCCAGCCGCGCTCGCGCATCGATTGCGCGATGGCGATGCCGGGGAAGATGTGGCCGCCGGTGCCGGCGGCCATGATCATCAGTTTCTTCGGCGTGCTCATTGGCGACCTCCCCGCATCTTGACGCGGTTTTCGTAATCGATGCGCAGCAGGATCGCGAGGCCCACGCAGTTGAACAGGATGCCCGAGCCGCCGTAACTCATCAGCGGCAGGGTCAGGCCCTTGGTCGGCAGCAGGCCGAGGTTCACCCCCATGTTGATGAAGACCTGCACGCCGAGCCAGATACCGATGCCTTTCGCGGCGAGGCCGGAGAAGTGCTGTTCCAGCGCGATGGCCTGGCGGCCGATGTCGAAGGCGCGCTTGACGAGCCAGTAGAACAGGCCGATCACGACGAGTACGCCGACCAGGCCGAGTTCCTCGCCGATGACGGCCATGATGAAGTCGGTATGCGCTTCCGGCAGGTAGTGCAGCTTTTCCACGCTGCCGCCCAGGCCCACGCCGAAGATCTCGCCGCGGCCGAACGCGATCAGCGAGTGCGTCAGCTGGTACGCCTTGTCCAGCGCATTGCCCTCTTCCCACGGGTTCATGTACGCGAACATGCGCGCGCGGCGGAACGGCGACAACGCGATGATGGTCGAGAACACGAGTACGAGGACGGCGCCGATGCCGCCGAACCAGATCATGTTGAAGCCGCCCAGGAACAGGATGCCCATCGAAATGCAGACGACGACGCCGAACGCGCCGAGGTCGGGCTCCAGCATCAGCAGGGCGCCGACCAGGGCCATCGCGGCGGCCATCGGCATGAAGCCCTTCGTCAGCTTGTGCATGTACTGCTGCTTGCGCACCGTGAAGTCGGCCGCGTACAGCACGGCGACGACCTTCATGATCTCGGACGGCTGCAGCTGCATGATCTTGAGCGGCAGCCAGCGGCGCGCGCCGTTGACCGAGTGTCCCAGTCCCGGCACCAGCACGAGCGCCAGCAGCACGAGCGTGCCGACGAACATCCACGGCGCGAACCGCTGCCAGGTCGCGACCGGAATGCGGAACACGAACAGGCCGACCACCATCGACACGACGATGAAGGCCGCCTGGCGCATCAGGAAGTAGTTGTTCTTGCCCTGCAGGTAGGCGAACTTGGGCGAATCCGGCAGCGCGATCGACGCCGAATACACCATCACCATCCCGAACAGCATCATGAGCAGCACGACCCAGACCAGCGGCTGGTCGTACTCCATCATGCGCGACGGGCGTGCGCGCGCCGCGATCGCGCCGTTTCCGGCATCGCTCGCGGAACCGCCGAACCTGAAGGGAATCTGGAACGGCATCAGATCTCCTGCCCTTTTTCGAGTGCGATGTCGCGCACGGCGTCGACGAAGACCTGGGCGCGGTGCGCGTAGTTCGTGAACATGTCCAGGCTCGCGCATGCGGGCGACAGCAGCACGACGTCGCCCGATTTCGCCAGGCCGCTCGCGCGGCGCACGGCCTCCGGCAGGCCCGGGAGATCGAAGCACGGCACGCCGTCCGGTTCGAGCGCGGCGCGGATGGCGGGCGCGTCGCGCCCGATCAGGAGCACGGCGCGCACGTAGCGCGAGCACGGGCCGGCCAGCGGGCTGAAATCCTGGCCCTTGCCGTCGCCGCCGGCGATCAGCAGGATCTGGCGCTCCGTCTCGCCGAACGTCTTGCCGAGGCCTTCCAGCGCGGCGACAGTGGCGCCGACGTTGGTGCCCTTGGAGTCGTCGTAGTACTCGACGTTGTCGATGCTCGTGATGAGTTCCACGCGGTGCGGCTCGCCCTGGTAGTCGCGCAGGCCGTGCAGCAGCGGCGCCAGCGGCAGGCCGATGGACCGGCACAGCGCCAGCGCGGCCAGCGCGTTGGAGGCGTTGTGCAGGCCGCGGATGTGCAGCGCGTCGGCGGGCATCAGGCGATTGAGCGTGATCTCGACCGGTTCGGCCGGTTCGTTCTTCTTGTGCTTCTTGTCCGGTTCCTCGCCCGGATTCGCATGCGCCAGCCACAGCACGCCGCGTTCGTTCACGAGGCCGAAGCTGCCCGGCGCATCCGGCTCGCCGGTGCCGAACGTCGTCACCGCCGCACCCGGCGCGGCCATGCCCATCACGACGGCGTCGTCGCGGTTCAGCACGCGCACGGTGTCGGCGCCGAAGATGCGGGCCTTGTCCGCGGCATACGCGGCCATGCTGCCGTGCCAGTCGAGGTGGTCCTGGGTGATGTTCAGGACCGTCGCCGCGTCCGCGTTCAGGCTGTAGGTCGTGTGCAGCTGGAAGCTGGAGAGTTCCAGCACCCAGGCCTGCGGGAGCTCGTTCGCATCGATCACCTCGCGCAGCACGTCCAGCGCGGCCGGGCTGATGTTGCCCGCGACTTTCGTCGTGAGGCCGGCGCGGCGGCACAGGAGGCCGGTCAGGCTCGTGACCGTCGTCTTGCCGTTCGTGCCGGTGATGGCGATGACCTTCGGGGCATAACCCTGCTGCGCCTTGAGCGCGGCGAGCGCCTGCGCGAACAGCTCGATTTCTCCCCACAGCGGCACGTGGCGCGCGGCGGCCGCCGGCGCGATCTCGGCCAGTTCGCGGTTCGGTGCGAGGCCCGGGCTGACGGCGACGAAGTCCACGCCGTCCAGCAGGTTCGCCGTGAACGGTCCGGCGACGAAGTCCGCATCCGGCACCGCTGCGCGCAGTGCCGGCAGGCGCGCGGGGTCGGTGCGCGTGTCGGCCACGCGCACGCGGGCGCCCGAGCGCGCGAGCCACAGCGCGATCGCCAGGCCCGATTCGCCGAGCCCCAGTACCAGTGCGGTCTTGCCTTCGTAGTTCATCTCAGTTGACCCGTTTCAGCGCAGTTTGAGGGTGGAGAAACCGATCAGCACCAGGATCATCGTCACGATCCAGAACCGCACGACGACCTTGGTCTCTTTCCAGCCCTTCTGTTCGAAATGGTGGTGCAGCGGCGCCATGAGGAACACACGGCGTCCCGTGCCATAGCGCTTCTTGGTGTACTTGAACCAGCTGACCTGGATGATGACGGACAGCGTCTCGGCCACGAACACGCCGCCCATGATGAACAGGACGATTTCCTGGCGCACGATGACGGCGATGGTGCCGAGCGCGCCGCCCAGCGCCAGCGCGCCCACGTCGCCCATGAACATCTGCGCGGGGTGCGCGTTATACCAGAGGAAGGCCAGGCCCGCGCCCGCCATCGCGCCGCAGAAGATCAGCAGCTCGCCGGCGCCCGGGATGTGCGGGATGAACAGGTATTTCGAATAGGTCGCGTTACCGGTCAGGTAGGCGAACAGGCCCAGCGCGCCGCCCACCATCACGGTCGGCATGATGGCGAGGCCGTCGAGACCATCGGTGAAGTTGACGGCGTTGGACGCGCCCACGATCACGCAATAGGTCAGCGCGATGAAGCCCCACACGCCGAGCGGATAGCTGATGGTCTTGAAGAACGGGACGATCAGGTCGGCCTTGGGCGGCAGGTCCATCGAGAAGCCGGACTGCACCCACGCGAAGAACAGCTGCCACACTTCCCACGGCGTCGCGGCCGAGACGGAGAACGCCAGGTACAGCGACGACGTGATGCCGATCAGCGACATCCAGAAATACTTCTCCCCCGAGCGCATGCCTTCCGGGTCCTTGTAGACGACCTTGCGGTAGTCGTCGACCCAGCCGATCGCGCCGAAGCCGAGCGTCACGACGAGCACGGGCCAGATCAGGCGGTTCGACAGGTCGCACCACAACAGGGTGGAGACGCCGATGGCGATCAGCACGAGCACCCCGCCCATGGTCGGCGTGCCGTGCTTGGACAGGTGGGTTTGCGGGCCGTACGTGCGCACGGCCTGGCCGACTTTCATCTCGGTGAGCTTGCGGATCACGGCCGGGCCGCACAGCATGCCGATGCTGATCGCGGTGATGGTCGCGAACACGGCGCGAAACGTGATGTAGTTAAAAACGCGCAGTGGACCGAGATAGTCCTGAAAATATTGTGCGAGCCAAAGCAGCATAAGTCTAGTGGGCTTCCTTGCCGGTGTTGGTTGAGGCGATCAGGTGTTGGACCACGCGTTCCATCTTCATGAAGCGCGAGCCCTTCACCAACACAGTTGCGTCAGATTTGCTGCCCAGTTTTTGATCCAGTGCTGCCAATAATTCGTCGAACTGCTCGTAGTGTTGCGCTCCCGATCCGACCAGATGGCGCGCCAGGTCGCCGGTCGCGAGCACGGTGTCGATGCCGCGACTTGCGGCGTAGGCACCGATTTCCTGGTGAAACTCAGGTCCTTGCGTGCCAACCTCTCCCATGTCGCCCAGCACGAGGATGCGTGGGGACGCATACTGCGCGAGCACGTCGATGGCGGCGCGCACGGAGTCGGGGTTGGCGTTGTAGCTGTCGTCGATGACGGTGGCGCCGCTCACGGCCTGCTTGCGCTGCAGGCGGCCGCTGACGGGCGCGAACGCTTCCAGGCCGCGCACGATGGCGTCGACGGGAATGTCGGCCGCGAGCGCGCAGGCGGTGGCGGCCAGCGCGTTGCGGACGTTGTGGACGCCGGCGGCGTTCAACTTGATCGTGAACTCAACCACGTCGCCCCCGCGCAGGCGGGGGCCCAGGTTTGCTTGAGTGGCCGCGTCAGCAAGCTTGGGTTCCCGCCTGCGCGGGAACGACGTGACGTTGAGCTCACTGCCGAATTCCGTCGGCGTGTACGCCGCCCGAACGTCGCACTCATCGCTCAAGCCGAACGTCAGCACGTCACGGTCCCCGGCCAGTTCGCGCCACAGCGCCGTGTACTCGTCATCGCCCGGGAACACGGCCACGCCGTCCGCCGCCAGCGCCTGCAGCACGGCGCCGTTCTCGCGCGCTACCGCTTCCACGGTGTGCATGAATTCCTGGTGCTCGCGCTGCGCGTTGTTGACCAGGGCGACCGTGGGTTCGGCGATGGCGGCCAGGCGCGCGATCTCGCCCGGGTGGTTCATGCCCAGTTCCACGACGGCGGCCTTGTGCGCGTCCGTCAGGCGCGTCACGGTCAGCGGCACGCCGATCTCGTTGTTCAAATTACCCTGCGTGGCCAGCCGGGCCTCGGCACCGAAGGCGGCCGCGAGGATCGCCGCGATCATTTCCTTGACCGTCGTCTTGCCGTTACTGCCCGTGACGCCGATGACGGGAATGGCGAAGCGGCGGCGCCAGAAGTTGCCGATGCGGCCCAGCGCGGCCAGCGTGTCCGGCACGACGATGGCCGGCAGCGGGTAGTGTTCGGGCAGCGTCTCCACGACGACGGCCGCCAGCGGCTTGTCGACCAGCTGGCCGAGGAAGTCGTGGGCGTCGAAGCGTTCGCCGCGCAGGGCGACGAACAGCGACCCCGGCA
>Ga0209148_1001470_pt1 | contig 11877 bp, 9 predicted proteins | sample AraplaCol_mMF_r2_2_FD_184288 | JGI IMG/M metagenome (GOLD analysis project Ga0209148, IMG submission 184288) | Arabidopsis root microbial communities from North Carolina, USA - plate scrape CL_Col_mMF_r2 (SPAdes) (version 2) | ecosystem: Host-associated > Plants > Roots > Endosphere | place: USA...
CCTCGGGAAACGTAACCCTTTTCCTTGATCTGCTGCACGACGTTCATCGCGACGTCGATCGGAATCGAGAACGACAGGCCCTGGTAGCCACCCGAGGTGGAGTAGATCTGCGAGTTCACGCCGATCACCTGCCCTTGCAGGTTGAACAGCGGACCGCCGGAGTTGCCGCGATTGATCGGCACGTCGGTCTGGATGAACGAGGTATAGGGCTGGTCGCCACTACCGAGGTTGCGACCGACGGCGCTGATGATGCCGTGCGTGACCGTGGCATCCAGGCCGAACGGCGAACCGATGGCCAGCGCCCATTGGCCGCGCTTGACCGAGCGCGAATCGCCGATGGACACCGTGGGCAGCGAGGAGCCGTCGACCTTGAGCAAGGCGATGTCGTACTGGGGATCCTTGCCGACGACCTTCGCAGTGAACGTTCGACGGTCCTGCAGGCGGACCTTTACCTCGTCGGCGTCGTCGACCACGTGATCGTTGGTCAGGATGTAGCCATCACTGGAAATGATGAAGCCCGAACCGAGCGAGGTCTGCTCGCGCGGTTGCATCGGCATGCCCGGCATACCGAAGAAACGGCGCAGCAGCTCTTCCTGCTGGTCGTCGGGCATGCCGCCCGGACCGCCCCGCGCCTTGCGCGCGACACCCGTCGTCTTCGCCTCGACGTGAACGACGGCGGGCGCGTTCTTTTCTACGACGCCCGTGAAATCAGGCAGCGATTGCGCCTGGGCGCCAGCACCTGCCAGAACCAGCGCTCCGCCGAGGAGCGCGCGTGCATGCCACAAAGCCATCGATTTCCTCCTTTAACCTGACCATGGCTGCCCGCGCGGTGTGACCGCGCGGGTTGTTACGAATGGGAAAGGGGCGCGCCGGGAATCTCGGCGCGCGGCATACGCTGCGGCTCAGCGAGCCTGCGGCGCAGCGACCGGCTGTACATAACGGCTTCCGTCAGGACGGATCAGCAGCATGTAGCCATTGCCTTCCGAAGCCGAAGCGGCCCGGGCATGGTGAAGCTGGTACGGCGTAGAGCGCGGCAGATAAGCGGCGGCAGCGCCTTCATCACTCGAGCTGTCGAACGCTGCCTTCTGGGTGAACTGCGACGCCATGTTGCCGCTGAGCCACTGCGGTACCGCAGGAGCGGCAACCGGCGCAGGCGAGACGTCGGCGACCTCCGCGTCCCCGGTCAACGGTGCGCTGCGAGCGACATCCGGCGCCGAGACACGGTTCCCCGCGGGCTGCGTCAACATGAGCGCGGCCACCGCGACGCTGGCGGCGATAGCGCCGCCGGCAGACCACTGCAACCAGCGACGACGGGGCTGCGCGCCTCCCGCGGGCTGAGCGAACTCGGCCGAATCAGCGTCAATGGCGGCCATCACACGGCTGGCAAAGTCACCCGAGGCCAAGGGCGTAGCCTGCCGGCGCAAACCGTCGCGCCCCACGTGAAAACGCGCCCACGTGTCGGCAAGAACCGGATCGGCCTCAAGCCGTCGCAGCAGGAAGCGGACCTCCTCCCGTGACAGCTCACCGTCCATGCCGGCGGAGAGAATTTCGCGATTGGCTTCACTCATGAGGTGTGGTCCTCGCGGTCGGACAACAGCGGCCGCAGTTTCTGATCGATGGCTTCGCGAGCCCTGAAGATACGTGAACGGACAGTGCCAATAGGACAGTCCATGATGGAAGCGATGTCCTCGTAGCTTTTGCCCTCCACCTCGCGCAGGGTAATGGCTACCCGAAGTTCCTCGGGCAGGGCTTGGACAGTGGAAAAGACCGTTTGTTCCACCTGTTCGCGCATCATTTCGCGCTCCGGGGTGGCGCTTTCGTGCATGCGCGTGGCGCCGGGGACGTACACGGCATCTTCGATATCGATGTCGCCGGTGGGCGGGCGACGCCCCATGGCAACCAGATGATTCTTGGCGGTATTGACCGCAATCTTGTACAGCCAGGTATAGAAAGCGCTCTCGCCGCGGAACGAGCCCAGCGCGCGCCAGGCGCGAACGAAGGCTTCCTGAGCGATGTCCTCGCACTCGGTCCAGTCGTGTACGTAGCGCGAGATAAGGGCAATGACCTTGTGCTGGTACTTGCGGACAAGCAGGTCGAACGCGCGTCGGTCTCCTTGCTGCACACGTTCAACAAGTGCTTGATCCAGTTCGTTTTCGCCCATCCGGGCCGTCTCCTTAAAGCGTTCGGGGCCAGTCGCGGGCGCAGATGAGACAAGCCGACGTGGCGCAAGTTCATTGGCGCCATGCCGATTTCACCTCGGTGAAAATATGCGGGGCGGGCCGGCGAACTCAAGCAGGCCCCGCCGGGGAGTGCCGACGGATCAGGCCGGCACGGCCCTGCCCTCGTTGACCAGGCGCTCGCGCTCGGCGAGCAGCTTGTCGAAGGCGGGGGTCGGCAATGGGCGGCAGAACAGGTAGCCCTGCAGCTCGTCGCAGCCGTTCATGCGAAGGAACTGGAGGTGCTGCTCGATTTCCACGCCCTCAGCCACCACCCCGCGCTTCAGGTGATGGGCCATCTCGATGGTGGCGCGCACGATGGCCTCGTCATCGGGGTCCACACCGATGTTGCGCACGAAGCTCTGGTCGATCTTGATTCGGTCGGCCGGCAGGCGACGCAGGTAATCCAGCGACGCCGCGCCCGTACCGAAATCGTCGATCGCAATCCGGCAGCCCATGGCATGCAGGGCATCGAGGGTCTCTACCAGGTGCGGCACCGTCTTCACGCTGATGCTTTCGGTCACCTCCAGCTCCAGCTGGTGCGGATCGAGACCCGTGTCCCGCAGGACGGTGGCAACCACCGAGGCGAGATTGGACTGCATCAACTGGACGGCGGAAAGATTGACACCCAGCCGCAGCCCCAGGCCGTAGCGTGATTCCCACGCCTTGGCCTGAGCGCAGGCCGTCCGCAGCACCCACTCGCCGATGGGCACGATCAAGCCGCTCGCCTCGGCCAATGGAATGAAGAAGGCCGGGCTGATCATGCCGAGCTCGGGATGCTCCCAGCGGACCAGCGCCTCCATGCCGACGATGTCCTCGCTGGATGCTTCGACCTGCGGTTGGTAGAAGACACGCAGTTCGTCGTTGCGCACCGCGTGACGCAGGCGTGCCTTCAGTTCGGTCTGCTGTTGCTGGGTGGCGTCCACGTTATTCGCGTAGACCTGATAGTTGTTGCGACCGAGACTCTTGGCTCCGTACATCGCTTCGTCGGCGTGGCGCAGAAGCAGCTCGCCTTCCACGGCATCGTCGGGGAAGTACGAGATGCCTACGGAGACCGTGGCCTGCAGCTCGGAGCCGTCGTCCAGCGAGAGCGGCACCTCCATCGCCTGCACGACCTTTTCGGCGATGCGCAGCACGTCGTCGCGCTGGATGATGTGGCGCAGGATCATGGTGAATTCGTCGCCCGCGTAGCGCGCGATGGTGTCGGAGGCGCGCACGCTGGCACGCAACCGCTTCGCCACCGAGACCAGCACCTTGTCGCCTACCGCGTGGCCGAGGGTCTCGTTGATGCTCTTGAATCGGTCGAGATCCACCAGCAGCGTGGCGAAGCATTCGCCGGTGCGCTCGGCCTCGCGGATCGTCGTCTCGAGCCGGTCGTTGAAGAGCAGCCGATTGGGCAAGCCCGTCAGCGTGTCGATCAGGCCGCGCACCCGCCCTTGCTCGCGCGCACGACGCAGTTCCAGTGCGCTGGCGAAACGCGCAGTGGCGGCTCGCAGCGCGAGGCCGAGCACACGCGCGTCGCTGCCATGCCGCCTGCGACCGGCCAGCAGCGCGCCGAGCACGTTGCGGCGTTCGTCCAGCAGAGGCAGCAGTACGTACGAGCGCAGTCCGAGCGCCTCGATCAACGGGTCGCCCATGGGCAGGTCGGACGTGGCATCGAGGGACAACAGCGATTCGCCGCCGAGGCATATCTTCAACAGCGGCAGGTCGCTGGCATCCGGCCATTCGACCTGACCGGGTGCATTCCAGATGCGTGCCACCACCTCGGGGCCCAGTTCGCTCTCCGGCAGCGCGGACCAGACGGCAACCACGTCGAGATCCAGCACGTCGGCGATCATGGCCGCCGCTTCACCGATGCCTTCGTCGTCGCTCTGGCAGCCCTCCAGCGAGGCGAGCAACGCGAGGGCCCGCTGTGCCGAGTCTGCCGAGCGCAAGTCGCGGAAAGCGACCGCGATGCGGTGCTGGCCGCGGTCGACGACGTGGCGCACGTCGGCCTCGCCGACGATCTCCCCTCCGTCGCGGCGGCGCAGCGTACAGGCCAGGCCGTCACCGTCGGGCACCGGCCAGGTCGCCCCGTCGGCAAGCACGATCAGCTCCTGAAGCAGCCGGCCCTGCACCGGACCTTCAGCGGCACACAGCCGCTCCATCGCCGCACCGCTTTCGACGATGCAGCCGTCGGGCGTGGATGCCACGACCCAGGCCGCACCCGCATCGAACGCGAAGCGCCAGTCCGGCTGTACCGGGCCGCCGACCGATGTCGGCGGCGGCGCGTCGAGCGCCGCACGCACGCGCTGGGCCAGTTCGGTCGGGATCGCGCTCTCTCGGAGCCAATCGATGGCGCCCTCGGGCGCCACGCCCGGCGTGTCGTCCACGACGTGGACCAGGGGCAATGAAGCGTAGGCGGGAAAGCTGCGCAGAATCCGCAATCCGCGGGTCACCTCGGGATTCCCGTCGGCACCGACCACGACCACGTGCAACGGCGGCGCATCCGCCAGCAGCGTTTCGAGCTGTGCTGAGTCGCGGGCGCTCAACAACACGAAGCCGCCATCGAGGTCGAGGGCATCGAACACGGCACGACGCACGTCGCGGCGCGGCGTGAAGATCAGTACACCCAGGGGTTCGGTCATGCGGTACGTACTCACACGACCCAGCGACCGTCGCGCAGGCGCGGCGCGGCGGAGCGCGCCTGCCAGTCGGCGTCGACGAGGACCACGTCATTTTCGAACGTGGCGAGGAGGCTGGGGCTGGCTCCGATGAGCACGACACGCCGGACGTGACCGGTCTGTGCGCGCGAAAGTTGCCGTAAAAGTGCACCGTCCGTCGCACTGGGCGCACCGGGCGGCATGTCCAGGAGGTACACGCCGAAGTGCAGGCTCTGCAGGATGTAACGCAGGGCGTCGCCAAGTCGGAGGCATCCGGGTACCCGCATCTGCGCATCGCGCAGGCTCACCAGCCCTTCCGCATGGCGCCACAGGTACACCGCCTGGCCGGTGCGCCGGGCTACCAGACGAAACTGTTCGAGCAGCAGCGTCGTGTCGCCAGCCTTCAGCGCAACCAGCGGCCCCGAGGCCGAAAGGATGCGGTCGAAGACATCGGTTCCTGCGTTGGCATCCATGAGGGGTCGTACGGCTTGAGTGGCGCGAAGTATCCGCCGAAGACGGGTGCCGCGCCAGCCGTGTACGGGGGAGCGTGGCAACACGCCATACGGTCGGGTATCTCGCATTCGGCCAAGGGGAAAGGTATGGTGGTGCGCTCATTCGCCACCGTACGACCGCCATGTTCGAAGGACTCCGATTCAAGCACTGGAAGACCAGCGAGGGCGACGACGGCATCGTCGTCCTCACCCTCGACCGCGAGGGGGCGAGCGCCAACGCGCTGTCGCGCGAGGTGCTCGACGAACTGGACACGCTCGTGGAGCGTCTCGCCATCGAGAATCCCCGCGGCGTCGTCATCCATTCGGGCAAGCCGATGGGCTTTGCCGTGGGCGCGGATATCCGCGAGTTCGTGGAATACGCGCAGACCGGCAGCGTGCTCGAGAACATCGAGAACGGCCAACGCGTGTTCGAGAACCTCGCCCGCCTGCCCTGCCCGACCGTCGCTGCGATCCACGGTGCCTGCCTGGGCGGCGGCGCCGAACTCGCGCTGGCCTGCCGTCTGCGCATTGCGGCGGACGACGACACGACGAAGATCGGCTTGCCGGAAGTCATGCTCGGCATTCATCCCGGCTGGGGCGGCAGTGCCCGGTTGCCGCGCCTGATCGGCGCGCCGGATGCGCTGTCTGCCATGTTGACCGGCAAGCCGTTCAACGCACGCCGCGCCAAGGCCGTCGGTTTGATCGACCGCCTCGCCCGACCCGACGAGCTGCTGGCCGAGGCACGCGAGCTGGCTCGCCGTCCGACCGCCCGCCCCTTCGCGCAGCGCGCCAAGGGCTGGGCCACGAACACCCTGCTTGCTCGCGCGATTCTCGCGCCGATGGTGCGCAAGCAGACGGCGGCCAAGGTACGCAAGGAACACTACCCCGCGCCATTCGCCCTGATCGACACCTGGTCGCGCGGTGGCGGCAGCATCCAGCAGCGACTCAAGGTCGAGGCGAAGTCGGTAGCGAAGCTCGCCACGACGCCGACCGCCCGCAACCTCATTCGGATCTTCTTCCTGCAGGAACGCCTGAAGGGTCTCGGCGGCGGTACGGATCACGGCATCTCGCACGTGCACGTGGTTGGCGCCGGCACGATGGGCGGCGACATCGCCGCATGGTCCGCGCTCAAGGGCTTCCAGGTCACGCTGCAGGATCGTGAGGCCCGTTTCGTGGAGCCGGCGATCAAGCGCGCGCGCACGCTGTTCGAGAAGAAATTGAAGGCACCCGCCAAGGTCGAGGCCGCTGTGGCACGGCTGCGTGCGGATGTCGAAGGCAAGGGCGTCGCGGATGCCGATCTCGCTATTGAGGCCATCTTCGAGAACCCCGAAGCCAAGCACGCGCTCTACGCCGCTATCGAGCCACAGTTCCAGGCCGACGAAATCCTCGCCAGCAATACGTCTTCCATTCCACTGGACGAATTGCGCCAGGGCCTCAAGGCGCCGCAGCGCTTCCTCGGTCTGCACTTCTTCAATCCCGTGGCGCAGATGCCGCTCGTGGAAGTGGTCCGTCACGATGCTCTCGATCCTGCGATCGAGAAGCGCGCCCTCGCCTTCTGCAAGGCCATCGGTAAACTGCCGGTGCCGGTGAAGGGCACGCCCGGCTTCCTGGTCAACCGCATTCTCATGCCTTACCTCATGGAAGCGATGCGCCTCTACAACGAAGGCGTGCCGGGACCGGTACTCGATCGCGAAGCGAAGAAGTTCGGCATGCCCATGGGCCCGATCGAACTGGCGGACACCGTCGGTCTCGACGTCTGCGCCTCGGTAGGCAAGGAACTGGCACCGTTCCTTGGGCTCGAAGTTCCGCAAGGTCTCGAAGAAAAGCTCGCCGCGAACAAGCGCGGCAAGAAGGACGGCGAAGGCCTGTACGTGTGGAAGGACGGCAAGCCGGACAAGCCGGAAGTCGATCCCGACTACGTGCCGCCGGCCGACATCCAGGACCGCATGATCCTGCCGATGGTCAACGAAGCGGTCGCCTGCCTTGCCGAGCATGTGGTGGACGACGCCGACCTGCTCGATGCAGGCGTGATCTTCGGCACGGGCTTCGCTCCGTTCCGCGGTGGTCCGATCCAGTACGTGCGCAGCGAGGGCGTGGCTGCGGTCCGCGAGCGCCTGGCTAAGCTCGAGCAGGCGCACGGTGCGCGCTTCGCGAAGAAGGAAGGCTGGGACAATCCGGAACTTGCAGCGCCGGCTGCCTGACCCTACTCGCCGCTATGGCGGCTTCTGCAGGGGCGGGTGCGGCTTGGCGACAACCCTGTGGGAACCGCCATGGCGGCGAGAAGCCAACGAAGCGGTGTGGCCGTGAGGCGCATTCCCTCGTCGCCATGGCGGCTCCTACAATCGCAGCGGCTCCTATAAGAGCCGCGCTCCGTTGTAGGAGCCGCTATAGCGGCGAGCGGTAACGCCTCACCACATCAGGTCGTCGGGAACGCCATCGTCGGATTCATTCACGGCGTTCGGATCGACCATCAGTGCGATGAATTCGGGCGCCAAGTCACGCAGTTCATCGATGACCGCCTTCGCCACGACCAGATAGCGACCGCCCTGCTGCACGACGCCGAGTTCACCGGCGTTCAATGCCACAAGCTGCTTCGCGTCGACGTACACCCGGCGAATCTTCTCCCCGTACGGGAAATGCCGTACCTGATCGGCGTCCGGAAGATTCAGCGCCTTGCCTTTCAGCAGTTCCTCGACCTTGCGCTTCTTTTCCTTGCGCAGGCGCGCCTGCTCCGCGGCAGCCGCCTCGGCTTCGCGCCGCTCGTTGGCTTCCTTTTGGGCACGAATCGCATAGGCCTTGGCGAGATCGATCTCGCCATCCTTGCGCGGCGGGCGCGGCGTACCGTTCGATGGCTTACCACCCTGGGGCGGCCTCTGGCCCGACCTGCCGCCTTGCTGAGGGCGGCCGCCCTGCTTGGGGCGGTTGCCGGCATAGGGCTGCCCACTCGTCGAGGCGTTGCCGCCCTGGCGCTGGGGTGGCGTGGACTTCCGTTTCTCCTCGTGAATTTCCTTCACGAGGCCACTCTTCAACAACTGGTCGCGCAGGGACTCTGCCATGATCGGTAAGGCTCGTTCGTTTACTTCAATAGTGCGGCGGTGGCGGCTCGTTCGCGGCATCGCTGCCGAGACCCGCACGCATGTTCACGAGGTCCGAGCGCAAGTCGCGCACGGCTCGCTCAAGCAGATCCAACCGGCGTGCGATTTCCACGTCGGCGGACGAGAGCCCGTTGACCGTATCGTCGATGAAGGCGAGACGCACCTCCAGCTCCGTGATGCGATCGTCTACGTCAGCCATGCTCGCGCCCCACGAGGCTGCGACCGCGGCCGATGCCGTAGTACGCGAGCCCTGCTTCCTCCACGATGGCGGGATCGTAGAGGTTGCGTCCGTCCACGATGACCGGCGTGCGAAGCAAGGACTTCACGCGCTGGAAATCCGGGCTGCGGAACGCCTTCCACTCCGTGACGATGGCCAGCGCGTCCGCACCTTCGAGAGCATCATAGGGATGCGCGACGAGGACGAGATCGTCGCGCTCGCCGTAGATGCGTCGTGCCTCATCGGAGGCCTCGGGATCGAATGCACGGACCTGGGCACCGGCATCCCACAACTGTTCCATGAGGCGGCGGCTCGAGGCTTCGCGCATGTCGTCGGTATTGGGCTTGAACGCCAACCCCCAGACGGCCACGGTGCGACCCTTCAGGTTGCCGCCGAAGTGCTTGGAAAGCAGCGCGAACAGGCGCGACTTCTGCCCATCGTTGACCGCTTCCACCGCGCCGAGCAGGCGTGCGTCGTAGCCCACCGAATGTGCCGTGCGCGCCAGCGCCTGCACGTCCTTCGGGAAACACGAGCCACCATAGCCCGCGCCGGGATAAATGAAGTGATAGCCGATGCGCGGATCGGCACCGATGCCCCGGCGCACGAGTTCCACGTCGGCACCGACGTGCTCGGCGATGTTCGCGATCTCGTTCATGAAGCTGATCTTGGTCGCGAGCATGGCGTTGGCTGCGTACTTGGTCAGCTCCGCCGAACGCTCGTCCATCACGACCATGCGGTCGTGGTTGCGATTGAACGGTGCATAGAGCTTGCGCAGGCGCTCGATGGCGCGCTCGCTGGACGAGCCGACCACGATGCGGTCCGGGCGCATGCAGTCCTCGACCGCATCGCCCTCCTTCAGGAACTCGGGATTCGATACGACGTCGAACGGCACGTCCACGCCACGCTGCTTCAGGCGCTCCGCCACGGCGGCGCGCACGCGATCAGCGGTACCCACGGGTACTGTCGATTTGTTTACGACGATCGTGTAGCGGTCGATGTGATCGCCGATGGTGTTCGCCACGGCCAGCACGTATTGCAGGTCGGCACTTCCGTCTTCGTCGGGAGGCGTACCCACCGCGATGAACACGACATCGCCATGGGCGATCGCGGGCGCGGCGTCCGTGGTGAAATCGAGACGCCCTTCCGCGTGGTTGCGGATGACCATCGGTTCGAGCCCCGGTTCGTAGATGGGTACGTCGCCCTTCTTCAACCGCTCGACCTTGCTCGCATCCACGTCGACGCAAACCACGTGGTTGCCCATCTCGGCCAGGCAGGTACCCGTAACGAGCCCCACGTAGCCGGTTCCAAAGATCGTGACTTTCATGCAGCTCCCGAAGCGCTCGGCGGATGCGCGTAACACGCGATTGTAGTCCGCCGGGCCTGGGGAGCAAACACGCCGCGTCGATTCGGCAGATGGCCGTCATGGCCCGGCGCCGCGCCAGCGGTGGGAGCCAGCCTGATGGCGATGGGTACTCGCGCCAGACATGGCCGTTGCCGCGGGATCGCGCCAGGGCGGCTCCCACAAAGCCGAAAGGAAAACAAAAAGGGCGCGGATCGCTCCGCGCCCTTTCGGTATTGCTTGCGAGGGTGGCTTACTTGCCGCCGCCCTGCGGTGCGCCCGGGCCCTGGCCCGCCGGCGTCGGACCGGTCTTCAGCAGTTCGACGTCGAAGATGATCGTCGCGTTCGGCGGGAAGCCGTTTTCCGGCTTGGCGCCGTAAGCGATGTTCGACGGGATGAACAGCTTGTACTTGCCGCCCGTCTGCATCAGCTGCAGGCCCTCACGGAAACCCGGGATCACCGCAGCGAGCGGGATCTGGGCCGGACCGGCCGGCTGGTGATCGGCCGAGGAATCGAACTTCTCGCCGTTCACGAAGGTGCCGGTGTAGTTGATGGTGACCGTGTCGTTCGGACCCGGACGCTGGCCGGTACCGGCCTGGACGACCTGGTACTGCAGGCCCGACGAGGTGACCTTCACGCCCGGAGCGGACTTGTTCTTGGCCAGGAACGCATCGCCTTCCTGTTTGTTCTGCGCGGCGACCTTGTTGTACTCAGCCTCGGCCTTGACCTTGAGCTGGGCAACGAACGCTTCGCGAACCGACTTGGCTTCGGCTTCCGTCATGGTCGGCTTCTGGCCCGAGAGCGCAGCCTGCAGCGCCTTGGCGACCGTAGCGGCATCCACTTCCTTCGCGACGAGCGGCGGAAGCGAGCTTGCGAGATCCCAACCCACGACATAGCTGGCCTTCTGCTTATCGACCGGTGCCGCGGAGGCAGCCGGCTTGGCGGCCTGGGCGGATGCGCCCGCGGCCGTACCCAGCGCAACCGCCAGGGCGACGGCCGTCATCGTGGGACGCAAAAAGTGCTTCATTCGATACTCCCTCTATAGGAAAGATTCGGCGACGCCGCCGGTACACCTCCTTGTGGAGGCGGAAACGCCATTGTGCGGTGGTTCGCGTCCTGCTTGCAATGACGGGGCGAGAGACAGGGTTTCACACGAAAAGTTCAGAAACCTTTCCGAGAAATGATGAATCGGTCACTCCCCGGCATCGTGCCCCGGCTTTTCGAGGGTATCGCGAATGGCGGCCTGGAGCCGGGCGTGGACCTGGACCAGCACCCGCCAGAGTAGCCAGACCAGCCCGATGCCGATCAGCACGAGCACCAGGGCCACCTCCCGGGGCGGCAGGATGGTCGAGGCGAGCGCCGCCACGAGCAGGCCGAGGATGAGCATGGCCGCCAACGGAATCAGCCGCCCCAGGATCGAGCGGATACGGAAGGTACGAGCGCCGAACCGGTCCGGAATCGACAGTTCGGCCAGCAGCATCCCCAGTGCCCCGGCCTTGCGATAGGCCGCCACGACCATGGGCAGCGACAGCAAGGCCGCGAGCGACCAGGCGAGGCTGCGACGCACGGTCGGCTGGTCGGTGAAAAGATCCAGATGCAGAAATCCGCGCCGGTAGGCGAAGGCCACGATGATGAAGACCGCGACCACCAGCGCCATGTTGATGACTACGTGCCAGACGAGCCGGCGGATCATCTTCATGACGATGGCGCCCTGCCCTTGCAGTCCGAGGTTGCCCATCCATTCCGTATAGGCGCCGAACACGCTGATGAAGCGGTTGGGCAAGACGCGGCCGAGCAATCGGGCCAGCGGATCGGAGGAACGAATCAGATACGGCGTGAGGAACGTAGTGATCGCCGATACCGCCACCGCGACTGGA
>Ga0209148_1001476_pt1 | contig 11793 bp, 8 predicted proteins | sample AraplaCol_mMF_r2_2_FD_184288 | JGI IMG/M metagenome (GOLD analysis project Ga0209148, IMG submission 184288) | Arabidopsis root microbial communities from North Carolina, USA - plate scrape CL_Col_mMF_r2 (SPAdes) (version 2) | ecosystem: Host-associated > Plants > Roots > Endosphere | place: USA...
TGAGGATCGTTCCGTCGCAGCCGAGCGCATGGCCGGCAGCGTAAACGAGCAGCGGACGCAGACGCTTGCCCCCGCCGAGCACGGCATAGCGCATGGCCTTGTGCAGGTCGGCGGGCGGGAGTTCTTCGCCGGGGAGGACGCGTGCAAGCGCGTCGTCGGCCCGGCCGACCAGCGCCTTGAGCGGCGCTGGCAGGTCAGTCGATGCGGGAGTCAAAGGGTTCGGCGGTATCGGGGGCTTCGGGATCGAGCAGCAGGCGCACGCGCAATTCCGCTTGCTCCAGCGCCGTCTGGCAGTGCCGGTAGAGGCCGATACCGCGTTCGAACGATTTCAACGATTCGTCGAGGCTCAGCTCCCCGCCTTCCATGCGCGTGACCAATTGCTCCAGTTCGTCGAGCGAATGCTCGAACTCGGCAATCGAGGCGGTGGGAGCAGTGGGGGCGGGGGACTTCGGCATGGCCGCAAAACTAGCTCACGCAGGGCTTTCGATCAATCGTCGCGATGCCACACCAGGCGCCCGCCCACGTCGGCGAATAGCCTTTTCCCTTCCTCGCTCAACCACTTGTCGGCCACGGCGATGAGCTTCCCAGCATGCTCGATCAGCGGGATGCGCTGACGCTCCCAGGGCGGTACGCCGGCTTGCTGGAAGAGGTCGCGCAGTTCACGCGTATGTCGATCGCCGTCGGGGCGGAGGGCTTCGCCGCCGCGCCGGTAGCGCGCGGTCACCGGTTCCGGTAGCCGTGCGCCGGACAGCATCAGCGTGCCGCCGCCCGGCAGCACAAGAGGCTCACCGCGCCACGGCGCAGACCAGTCCGTGTCGAAGCCGGCACGCCGAGGCATGGCCCAGAGCCGGCCTCGCCACACGCGCAGTTCCGTGTCCGCCCAGCCCACCAACGGCAGCCGCTCGGCTGCTGCTTCGCGTACCTGCCGCTCAAGCGTCTCGCGTTGCGCGGTAGTGGGCGCGGTGAGCCCCTGGGCGTGCAGCCAGTGTTCGAGCAGCGGGGCGCGCCACGCCAACGGGAGGTCCAGCCACGCGCTTGCGTCGAGACTGTTGCGATCGTCGCGCAGCCCGGCAAGCGCCTGAAGCCAGGCCTCGCGCAGGCTCTCGGCGGCCTCGCCGCAGAGGCGCGCGCTGTGCGCGATGCTGACCGCCGCCTGCGGCCACTGTGCCGTCAGCGCCGGCATGACGGTGCCGCGGAGGTAACCGCGCGCGATGCGCGGGTCGTCGTTGGACGGATCGTGCACCGTCTCCAGATCGAAGGCTGCGATGTGTTCGAGTAGGGCGGCGCGTGGCAGGCCGAGCAAGGGGCGCCACAGCATGCCGGCACCCAGGGGGCGCAAGGTACGCATGCCGGCGAGGCCTTCCGGCCCCGCGCCCCGCAGGAGCTTGAGCAGTACGGTCTCTACCTGATCCTCGCGATGGTGGGCGAGCACCAGCCGTTCCCCTGGTCGAAGCGACGCCGCGAAGGCGCCGCGCCGTGCGCGTCGCGCCGCGGCCTCCACGCCTTCGCCGCGGGTCAGGTCGACCGTAACGCGCAAGGTCTCGTACGGAATGTCGAGCGATTCGCAGAAGCGACGACAATGCACCGCCCAGATGCCGCTTTCCGCATGCAGGCCGTGGTCCACATGCAGCGCGCGCAGTGCGGGGCGCGGGGTGCGTACCGCGAGCGCGTGGAGCAGGGCGGTGGAATCCGGGCCACCGCTGTAGCCCACCACGAGCGGGGCCTCCCCGGCGGCCTCGAGCTCACTTGCAAGATGATCGGCAAGCGTGGCGCTCATTTCCCCTTGCCACGCATGCGCACGTAGAGATGCTTCGCGTTGCCGAACTGGCGTTCCTCGACGTCGAACAAGCCGATGCCGTTGATGAGCCCGCTCAGTTTCGAATACCCGTAGTTGCGCGAGTCGAAATCAGGCGAGCGCTTGCTGAGGATGCTGCCGATACCGCCGAGCGCGGCCCATCCGTTCTCATCGGATGCCGCGTCGATCGCGTTGCGCAGCAGGTTCATCAGTTTCGTGTCGCCACGCAGTTCGTTCCCGCTCTTCGGCGCGGCGGCCACTTCGGCTTCGCTTTGCTCCGTGCCGACGAGCACCTCGGTGTAGATGAACTTGTCGCACGCCGAAACGAACGCCTTGGGCGTTTTCTGTTCGCCGAACCCGTAGACGATGAGGCCGGCCTCGCGGATGCGCGAGGCAAGGCGAGTGAAATCGCTGTCGCTGGACACGATGCAGAAGCCGTCGAAGCGCTCCGAATAGAGCAGGTCCATGGCGTCGATGATCATCGCCGAGTCGGTGGCGTTCTTGCCCGAGGTGTATGCGAACTGCTGGATGGGCTGGATCGAGTGATCGAGCAGAGCCGTTTTCCAGCCGTTGAGGTTGGGGCCGGTCCAGTCGCCGTAAATGCGCTTGACATGCGCCGTGCCGTATTTGGCGACTTCGGCGAGCAGGCCGTCCACGATGGCCGGCCGTGCGTTGTCGGCATCGATGAGCACGGCCAGCTTGTTGGCGTCGTTAGCCATGGCGGTATCCAGGGTTGACGGTGCACCGATGGTACACGGACCCGGGCGACCGCCCGGTGACATCAGCCCTCGTTGAAGGCGCCGTAGCCGCGCAGGCGCTGGTAGCGCTTCTCCAGCAGTTCGTCGATCGGCAGGCTTTCCAGTTCGTCGAGCTGGTTCAGCAGCACGGCCTTGAGACGGACGGCCATCGACTGCGGGTTGCGGTGCGCGCCGCCCAGCGGTTCGCGCACGATCTTGTCGATGAGACCGTTTTCGAGGAGGCGCGGCGCGGTGAGGCCCATGACCTCCGCGGCGTCCTTGGCCTTGTCGGCGCTCTTCCAGAGGATCGACGCGCAACCTTCGGGCGTGATGACCGAGTACGTGGAGTACTGCAGCATCAGCGTACGGTCGCCCACGCCGATGGCCAGCGCGCCGCCGGAGCCGCCCTCGCCCGTGACAGTGCAGACGATCGGCACGCGCAGTTCCGCCATTTCCAGCAGGTTGCGCGCGATGGCTTCGGACTGCCCGCGCTCTTCCGCATTGATGCCGGGCCAGGCGCCCGCGGTATCGATGAAGGTGAACACCGGAATCTGGAACCGCTCGGCGAGCTTGAACAGACGCAGCGCCTTGCGATACCCCTCAGGGCGCGGCATGCCGAAGTTGCGCTTGACCTTGGACTTGGTATCGCGGCCCTTCTGGTGGCCGACGATCATGATCGAGCGACCGTTGATGCGACCGAGGCCGCCGACGATGGCCTGGTCGTCCGCGAACATGCGATCGCCCTTCAACTCGTGGAATTCCTCGCACATGCCCTGGATGTAGTCGAGCGTGTACGGCCGCGCCGGGTGGCGGGACACCTGGCTGATCTGCCACGGCGTGAGGTTGCGGAAGATCTCGGCGGTCTTGACCTTCAACTTCTCGCGAAGCCGGCCCACTTCCTCGTCGATGTTGAACGCCTGCCCGCTACTGGCATGGCGCAGTTCTTCGATCTTCGCTTCCAGTTCGGCGATGGGCTGTTCGAAATCGAGGAAGTTGGGATTCATGGATTCGGATATTCCGGACAAGACCCGTGATTATAACCGGGGGATGCGGCGGGTGGCGTGCGCGCCGGTATGGACGGTTCCAGGGGCTTTCGGCCCTGGGCCGGCCCGTAGGCCGATGCCGTCGCCGGCAGTCAGGGTTGGGCTCGCCCGATGTAGCGGGTGCCCTGGATGAGGCCGGACTAGGGTGTAATCGGTCGGCCGGTGCACCGCCGGCTTTTCCCCCCAACGACTGACAGGGAGTCTAGTCAATGTCCATCCCCCGTTTCACAACCGCCTGCCTCGCCGTCGCGCTGTCGCTCTCTGCAACGGCGGCCGCTGCCAGCGTCCCGTTCTGCTCGCCGTCATCGGCGACCGCCGAATGCCGCGTGTCTATCGAGAACGCGCATTTCGAACAAGCCTCGTCACGATTTTCCTGGGGCTCGGGCTTTCCCTCGGTCACGTCGCCCGCATGGGAGCGGCTTGGGGATGCCGACGGCCAGCTTGCCTTCGCACCGGATCAGATGATTTTCCAGATGGTCCATGCTCCCGCCACGGCCGACAACCACGCCATGAACTTCGTTCCGCAGTTGCGCGTGCGAAGCGAGGGCGGTGAGGCCACGGTCCGTCTCAAGGTGCAGGTGCTCGACGGACCGGAAAGCCCCGTCGTTTTTTCCAGGGACTACGTCGTGGACGGTGAGTGGAGCACCCCGTCCGGCGGGTTCGTCCTCGACCAGGTGCCGTCGTCATCGACCACTCTTGCCATCACCGTCAGCCGTGTCGACACGAACGCCGCGGCGTCCTTGAAGCTGGATAAGGTGCGGCTGCTGCGCCAGCGTCTGGCCAGCGAAGAGTAAGCACCTGCGTTAGCGGTGTCCGCTTCACGATCGGTCACCCGATATCGGGCTCGGCCGGCGGAAGCGGACTCCGCCTCTGCCTCGCGCAGGCTGCATAGAAGGATTTTCACGAACGCCGCTTTTCTCGCCGGCCACGGCTCGCGAGCGATTTGCTGCACCCTGCTGCCCCTGCTGCGCCATGCCTTGACACCGGTGTCAGTCCCGTTACACCCTGATGACCAATCCAGTGCGGGGGCACTTGGATGGGGTGATTCACCCAGGGGACCAAAAGGGTGGGGGACATCGGGGGATGAACTTTCTTGCGGGCGATATCGGCGGCACGAACGGCCACGTCGCGCTTATGCGTGCCGCCACCGACGGGCGACCGGGCGGCATCGAGACGCTCGCCTATCGGGTGTTCACCTGCGCCGACTTTCCCTCGCTCACCGCCATGCTCCAGACATTCATCGTGGCCGAGGTACATGAACCGGTCTCGCACTGTGTGCTGGCATGCGCCGGCCAGGCAATGGGTGACGAGGTAGTCAACGACAACCTCGCCTGGCCCGTTCGGTCCGACATCCTGCGCGCCACGCTTGGCTTGGCCGAGGTCGCGCTTCTCAATGATTTCGAAGCCCTGGCCTATGCCATCGAGGGGCCGCTGGCGGCGAGCGGTAGGCACCTTTGCGGTCCTTCCGTACGTGGCTTGGGACCGTCGCTGGTGGTCGGCCCGGGCACCGGCCTGGGCGCGGCGGTCTATGTGCCTGGGTCGCCCAATGCGGCGGTCTTCGCGACGGAAGCCGGCCAGATGGATTTTGCGCCGCACTCGCTGCGCGAGCGCGCGGTGCTGGCGTGGCTCGCGCCGGAGGGCGGTTACGTACCGGTCGAACGCATCGTATCGGGACCGGGACTGCTGACCCTCTACGAGGCGCTGTGCAGCATCGACGGCGAGCTGCCGACGTTGGCGACACCGAGAGCGGTCACCGCCGCGGCCGCGGCGCAAGCCGACCCTTACGCGATGGAAGCGGTCGACGTGTTCTGCGCGGCGCTCGGTAGTTTCACGGGCAATCTCGCCATGACGACCATGCCTACCGGCGGGATTTTCCTGGCGGGCGGCTTCCTGTCCTCCATGTTCGACCTGCTCGCACGCAGTGCCTTCGAAGAACGCTTTCTGCATGGGCGCAGCGTGCGGGCGCTCCTGGCCGGGGTGCCGGTATGGGTCACCGAGCACGGTAGTCACGGCGTGCAGGGCGCCGCACGCTGGTACATGCACCACCGTGCGTTGTCCGGCGTCGCATCCGCCACGGGCGCATCGCCGTGAGGCTGCGCGGATCGGCAACAGCTATTCGACGTTTCGCCGGGGCGTGCGCGGCAATGACCGCGTGTGTGCTGGCGACGAGCGCGTTCGCCGCATCCGCCTCGGGCTGGTCGCTGCTTCCCATGCCCGCCACGGTGAGGCCGGCCGCTGCGGGCACGGTCGACATCCGCGACGGCGCAGGTGTCGCCGTGCGCGGAGCCGCCGACCCCGCCATGGCGACTGTCGTCGACAACTTCGTGCAGCGACTCGCGACCGTGCGTGGTCTGACGATGCGCAAGATCGCTGGCGGCGAGCCGGCGATGGTGACATTCGACGTCCGCTCGGACGCACCCGTCGTGGGCGAGGAAGGCTATGCGATAGCCGTGGGCGAACAGGGCATCGTCGTCACGGCGCGCACGCCGCGCGGCGCGTTCTACGGAAGCGTGACGGTATGGCAGTTGATGACGCAGCCGGGTTGGACGCGTGGCGAACCCGCGCGCGTGCCTTACGGCAACATCGAGGACCATCCGCGCTTCGCATGGCGCGCCGTGTTGCTCGACTCCAGCCGGCATTACCAGGGCGCGGACGAGATCAAGCGACTGATCGACGGGATGTCGCTCGACAAGCTCAACGTGCTCGTCTGGCATCTCACCGATGACCAGGGCTGGCGCCTGCCGGTACCGAGCTACCCCGAGCTGTCCACGACAGGCGCCTGTCGTGACGCGGTGGGCAACGACAGTGAAGTAACAGGTGCTCCGACCAAACCGTATTGCAAGGTCTACACGGCCGTCGAGATCGGCGACATCGTGCGTTATGCCGCCGCGCGCTATGTCGAGATCGTGCCGGAGATCGATCTTCCGGGTCACTCGCAAGCCGCCATCGCCGCCTATCCGTGGCTCGGCGTGACGGGCAAGCGCCCACCCGTGTGGACCGATTGGGGTGTGAGCCCATGGTTGCTCAATCCGAATGAGAAGACGCTGCGCTTCGTGACTGACGTGATGGACGAAGCGATGCGGCTGTTTCCGTCGCGCTACATCTCCATCGGCGGCGACGAAGCGGACAAGCAGCAGTGGAACGCGTCGCCCGAGGTCAACGCGCAGATGAAGGCGCTGAAGCTGGCCAACATGGATGAGTTGCAGGGCTGGTTCATGCAGCAGGTGGCTACGTATCTCGTCGAGCACGGTCGAACACCGGTGGGCTGGGATGACGAGGTCGCCGCAGGCGTCGCACTTCCGCAGGCGCAGGTGGTGATGTCCTGGCACGGCGATCACGATGAGCGCGTGGCGCTTGCGGCGCTTCGTCAGGGCCACGACGTGGTGATGACACCGCAGGAATCGTTGTACTTCGACCACCGGCAATCCGGGCATGCGGACGAATGGGCTGGCCCGCCGCCTGAAGTCACGCTGCGCGACGCCTACGACACGCAGCTCGTACCCCCGGGCACCCGTGCGGACGAAGCGAAACATATCGTCGGCGTGCAGGCCGGCCTCTGGTCCGAGCAGTTGCTGACGTTCGCGCACGTGCAGCATGCCGCCTTCCCCCGCATCGCCGCGCTGGCCGAGCTGGGCTGGTCGCCCCCGTCTGCCCATGACTGGGATGGATTCCTCGCGCGTCTCCCCGGTGAGTTGGCGCGTTACCGCGCATTGGGTATCGCCAGCGCGGATAGCGCGTTTGCGCCGACGTTCGAGATATCGCGCTCGGCCGACGGAGCATTTCGCGCCGTGCTCGCGAACCAGATCCACATCGGCGACATCCGTTACACCGTCGATGGGACCGAGCCTGCCGCGAACTCCCCGGCGTATACGCAGCCCCTCTCGCTGCCGGCGGGCACCCTCCTGCGGGCAGCCACATTCGCGAGCGACGGTAGCCTCCTTGCGTCGGTCCGTTCGGCCTCGCTGGACGAGGCTACGCTGTGGAGCCGCGACAGCTCCGCGCTGGAGACCTGCTCGGGCGAGTCACCGTCGCGTCTGCAGGGTTCGGCACCGGCGCGTGGCCCGAGTCCCGTCTACGCGGTCGAGATCGGAAACGCCTGCTGGATCTGGCCGGTAGTAAGCCTGCAGGGCGCGACCCGTGTGGCCGTGACGGCCGAAAAGTTGCCCTGGCGCTACGGCGACGAAGCCCGTGGTGCCGTGGTGCATACCGGCAACGGTACGGGCGACGCCATCGAAATCCATGCCAATCGTTGCGACGGCCCGCGACTGGCGATGCTGCCGCTTGGCAGCGTCTTGCCGGCGGGCGGTTCGGTGCGACGGGAGGCGAACCTCCCGGCACGTATCGCTGCGGATGTGCACGCCTTGTGTGTCTTCGCAACGGGCGACCCACGCAAAGGGCAGTGGGCGATCGGAAAGCTTTCGTTCTTGAAGTAAGACGGCACGCCTCCGGGCACGGCCGGGCAGTACGCGTTCCCGACAGGCAACAGTCACGAGGTCACGGCTCATGTCCACAGCACTTCGCAAGCATCCCTTGTCGTTCGCCATCGCGGTGACCCTGCTGGCCGTCGCTTCGACGGCAGCGGTCGCCCAGGACGGGCAGTCCGCGCCGCCGGCTACCCCGCAAGCCAAGCCACCCTCGGTCGCCGCCAAAAAGGCGGACGACAAGGACCAGCAAGGCGATGCGGCGAAGGCGGCCGTCGACTTATCCGGCGTCACGGTCACGGGTGTTCGCGCATCGCAGATGAAGGCGATCGACGTGAAGCGCGACGCTGACAAGATCCAGGACAGCATCACCGCAGAGAACATCGGCGCACTGCCCGATACGACGATCACCGACTCGCTTCAGCGCATCACCGGTGTGCAAATCAATCGCGATGCAGGTGTGGGCACGTCGGTAGACGTGCGCGGCTTGCCGCAGGTCGGCACCATGCTCAACGGTGAGGTATTCATCACCGCGGACCAGATCGATTCCCAGCAGCCCGACTTCAGCATGTTGCCATCGACGCTGTTCCACGGCGCGGACGTGGTCAAATCGTCCACCGCCAACGAAACCGATGCGGGCATCAGCGGTGCGATCGACCTGCACACTTATCGGCCCTGGGATCTGCCTTCGGGATTCACGTACAGCTATTCGGCCAATGGCGAGCGCGGCTCGACCACGAAGCATACGGGGCCGGAGGCGAATGGCCTCTTCTCCTACAACGACCACGGCCGTTGGGGATTCCTCATCTCGGGCGATTACTCCGATACGCGGCGCATGAACTCCACCGAAGGCCTCGATCAGTATGGCGCGGTGCTCAACGGCGAGAACGCCACCAGCGCCGGTGGCTACAATGGCTTCCTCACGCCGTGGAACGGTGCGCCCATCCCCTCGCAGATCGTGCAGAACGCCGATGGCAGCGTGGACGTGAACGGGGACGGCAAGTCGAACGGCGTCTTCATGGGTAGCCAGAATTTCGGCATCAACCAGATCACCACCCAGCGCCAGCGGAAGTCGGGCAATGCGTCCTTCCAATTCGACATCGGCAACGGCTTCAGCCTGACGAGCGACTACTTCTATTCGCAGCAGCACCAGTTCGATCGAAACGTAGGCGTCCAGTTCAACTCCACCAACTGGCAGGGCGCGACGTACGTGCCGCTGCAGTCGCGCGATACTGGCCGGCCGGCACTCGGTTCATACGGCACGCCGGAACCGGGTTGGGAGGGATCGAACATCTACACGACGCAGGTCTACAAGAAGTGGCCGGGCGACGTGGAGTCGTATTCACAGATGATCCGCAAGTTTTCCGTAGCGAAGAATCTGAACCTGCAGCTCGACTACGATGACGGCGGCCCCTTTACCGGGTCACTCCGCGGCATCCACGACACGGCGTCGCAATCCGTGCAGGAAACCGACGTCAATATCTCCGATTCGGACGGTGCCCTCTGGCCCAACGTGCTGAAGGACGGCGTGTCGGACGATGCGGTGCCGCCCGGGACGATGGTCTATCCCGCCGAACTGGGCGGCAATCGTGTCTTCAATCCCACGGGCATACCGCAGAACACCCTCCCCATCGTCGCGGACTTCCGTGGCCGCTACTTGAAGATCAGTACGCCGGCCGAGTTGGCGGCAGCGTTCGCCAATCCCGCCGCCTGGACCATGAAGACGCTCGAATCGTCCGGCAACTACGATCGCAAGGTGGCCCTCAACGCCTTGCGGTTCGACGGCAAGTTCGAGTTCAACGACGGCTTCAAGCTCGAGTTCGGCGTGCGCAACAGCATCCGCAACGCCGGCAACAAGGGCTGGACGTTCGAGACGCCGGTCTACGCCGGCATGGGTGCGAGCGATCCTGGCGGGTGTCTGGTGCGTTACGTCGGCGCCGACGTGGTGTTGAACAGCGGGTCGTGCACGGCGGGCAACGACCAGGGCTATTTCCGCGCCGGTCCACTGTCGGCCATTTCCATGCCGAACACCGCTGCACCGCTGGCGAACAACTTCAAGGCATATCACAACCTGCTCGGCTCCGGCATCGACTTCTGGGCGATCGACCCGGATGCCATGAAGAATCCCGAGGCTTACTGGAAGTCGCTATACCCGGACACGGTGCGGGTGGGCGAACCCGGTACCACCTGGGGCGTGCGGCTCAAGGAGCTGTCGAGCTACCTGCAGGGCGACTTCAACGGCATGATCGGCGACATGCCTTACAGCGGCAACGTCGGTGTGCGCCTCATCCGCAGCAACCTCGACGTGACGCAGCATCTCAGCGGCGATCCGGGCGCGTACGGCGACGAGCCGGAGGATGTGGGCAGGGACATCACCAAACGCTCGTACCAGGACGTATTGCCGTCGGCCAACTTCTCCCTCGACGTGACGGACAGCCTCAAGTTTCGCCTGGCGTACTCGAAGAACATGATGCCGCTGGACCTGAGCACCTGGGGCGGCGGTCTGCAGTTGAACTACTCGTTGTCCGAGACGCCGGACGGGCCCGTGTTCCGCGTGGCCAACGGCACGTCGTCGGGCAACCCTAAACTCGACCCTTGGCGTTCGACCAACTTCGGCGCCTCGGCAGAGTGGTACATCAACCCCACCAGCATGGTCAGCCTCGCGCTGTTCCGCATCAACGTCGACAGCTTCATCAAGAACGGCAGCGTTACCAACTGCACGCTGCCCGATGAGGACGGCGTGGTGCGCAACCACTGCATCGTGATCACCGAACCCGTGCAGGGCACCGGCAACAGCATCAAGGGTGCGGAGTTCGACTACCGCCAAGGCTTCACCTTCCTGCCGGGCATCTTTTCGAAGACAGGCGTGGAGTTCAATGCCACCTACGCGCCCAGCAATTCCGGCGAGAAGGATCTTGCCGGCAAGAAAATCCCGTTCCAGGACAATTCGACGAAATCGGGCAACGTCATCCTCTGGTACCAGGACGACCGCTTCCAGGCACGCGTGGCATACAACTATCGCTCGCGCCGCGCGGTGTCCGACAGCGTGGGCGGCATCACCGGGCTGGAGCTGTACGAAGCGCCGCAGGAATACATCGACGCATCCATCTCGTACAAGTTCGCCAAGCAGCTCGAAGTGTTCCTCAACGGCACGAACCTGACCAACGAATACCAGCGCTATTACCTGACGTGGAAGGATCAGCCCGGGCACTCGACATTCTCCGAGCGCATGTTCATGTTCGGCATCCGTGGCCAGTGGTAGGGGAACCCATGAGCGAGCGTCAGTTCCATCGGTCTATCGGTGTCTTCTCGGGCACCGCCATCAACATGACGCAGATGTGCGGGATCGGTCCGTTCATCACCATCCCGCTGATGGTGGCGGCCATGGGCGGGCCACAGGCCATCGTCGGGTGGATCGTGGGCGCACTGCTCGCCATCGCCGATGGACTGGTGTGGGCGGAATTGGGCGCGGCCATGCCGGGTTCCGGCGGTACCTATGTGTACCTCCGGCGGGCTTTCCAGGCACGTAGCGGCAAGCTCATGCCGTTCCTCTTCATCTGGACGATGCTGCTCGCCATACCCCTGCTGATGTCCACGGGCATCATCGGAATGGTCGAATACCTGCAGTTCTTCTTCCCGAACATGGGCTGGTGGACCGCACGCATCGTCGGCGTGGCAGCGACGGCACTCGTAACATGGCTGCTTTACCGCCGCATCGAATCGGTGCGAGTCATCACCATCGCTTTGTGGGTGATCATGCTCGTCTCGATCGTCGGTGTGGCGGCAGCCGGGTTTTC
>Ga0209148_1001478_pt1 | contig 11774 bp, 10 predicted proteins | sample AraplaCol_mMF_r2_2_FD_184288 | JGI IMG/M metagenome (GOLD analysis project Ga0209148, IMG submission 184288) | Arabidopsis root microbial communities from North Carolina, USA - plate scrape CL_Col_mMF_r2 (SPAdes) (version 2) | ecosystem: Host-associated > Plants > Roots > Endosphere | place...
AGGTTCATGGTCTGCGTCCGTCCAGAAGGAGGTTTCCGGACGATAAGCCGAGGCCGTGGCGTTTCCCCGGCACCTGTCGGGCAGGAAACTGACACCCATCAAGCGAGTGCAAGACGCCCAAATGCAGCGGCCCCCTCTCCCGCGGGGAGAAGGGGCCGCCAGGACAGGCAGTGGGCCGGATCGATCAGACGTCGTCTGCGTCCTTAGAACCGGTAGCCCACGCTGAACCCGTAGACGATCGGATCGATACGCGCTTCGCCCACCTTGGTACCGCCGACCTTCACATCCGAGCGGATGCGGATCCAGCGCAGGTCGGCCGTGATCAGCCAGCTGTCGTTGAGCTTGAAGTCCACACCGGCGCGTGCGGCCACACCCCAGCTGTCGTCGATGGTCACGTGGGCGCCCTTAAGCAGGCCTTCGCCGCGGCTGTCGTAGAAGTGGGTGAAGTTGATGCCTGCACCGACGAACGGGGAGACCTGCTCGTTGGGCATGAAGTGGTAGTTGATGCCGACGGTCGGCGGCAACTGCTTGGTGGTGGCGGCCTTGGTGCCGTTCAGGCGCACTTCGTGGCGGAACGGCAGCGCGCCGAGCACGTCGATGCCCCAGTTCGGGGTCAGCAGGTATTCGAGGTCGATGCTGGGACGGGTGCTGCTGTCGACCTTCGCCTTCATTCCGGCGAGGTGACCCGTATCGCTATCCGGATGCACCGTGGCGGCGCCGAAACGCAGCACCCACTGGTCGTTGCCATTCACGGTGTCGGCAGCGACGGCGGGCAGGGTGGTCAGGGCGGCGGCGCTGAGTGCGAGCCAAGGAAGCAGGGATTTCATGGTGACGTCCTTTGTGTGGAATGCGAGCTTTGTTTGGAGTGCAGGCTCATTCTCGAAATCACGCACGCCGCCGGATTGATCCAGATCAGTTACAGGTCTACGTTTTGGACGCCTGCGACGTCCTGCCGCAGCGCCATGGGCGGGCCTGCGCAGCCGATATGCCTGCGGGTTGATCGAAGTCAAAAAGGCGGTGCATCGCAGCAACGAAACTTGCCCTCACGGTGCACCGCCTGGTGGCGAGGCACCGAAGCGCGCCGCGTGACGGCGCGTGCCACTCCACCTAGGGACGTCACGCCATGCATGACATCACCGTCGTAGACCTGTCGCGGCTGCAATTCGCGGCCACGGCGCTTTATCACTTCCTGTTCGTACCACTTACGCTGGGCATGACCTTCATGCTGGCGGCGATGGAGACTGTCTACGTGGTCACCGGTAAGGTGATCTACAAACAAATCACCCAGTTCTGGGGCAAGCTCTTTCTCATCAACTTTGCGCTTGGTGTGGCCACCGGCCTCACCATGGAGTTCCAGTTCGGCACGAACTGGTCTTTCTACTCAAGTTTCGTCGGAGATATTTTCGGCGCGCCACTGGCCATCGAAGGCCTGATGGCGTTCTTTCTTGAATCGACCTTTGTCGGCCTGATGGTGTTTGGCTGGCATCGGCTCAAGCCCGGCCAGCATCTGGCGGTGACCTACCTGGTGGCACTGGGCTCGAACCTGTCGGCCCTGTGGATCCTGGTGGCCAACGCCTTCATGCAGGACCCGGTCGGTGCGCACTTCAACCCGACCACGATGCGCATGGAGTTGAACGACTTCGCCGCGTTGATCTTCAGCCCGGATGCGCAGGCCAAGTTCGTGCATACGTCGATCGCCGGCTATGTCACGGCGGCCGTCTTCGTGGCCGGCATCAGCGCCTGGTACATGCTGAAGAACCGTCACATGGAACTGGCCCGTCGCTCGTTCCGCATGTCGGTGCTGTTCGGTGTGCTGTCCACGGCCGGGGTGATCACGCTGGGCGACGCGCTGGGCTTTGTCGGTGCGGAAGCACAGCCGACCAAGCTGGCGGCGATGGAAGGTCTGTGGAAGACCGAGAGCGCACCCATGCCGTTCAACCTGATGGCGTTCCCGTCGCAGGAGAAGCAGACCAACTACGGTGAGGTGAAGGTGCCGTACGTGCTGTCGATCCTGGTCACGCATTCGCTGACGGGCACGGTGCCGGGCGTGGACGTGCTGGAGCAGCGTGCGCAGGACCGCATCCGTGCCGGTATTCCGGCGGTTGCCTCACTCAAGATGCTCTCGGCCAACCCGGGCGATGCCAGCGCGCTGGATCAGTTCAAGGCGCACGAGAAGGATCTTGGCTATGGCTTCCTGGTGAAGCGCTATGCCGACGACGTGAACACGGCGACCGACGCACAGATCGCCCAGGCGGCCAAGGACTCGATCCCGCACGTGGCCACCATGTTCTGGTCGTTCCGTGTGATGGTGCTGCTGGGTCTGGGCATGCTGGCCTTCTTCGTGCTCGGCCTGCTCTACACGCTGCGCAACACGGTGCAGCACCAGCGTGGGTTCCTGAAGTTCGCCGTGTGGATGATCCCCGCACCGTTCCTTGCCTGCGAGGCGGGCTGGATGGTGGCCGAACTGGGGCGCCAGCCCTGGACTGTGTACGGCCTGTTGCCGACCTGGATGTCCGCATCCACGCATAGCGTCGGCTACATGGTGTTCTCGCTGATCGGCTTCGTGGCGGTCTATACCGTGTTCATCGTGATCGAGATGTACCTGATGGTGCGTGCGATCCGCACTGGCCCCAGCGACGGCGGCGACGACGAACTCTCGCTGCCGGTTTCCCACAAGACGTTGGTAGAGGCTTAATCATGGATATCTACGCAAGCCTGCAAGTGGTCTGGTGGCTGCTGCTCGGCATACTGCTGATCGGTCTGGCCGTGATGGTCGGCATGGACATGGGCGTGGGAGCGATCCTGCGCTACATCGGGCGTACCGACCTGGAACGCCGTGTGGCATTGAACGTCATCGGCCCTCACTGGGACGGTAACCAGGTGTGGTTCATCCTCGGTGGCGGCGCGATCTTCGCGGCGTTTCCGCTGATCTACGCCACCGCGTTCTCCGGCTTCTACGTGGTGATGCTGTTGCTGCTGTGGACGATGATCATTCGTCCGGTCGGTTTCGAATACCGCAGCAAGATGCCGTCGGCGACGTGGCGCAGTGCCTGGGACTGGGCGCTGTTTGTCAGCGGCTTCGTGCCGATGGTGGTGTTCGGCGCGGCGATCGGCAACCTGTTCCAGGGCGTGCCGTTCCACTTCGACTGGACCCTGACGTCGTTCTACACCGGCAGTTTCCTTGCCTTGCTCAACCCGTTCGCGATCCTCTGTGGCGTACTGTCGGCGTGCATGTCGGCAGCCATGGGTGGCGTGACGGTGATGGGCGGCGCGCACGGTGCCATTGCGCAACGTAGCCGTACGGTCACGCGTGTGGCATGGACGCTGGCGATCGTGCTCTTCGCGGTCGGTGGTCTTTGGGTATCGCATCTGCAGGGCTACGTCCTCGCGCAGTTCCCGGGTGCAGGCGTCGCGCAGACCCCGCTGCAGCAGGTGGTGACGCGTGCGGATGGCGCATGGTTGAACAACTTCCACGCGCACAACATCCTGTGGTTGGTGCCGGCCCTGGGTTTCGTCGGCATGCTGGGCAGCCTGTTCAGCGCAAGCAGCAACCGTCCGCTGCTGGCCTGGTGGATGGGTGCGGCGGCCTGGATCGGTGTGATCGGTACGGTGGGTTGCGCGCTGTTCCCGTTCCTGCTGCCTTCGGTCAGCGATCCTCAGCAGAGCCTCACGGTGTGGAACTCGAGCTCGAGCCGCGTGACCCTGGGCTGGATGCTTGGCTTCGCCGCGGTCTTCGTGCCTCTGATCCTGTGGTACACGAGTTGGGCCTTCTATGTGATGCGTGGCAAGGTCGATCCCGATCAGGTTGCCACTGACGAACACGCCTACTAAAGGGAGGCTTGGCAATGAAAACCTTTATCCAGTTCTCGATCTTCATGTTGATTGCCACGTTGGCCATCGTGCTGGCAGTGATCCTCGGCGATCGCGGTGCGTGGTACTTCGCCTGGCTCATCGGCACGGTGATGATCGTCCTCATCGCTGCGGCCGGCGGTGCCTTGCTCGATGCGCAGGACGAACGCGCCATGGCGTCGGCCACCGAGCGGGAACATGGCCAGCACTGAGCATGCTGTTGCCAACGACTGGCTGCGCCAACAGGCGCAGCCAGTCCGCGGCTTGCTGCGCGCCGCCATCGGGTATGGTGCGACGCAGTCCCTATTGTTGTGCGCGATGGCATGGCTGGTAGCGCAGGTACTGGCGCTGGCTATCTTCGAGCACGTTGGTTTGGCCGACCTGCGCTGGTCGATCCTGGCGATTGCCGCGATCGCCATACTCCGCGCCGTGTTGCTCTATCGGCAGCGGATGTGCAGCGACGCCGCCGGCCGCGCGGTGACGCAGAACGTGCAGCGGGCCTTGCGGCAGCGACTCCGCGAGTTGGGGCCGGCCTGGTCTGCACGGCAGTCGGCAGGCGACCTGGTGACGCGGCTGGTCGATGGGGTGGACACCCTGGCGCCGTACTACGCGGGCTATCTGCCGCAGGCCGCGCTGGCCGGCTTGATCCCGATGGTAGTGCTGCTGGCTGTGGGCCTGCGCGAGCCGTGGTCGGCCCTGGTCCTGCTGTTGTGTGCACCGCTGTTGCCGGTGTTCCTGATTCTGGCCGGGCGCGCTGCTGCCGATGCGAGTACGCGGCGCTGGCTGCGCTTGCGCCGACTGGGCGCGCGTTTCATGGATGCGGTGGCCGGCTTGAGCACCCTGCGTCTTTATCGCGCCGCCGAGCGTGAGCATGAGCGCGTGCTGGCCGCTGGCGAGGCTTATCGGCAGGACACCATGGCGGTGTTGCGGGTCGCGTTTCTGTCCGCCCTGGTGATGGAATTCTTTGCCACGTGCAGCATTGCGATCGTGGCCGTCGTGGTTGGTTTTCGGCTCATGTCCGGGCACCTCGCTTTTGCGCCTGGCATGTTCGCGCTGCTGCTGGCACCCGAGTTCTTCCTGCCTTTGCGGGCCATGGGCACGCAGCGGCATGCCCGCATGGAAGCGGCGGCGGCAGCGGAAGGCCTGGTCGAGGTGCTGGCCGTGCCGGTCGCGCCAACGGTCAGCGGGCCGGTGTGCGTTGCCTTCGAGACGTCGGCGCCGAGCGTGACTTTGCGCAACGTCCACGCTAACCAGGGCGACCACGCGGACGTGTTGCGCGGTATCGATCTGGTGGTGCCCGCAGGCACCCGTCTCACGCTGGTCGGCCCGAGCGGTGGCGGTAAATCCAGCCTGCTCGCCGCGGTGATGGGCCTGCTTCCATTGGAAAGCGGCAGCATCGAGATCGATGGTCTTACCTTGACGGCGCCCGACTGGGACGCCTGGCGTACGCAGGTCGGCTGGTTGCCGCAGCGGCCTCACGTGTTCAATGGCAGCCTGCGCGACAACCTGTTGCTCGCACGTCCCGAGGCGGACGAGGTGAGCCTGGCGCGCGTACTGCGCATGGCCGGGCTGGACCAGGTCGTGGCGAAGTTGCCGCAAGGGCTGGACACGCCGCTGGGCGAGCGCGGCCTGGGCCTCTCGGGTGGCGAGCTGCAACGGCTGGCGATCGCACGCATGTGCTTGCGCGACGCAGCGGTCCTGCTCTGGGACGAACCCACCCAACATCTGGATGCAGCCACCGCCGCCCAAGTCGAACAGCAACTGGATCAGTTTGCGCGTGGCCGCACCGTGTTGCGGGTAGCGCATCGTGTACGGGATCTGGGGCCGCTGGAAACGGTGGCTGTGCTGGTCGATGGAAAGATCGTGGAGCAGGGCACGGTGGCGCAGTTGCGCCAACCGGGCACCGCTTTCTCGGCGCTGCTGAATGAGGATCTCCGCGCATGAACTGGCAGCGTCGTCTGTTCGACCTGGTACAGCCGCAGCGCGGACGCATGCTGGCGGCGTTCGGTTTGAGTCTCCTCGCGAGTTTGGCGGGTATCGGCCTGATGGCGGTATCCGGCCACTTCATCGCCAGCATGGCGCTGGTCGGTGCGGGGGCAGCAGCGATCAATTACTACACGCCAGCCGCGCTGGTGCGCCTGTTCGCGATCCTGCGTACGGGCGGCCGCTATGCGGAACGGCTCTTTGGACACAATGCCACGCTGTCGATTCTCGCCCGACTGCGCGGCTGGCTTTTCGGCCGTTTGATACCGCTCGCTCCGGCGGCACTCGCGGAACAGCGCGGCGCACAGTTGCTGTCGCGCCTGCGGGCCGACATCGACACGCTGGAACAGGCGTATCTGGGCCTTCTGCTGCCGAGCGCGGTCGCGGCATGCAGTACCGTCGTCGTGGTGATCGTGTCCCTGTTCTGGTCCGGCTGGTTTGCGTTGCTTCTGCTGCCGGTGCTGCTGTTTGCGGGGGCATGGCTGCCGTGGCGCCTGCAGGCTCGTCATGCGGACGACGCGGCGCAGATCGACCGCGATGCCGAAAACCTGCGCGCCACCTGGGCGGATGCGCTGGCGGGCCGCGCCGAGTTGATGGTCTGGGGGATGGAAGACGCGTTCGACGCACGGATGGAGACACTCAGCGCGCAGCGTGAAGCCGCGCGTGCGCGAGCGCAGCGCGGTCTCGCGCGGGCCGATGCCCTATTGACGGCGTGCAGCGGCATCGCCTTGAGCCTCGCCTTGCTGATCGGCGTGCTCGGCATGCAGCAACGTACCCTCGACGGTCCGGGGCTCGCCATGCTGGCGATGCTCGCCCTCGCTGCGTTCGAGCCGCTGTTGCCGTTGCCGTTGGCGTGGTCGCGGCTGGCGGCGATCAAGGCGGCCGCATTGCGGGTGTTCGAGCTGGCCGATCGTACGCCGGCCGTGTCCGATCCCGTGGTGCCGGCGGCGCTGCCGAAGCAAAACGATCTGCGCCTGCGCGAGGTGTGGATGCGCCATGCCGAGCACGGCGAATGGGCATTGCGCGGGGTCAACCTGGACCTCGCCGCCGGCACGCGCCTCGCCCTGGTCGGCCCATCGGGCGCCGGCAAGAGCACGCTTGCGCATCTTCTGGGCCGGCTCTATCCCTACCAGGGCAGTGTGACGATGGGCGGCGTGGATCTGGATCGCATGTGCGCCGACGACGTGCGAGCGCGCATCGCCATCGTGGAACAGTCGCCTTATCTGTTCGACGCGAGCCTGCGCGACAACCTGCGTATCGCCGCCCCTGACGCAGACGACGCCGCACTGGCGCGCGTGCTCGCCGTCGCGCAACTGGAAGGGTTCCTGCACAACCTTCCGCATGGCCTGGATACCTGGGTGGGCGCCAACGGCGTGACCCTTTCGGGCGGCGAAATGCGACGGTTGGCGATCGCCCGGGCGCTTCTGGTCGATGCGCCACTGCTGGTGCTGGACGAGCCCAGCGAAGGCCTCGACGCGCTCACCGCGGCTGCGTTGTACAAGGCGCTAGCCGACGAAACGCGCGGGCGCAGCGTCTTGCTGATCACTCACCGTCTGGGCGGCATCGCCGCACTGGTCGACGAAGTGGCCGTGATGGAGCACGGACGTATCGTGGCGCGTCATGACCTCCACGCCCCTGCAGCGGATCCCACCAAGCTTCCCGCGGGCGCGGCCATCTCGCCATAGAAGCCGCCATGGCGGCTCCCACATCTTTTGCATGCCAATTGACCGGCATCAAGAACGAAGGCAAGGAGCTACGGGATAGTATCCCCATGCAAAACGCACACACGATGCCCGAGTTCGACGCCGACCTGATTGCCCGCTACGACGGCCACGGTCCGCGCTATACGAGCTACCCCAGCGCGCTCCAGTTCCACGACCGGTTCGGCGAAGCCGATCTACGCGAAGCGATCACAGCGTCCAACCACGACCTGGTGCCGACACCACTCTCGCTTTACGTCCACGTACCGTTCTGCGAGAGCCCGTGCTTCTACTGCGGCTGCAATCGCGTGATCACACGCGACACCAGCCGAGCGGACGACTACCTGCGCGTGCTGGACCATGAAATCGCGATGATGGGGGCGCTGGTCGACGCCGATCGCGTCGTGCGCCAACTGCATCTCGGTGGCGGCACGCCGAACTATCTGAGCCTCAACGCGATGAGCCAGCTCAACGCGTCGATCCATCAGCATTTCACGCCGGCACCCGTGGATCAGCGCGAATGGGGCATCGAGATCGATCCGCGCCACGCCAACGAGATCTACGTGCGCGGACTCGCAAGGCTCGGCTTCAATCGCGTCTCCATCGGCATCCAGGATTTCGACCCGGCCGTGCAGGAGGCGGTGAACCGCGTACAGTCCGTCGAACAGACGCGCGTGGTTATCGACACGGCAAAGCGCGCCGGGTATCGCTCGATCAGCGTGGACCTCATCTACGGGCTGCCTCGCCAGACCATGGACGGCTTCAGTCGTACCTTGGACAAGGTGATCGAGCTCAAGCCTGACCGCATCGCGGTTTACGGCTACGCGCATCTGCCGAAGATGTTCAAGGCGCAGCGGCGTCTGGATGCCGAAGCGCTGCCATCACCGTCGGAGCGCCTGGAACTGTTTGGCATGGCCCTGCGCCGGCTGACCGAGGCCGGGTATGTCTATGTCGGCATGGATCACTTTGCGCTACCCGACGACGACCTGGTCCGTGCGCAGAGGGCAGGGAGCTTGCAGCGCAATTTCCAGGGTTATTCCACCTGCGGCGACTGCGACATCATCGGCCTTGGCCCGAGCGCCATCAGCCGCATCGGCGATACCTACAGTCAGAACCAGCGGGATCTGGTGACGTATGCGGCGACGGTCAACGAAGGCCGACTGCCGGTGGCGCGTGGCTTGCGCCTGAGCCCGGACGATCAACTGCGGCGCGAAGCCATTGGTGAGCTGATGTGCCACGGCACGCTGGACATGGACGCGTTCGCGGAACGCCACCACATCCATTTCGCCAGTTACTTCCGCGATGCGCTGACGCACATGCAAGCTCTTGCGGACGATGGACTGGTGACGCTGACCGAGCACCGCATCGACGTCTGTGCCAAAGGACGCCTGCTGCTGAGGAACATCGCCATGTGCTTCGACGCCTATGCGCCGGCAGCCCTCAGCAGTTCTCGCTTGATCTGACGGTAATGATTCGCTGCGCCCGCCATACGGCGCCGACGCAGCGAATCAAAAGCACAACGGGACCGGAGCGATTACCGCCTCACTCCACGTGATAGAGCACGGCCGCACCAGGCTTGGGCTCGAAGGCTGGCACCGTGCGCTGCTTCAGCGCTTCGCCCTGGACATTCCACACCAGGGTGTCCGGCGGGAATTCGTCCTTGCGCGTCATCGCGTCGATTTTCTTAACGATCGCCTCCGAGCTACCCTTCACTTCGGGGTTCCATTCGAACACGCCGACGCGCCCGTAGAAGACAGCCGGCGCATCGGCGTCGAGGCGGCGATCGGGGCACATGACGAGACCGCGCTCGAGCATGACGCGAAGTGCGCCAACCGGCGTTGCGCGAACGGTGGCCGTGGTGCGGTCTGCGCTGTGGCCTGGGCAGACGTTGGCGGAACGCGTGACCATTTGTTCCACCACTTCGCGATCGGATTGCGCGAAGGCGGGTAGTGCGACCAACGAGAGAGCGAGGGCGGAGACAGCGAAAGACTGCTTCATGTGTAGGTCTCTGTGGCTTGAGTGCGAGCGAGTCTATCGACGTAAACGGCTGTTACATAGCTTGGACAGGTCCGCGACGCGCAGCGATTCAGTCGCATGTTGTGCTTCGTCATGGTGGCGTGAAGACGGGCGGCGGCTCGTTGCGATGACCCTCAGCGGCTGAGCGGTGCGTGCTTCTCACGCAGGAAGTCGATGAATACCCGCAGCTTGCGCGGCATGTGCATGCGACTGGGGTAATACACATGGAAGGGGCTGAAGGTCGGCCAGTAGTCCTGCAATACCGGAATCAGTGCGCCGGACGCCAGGTGATGAGACACCATGCTTTCGAAATGGCATGACACGCCGACGCCTGCGAGTGCGGCAGCAAGGAGCACGCTGTCGTCGTTGCTGATCGTGCAGCCACGGGTGTCCACTTCCACGAGCCTGCCGTCCAGCATGTAGTCCCAGCGCATGGGACTGCGGTCGTGCTCCAGGCGTATGCCCACGCAGCGATGGTGCAACAGGTCGGTAGGCGTGGCGGGTATGCCATGGGCTCGCGCGTAAGCGGGTGCGACGAACGTGGCGATACGTTGCGAGCTTCCGATCGGGTGCGCCACCACGTCCTTGCCCAACGATTCGCCGATGCGGAAGCCGGCATCGAAGCCTGCCGCGACCAGATCCACGAAACGGTTGTCGCAGTGCAATTCGACCACGACGTCGGGGTACCGCGCCTGGAAGTCGGCCAGGTGAGGCAGGATCAGAATGTCGGCAATGGCCCGAGGCAGGTTGATGCGCAGCAGCCCGGAGGGCATATCGCGCGTTTCCGTGACGGCGGCCATGGCCGCGGTGAGTCCGCTCAGCGCCGGCTGCGCTTCGTCGAGGAACCGCTGACCGACCTCCGTAAGGCCCACGCGCCGTGTGGACCGGTCCAGCAGCCGCGCCCCGAGGCGCGATTCCAGCGTTCGCACCGTCTGTGACAGCGCCGAGGGGGAAACCCCGAGTTCCGCGGCTGCCCGCGTAAAGCTGGCATGCCGGGCGACGCAGGCAAAAGCGGCAATGGCGGGGAAAAGGTCGGGCGACATATGTCAGGCCATTATGAAGTTCAGCTTCAAAGCGTATGCACGTTTATCACCTTTATCCAGATGACCGGGATTCCTAGATTCATGAAACCCTTTCTGGAGCTACGCCATGAGCAAGCAACTCAACGACTACGTGACCCTGGGCCGCTCGGGCTTGCGCGTGAGTCCCGTATCCATAGGCACGATGACCTTCGGCAAGGACTGGGGCTGGGGCGCCACCGAAGAGGACGCCCGGCGCATGCTCGACATCTACATGGAGCGTGGGGGCAACTTTATCGATACCGCCAACTTCTACACCGGCGGCACTTCGGAGCGCCTGCTGGGCGAGTTCCTCCGCGGTCGCCGCGACCGCGTCGTCGTCGCGACCAAGTATTCGCTCAATGTGGATCCCTCCAACATCAATGCAGGCGGCAACCATCGGCGCAACATGGTGCGCGCTGTGGAAGAAAGCCTGAAGCGCCTCGGCACCGACTACATCGACCTCTATTACCTGCACGTATGGGATGCCACGACCCCGGTCGAAGAGATCATGCATGCCTTCGACGACCTGGTCAGCTCGGGCAAGATCGTCTACGCAGGCATTTCCGATACGCCTGCGTGGCAGGTGTCGCGCATGCAGATGCTTGCGGACCTGCGTGGCTGGTCGCCCTTCGTTGCGTTGCAGATCGAGCACAGCCTGGTGGAGCGCACGGTCGAGCACGATCTGATTCCCATGGCCCATGAGCTGGGCCTGGGCGTGGTGGCGTGGTCGCCGTTGGCGAATGGCGTGCTTTCCGGCAAGTACACGCGTGCGGACATCGAGGCGCACAAGGGCGCCGACATGTTTACCGGTGGTCGTGCTGCCGTGGCGGCTGGCGTCGGCTCGTTGAGCGAGCGCAATCTCGACATCGTGGACGTGGTCAAGGCCATCGCATCCGACCTGGGACACTCGCCGGCACAGGTTTCGCTGGCGTGGTTGCTTGCGAAGTCCGCACCGTCCGTGATTCCCATCCTCGGTGCACGTACCGCAGCCCAGTTCGAGGAAAACCTGGACGCGCTGTCGGTAGCGCTGTCGCCTGAGCAGATCGCCCGACTCGATCAGGCAAGCGACATCCCGTCGCCGTTCCCGCATCGTTTCCTGCCGCTCGTGCAGGCGCAGGTGCTGGGGGAGTCGCGGTTGACCGTTACTCGCTGAGCGGCACAGCCA
>Ga0209148_1001480_pt1 | contig 11757 bp, 8 predicted proteins | sample AraplaCol_mMF_r2_2_FD_184288 | JGI IMG/M metagenome (GOLD analysis project Ga0209148, IMG submission 184288) | Arabidopsis root microbial communities from North Carolina, USA - plate scrape CL_Col_mMF_r2 (SPAdes) (version 2) | ecosystem: Host-associated > Plants > Roots > Endosphere | place: USA...
TTAGCTAGCTATCTAGAGGCGATGGATCGAATGACTGCTGTAATCGAACGCAAGACCTCCGAAGAACCGGACTCCGGCCGCGGCGCAGCGGCAGACGGAACGGCGTCGGCCCCGAAGGCCGCCCAGGCCCCGGTGGCTGACTTTACCGTGAACCTGGATGAGTCCTTCGCCGGGCATGGCACCCCGAAGGACAAGGAGCGCACCGCCTCGCCCGTAGCCCCGTCGCACTGCGGCGCTGAGATGACCATGTCGCCTGATCCGGATGCGTCCCTGCCTTGGGCGCAGTTCCACACCGGCCTGGGCGAGTGGGTCTGCCCGTGCGGCTTCCGCCAGGACGTCGCCCCGGTTGCGGATCCGCTGGCCGCCGTCCGCGCCGCCTCCGGCCGGCTGGAGAGCCTGCAGTGGGAGATGGACGCCGCTCAGGCGGCCCTCGCCACCGCCGTCCGTGCCGCGGACCAGGCCGGTGCCGAGCGCTCAAGCCTCGGCGTCGCCGCCGGCATCAGCGCCGCCGAGCTCGAAGACATGCTGGCCTAAACGCCCTAACACCACGTATCCGGCCTGACGGCCCGTCGCCATCGACGGGGTCAGGCCGGACCGCGTTGGTGAACGTTTTCCGAACCCGGCCGCGCCATTCCGGAAATCTTGCCTTTATGTGACAAGATTGCCGCAACTTTTGGGTTGGAGGGGACGTCATAGCTATGGTCAGGCAGCCGGATCAGGTGCACCACCGGTCACGGCCGCAAACCCGGATGGGGCTGCCGCCCGGTGCGTGGCTGGGCCTCATCGTGGCCGTCGACCTGGTCCTGGCCCTGGTGGTCCGCATCCCCTCCCTGCTGGGCATCGAGCCGCTGGAGGACGCGGCGCGCTGGCAGTGGGTCCTGGACGCGGTGCTGCTCTCCTTCGTTCCGATCGTGGTGTACTCGGCCGTGCGCATCACCCGGCAGCGCCGCGCCGAGCGGCTCCAGGCTTCCCGGTCCTCCCGGCAGGTCCGCACCATGTTCCGGGTCAGCCGCGAGTGGCTCTGGGCCGTGGACAGCGCGGGCTCCATCACCTTCTCCAGCCCGATGTGCGAACAGCTCACCGGCTACGCCCCCGAGGAGCTCGTGGGCAGTCCGATCGGCCTGGTCCTGGACCCCTCCGATCTGGCGACGGCGCTGCGGGCCCAGCCGGCCGCCGGTGACGACCGGACCTTCACCGGGCTGGTGCTGGTCTGCCGGCACCGCAACGGCACCGGCGTCCTGATGGAGGTGACCGGGGAGGCCGTCCTCGACGACGCCGGGAACCCCGCCGGCTTTGAGGGCATGGCCCGCGCCGTCGAGGACCTGCCGTCCACCCCGTATGAGGCCGAACAGGTCCGCCGCCGGGTCTCCGAGCAGCTCGCCGCGGCCCGCCTCGTCACCGCCTTCCAGCCCATCCGCTGCCTCGCCTCCGGCCGGGTGGTGGGCGTCGAGGCGCTGAGCCGTTTCCCCGCCTCGGAGGGCACCTCGCCCGAGGCGTGGTTCGTCCAGGCATCCTCCGTGGGGCTCGGGGTGGAACTGGAGCTGCTGGCGCTGCGCACTGCGCTGCAGGCGGCCCGGGGACTCCCTGCGGAGCTGTACGTGGCGGTGAACCTGTCCCCGGAGGCCTGCCTCGATCCCGCCGTGCACGAGGTCCTCTGGCAGGCACCGATCGCCCCCGCCAGGGTTGTGATCGAGGTGACCGAGCGCCAGGAGGTCAACGACTACGCCGCGCTCTCCAACGCGCTGGCCCCGTTGCGGGCGGCGGGCCTGCGGGTAGCGATCGACGACGCCGGCTCGGGCTTCGCCTCGATGCGGCACATCATCAAGCTCACCCCGGACCTGATCAAGCTGGACCGCGCCATTGTGCGGGACATCGACTCCGAGACCGCCCACCGTGCCCTGGGTGCCGCCATGGTGGGGTTCGCGGCCGAGATCGGCGCCTCCCTGCTGGCCGAGGGTGTGGAGACGGACGCCGAGCTGAGGGCCGTCACCGCCCTCGGGATGGCCGCGGCGCAGGGGTACCATCTGGGCCGGCCGTCCGTGAACCCGGGGGACTGGGCGCAATGGGGCGGCTCCTCCGGCCGGGCTCCGGGGATCTTGGCTCCGGTGACCGTGGCTCGGGTGACCTCGGATCGGGCGACGCGCTCTCCCGCTGACGCCGCGCGGGCGGACAAAGAAGGGGCCGGAAGCGGCTCAGGGCCTCCGGCGCGCGCGCAGCACCGCATCGTGCACCGTTACCGGCGTGCCCTCGGCGTCGGAGGCCGCCCGGGCCCGTGCCGCGCAGGTGACGACCTCCCAGTCCTCCCCGTCCAGTTCCGCGGCGATCTGCTCGGCGGTGAACAGCAGGCCGGGCAGGGACGGCCGGCGGACGGTGGTCTCCAGGTCGGAGGGGTGGTGGCCGACGATCAGCAGGGTCCCGCGGGGCGCCACCGACGCCGCGAGGCGCTGGTACACGTCCGGGCGCTGCTCCGGCGGCAGGTGAAGGTACTGGGCGGTGACCAGATCAAACGTCCCGGCCGGCGGCGGGGCCACGGTCAGGTCCGCGTGCTGCCAAGTGATGCGGGACGCCGCGGCCGGATCGTCCCGCACGGCGTCGGCGGCGCGGGAGAGTGCCACGGAGGAGATGTCGACGGCGGTGACCCGCCAGCCGCGCCGGGCCAACCAGGCGGCGTCGGCCCCCTCGCCCGCCCCGACGTCGAGCGCCGACCCCGGTTCCAGCCCGGCCACCTCGGCCACCAGCTGGGGATTGGGCTGCCCGCTCCAGACCGAACCGTGGAGGCCGTGCTGCCGGTACCGTTCGTCCCAGAACGATTCGTCGTAGTCCATGCGGCTCTCCTTGGGCTGCTCGTCGCGGGGGCGGAATCCGGTGGTCAATCCAGTGTAGGGGACCGCGGCTCTACCACTTTTAGGAGGTAGTTTGCGGTCCGCAAATCTTCTTACAGTGAGCCAGGTCACAACAGCGTGCCTCGAGGCTGACATCAAAGGAGATTGCCATGACCTCAGCAACACCCATTTCCCCGGCGGGACGGCAGGCGGCGCCAAGCCGCAAGACACTGCGCCGGGTGGCGTTCGCGAGCTTCGCCGGAACCACTATCGAGTTTTACGACTTCTTCATCTACGGCACCGCCGCGGCGCTGGTCTTTCCGGTCGTCTTCTTCCCCGCGCTCGGGGCCGCGGCCGGCACCGTCGCCTCCTTCGGCACCTTCGCCGTAGCCTTTTTCGCCCGCCCTCTCGGCGCCATCGTGTTCGGCCACTTCGGCGACCGGATCGGCCGGAAGAAGACCCTCATCACCACCCTGCTGATGATGGGCACCGCCACCGTGTTGATCGGCTTCATCCCGGACGCGAGCACCATCGGCGTGGCCGCCCCGATCCTGCTGGTGGTGCTCCGCTTCGTGCAAGGCCTCGCCGTCGGCGGGGAGTGGGCCGGCGCCACCCTCCTGGTGGCCGAGTACGCCCCGCAGGGCAAACGGGGACTCTTCGGGTCCTTCCCGCAGATCGGCCCCTCGGTGGCCTTCTTCCTGGCCAGCGGCACCTTCCTGCTGACCAACCTCACCCTGGGCGACAAGTCCGAGGCCTTCATCTCCATCGGCTGGCGGGTCCCGTTCGTCCTCAGCGCCGTCCTGGTCCTGGTGGGCCTCTGGGTCCGGCTGAGCATCGAGGAGACCCCCGTCTTCAAGAACGCGGCCCGCGCCAGTGCAACCACCACACGCCTGCCCGTCCTCGAGTCCCTGCGCCGCCAGCCGCGGGAGATCCTCCTTGCCGGCGGCGCCCTGACGCTGCTCTTCGCCTTCTTCTACATGGGCACCGCCTACCTCACCAGCTTCGCCACCAGCCCCACCGGCATGAAGCTGGGCCGGGTGGAGGTCCTCAGTGCCGGCATGGTCGCCTCCGTGTTCGTCGCCGCCGCCACCCTCGCCTCGGGCATCCTCTCGGACCGCTTCGGCCGCAAGAAGGTCATCGCCGCGTCCTGCCTGCTCGCCGTGCCGTGGTCGCTGGTGCTCTTCCCGATTCTCAGCGCCAACACCGTGCTGGCCTTCGGCGTCGGGCTGACCGTCACCCTGGTGATCTTCGCCGTCGCGTACGGTCCGGCGGGGGCGCTGCTTCCCGAGCTCTTCGAGACCCGCTACCGCTACACCGGCGCCGGCATGGGCTACAACCTGGCCGGCGTGGTGGGCGGCGGCATCGTGCCGCTGGTCGCGGCCCAGCTCGCAGGCACCTCCGGGGCCTGGTCCGTGGGCGTGCTGCTCGCCGGGATCGGCGTGTTCAGCGTCCTCTGCAGCCTCGCCCTGCCCAACCGGGAGAACCGTGGACTGGAGGGCGCCGCGGTACACGCCGCGGTGGAACCCGCGACGGCGGCGAACGCGGCCCCGGCGGCTCGCCGTTAGGAACCAGAACCCAGGGGGGGCTGCCGGCGGACGCCGGCGGCCCCCTTTCTCATGGGATGAGGCCGAGCCGGCGGGCCGCGGACACGGCCTCGAGCCGGTTGTGCACGGAGAGCTTGGCCATCGCGTTCTGCAGGTAGCTCTTCACCGTGGCGGGCTTGAGCCCCAGCCGGTCGGCGGTCTCCTGGTACGAACAGCCCAGTGCGAGCAGGGACAGTACGTCCAGCTCGCGGCGGGCCAGCCTGGCGCCCACCGGGAGGGCCCGGGCCGCGGCAGGGGGTGAGAGGTAGTCGCCGATGATCTCCAGCTGCCGGGCCAGGTGCGGGTCCGCGACGGTTCCGGCCAGCGAGCGGAGCTCGGCGTGCGCCTCGCGGACGTGCTCCAGCCAGCTGGGGTCCTGCGTCGGGGCGGTGCCGGTGCCGGCGCTCGCGATGATCGAGACTCTGCGGTCCACCTCATCCCGGACCCGGAGTTCCTCGGCCATCCCGGCGGAGGCCTCCATCGCCTCCCGGACGGCGCGTTCGCCCAGCGGGGAGCTGTCCCGGCTGGCCAGGTACAGGACGGCCCGCGACGTTCCCCTGACCACCACGGGCACGGCCGCCACCGAGGACAGGCGTTCCCGGCTGACGGCGACGTCGTACTCGTGGGTGATGCCGTCCGAGGCAAGGTAGTCAGCGACCAGGAACGGCCGCTGCTGGGCGAAGACCCGGCCGCCGAGGCCCGCGCCGGGAACCACCACCACCTGGTGCAGGCTGGAGGTCGCCGTACCGAGGAAGTCGGTCAGCTGCAGCCGCTCACCGCTGGCCAGTCCGGCGAAGAGCACGGCCGGCCGGAACCTGCCCGAGAGCGCACGAAGGGAGGCGCGGAGCAGCTCCCGGTCGTCCGGCCGGGAGTAGGGGTTCGGCTGCATGAGTCGTCTCCTGGTGCCGCGCCGGCTGCCGCCGCGCTCTCATGGGGTTGTGTGGTAGTCGGTGTGTGGCTGGTTGCCGCCGGGGCGGCGGTGCGGCCTAGTCCGCCTCGTCCGCGAAGTCTCCGGCCCCGCGCCGGAAGTCGCCCAGGATCCGGATCAGCGCGTCCACGTCCTCCGCGCCGAAGCCTGACTGCGCGAAGACCTCGCCGTTCAGTGCCGCCGTCGCCCGCTTCGCCAGCGTCCGCCCGCCCGAGGTGAGCTCGATCAGGGTGGTGCGCCCGTCGGTGGGGTGCGGCGAGCGGAGTACCAGGCCGGCTTCCTGCAGCCGGTCCACGGCGTTGGTCACCGAGGTGGGGTGGACCTGCAGCAGGGCGCTGGCCTTGTTCATGGGCAGGGCCCCGCTGCGGGCGAAACTGAGCAGCGCCAGCAGTTCGTACCGGGCAAAGGTCAGCCCGAACGGCTTGAGCACTGCCTCGATCCGGGCCAGCAGGATCTGCTGGGTGCGCATGATCGCGGTGATCGCCGCCATGGGAGCGGCGACGTCGGACCAACCGTGCCGCTCCCAGTTCCGCCGGGCGTCGGCAATCGGATCGCGCGGCAGCGGGGCGCCCACCACGGCTAGCCCTTCAGCCCCGGGAAGTCCGCCTCGGAGTACTCCGTGCCCAGTCCCTCCGGCGGCGTCCCGTTGCCGTGCCGCAGTTCTTCGCTGTGCCGCAGCTCCACCCGGCGGATCTTGCCGGAGATGGTCTTGGGCAGTTCGGCGAACTCCAGCCGACGGATCCGCTTGAAGGGGGCCAGGTGGTCGCGGCAGTAGCGCAGGATGTCCTCGGCCAGCTCCGGCCCCGGCTGGTGGCCGGAGGCCAGCACTACGAACGCCTTGGGGACGGAGAGCTTGAGCGCGTCGGGGGAGGGGACGACGGCGGCCTCGGCCACCGCGGGGTGTTCGATCAGGACACTCTCCAGCTCGAACGGGGAGAGCCGGTAGTCCGAGGATTTGAACACGTCGTCGCCGCGGCCGACGTAGGTGATGATCCCGCGCTCGTCCCGGCTGGCCATGTCGCCCGTGTGGTAGTAGCCGTCGCGGAAGGCCTCGGCGGTCTTCTCGGGGTCGCCGTAGTAGGCCTTCATCAGGCCCACCGGGCGGGGATCCAGGCGCAGGCAGAGCTCGCCGTCGTCGCCCTCCTCGCCGGTGGCCGGGTCGACCAGGACGACGTCGTAGCCCGGCAGCGGCTTGCCCATGGCGCCGATCTTGATTGGCTGGCCGGGGGTGTTGGCGATCTGCACGGTGGTTTCGGTCTGGCCGAAGCCGTCCCGGATGGTCTGGCCCCAGGCCCGGTTGACCTGGTCGATGACCTCGGCGTTGAGCGGTTCGCCGGCGGAGACCACCTTGGTGGGCGGGTTCTGCAGCAGGGTCAGGTCGGCCTGGATCAGCATCCGCCAGACCGTGGGCGGCGCGCAGAAGCTGGTGACCTTCTCGCGGTCCATCTGCTCCATCAGGGCCTTGGCGTCGAAGCGGTCGTAGTTGTAGATGAAGACGCAGGCCTCGGCGATCCAGGGAGTGAAGACGTTGGACCAGGCGTGCTTGGCCCAGCCGGGGGAGGCGACGTTCAGGTGCACGTCCCCCGGTTCCATGCCGATCCAGAACATGGTGGACAGGTGCCCCACCGGGTAAGAGGTGTGGGTATGCTCTACCAGCTTGGCCTTGGAGGTGGTGCCGGAGGTGAAGTAGAGCAGCAGCGTCTCGTCGGCCCGGGTGGGGGCGTCCGGGGTGAACTCCAGCGGGGCGCCGTCGGCGTCGGCGTACCGCAGGGCGTCCTTCTTCCCGTCGTCGGTGGTCCCGTCGCCCGTCCCGCCGATCTCGATCAGTCGGTAGTCCCCGGGGACGCCGTCGAACTTGCCGATGTTGGCGCTGCCGACGGCGGCCCAGCCGGCCCCGCCGCGCTCCACCCGGTCGCGCAGGTCCGCCGGGCCCATCAGCGTGGTGGTGGGGATCATGACGATCCCGAGCTTGATCCCGGCGAGCATGAGTTCCCAGAGTTCCACCTGGTTGCCCAGCATGATGATCATCCGGTCCCCGCGGCGGATGCCCTGCGCCCGGAGCCAGTTGGCCACCTGGGCGGAGCGGGCCGAGAGGTCGGCGAAGCTGCGGCGGGTGGCGGAGCCGTCCTGTTCCACGATCACCAGCGCCGGCTTCGCGCCGCGCTCCGGGTCCGCGGCGATCTGGTCGAACCAGTCCAGGGCGAAGTTGAATTCCTCGAACCGTGGCCATTCGAACTCGTCCCGGGCGGCCTCGTAATCCCCGCGCAGGGCGAGCAGCCTGTCCCTCGCGGCCCGGAATTCGTCAGTCACGGTCATGGGTGCACCTTTCACAGCCGGTTGCGGCCCGGCGGTCCAGTGGCGGCCGCCGATGGCCGGGCAAATCCACCGCCACCGGGGCGCGATTCCCGGCGCCCCTAGTGACGAATATCACTGTGCAATATACTAGGACATCCAAGGGTTTGGAAGAGCCTGCGCCGCCGCCGGCGGCACCCGACGAAGGGATACCTGCCCGTGCAGCCACAACGAAGTGTCGACGGACCAGCCATCGGAGCTCCCCCGTTTCCGGACGCGGACCTGATGTACATCGCTGACCTCCTGCCCCCGGCGGAACGGAGCCGCTACGAGGAGATCCGGGAGTTCCTGCAGACCCGGATCCGGCCCGCGTCGATCGACTTCTGGAACCGGGAGGAGTTCCCCTTCGGCTTGCTCTCCGAACTGGGCAAGCACGGCCTCGGCGGGATCCAGACGGACGGGACCTCGAAGCTGTTCAAGGGCCTGATGTACGTGGAGGTGGCCCGGGCGGACGTCTCGCTCTCGGCGCTGGTGGGCATCCACAACGAACTAATCGTGGGGATGATCGACGAGCTCGGCTCTGAGGAGCAGAAGGCCCGCTGGCTGCCCGGGCTGACCGCCTTCACCCAGCTGGGCGCGTTCGCCCTGACCGAGCCGGACCACGGCTCGGACATCGCCGGGGGACTGGCGACGACGGCGCGGCGGGACGGGTCCGAATGGGTGATCAGCGGCGCCAAGCGCTGGATCGGCGCCGGCACAATCGCCGACTTCGCGCTGGTCTGGGCCCGGGACGAAGCGGACCAGCAGATCAAGGGCTTCATCGTCGAGACGGACCGGCCCGGGTACACGGCCACCAAGATCGCCAACAAGATCGGCCTGCGGATCATGCAGAACGCGGACATCGTCCTCGACGAGGTCCGTATCCCGGCCGAAAACCTGCTGCCCGGGGCCACCAGCTTCTCCCGCGCCAACGACCTGCTGCGCGACTCACGGGCCTGGGTGGGCTGGCAGGGCGCCGGCATCCAGCTCGCGGCTTTCGACATCGCGCGTGCCTACGCGCTGGAGCGGTTCCAGTTCGGCCGCGAACTGGCCCGGTTCCAGCTGGTCCAGCAGCAGCTGGCCGAAATCCTGGGCAACGCCAGCGTCTCGCTGGCCCTGATGGCGCAGCTGGCGCGGATCCAGCAGGACGGGAAGCTGGAAATGGTACAGGCCGCCATGGCCAAATCCACCACCACCCGCCTGGCCCGCGCCTCCGTGGCGATGGGGCGCTCGCTGCTGGGCGGCAACGGCATCACCACCGATTTCGAGATGGCCAAGCTCTTCGGCGACGCCGAGATCCTCTACACCTACGAGGGCAGCTACGAGATCAATTCGATGATCGTGGCCCGGGCCGTCACCGGGAAATCCGCGTTCGTCTAGGCCGCACGTCTGCTGCCGACGGAGGGCCGCAGGCCGACGGCGGGCCGCCGCTGAGGCGCCCCGCCGGTCAGCCGGACGCGCCGTAGCGTTCGCTGCGGTCGCGGCCGGCGTGCTTGGCCGCGTACAGCGCCCGGTCCGCGCACGCCAGCAGGCCCCGGCTGCCGGCGTCGGACAACTCGCAGACACCCGCCGAGACGGTGATGTGCCCGACGTCCCCGAACGGCTCGGAGCCGATCGCCACCCGGGCCCGTTCCGCCGCGAGCAGCGCCTCCGCCCCGTCCGTCTCCGGCAGCAGCCAGACGAATTCCTCGCCGCCGAAGCGGGCCACGATCTCGTCCTTGCGCGCCACACCCCGCAGCCGGGCCGCGACGTCGGCCAGCACCACGTCGCCCATCAGATGGCCGAAGGTGTCGTTGACCCTCTTGAAGTGGTCGATGTCCAGCACGACGGCGCTGAGCCGGGTGCCACGGGCGGCCGCCCGCTCGATCTCGTGCGCCAGGTGCTGCTCCAGGGAGCGGCGGTTGGGCAGCCCGCTGAGTTCGTCGGTGGTGGCCTGACGTTCCAGCTGGACACGGGCCTCGGTGTTGCCGATGGCGATCTCCACCAGTTCCGCGAACTGCGCCAGCCGCTCCAGCATGGCAGCAGTGACGCCGGTGCTGGTCTTGGAGGTCAGGCTTACCACGCCCCACAGGCTGCCGTGCACCCGGATCGGGGCGGCCGCGGCGGAGCGGAAGCCGCCGGCGAGCATCTGCTTTTCGGCGGCGCCGCCGCTCTCCGTGCCGTACATGACGAGGGCCGGTTTACCGGTGACGGCCACCCGGACGGTGGCGGAGTTGTCGGTCAGGGCAAAGTTGTGTTCCCTGCTCAGCGTGGTCGGCAGGGCGGGCGCCATGGCCACGATCTCGGCCGCGAGTGGCCCGGTGAAGCGGACGACGGCGGCGGAGTCCACGGCGAAGAGGTCCCGAAGGATGAAGGCCAGCTGGACCGAGATGTCCTCCGGCGCCGCGTTGCGGGCCACGGCGGTGGCGATCTCGTGCAGCGCGGCCCAGGTCTGCTCCTGCTGCAATCGGTCGGTGATATCCACTGCCACGACCATCCCCGCGGTAGTGCCGTCGGAGGTGACCGGGCCGGCCTTAAGCCGGTAGGTTCGAGCGCCGATCCGCCTGGTCCAGGCGACCTCCTCACCGGCGAGGGCAGCCCGGTAGCGGGGTTCCAGCTCCTCGGCCAGCCAGCCCTCCAGCACATCATGGATGCGGTGGCCCTCCAGCTCCTCCGAGCGGTACCCGAAAGCGTGCAACTCCTGACCCTCGGCGATCAGGTAGCGCAGATCCGCGTCGAAGAGCAGGACGAAGACGCCGGGGATGCTGCCGGCCAGGGCGCGGTAGCGGTCCGTGTCTCGGCGCTGCCGGTGCTCCGCGAGGACCCGATCCGTGACATCGGTGATCATGACGAAGAAGCCCAGAACGGCGCCGTCGCGCTCATCGGGCATGTAGGAGACCTCGGCGTGGCGGGTGCCGCCGCCGGCGTCGGTGAGCGTGCGCTTGAACAGTTGCGGCTCGCCGTCGAGGACCTTCTCGATGTACCCGCGGTTCGCCGCGTAGACGTCCTCGTGCAGCAGCTCGCGGATGTGCATCCCGTACAGCTGCTCTGCCTCGACTCCGAACCAGGACAGGTAGGCATCATTGGCCAGCCGGTTCCTCAGCTCCGCGTCCCAGTACGCCACCATCGCCGGAATTCCATTGAGCACCGCGCGCATCTGGGCGGGGACCTCCGGCATCGCCGGCGGATGGTTCGCGTTCTCACGGTCGAGAGCGCTGTGAATATTCATTGCCCAAGTATCTATGGCGGTGCGGTCCCGCGAAAAACCGGCACAACGAAAACGGGTGAAGGAAAGTTCCGGGACGACCATCCCGGCATGGTCGTTGGCCTCGCCGCGCAGCCCGGGCCGGGATGGGCATCCCGCTCCCCGCCGATGTCGCCGGTGCAGCCACGGGGTTTGGCCGGGTAGCGGCTATCCCCGCAGGGGAGGAGCGACGGCGTCGGCGGCTTCGCGCATCCGCGTCAGGAACCGCTTGACCGTCTCGGCTTCCTGCTGGGTCAGCTCCGCCGCGGCACGGATCAGGAGCGGGTGGATCTTTCCCAGGGCTTCCCGGACGACAACCCTGGCGGAAGGCATCGGCAGGAGGTTGACCGCCCGGCGATCGGCCGGATCCGGTTCGCGGGTGATGTGCCCGGACCTGACGAGGCGGTCCACCAGCGAGGTAGCGGCGGCGGAACTCATTCCCAGGCGAACGGCGAGGTCCTTCTGCCGCACCTGGGCGCCGTCTGCCTCGGCGTCCAGAAGATGCCGGAGGGCAAGGAGATCCGATTCGTTCATGTCCCTGGTCGGGCGGGTCCGGCGCTGCATGGCGGCCTCGGCAACCCGGTACTCCCTCAGTGCCTCGAGAACGCTGAGTGCGCGGGGACCCGTGTCACCAGCGGGTACGGGAACGGAACTGGGGCCTGCGTCGTGCGTATCCATCGGAATCCCTTGGTAGCGCACTGGCAAGCATGCGTAGGCCCTAAACGTATCACCCGGTCCGGCGCCTACGGCACGAACCGGTAGCCGATCCCCGCCTCCGTAAGCAGGTGCCGCGGGGCGGCCGGGTCCGCCTCGAGCTTGCGCCGTAGCTGCGCCATATAGACCCGCAGGTAATTGGTCTCCTTCGCGTAC
>Ga0209148_1001481_pt1 | contig 11755 bp, 8 predicted proteins | sample AraplaCol_mMF_r2_2_FD_184288 | JGI IMG/M metagenome (GOLD analysis project Ga0209148, IMG submission 184288) | Arabidopsis root microbial communities from North Carolina, USA - plate scrape CL_Col_mMF_r2 (SPAdes) (version 2) | ecosystem: Host-associated > Plants > Roots > Endosphere | place: USA...
AGCCGAAGAGCCCAGACAGACGGCGCGCCAGCGTCTCGGTATCGTCGATGCGCAGTCGGCCGGAGACCCGCTCGGAGCCGAGGTCGCCGCCGGCCAGCCGGATCGGTCGTGCCGCCGATCGATTGGCTTCGGCGACGAGCTGGGCGACGGGCACCGATGCAAGATTGTGCGCGTCGGCTTCGATCCCGATCGGGGCGGTTAGCGTCTGCGCGAGGTGCGGCGCCGCCGGGCGAGGCGCCACGACAAAGGCAATGCTCTCGCCGGCCACGAGCCGGCGGACGGGCGCGGTCCGATCGAGGCGAGGGCGGGGCAATTGGACATCGATCACGCCGCGGATCAGGCGCACTTCGACCTGGCCTGGCTTCGTCAGGGTGACATCGAACATCGTGCCGCGGGCGGTCACGCTGCCGCCGCCCGCCATGACAATGAAGGGGCGGCTTTCATGATGGACATCGAACCGCGCCGACCCTTTTTCCAGGATCAGCAGGCGCCGCGATGCGCCGAAGGCGATGGCCAGTTTGCTGTCGCTGGCGAGCCGCGCCGTCGAACCATCCTGCAGCTGGGCCAAACGCTCCTCGCCGGCTACCGTCGTGAGCCATTGTCTGGCTGCAGCGCTGGCGGTCGGCGCGACGGCGGGATGCGACGTATGGTCACGCACCCCGATCCAGACGATTGCGGTCAGACAGCACGCCATGACCGCCGCCGCCGGCGCGCGCCACCGTGCCTCGGCGCGCTCGGGCAATGCGGTCGGTTCGTCGGCCATGAGCTTGCCCCAGGCGAACACTTCGCCCGCGCGATTGTAAGCGGCGCGATGCTGCGGGCCGCGCGCGAGCCAGGCGTCGAAGTCGGCGCGGCGTGCGTCCGCGTCCGGGCCCCGCATGCAGGCGAACCAGCGCGCGGCCTCGCGCGCAAGCTCGTCGGGCGCGATGGCGTCGGGATCGGTCATGGGCGCAAATCCCGTCCGATCCGTACGATCGCTTCGGCGACATGCCATTCGACCGTGCGCACGCTGATCTCCAGCAGGGTGGCGATCTCCTTGTACGCCATCCCGTCGAGCCGGTGCAGCAGGAACACTTCGCGGGTCCGCTTGGGCAAGGCGTTCACCGACGCGCGATACAGCGCACGCGTCTGTTCGAGCTCGATCGCCTCGCTCTGCGTCGCTTCGGTCCAGGGCTCGTCGCGCGTGGTCAACGGGACTTCGGGGCCGCGCGCGGTCTGGCGCCGCGCGCGATCGATCATCAGGTTGCGCACGATCCGGTTGAGGAAGGCGGCCGGCTCGCGCGGCAGGGTGCGCGCGCCGAGCAGCCGCGCGAAAGCATCCTGCACCAGGTCGCGCGCGTCGTCGGCCGAGCGTAGCTTGAGGCGCAGGCGGCGCTGCAGGCGGGGGGCCTGTTCGCGGTACAGCAGGTCGAACCGCGTCTCGGCGGTCTCGCTTTCCGCGCCGGGTCGCGCGGCGCGTCTGCCTTTGTCCGGCGGCGCCATCGCGTCACGCGCGCGCCGGGCGCTGTCCGCAAGGTGCGGGCGCAGCAAGGATCGATCGCACGGTTGTTACCCCGTGCCGGGCTGTGCCTTGGGAATGTCGTCCGACCGTCTGGACGGACGCGTGTGATGCCTGGCGGTATTAGTCCGCAGCGTGTCGCCGGCCTGTGCCTCGCTGCCCGTATAATCTGCGCGCAATTCGCGCGGCTTGCAAATCCCGATCTCTATACCCTTTAGGGCATATATTTGGTTTATACCCTACGGGGTATATAATGCCATTATACCCTTAAAGGTATATTGCGGCGATATACCCTTTGGGGTATGGCGCGGTTGAAAGGCCTCGCATGACCCAGTTGATCCGCTCCCCCAAACAGATCGGCACGCTGATCCACAATGCCCGCGTCGCGCGCAACCTCACCCAGCAGGCGCTCGCCGATCTCGCCGGCACCGGACAGAAAACCGTCTCCAAGATCGAGAGCGGCTATCCCGGCACGCGGCTCGACACGATCTTTGGCCTCCTCGCCGCGCTCGATCTCGATCTGACCCTGGCGCCGCGCCGCAAGGACAGTCCCGACCTCGGCGCGATCTTCTGACATGGCGCGCCGCAAGACCCACGCGCCGCTCAACGTGCTGATCAACAACCGGCTGGTCGGCCGGCTCGAGAAGGAGACGAGCGGCGCCGTCTCCTTCCAATATGACCAGACCTGGCTCGACTGGCCGCACGCCTTCGGCGCATCTCTGTCCCTGCCGCTCCGCGCCGCCGCCTATCGCGGCGCGAAGGTCACCGCGGTGTTCGACAATCTTCTCCCTGACAGCGAGGACATCCGCCGCCGCGTCGCCGAGCGTGTCGGGGCCGAGGGGACCGACCCCTACAGCCTGCTCGCCGCGATCGGCCGCGATTGTGTCGGCGCGATGCACTTCCTCCCCGACGGCGAGTCCGTCGCGGCGCGCGGCGCGATCGACGCCGAGCCGCTCGACGACGCGGCGATCGAGGCCTTGCTCGCCGACCTCAAGGGCGCGCCGCTCGGCATCCATCAGGGCGAGCCCTTCCGCATCTCGATCGCGGGCGCGCAGGAGAAGACCGCTTTGCTGCGCCAGGGCGACCAGTGGCTGCGGCCGCTCGGCACGACCCCAACGACGCACATCCTCAAGCCCCAACTCGGCGAGATCCCGACGTCGACCGGCATGGTCGACATGACCGCCAGCGTCGACAATGAGCATTATTGCCTCGCGCTGCTCGCCGCCTTCGGCCTGCCGGTCGCGCGCACCGAGATCGCCATGTTCGGCGCGCGCCGCGTCCTCGTGGTCGAGCGCTTCGATCGGCAGTGGCTCGACGACGGACGATTGCTGCGCGTCCCGCAAGAGGATTGCTGCCAGGCGCTGGGCGTGCCGTCGGCGCGCAAATATCAGAGCGAGGGTGGTCCCGGCGCGGCCGACATCCTGCGCCAGCTCGCCGCCAGCGACGATCCGGCCACCGACCAGAAAGCCTTTCTGACCAGCCAGATCCTGTTCTGGCTGATCGGAGCGACCGACGGCCATGCCAAGAATTTCAGTCTGGTCCTGCGGCCGGGCGGCGGCTTCAAGCTCACCCCCTTCTACGATGTGCTTTCCGCCCAGGGCGCGGCCGACAAAGGCCAGCTCGCGGGCAAGAGCTTCCGGCTCGCCATGGCCGCCGGCACCAGCCGCCACTATCGCGTCGACGAGATCGTGGGTCGCCACTTCGTGCAGACCGCCCGCGGCGCCGGCCTGGGCCGGACCCTGATCCATCAGGTGCTGACGGAGGTCCAGGACAAGGCGCCGCACGCCGTTGCCGCCGCGCGCGCCGCGATGCCGGCCGACTTCGCCGCCGACATTCATGACAGCGTCAGCGCCGCTATGGCCAAGCGTCTGCTTATGCTCGAATCCGGCTTCGCCGAATTGGGCTAGCCGCCCGCCGTCCGGGCCTTGACCGACCCGCATCGCGCCAGGCGGGGGCGTGCGCCTGCCGGTTCAGTCTTCCTGGCCACCCATTTCCGTTCCCTTTCGACATACGCCTCCCGGCCGGGGTCGGAGCGTGTCGTCCTGGTCCCGCCGCGCCCGATCGCAAGCCGCGCCGCCGGCGCGGCTCCTCCACTGCGTTGCGGTCCTGCGGATGCGATCGGCCGCTGGCGCGGGACCGACGGCGCGCGCCTGCCGTCCCCGGACGGGCCGGTTGCGGCGGCATCGGAAGGAGGCGTGCAATGGCGGACCAGACGAAAGACGCGGAAGCGCGAACCGCCGCTTTGGTTGCGGCGATGGAGCAGGTGGTGGCGGGCATGGACCCGGTCACGCGCGATATCTTCGTCCTGCATAGGCTCGATGGCTGGCCCTATGCGCGCATCGCGCGCGAGCGTGGCCTGACCATCGCCGAGGTCGAGCGGCATATCGCGGAGGCGGTCGGCGCGCTCGATCGCGGCCTGACCCGGCTCGGCCTGTAGCCGGACACGCGCGGGCGCGGACGCGATTGGGCTTGCCTTTCCGTCCGTGCCTGCCCCATTTCGGGACACGATCATGCGCACCGATCTTGATCATCTTCCGCCCGTCAAACAGCGTGAACTCGAACGCGTCGTCCAGATCCTGTTCGAGAGTTTCGAGGAGGCGACCGCGATCGCGACCGCCGACTGGAAGAAGCGCGCCCGCATCCTCAAGGTCATCCTCTACGGCAGCTATGCGCGGGGTGGGTGGGTCGACGAGCCGCACACCGCCAAGGGCTTCAAGTCCGACTTCGATCTGCTGATCATCGTCAACCACCCCAAGCTCACCGACCGCGTCGAATTCTGGGCGTCGGCCGAGGAGCGGCTGAACCGGGAATTTTCGGTCACCGGCGCTTTGAAGACGCCGGTCAACTTCATCGTCCACACGCTGCAGGAGGTGAATGACGGGCTCGCACATGGGCGCTACTTCTTCATCGACGTCGCCCGCGACGGGATCGCGCTTTATCAGAGCGACGATACCGAGCTACCAGAGCCCAAGCCGAAGACGCCCAAGCAGGCCTTGGCGATGGCGCGGGAGTATTTCGAGGAGTGGTTTCCGAAAGTTCAAAGTGCTCTTCGCGGCGCTGCTCGTTACATGGAGGATGGGGAGCCGAATGATGCGGCTTTTACCATTCATCAGGCCACAGAACGGGCATACCACTGTGTGCTTCTAGTCTGCACTTTCTACACGCCGCACGTGCACAATCTCGGTTTTCTACGCACTCAAGCTGAACGGATCGATGTTCGGTTAATCGATGCATGGCCGCGCGAAAGCAAGGCGGATCGAGCGCGGTTCGAGAAGCTCAAGGAAGCGTACGTTAAGGCCCGTTATTCGCGACACTATCGCATCAATGACGATGAGCTGACCTGGCTGAGTGCGCGCGTCACAAGGCTAAGCGAGGTCGTTGAGGTCATCTGCGCCGAGCGGATTGAAGCTTTGGAGCGAGCTGCCCGCGCTGCATGAATCAAGGCGGGCGGAGTTCCGGAATTGGGCCGTCAGCTGCCTGTCCGCTTTTAGAGTCCGAACCGGGCAAAGCGGACGTTGCGGCAATTAAGCTCGCTAACGTCCGCTCCCGACCCCAATTGCGGTCATTCACTTTTCCATCTTGCCCGCCCAAAAGCAGACGCTGAGCAAGGTAGCTTAAAGCTCGTCCAAGCGCAGCTCGGCGGATGGGGGCAAAGACCCGCTCGTCATGATATTTTTTATCCAGCGGCGAACCTCGATGGCCTTACTCGCGAAAGAGGAAGCGAACACAGCAGTCCAAATCCCGCACCCGACGGCCCATCCCCACTGATGCCCAGGCCCCGAACTGGATTGGATCAAAGTAGCCACCGCAAGGGCAAGCGCGGTTACGATCAAGAAGCCCCTGCGGGTACTAAGTTCGTATTGAACAGTTATTCCTCCGAGATTTCGGGCCACCTCAAACCGTCCGCTATCAAAGATTGCGAACAACCACGACTGGCCACCAGGTCGCGGCATCGGAGAATGGATACCATGACGGCCCGTGAAGGTCAGACGGTTCCCGCTGTGCTCAAGCTGATCAACGGTTTCCGCCTTCAACGCGGCGTACAGACGTTCGAAAGGGTCGAACGATGGCGGAACTTGGTCGTCTCGAATGATGACGTTACCGCTGATACTCGTTGGGAAAGCCATCCAGCTCCCATGTAGCGGAAAGGCCTAACAAACGGTGTGAAAGCCCCGCCCGTCCGCTATTGCGCAAATGCTATCAGAAGCAGACAGGCCGAAATCCACCCACTAGGGGCCATTCTTGACCGGATCGGCTGCGATTGCCGCTTCCGACCCCAGTCTCGGTCGTTCAATCCCACTCGGTCCGTGCCCGACAGTTGCCGTTCGTTCAGCCAATCAACGAAAGCCTGTGGCATGCTCCTCTGCAACGATTGCCGCGACAAGTTTACCGTCCGCACCGGTTCGGTCATGGAGCGCTCGCACGTTCCGCTTCCCAAGGGGCTACGGTCGCCGCCTTACCTAGCCGCTTCCATCAGCTGACGCGAAGTTTCTGCAGGTATTGTTCAGCACGGGTCACGGGATCCGGCCGACCGTCAATATTCTCTGGATCAAAGGTGACCTGCCACGAAGCGCCGTACAATTCGAACTCGGTCCCGCAAGTGAAGTGGCCGCCAACCGCTGCGAGGCGCTTGTTACAAACAATTCCGCCCCAACGTTTCGAGATAAACACCAAATCTTCGGGGCGACCACCTTATGAAACACTCCAGACTTGCCGATATGGAAAGTCCCACTTCTGCTGATTCTGCCATTTCGAATAGATCAAGCTTAAACAATTGAATTGCTGCTGACTCCTGTCGCATTTATCTACTGTTTGAGTCACAAATTTGGCGACGTGATGCTCTGAGTCAAAGCCCCATCCGTCCATCGGGAACAGGTATGTGGCGTCGCCGACGCGAAGCCTTTCGCCTGTTGGCCTTGCTAGGCACCAGATCAGGAGGAGAGCAGCAAGAAGGCCGTAGAGCAACTTTCTGCTTTTCAGTACATCGGCTGTCATCGCGCCTGCCCGCATCCTGGCCCGCAAACGCGTTAGCCCGATAAGGGTGTGAGAAGTCTAAACGTCCGCCTATGGCTCGGAAACGGCCATTCGCTCGCCCGTCTCCAACGGCTGCTATTGTGCAGCCAGGAGCTGAAAGCTGCCAGTCGGCTTTCCACCCATCCCGGTCGTTCGTCGTGGCTTTGACCGCATACGGTTCAACGGCTGCGGTGGGTGGTTACCGGTCAGTATGCTCACAAGCGCGGTGGGCTCGAAGCTGTCGTCTAGACTGCCGTCGCGAACCCCGGGTTCGATACAAGCCGCGGCGCCCCGCGCTGCTGGCGAATACACAATTTTACCTAATTAGATAAAACAACTCATCATTCGATGGCATATCAAACGTTAATGGCGGTCGCCTCTCAGCAACAATCTCGGCAAAGTTAGTGTAAAAAACCGGTTTTGGACTAATTTTTTCGATGTATTTGTGCAGACTCACCATTCCATCAATTGCTTTGCGAATGATAGCATTGTTCCGCTCTCGATCGTGCATACGGGACAGGCCGAGCCAACCAGCGATCATTCGGGCGTCGAGCAAAAGCCTAGGGCGGATGCCATCGACCACGAGGTAATCGGGCGCTGGCTCACGAACGATATACAGACGAAAGTCTCGGACGGTGTTCCAGTCGAGAGAGACCCACTGCTCCTGTTCCTTGTTTTGCCACAGCGAGGCGCGAGCGCCATCGACCGGGTCCTGCACCGCGTTGCTATTGGGAACGGGTATAAACGCCAATTGATGAACCTCGTTACGCGATGCGGAGTCGTCATTGATCAGCTTAGGATGTCGGCCGGCCGTCCGGTCGTCCACTATGCATCCGAATATCCGTCACCGGACATTCGGCTCGAATGGCAGCTATTAACGTTGGCCAGGCGTTGTGCGAACGCCCGATTTTGGGTCGTTAGCAGCCATTGCGCCCGATGCGCTGTCGGGATGTCAGCTATTGGGTGGGGAGCCGACTGGCCGCTTTTGGAACCGACAACGCGAAAGCCGCCGTACCGGGGCGGACTGGTGTGAATGACCGCTACCGACCCATTTGCGGTCTTTCGCGGATCAGCCAACGTCTCGATAGCGAACGCCGGGCGGGTTTGCTGGGGTTGGCGGACCAAAACCGCGCACGATCCATCGTCTTCTCACGCCGCAACAAAAGGGCGCGGTTGTCATGCCCGAAGCCTCACGCCCGCACCACCCGATAGCGATGCCTCCCCCTCCCCGACGAATACAACTCCGCCAGCCTCCAATGCTGATTGCAGCTTGGCGATAGTGGAGGCGTAGCCGCGTTGCACTTATCGTTCTCTACGACAGCCTTATGGACCTCTTTGAGCGCAATGGCGCTGATCGCGCTGACACAGCGCCGCTCAGGCTCTCCGAGCATCGAATGTTCTGCCTTACTGAGGCGATGGGATCGGATGGCATGGTTGTGCCAAGCGAGTTGAAGCGCGTTGTCGATCGAGAGATTGCTGCCGGGCGCATGCCGCCGGATAGTTTTTCAGAGTTGGCAGACAGCGGTGCAGCGGTGCTCGGCCCACGAAGCAAGCCGCAGCAGCCGCGCAAGCCACTTTGGCTGCTGAAATTGTTCGCACGCCGGAAGTGACGGCCGGCTACGGCTATGCGGCACTCACCCGCCCGCTCACCATCTGCTTGCGTTCGTTGGCCGCTGATCGATGTCAGTGACAGAACTCCCCGATTAGCTTAACAGCACGTTAACGCGACTTGGGGCGACTCGTATTGGGTCGTGGTGTGCGCGTTGGGGAGTGATCATGATCCACCAGAAGTTTCTCGCGCTCGCGGGCGCAGCTGTCATCGCTATTGCAGGCTCGGCTGCGGTTGACGCGCAGACGCTGACCTATACGTTTAACCCTGGCTCGACTTATGATTTTGGCGGCGGCAACGTCTATTCCGCCGTTGGGTCGTTCGATTACGACGTTGCGACGATGGCGATCAGCAACGTCACGTACAGCGCGGTCCAAATAGGCTCTGGTCCGGCCGGCCCGTTCGACTTCACTGGCGGCACTGCCGTGTCCTCCACGCAGGTATCGTTCTTCGGCGACTGCTGCGGTGACGAAAACACTTACTTTTTCGCCAGCTCGCTTGCCTCGGGCGGGACGATCTCGCTGGTCGGCGGCTCGTATTTTGGTGAGCCGATCTCGGTGAGCGGTTCGGTGACCGCCGGCGGCGCTGTTCCTGAGCCTGCCAGCTGGGCGCTGATGCTGAGCGGCTTAGGCTTGGTCTGTGGCGCGATGCGCAGCCGCCGCAAAGTGGCCGTCAGCTTCGGCTAGATCTTCCCCCAAGGAAGCGTGGAGCGCCGTCGGGTCTTAGGATTCGGCGGCGCTTTTCATGGCTGCTTCCGACCCCAGTTTCAGACATCCCAACGAATTTGACGGCTGCCCGATTGCGGATGTTCGAGCAGCTTGGCATGTTCGCCGGATGGAACGCTCAAGGGTCGCCGAGCGCACCGCATGGCATTTCCGGGTTAGCTTTCTGGACTTCATGCTTTTTGCTGATCGGCGGGGCCTGCCGAACGCCTTCGCGCCGTGGAGGGCGAACGAGGCCGATCCTGTCCGGGTCTATCAGACCGACAGTATGGGAGTCGAAAGGGCTCGCATCCTCGTCCCCGTACTCGCTAAAGCAAGCGAACGATATTGATACACGTCAGCGTCGCTTGGCCGATGGCCGGGGAGCGCGCGGCGGTGACATAGCGTAGGACGGTCGCGCCCGGCTATTCTCAGTTCACTAGGCGCGACCTCGCCAGAGCCATTAGTCCAGACCGGCAATGGCTGAGGCGGTAATACTGCGCCATCAATCCATGATGCAGGCAAATCGACGCCGATGTGGTGAGTCGGGGGCTAGCTCCGACTTCTATGCCAGGGAACCTGAATATTAGACGGTAGTTAACGCTGTGAGAGCGGCTTACGCCCCCGCTCGTTGGTCTCACGCTTTCGCGCCCCGCCCAGTTGCGTATCGGCGGGGCGTTTGCGTTTTCGCGCCAAGCCACCATGGGCAAAGATATGCGTGGAAACCCCTGGGGCGCTTATTTTGACGATGGCCGAGCCTCGCAGCGCCGGCGCGTCGAGCCAACCCGCGACTAGAGCGCCGGGCCGCCCGGCAGACGGTGAGCCGCGGATCAGTGCGCTTCAGGGACGGCCGTCCTTCGCATCGCGCAGCGTGCGGGCTTTATATATTTGAATCGCGAAGTCGTGGGCGCGTGTTAGCTTCCGATTCTCTGTAGTGGGGCTTAATTGGGGAAATAGAGATGAAAAAGCTTGTCTTGGTCGCTCTTGCAGGGTTGGTTCCGACCTTTGCGGTGCACGCACAATCGTTTCAGGAAAATTTTGACTCGTTGGGTGCTGCCGGCAGCACTTTGAACTTCAACAGTTTTCCAGATTTTACCGTGACTGGGAACGTCGATCTGGTGCAATCTGGGGATTACGGCATCACCTGCGCCGGCGGGTCGGGCAAGTGCATCGATCTTGACGGCACCACGGGCCCTGGCGGCCTGACTTCGTCGGCAATCGCTTACACTGCTGGCCATACCTTCACGATCAGCTTCATGGTGAGCGGCAACCAGCGCGATGCTAGCCAGACGGACGACTTCAGCTTCTCGGCTGACTTCGGTCAGACGATCGTTTTCGACGGCACGTGCAGCTCAAACGCCGGTTGTAACCCGGGGGCGGGCTACGTTGCGGACGGAACGGGCACCTTCACCTATATGTTCGGTGGTGCCGATCCTTTCCAGACCTTTACCTATACGCTCACCCCGTATTCGTCGGGCTGGATGACGCTGAATTTCGGTACCACCAGCCATGACAATGTCGGGCCCATCCTCGATAACGTGAGCGTTAGCGGTGCGGTGCCTGAGCCGGCGAGCTGGGCGCTGATGCTGAGCGGCTTCGGCTTGGTCGGTGGCGCAATGCGCAGCCACCGCAAAGCGGCCGTCAGCTTCGGCTAAATCTCCCCCAAGGGAGCGTGGAGCGCCGTCGGGTCTTAGGATTCGGCGGCGTTTTTCATGACCGCTTTCGACCCCGACCCCAAAATCAGTTCCCCACCGTCGTGCAGCCGCTGCCCGTTAGCGGACATTGCTGGTCCACATAGCTGCACCAGGACGGCCAAATTTCTTCAACAGCAGCAATGCCAGCGAGGGTCGGCGTAAGCTGGTCAGCCTCGACCTCTCCTTTGCGATACGCGGGATCACGTGCCCCGGTGATGACCACGGGCGCGTGTCCGAATTGGTCGGCGGTGATGTCGATTATCGAGCCAGCCGCTTCGACCCATGCGTGACTGACCCATCCGTTGCCAGTAAGTAGATGGCCGCTCTGTAGCGTCGCTGGAAACCCCTGTCGTTCCAGCGCACGAGCGAGCAGCAGGCCGGAGCGCACGCACGTCCATTGCGACAACGTGTTTGGTGCAGGTGGCCCCCACGCCTGATGCCAACCCCGCCAGCGCGATAACAGAAATGCTCTAGCGGCAGTCGCTACGGTGAGCAGCATATGGCGAACGTCTGCCAACTTGCCGTGCCGTTCAATAGCCGCACGACCGTTTTCCACCCAACACCTGACGTAGCAACCATCTTATGGAATGGTCGCTTTTGGGATCGCGATGCGGCAGCACGAATGACTGATTGTAAGGCGCTTTGCCGCCACACCGCTTACGATCTAATTGTGCAAGCCCGGTTATGGTTCGGCTTGCTCGCGGCCTGCCATTCGGTCTCGCGAAAGTGAAGCTGCGGGCGCTTGAAAAAAGCCGTGCTCGCTTGCCGCGGTCGCGGACAGGTTCGCGACCTCCTAAACGGCTGAAAACGCGATTGACTCGGACGCTCGCGTCGCGATGAATGCCGAGACGCCGAAGGGGCTCGGCGATGAACGGGGCAATCTATGAAAAACTTTGCGCTGCTGCTCGCAGCCGCGGCCTTCACCGGCCAGGCGGTCGCAGCTGATCTCATTCTCTATCCTGTACAGACCGGACCGGAGACGATCCGCTACCGGACGGGAATTCCGACACTCAACATCGAGACGGCGACGGGCTCCGTGACCGTCACTCCCCTGCCGTTGGACCACAGCCATGCGACATTCGGCGTCGCGGTTTATAACAAGGGCGAAAACTCGGTGAATTTCGGCATCGAGAACGTGACCGCCTCCATCGGCGGAAGGCCGATCCCTGTCCTCAGCCGAGAGGAGTTGCAGAAGCGGGCGAAGAGCCGTGCGGCCTGGTCGGTCGTCGGTTTGGCGCTC
>Ga0209148_1001482_pt1 | contig 11750 bp, 14 predicted proteins | sample AraplaCol_mMF_r2_2_FD_184288 | JGI IMG/M metagenome (GOLD analysis project Ga0209148, IMG submission 184288) | Arabidopsis root microbial communities from North Carolina, USA - plate scrape CL_Col_mMF_r2 (SPAdes) (version 2) | ecosystem: Host-associated > Plants > Roots > Endosphere | place...
CGGGCAATCCTCGATATGCAGCACCTGGATCTTCACACGCCCATTCTCCCGCGCAACTCGCGGCGGCTGGCCACCCCGCACCTTCTTGATCAACACGCCCTAGTAGTCCGGTCGACCGAACTATTAAATGACGCGCCTGAGGACCCAGTCGACGAAGCTACGATCCGCGCCGCTGTTTCGATGTCAAAGACTGCACAAGGAACGTTGCGGACGATCGCGAACTTCCTGCAGGATGACGTCTTCAAGAATGCCGCCAATCGCAACGGTGCGGCCGGCGTCATCACAGAAACGGTATTGAACATTCTGTGGACTCAGTCGGCCTCGGCGATGCTGCCGAGAATCAAACGAATCGGGCGAATCGAAGGATGGTTGACGGACGAGGAAGACTCCGCAATGACGGCGAGGCTCTCCGACCCGATCTTTAGGTTACAAGCATGTGTTGCAACTCTCGTAAGCATGTCCGACCGCGATCTCTTTGAGCTGATTGGGCTCGAGTCGTGAGCGAAAAGTGGACCTTTCAAACGCTTGCGGCCTCAGCTGTTGACGCCGCAAGCAAAATCCAGAATCAAGTCCAAAGCGAATATGGTTCCACCAAGGCCGCTATCGGCTATTGGTTGATGATCGACCTCATAGGGAGCGCAGCTTTTCGTCAACGGGCGCACGAAGAGCCCGCCTTTCGTCGTGCGCTCATTTTCTCAAGGCTTATCGATCTACTTGCTGGTGGATACGGCGATCAGGTGCATGTATTCAAGCATTTGGGTGACGGTGTGCTCGCGTACGCGACTCATTTCCGGCCCTTGCTTGAGATTGTCCTCCTCATGGATGCGGTGAAAGCACACTGGAGCGTGGAAGTGATGAAAGACCCGACGTTCCCGACCCTCAACTCACGCGCCGCCATGACTTTCGGTGAGTGTCTCAAGGTTGGTGACGATTACCAAGGGCGCCCCCTAGACCAGGTGGCACGCCTAAGCGCCTATGCATCAACCGACCCGGACGTGGTTGCCGTCGTCAGCGCCGAGGTGCGACGGAACGTCGCCGCCGAGTATCGAAGGCAGTATCCGTTCGTGAAGTTCGGCGAGACGTTTCGGGCCACCAACCTCGCGAAGCCTGGCGAAACCCCTCCGGTCATCGCTGAGGTTTGCATCGATCAGGCGGCCCGACGAGATTTCTCACTCTATTTCGATGGCGCGAGAGCAGTTCTGTGGTCCGGCACAAGAACCTAGGGGTAGGTCACGGCTGCAGCGACTTCCAGAGCCCAAAAGCGACCTACGTACAAGAATGCACGAGGGCTTCATTCGCGGCACTCTCGTGCAGACTGGGGCACCATGACTCCCAAAAGATCCGACTCGATCGACTACGCGTCGCAGTGCACCGTCTGCATCGAATACCAGGACGAACGCGCTCTTAATCGAATCGTCTATGAACGCCCACAGATGCCGCTGCCGGAGGGCCAGCTGACCCAAGCCGACTTGATAAAACTCTCCCAGTACCAGACGGACGGAGAACTAACCGAAGAGGCCCAAGCGATCTTTTCGGACATGCAGAGGAATGGCCGCATCGGGAGGAATACTTCGCTCGGCCGTGTCTTCATTGCTCGCACAGCAGCTGCCGCCCTGGAGATGGACCTATAGTCGCCGAGCGCTCGAGCTCCAGATCTGCACCATGGGACCGTAGATCTTCAAGATCTGCGGACCGACGGCGCGACCTTGCTTGCCGCCGCGGCTCACACACCAGATTCCTGGCGCCGATCGCGACTGTCGCCGATTAGGAACTCTTCGATGAGATCATCGCCGACAATCGCACCGGGTCAGCCACTTTCGAAGCTAGAGAACGACGCCAGCGGGTCCACCGCAGGGGTGGGCGGGCAGTGTGACGCAGGATCGAGCGTATTGCGGCTACTTAGCCTTCTTGATCGCCTTTCCCACGACCGCCAGCTCCCGATTCACAGCCGCCCCAATGCTGGCGTCGATAGTCAGGACGAGCGCCGATTCGATGCGCACAGTCAAAGAGGAATCCTGCTGGAGCTCTTCCAACGCCTGACCCAGCTTGGCATTGACGTCTCCAACCCACTCTCGGAACTCTCGGAGAGGGTCCTCAACCATTCGGGATAGCGCAGCGATTAGATCGCGTGCAACATCCGGGACCACGGTTCCGCGCATGTCCAGTCCCCATCGGATGAGCTGTCCGTATGAATCGGCGAGACGCAGTGCAAGGTGCTCGATAAGGGCGCGGTCTCCGGGTTCGCCATTCGCACCAAATGCCCTTAATTGTGGGGTCGGCTCGATGAGATTCGTCATGGTGTGCACGATGGCCTTGGACCGGTCCATCTGCTCGCCGACGAAGCTCGGAATCTGACTGAGGGGCAGGCGCCGACTACTCACCGGCGTATAGGAGAGCGAGTAGTCACGCCAATCGGACTCGTACCGGTCCACTCCCGCCCGCAGCTCATAGGCGAATAGGGCGTACTCCCAAGCTAGCGGGCGAGGCTGCATCGCGAGCATGTCCCGCTTGGCAGATTCAGAATCGGGAATCGCCCGCACGAACGACGACTCCTCGCCGGCTAGTTCAGGCATCTTCTGTCTCGCGTTGGAAGTCGCTTGGCAATCGCAAGAAGCTCACTTCGAAAGATTGGGCACGTAACAGCATTCCGCGATCCAACGTCACGATCCGAACCTCACTTTCTGTGAGGGCGGAAAAGTACTGCGCTTGGCGCACGATCTCATCGTCGGGCCGTTGTAGTCGGCGGTGTCCGCGCGGTTCATCCAGGAACTGCAGGGTCACGCCTCGTCTGACCGCAAAAGGCCCGAGGCCGCTTCCATCGGGTGCGTGGGCTTCCATTTCCTTAATTACTCTGCGGGCCCACTTTCCGTTCTCGCCGCCGCGGTTCTTTATGTCGTCCAATTCATCAACGACTACCAGCGGCACCAGGATCAGCGCATGTGACGATTCGGCCGCCTTGTCCCATGACAATTGCGGAAATAGGCGACCGTGCATATAGACGTTTGTGTCGCAGACGAGAGCAACGCCGGTGTGCGGAACGACCATCATTGCTACGTACTTCCGCAGCTGATCGCGAATGCCTATCAGCCTGTCCTTCTGCCACGCCACCTCCTCTGCCAGAAGGGGGAACGGGCGAACGGTCGCATCGTCGATCGCGCGAATGCGCCAGTAGCGCTCCGTGTAAAGCTGCTGTACCGCGGCGCGGTCCTCCATGTAGGTACCCAGCTGCACGGCGGCGCTCTCGACCCAGGCGAGATAGGTGTTCACGGCAAGATGGATATCGGAGTTGAGAGAGTTGCCCAATGGCGATATCAACGTCTCGAGCGCGGCGATTGCGTTGGCGCCCAGTGCACCGTCCCGAAGGAAGTGCCACGCCGGGCCGTGGAATGGATCCACTCCGCGCTCCTGAGTTCTCGATTGTCGTCATCGTCTGGACCGCCTAAGAGCCGGCGTCGATCGATATTGCTGGCTCGGAACCTAGCGCTCCATGCGGGCTCACCGTATCCGACCAGTTCATGCGCTCGGTCCCCTTGTACTGTGCTAGGCGGGGGCTGAACTTCCAGACCGCCCTGCTGTCAGCCCTCACCGCCATGATTGCCCCATGGAGGAGCGAACGTACCACGGGTATTGGTGGAAACCTAGCGAACCAGAAGAACGGTATCCCGGTGTCCTCGCGATCGGAAGCGATGGCGCACTGTCGCTGGAGCTGATTGGTGGGTTCGACCTGACCAACCGGACGCCGCTTGAAGGGGGAGGTTGGGCGGTTGGGTTCTCGGACCAGGAGCTGCCGCTTGTGTGTGGCGAATCCGAGGGGACGGCAATCACCCTGTTGAATTGCCACAATCTCCAATCCCGCGGCGGGTGGTTTGTCCCGGGATACGGCCCAACATTTCAGCGGCTGTATGCACAGCGAGCCCTGATCGGCGCCCATCTCGAGGACCAAGCGGTTGAGATTTTCCGACGCGCTACGGCCCGCTTCGAAAATCTGACTGCCTGGCTCGGCCGACCCGCGATGGCCCGGACCTTGGGCTTCGAAAATGACGTCGCGAAGGCCGAGCTCCGGTCGCTGCCTCAGACCAAAGTCGTCGTTGACGGCTGGACGTACCAAGTAGGCGAGAGCCTGCGCGGCTTCAACTTCGAGACCTACCGAGAGCGGCACGTTGTGAGTGGTGACGCAACTTCGGAGCTCACGATTATCCCACCGACGCCAGCTGGGATCTCTGCCTTCGACCGGGTGACGACAGAGTTCATGGACCTCCTCACTCTGGCGACCGGAGAGGCCTGTGGGCTCATCAGCCTGATCCTTGACCTTCCGGACGACCTTGTGATTGAACTCGCTGAAGGAGCTCAGCGCCGCGAGCCGAAGCAGGCTGAACTCATCGGCCGACGCGTCCATACGGCGTCACCTGATGCTCCAGCAGTCCGACCGCACGACCTTCTCTTCAGTTGCAACGACATGCCCTTCGAAGAGGCAGTTCCCGCCTGGCTCGGGGTTAGGCGACGCGCGGCGTCGCCATGCAACGTCTTCTTCGGCATGAAATACGCACGGCCGGGATTCACGGAGACCCGACTGCTCCTTGCAGCCGTTACCGTCGAGTCTCTTGACCAGGCCCTAACCGGGCAGCGCAGAAGCTTTCGGCAACGAGCGAAGCGCCTTGCGACCATTCCCTCGGCAACCATCGTGGGGAAAATCATCCCTGACATCGATTCCTGGTCGGCTCAGCTCGCTAAGGCACGGAACGGTCTCGCCCACGACGCGGCAGTCGGGGTCAGCGCCGGCCTGTTTGGCCTCGAGATGCGGACCACTGCACTGATCTCGCTCGTCTTCATGACCCAGATCGGTATTTCCGAGGAGGTCCAGAGGCGAGCGGCCGAGACCGTTCTGCGAGTTGACGTGGACTAGTGCTTCGGTCCTGGTGTTGGCTGTTCCACGTCGTCGAATTGAACCTCCACCTGTCTATCGGCTCGAGCAAGCGCGCCGAGGCTCCGCTCGACCCCGGTTCTCAGGTGTGTTCGCCTGGTTCTGACCGACTCGAAGGTGGCATGCTGCGAGCACGCGACCTAGCCGCCTCAGCTTTCTCAGCTCAGTGTCGAAGAAGATCCAGCGGCGGGATCCCAATCCGGGCCGCAAGGCGCTCGACGGAGCGCAGCGTGAGATTCCGCTCGCCCCGCTCGACCCCTCCCATGTAAGTGCGGTGCACGCCCAAGGTGTCGGCAAAGTCCTCTTGGCTGAGACCTCGGTCTTGGCGGTAGCGACGTAGGTTGCGGCCAAAGATCCGCTGCAGGTCGCCTTCCACGAAATCCAGGTTGCGGAAGCGCTACTTCCCGGTCTACATACTTATGAGTAGCATAACCGAGCCGGGCTGGTCATTGCCCCGCTGACGCCGCCGACGAGGGGATTCCCATGCTCAGCCGAAGCTCAGCCCTGCGCGACCGCCCGGCAGCCCGATTCCGGAGTCCAGCTGTTGCTGTTGCCCTGTTAGCAGGGCTTACCGGTTGCACGGCGGGCCCAATCGCGCCCCCGCCAAGCCACCATGAGGTGGCAGCCACGTCGGCGTCGAGCGACGCGAACGCCTCGGACTGCGAAGCGCTGGCCGTAGTCCTGACCGAATACGACACCTGGACGAAAATTGAGCCGCCCGCGAGCTATGCGGCTGCTTGGGCGGTCACACCCCCGGTGTGCGTCGTTGCCCCCGAGGGGGGACGATTCTTCACCGTCCTATTCGCTCAGCCCGCCGACAAGGTTTCGGCGGCACTGCTTGCGGCCGGATGGAAAGTCTCGCCGGATGTGTCAGCCCCTGTCGCAGCCAGTCACACCCTCGGCCCTTTAGATCTCACTCTTGAGGCGAACGGACCAGCGATGGCGACCGACCCCGATATCTCCGGCGCTTTCAAGGTCGATCTATCGAACTACTCGGCGTGGGTCGGCTCCTTCTAACCACCGAGTACAAAAACAGAGAGATGGAGCACTAGATGAGCCCGAGCCTCAACAGGCGCACGCTTCGCCGCAAGCGTCGATCGGCCGGTTCGATTGCAGCCGGAGCGCTGATCCTCCTTGCGCTTGTCGGTTGCTCGCAGTCCGGCGGACAGCCGATCTTGTCGGGCACTCCAACGGTAAAACTGCTGCCAGCCAAATCAGCCGTCGCCGAGCTCTTCGGGGCCGAATGGGCGGAATCGACGGCTCCTGAGGAACTCCCCAGAACCGAATTGACTCCCAGCGACAAGGCAGATCCAGAACGGGTGGGAGCCGGATGCGCCAAGGCCTCCGACGACTTCTACGCAACGTTCCACGCAAAAGATGGGGCAAGGGTCAGCTACAACAACAACGGCCCTAACAGCGCTGTACTTGCCGTCCTCCGGATGGCCACGGTGGCGAAGGCGACCGTTTTCGTTGAGAAGTTCGGTGCTATCGGGAAGGCCTGCGAGAACAGTCCTGGCAGCGCATCAATTGACACCCGTCCGCTCAAGTCATCGGTACCAGGCGCCGTCGGATTTGGCTCGATAGACGGTTCCGACGGTGTCCCCCATATCACCGATCGGACGATGGTCATCGCGAAAGGCGATCTCGTCATCATGATTACCTCGAACCTGTCCACAGACCAGATCGACAAACTGATCCGACTCGAACTCGACACGATCACGAAGCTCGCGAACGCCGGATGAAGACGAGCTTCATTCGCGGCGAAAAGGCGATCGGCGGATTGATCGATTTTCGACCTTGCGCTTAAGTAAGGGCGCGCCTGGAGCTCCATGAGTTCGGCGCAACCTCCTCGACGCGCTGCGGCTCTCTCAGGGGAACCATCCCGGTTCGCCGGCCGCACGCAATCGAGGAGGTGGGTCACCTTGAGTGATCTCATATCGCTGCCGCCGGACGGCTACAACTCCGGCACCGCCATCCGACCGCTCTCCGTTCGCATGACCGAAGACAAGCGGGCCCAGCTGGACATCATCGCTCAGCTGAACAACCGAAGCGTCACCGAAGAGGTACGCGAAGCCATCGAGTTCTGGATCGAGAAGAGCAAGTCCGATCCGAAGGTGCTTCAGCGTGCCGAGACGGTGCGCGCGGAGATCGAACGCGAAGCCGCCACCAAGCGTGGCGCCATCGAGTCGATCTTCGATCAGGCTGCGGCTAAGCCGGCCCGCGGCCGTGCGAAGGGAGGCGATGACGAGTAGCCACCCTCGGTCCCTCCGCCACGCGCGGAGGGACCGAGGCGACTCACCAACTTCGTGGATGGACCACCCCGGCTGAATCGGACGGGGTCCACATCCACGAAGGGAGCGTCTCATGACGCGCTGCATCATCATTCCGGTCGAATGGAACTACCCGCTAACTCGTACTGAACTGGTCAGCCTGGCTGACTTTCAACGAGTGGTCGGCGGATGGATTGAGCACGTTGGTCTCAACGAGGAGCTCGCGCTTCTCGTTGACGAGGAAGGGCGGGTCAAGCACCTACCGATCAATCGACGCGCGACACTGCTCCGACGGCTGTACCACGAGGCTTCCCGCGAGTCGCCGGCCATCGTCGGATCGGCTGTGCTCATTGGCCCGCCCATCGAGGAAGAGTTCGGCGACGTGCCCGAAATGATGGAACGGCTCTTGATCGACACTCGACGCTACTTTGTTCGCGTCAGATCGGGCGACGATCAGCTGTCGTCGGGACCGTTCGATACCTTCTGGGAAGCCAGCGAGGTGGCAATCGTGACAAACCTCGTCGGCGCAGCCGGCGAGGTCGAAGTCATCGGCTACGAGTAGCCCGGGCCCTGACGCGACAGCGTCAGGGCCTCTTCAACATCTCACCGGCTTGCGATCAATATCTCCTGATCAATGGCCCGACTCGCCACATTGCGCGAAGTCGCGCTGAGGGGTGGACTTGGCCTTGGACTGTCGGCGCCTTAACCGGACAGAAGGATCATGCCGATGGCCGCTGTCTTGTATCCACCCGACGTGTACACCGTTACAGCGGGGTCGACATTGATCCATTCGGATCTCGAGACCCCGTTTGACATGGTTGGCTCCTCAACCTCTACATCGAGGCGAACATAGGCGTTTGCACCTGGGCCATAACTTCCGATGTTGATTCCATTAGTAGTTGCGGCATCCACGGTTGGCTCATACTGTCCTCCCGGCGTCGTCGAGTTCGCGAGGACGACGGTCCCAGGAATGAAATGCAGTTCGGGGGGCAGCTTGCCGAACTTGATAGTGACGTTGTCCTGCTGGGTAGTTCCCGTGTTCACGTATTCGACCCGAAGCTCGACGATGTCCTTGGGCCGAACCGCTAGGTGATCTTGAAATGAAGCCTTGCCGGTCGATGCGCTCGCGCCCGCGGTGACGACAAAATTCGGTGCATTGACCGAGAAGTCAAACGAGATCCAGCCTTCGCAGTCGGCTCCTGGCGGAAGGGTTCCGTCGGGTGCAGCACAGCCGATGGAGACTCCGTCGCCGAATAGGCCGGGGGCGTCGAGATGCGTGCCATTCGCCGCACCATTCGTGTGCAGGACAGCGGTTCCGGGCACGTAGTCGATGGCCGCGTAGGAGTCGGGGCTGGACAGGGCGATCACGTCGGAGTTCCAGACTTCGGATGGCGCTGCGTTTGTCGCTGACACAAATGCATCCAGGTTCGTGGATCCCTTGAATGATCCGGGTACTGCGACCCTGACCTTTGTTTTCGTGGCGACCAAGCCGCTGCCTGTTGCGTCGTTATCGAACCAAACCATCGCCGAATAGTCATTACCGGGTTGGACTACGAGCTCGTTCGTATAGCTGGCGTCGGGCTCTCCTGCTGGCTTGATCTTCAAGAACTTGCTCTCATCGCCATAGGTCGAGTTGTCAAGCATCGAATTCAGCTCGACCCCTGGACTTCCTGCGGCACGGGTAACGAGGGAGCGCTTCGGTCCCCATGCTGTCGAAGCGACTGCCGTTTCTGCCGAGACGACGGGAGAGTCAGTTGGACGGTCCGGTGAGCGAGCGGAGTCGCTAGGGGCACCGCCTTCGCAGGCCACCGGTGTGGGAGTGCAGACCCAAGGCCACGCGTCGGATCGAGTCACCACGGCGACCAACGCTATGACGACGGCCGCAGCCGCAAATACGCTCACTCCAACTCGATGGCGCGCAAGGAAGCGCGCAGGTAGCCGAACGGAACCTCCTCCGCGCTGCAACGAGCGCAGGACTTCATTCGGGAGGGTCGCCGCCTCCGCGGGTTGGCGCAAGGCATCGACCGCGACCTCAGGCGCGTCGCTTAGGTCGATGTCCTCGTTACCCGACTCAGCAGACTTGGCGGACAAGTAGCGTTCCACGGCGTCAATCAATGCGTCGCGGAAACGCGTCCTCGCTTCCGCACCGGGTTTGTAGCTATAAACGTTCTGCTGACTGCCGCCTGGGCTCGCGCACTTGTATTGGTAGTAGGCCCAGGCCTGCCGAATTCGCAGCGAGTCGAACTTCGGCCACGGACCATTCTTGTTTCTGTTCGCCTTAGCAAACCGCTCGTAGTCTTGGTCCTCGACGTCTACTGACGACCTCATGCGTGGTTTGGGCATGAACATCCATGCGCACGCACCGAGGGCCAGCGCACGATTGTCGACCCGAGAGAAATCAGTTGCGGTCTCGTCTTCCGCAGATGCTATTGAGGTCATCAGCTCGGCGAGTTCGGAGTCGCTTACGGCATCCTTCCCCAGGAGCTCGCCGGCAAGACGTGCGAGGGTGGGCGTCCCGACACCTTCCAGGTCGTGCGCGGCGAAGACACGCTCGATCTCGTGCGTCCACGCTGCAACCCCCGAGGCGGTCGGGTCGGCGGGCGCAGGCATGTAGAGATCATATTGACGGGTGATCGGTGGATCGCGGCTCCGCAACGACCGGAATGAGCGAAGTCGCTGTCGAAACGACAACGTCGTTTCACCCCGGTCGTGAAGGCGTCTTGACCCGCAGGTGTATTGACTAATCGTCACTTTTGTTCTATAACAAGGCGGGGATTGGCCACCACATTGTTGGAGGTCAGTCATGCAACATTCACATGCCCAGGCGGTTGCAGAGGGGTTCATCGCGTTCTTCAACGATCCCTGGGACAACAACAAGACGCTGCAGTACACCGAGGCGCGTCACGACCAGTTGCGAGAACTCGGGTGCCTCTCAGATTGGCTCCAGCTCTGGCTGGACTGCGGAGACGCCCATCGGTACTGCGGAGCGGACTTCGGCTTGTACATGCACGCCGTGGCCCTCGTATTCGCTGAGCGCACGGTACACCCGGCTCTCTTTGAGGAACTAGAGGTACTCCCCCTGTCGCAAGCACGTGACGGGGAGATTCCTTTCATCACCTCGCCGGAATACGCACTGCCAGCCTCGATGTCACTTGACGGGTTCATGGCAGCACGTAGCTACACCTCTGTTGAACGAAGACGGATCATTCAGGAGTTCCTTGACGATCCTGAACACCGACGATTTTGAAATCAGAGTCGTCACCATCGCCCGAAAGCGCCAATCCCCACCGGCCCCTCTCCCTACAAGGAGAGGGGCTTTTCACGTCCCCCTGAAGCTCCAGACAGCGATTCGCAACGCGGCTTCTATCTCTTCCACTGTCTTGTCCACAGTTCCACTTGACGGTCCACGCGCACCTCTGGCCTGGCTTCGGGCAGCCCCTCTACCTTTCGAAACAGCGCACGAATCTCTTACACGACCGCAGAGACAAGGGAGCAAACCGTGAGCGATCACCCCTTCAAGAGTCCGATCTCCCGCGACTCAAACCCTCATGTCGCCGAGCCACGGGAGCCGGGGAACCTGCAAGCGGCCACGGCATTAGGAGCCCTCATCGCACGCGAGCGTGAAAACCAAGTGTTCCTCGACGGCCTCAGTGAGTACCTCGAGAACTGGAACGAACTGTGAGTAGCGAGTTGAGCAAGAGCGACCAGAACGCCAGCGCCACCTCAGCTGGCCTTGACCTGCTTCGCTCCATGGCCGGCTACCCGCACCGCTCAGTGCAGATGAACAAACATGCGATCCGGAGTCGGATCCTCATCATCCAACGCGACGGCAATGGTCACGTCGTCAGCTCTACCGAGCGCATCGAAGAGTCCGAGTTCACAGACCTCACCGGCGAGTGGCTCGACTAACCCAACCGAAGTCAACGAAAGGAAACTGCAATGAATGGAAACGACGTAGCCGGCGGCTTCATGCTGCTGGGCCTTCTCATCCTGTTCGCTCTGCCCGTGATCGGAGCCGTGGCCGCGATGGTCACGGGTTTCAACAAGGTCGAACGTTTCGACCGCAACCGTGCGATCGAACGCAACCTGCGCAACCAAGTTGCCGACTTGGACTACCAGCAGAAGGCGGCTCGGAAGCTGTTGGACGAGTACGACAAGTAGCCCAACCTGGACAAGGCCGCCGGTCGCCACGTCGTTGACAATCCTGCAACACGAAGTCGGGGGCTCTAACGGGCTCCTTTAGGGCGCTCAGCGCCCCTGAGCGGCCCTGTCCGGTCGCCCCCGCCGGTCGCCCCCGACCAGGAGCGATCGGCGGGTTGGCGGCTTCCGAACCTTGAGCTTCACTACGGAGGCTTCCCCCGAGCCCGTCCATCCGACTCGCTCGCCTCTAAGACCCAGGGAAGGAAGGAGGTTCATTTTATGAGCTCGCAGCAACCAAGATTCCGGACCATCCTGGCCGACCCGCCGTGGGACATCTTTCAAACTGGCCCGCGCGGCGCCGGCCGCCACTACTCACTAATGACCATCGATCAGCTCAGGTCCATGCCGATCGCTGATCT
>Ga0209148_1001483_pt1 | contig 11745 bp, 7 predicted proteins | sample AraplaCol_mMF_r2_2_FD_184288 | JGI IMG/M metagenome (GOLD analysis project Ga0209148, IMG submission 184288) | Arabidopsis root microbial communities from North Carolina, USA - plate scrape CL_Col_mMF_r2 (SPAdes) (version 2) | ecosystem: Host-associated > Plants > Roots > Endosphere | place: USA...
AAGGATCCGGTGTGGGTCTCGCCCGGCGCCTTCGTCGAGGACGCGCTGACGCAGCTCAACAAGCACAAGATCACCGCGATGTTCGCGATCGAGGATGCCGAGACGCGCCGCCCGGTGGGCCTGGTGCACGTCCACGACTTCCTCCGTCTCGGCATTGCCTGACGCGCCACGCCGGACGGCGGTCATCGTCGTCCCGGCGCGCTACGCGTCGACCCGTTATCCCGGTAAGCCGCTGGCGCTGCTAAAGGGCGCCAGCGGCCTTTCCAAACCCCTGGTCCAGCGTAGCTGGGAAGCCGCGATCGCGGTGCCGGACGTTGCCCGCGTGATCGTCGCGACCGACGACGACCGCATTGCCGAAGCGGCGCGCGGTTTCGGCGCCGAAGTGGCGATGACCCCGGAAACCAGCCGCAACGGTACCGAACGTTGCGCGGCCGCGCTCGATGAGATCGGCAAGGCCGATATCATCGTCAATCTGCAGGGCGATGCGCCGCTTACCCCCGCGCCGTTCGTCTCTTCCTTGCTGGCCGCGATGGCAGCTGATCCGTCGATCGAAGTGGCCACGCCGGCACTGCGCGTGACCCCGGAAATCCATCGCCGCCTGCTTGCCGATCAAAGCGAAGGCCGGGTCGGCGGCACTACCGCCGCGATCCAAACCAATGGCGATGCGCTCTATTTCTCGAAGTCGGTGATTCCGCACGTCGCCGCATCGGCGGTGGGCGATCCCAGCCTGCCGGTGTTCCTGCATATCGGCGTCTATGCCTACACGCGCGCCGCGCTGCAGGCTTATGCGGCGCTGCCGCCGACCCCGCTCGAATTGCTCGAAGGGCTCGAGCAATTGCGCTTCATCGAGCATGGCAAGCGCGTGCGGGTGGTCGAAGTGGCCGCGCCGGGCTATGACATCTGGGAGTTGAACAATCCCGAGGATGTCGGCCCGATCGAGGCGGCATTCCGGGCGAGAGGCCTGGACTAGACACATGACGTTGCAATCGTGGGACCTCTGCGGCCGCAAGATCGGCCTCGGGGAGCCTATGTTCCTGATCGCCGGACCGTGCGCGATCGAGAGCGAGGCGCTGGCGCTGTACACTGCCGAGACGCTGCGCGGCATCGCCGACCGGCTCGGCATCCTGCTCATCTATAAGAGTTCGTTCGACAAGGCGAACCGCAGCGCGGGCAGCTCGTTCCGCGGGCTCGGCATGGAAGAAGGGCTGCGCATCCTGGAGAAGGTGCGCGCCGAGACCGGCCTACCCGTGCTGACCGACGTGCATGACGCGCATCAGGTCAAGCCGGTGGCCGAAGTGGTCGATGTGCTGCAGACGCCCGCTTTTCTCGCACGCCAGACCGACCTGATCGAGGCGGTCGCGACCTCGGGCAAGCCCTGCAACATCAAGAAGGGCCAGTTCATGGCCCCGGGCGACATGGTCAATGTGATCGACAAGACCCGGTCAGCCGCGGCGCGCGAAGGCATGGCCAATCCGCCCGTGATGATGGCATGCGAACGCGGCGCCTCGTTCGGCTATCACAATCTGGTGGTCGACATGCGCGGGCTCGCGATCATGCGTGAGGCGGGCGCGCCGGTTGTGTTCGACGCGACCCACTCGGTCCAGCTTCCCGGCGGCAACGGCACCAGCTCGGGCGGACAGCGCGAATTCGTGCCCGTGCTGTCGCGCGCGGCGGTGGCGGTGGGGGTGAGCGGCGTCTTCATGGAGACGCATCCCGATCCTGCGAATGCGAAGTCGGACGGTCCCAATGCCTGGCCACTCGACAGCCTGGAGGAATTGCTGAAGACGCTGCTGGCCGTCGACGCTTTGGTGAAGGAGCGGAGTGCGTGAACGCGGCGCCGGGCCGCATCGACGCCGCCCAGGACCTGTTCCGCTCGGATGATCTGCTGGTTCGCGGCGTCACCGGCTTCGGCGGGGCGCTCTGCTATGTGACATTCGCGTCCTATACGGACGACCGCACGCTCGACCGCCCCGGTTTCGGTGAGGATTTCTTCAGCGGGCGCGGGATCGATGCGATCCACGTGCTCAGCCGCGAGAATCGTTGGTACCAATATCCCGAGTTGATGGACGCGCTCGCGGCCGTCGCCGCAGCCACTGCCGGTTACCAACGCGTGGTCGCTTACGGATCGAGCATGGGGGGCTTTGCCGCGTTGCGTTACGGCGCTTCGTGCGGTGCGACGGTGGGTCTGGCACTCTCGCCCCAATATAGCGTCGATCCCGCAATCGTCCCGTTCGATCGCCGCTGGGCGGACGATGTCGCGCGGATCGCCTTTCGCGATGACGATCATCTGCCGACTTTGCCGGTCCAATATATCGCTTACGACCCCCGTGACGCGCAGGACCGGCGGCATTTCGATCTGTTCGCGCGCCGTTCGTCCACGATCGGTCTGCCGATCTCGCATGGCGGCCATCCGGTCGGTTCCTATCTGGTCGAGACCGATTTGATGCGGCCGCTGCTCGAAGGAGTGGAAAGCGGTAGCTTCGATCATCTGGCCTATGCGCGGGAACTCCGTCGCCGTCGGCGGCGATCGGGCCATTATTTCTATATCCTGGCGCACCGCATGCCGCTCCACCGGCCGCGCCAGAAGGTCGCGCTTGCGCGGCTGGCGGTCGAAACCCAGGCCGACAATCCGCTCTATCGGAGCCAGCTCGGCAACGCGCTCGATGCGGCGGGCGATTTCGATGCGGCGTTCGCGGTCCACACCGAAGCGATCGCGATGTCGCGATCGAACATGTTCCAGATCCACTATCTGATGCTGCACTATGAGGCGCGCGGCGACTATGACCGCGCGTTGGAGGTGATCAATCGCCTGATCGCTGAGAATCCCGAAGTTGCGTGGCTGCCGCTCGAACGTAAGCGCGTGCGCCGCAAGAAACGCCATCTGACGTGGCTCGGCCGGTTCGGCGGTTGGCTCGGGCTCGACGGCGTGATCGAACGCTGGTTCTACTAAGCCGCCGCGTCGATGGCTCTGTTTGCGATCTGGCTAGACGGTGCAGAGGATGGGGCGGCGCTCCCCGTCGATGCCCATATCGTGCCCGAGCGAACGATTACGCATCGGTTCGAAACGCCGCAGGGCATGTGGCGCCTGTCGGCCTTCGCCTGCACGAGCCATTTCTACACGGCCGAGGCGCAGATCTGGATTGGCCCTGCTGGGGGCGCCTGCGTTATCCACGGGCTGATCTGGCGGACGCGCGACGCAGCCCTGCTGGATGCCACTGCGGTTGCGGCCTTGCTCGATGCGCCCGGCGCGCGCCTTCCCGACGATGTGGCGGGTGAATATGCGGTCGCGCGGCTCTACCCCGACGGCAGGCTCGAGGCGTTCGGCGACCCGGCTGGGCTTCATCAGATATTCCTGCACGCGAGCAAGACACCGATCGTCGCCAACCGTGCCGCCTTCGTCGCAGCGCTTGCGGGCGACCGCGTGCCCGACCGCGATAGCGCCTTGTGGCTCGGTACGATCGGCTATCGCGTGGGCACAGCGAGCGGTTGGAGAGGCGTACATCAGCTCGAACAGGGCGCAATGCTGCATGCGGACGCGTCCGGCATCCGGGTCCAGCCAACCCCGCTGATGCTGCCGGCGGCGCGCGGTTTCGATCCTGACCTGCTTGCCGAAGGGTTGGACCAGGCCAAGGCAGCGATCCGGATCGCCGTGCGCGACGGCGAGATACTCGATCTGCCGATCACCGGGGGTAAGGACAGCCGGGTGGTGCTCGCAATCGCGCTGGCAGCGGGTTTCCGCGATCGATTGAGCCTGTTTACGCGCGGTTATGCCGGCCATCCCGATGCGGTGGTCGGCGCCGCCATTGCTGAACGGATCGGCGTGCCGCACCGGCGCGAGCCGCCGCTGGGATCGGACCTGCCCGCCGACCTTGGCCCGCAGGCCTTCATGGCACGGCTGCGCACGATCGCCTTCCAGACCGATGGCGGCATGGGCGGCTGGGACAATGTGCTGGCGTACGAGATCGGGCGCGAGACGATCGTGAGCGGCCATTTCGGCGAAGTGCTCAAGGCCTATGCCAAGCGCATGCCCGATGGACCACTCGATCCGGCAGGGATGGTGCGCCTGCAGGCGCCGTTCGATCCGATGGAGGTACTACGCGCGGCGGCCAGAGAACGGCTGACCGCCATGCTCCGGCGCCAGATGGACGAGGCCCGCAATGCAGGCGCGAAAGAGGCGGACCTTCCCGACCTATTCTATTGGCGCAATCGTGTGCCCAATTGGCTGGGTGGCATTCGCGGCGTGAAGTCGTTCGAGCGCCAGCCGGTGCTGCCATTGGGCGTGCCCGCCCTGATGCGGCTCGCCTTCACGATGACCGCCGACGAACGCAAGATCGAACTGGCGCATTACCGGCTGATCGAGATGGCCGCGCCCGAATTGCTCGATTTGCCATTCGCGCATCAGAGCTGGCACCCGGCGCTGGGCGCGGAAGTCGTCGCGCCGGTGCTGGCGGCGGCGGATGCGCCCTTGTTCGGCAGCTGGCAATGGTCGGTCAACCGCGTGCCCGGCGTCCGCGCGGCGCTGGCGGAAATGTTCGCCTCGGCCGAAATCCCCTTGTGGGAGGATGTCGATCGCGCGCGGCTGATCGATCTGCTTCACCAGCGCCGTTTCGATTATTTCGACCTGATCAGCCTGCTCGGCTTCGCTGTCGCCGCGATCCATCAGGCGGGGCTGGCCTTGCCGGCGCGGCTAGGGGAGGAAGAGCCGCAATTGCCGTCCGACTCCGTGGCGCCCGCGGTAACGGGATATGCCGACCTGATTCGGATCACTGGGGACCAAGTTGAAGTTTATGGTTGGGCCTGGGCGCCTGAGTGGCCGGGGGCTGCGGTTCCGGTCGAGGCGCGGCTCGACGGACACGTGGTCGCGGCGGCCCCGGCCGACCAGAATCGTTCGGATCTGGCTGCAGCCGGGATCGGCGATGGCCGCCATGGCTTCGTGATCCGGTTCGATTCCGCCTTGCTCGATGGTGCGCAACAACTGGTCGTGGCGGGGGCGGGTGGCGCCGATCCGTTGGGCGGTGGCGAACGGATGTTGGACGCACCGTTGCCCCGCGAGGCCTGACATGGGAAAGCGCCCACATGGCCGACCATCCCTATAAGAGCCTGCCCGACAGCGCCTATTGGCGGCGCTCGGTCGCGGCGATGGGCGCAGAGGTCGATCCGCTGGTCGGCGATTTCCCGCGGATCGCGCGGACAGACAAGGTTGCGACCGCAGGCAGTTGCTTCGCACAGCATGTCGCGCGTCATCTTGCCGCGTCGGGTTTCACCTATCTCGTCACCGAAAGCGCGCATCCCTTCGTCCCGGCGGCGGTGGCGCGCCAGGCGGGCTACGGTGTCTATTCGGCGCGTTACGGCAACATCTATACCACGCTGCAGCTCGTGCAGCTGTTCGACCGCGCTTATGGGGTCTTCACGCCAGAAGACGATGTCTGGCTCGCCCCCGACGGGGAGCATTTCGTCGATCCGTTTCGTCCGACGATCCAGCCGGGTGGCTTTGCCTCGGAGCGTGAGATGCGCGCCGACCGCGCTCAGCATCTCGCCCGGGTCCGGGAAATGTTCGAGACGCTCGACCTGCTCGTCTTCACGCTCGGTCTGACCGAAGCCTGGGTGTCGCGCGGAGACGGGGCCGCTTTTCCGCTCTGTCCAGGCGTGGCGGGCGGCAGTTTCGATCCCGAAAAGCATGCATTCCGCAATCTGCGCACCAGCGAGGTCCGCGCGCAGATCGAAGCGTTCTCGACCAGATTGCGTGGCGTGAACCCGGCGGCGCGGATCATCCTGACAGTCTCGCCCGTGCCGCTGGCGGCCACCGCAAGCGGCAATCACGTCCTGCCGGCGACGATCTATTCCAAATCGGCATTGCGCGCAGCGGCCCAGGAGGCGGCGGAGGATCTGGAGGGGGTTTTCTACTTCCCATCCTACGAGATCGTGACCGGCCCTCAAGCGCGCGGGCGTTTCTTTGCAGACGATCTGCGCGAGGTCACCGAAGAGGGCGTGGAGCAGGTCATGCGCGTTTTCCTGCGCCACGCTGCGGGCGAGAAGAGCCCTGCGCCGGTTGCCGCGCTGGATCCGGGCGCCGACCAGTTCGACGCTCGCGTCAATCAATGGGTCGAGACCTTGTGCGACGAGGCGATGCTTGACGAACGGGACTGATCACCGGCCGCGCCGGATGGCGATCCTCGTGGTCGGGCAGAGCCACGTGGGGGCAGTCCAGCGCGCCGCCAAGACGCATCGCGAGACCTGGCCCGACGAATTGCGCACGCGCGTGATCCATACGCTCGGCGAGCCTTTTGCCTCCGACGGCGAGGAATTCGGACCGCTGGCGCGTGCCGCAATCCTTGATCAGATCGCGCGCCACCGGCCGCGATTGGTCTCGATGCTCGGCGGTAACGCGCACAACATGATCTCGCTGATGCGTCCCGCGCGACCCTATGATTTCATCCTTCATGGCGAGGAAGACGAGGGCCCGCCGCTAGACCCGGATGCCGAACTGATCCCGGAAAGCCTGGTCCGCGCCGCGCTGGAGGAACGGCTGCAGAAGGATTTCTGGCGCCTGCGCAGGCTGCACGAGATTGCGGGCCCATTCCTCCATGTCGAAAGCCCGCCGCCGGTGATCGGGGATGCTTTCATCCGTGACCGGGTCGAGGTCTATTTCCGCGATTATCATGACCGCGAGATCGTGCCCGCTGCGCCCGGCGTACGCTGGCGCGTCTGGCGGCTGAATGCGCGCATTATCCGCGAACAGGTCGAGGCGCTGGGCTGCGGCTATCTGCCGGTGCCGCACACCGTGCAAGACGAAGCGGGCTTCCTCCGGCTCGATTTCGCCGCCGATCCGACGCACGGCAACGAGGCCTATGGCGAGGCGCTGATCCGCGCGATCGAGGACGCATAAAGGCCTTATACTGGACCTCCCCGGCAGGTGGGGCTACCGCGCCCTTATGGGGAGCGCACCCGTCAGGATCGGGCCAGATGCGGGCAAAGGAGGCGCTAGATGAGCCGCGCCGCGATCCTCGTGCTCGGCATGCATCGCTCGGGTACCTCGGCTCTGACCTGGCTGCTCGGCCGTCTCGGTGCGGCTTTGCCCAGCGACGCAATCGAGGCGAGTGGGGACAATGCGCGCGGCTATTGGGAATCGCAGGCCCTGGTGACGGCCGACGATCAGTTGCTGCGCGTGGTGCGGTCGAGTTGGTTCGATCCGCGCATGCTGGACTTCTCCCGCCTGAGCGCGGACGGGCTACGCTCGCGCAAGAACCGGATTCGCGAAGCGATCGAGAGCGCCTGGGGCAACGCGCCCTTGCTGGCGATCAAGGATCCTCGCCAATGCCGCTGCGTGCCGGTGGTCGCGGATGTGCTGGGCCAGATGGGGATCGAGCCGCGCGCGCTGCTGATGCTCCGTAGCCCGGCCGAGATCGCTCGCTCGCTCGCCAGCCGCGATGGCACCACGCCCGCTTATGCGCACCTGCTATGGCTGCGGCACATGATCGACGCCGAGCGCGCGACCCGCGGACTGATGCGAATCGTGGTCGACTATGACGGCATGCTGGACGATTGGCGCGGCACGATGGCGCGGATCGCGCCACTGGCCGGGCGCCACGGCTGGCAGCCGGATGCGGCGGACGACACGGCTATTAACGCTTTTCTCGATCCGGGTCTGCGCCACCACCGTGCTGCCGCTGCCGAGCTGGAAGAGCCGTTGTCGCAAATCGTGTGCGCGGTCGACGAGGGTCTGCGCGGGCTGATCCAGGCGGACGATCCGGCGGCGCGTGCACGGCTCGACCGGGCCTATGCCTTGCTGGACGAGAGTCCCTGGCTCGAAGGCGACATCATCCATGACGAATTGCGCCATCGTCGCATGACGCCGGAAGTCGTGGTGGAAGCTGAGCCCGTGCCGGTGGCTGAGGCCGAACCCGCTCTCGATCCATCCGGCGACGCCGCGCTGATCCGCAACAGCGGGTTGTTCGACGCGGACTATTATCGCGCGCGTTATCCCGACGTCGCGGAAAGCGGGCTGGATCCGGTCGACCATTATCTGCAGATCGGCGCGCCCAGGGGCTATGATCCTAACCCCCTGTTCGACACGGGCTATTATGCGCGCCAGATGGCGCGGCGGATGGGCGGGGCCGGCAAGTCCTGATGCGGGCGGCGATCCACCTCCATCTGTTCTATCCCGACGTCGCGCACGAGCTGATCCATCGCGTCGTGGCGCTCGGTCGCGCGGATATCGACGTGCTCGCGACCTGGTCGGGGCCGCTCGATCCCGCGATCGACCGCGCGCTCGATCGGATTCCAGGGCGCGTCGTGCGCGTCGAAACCCCCAATCGAGGCTGGGATATCGGGCCTTTGCTCCATCTGCTGCCGCTGATCCGGGAGGAGGGGTATGAGGCGGTCTGCCACCTTCACACCAAGAAGGGCGATTCGGGCTATGCCGCCGAATGGCGCGCGATCGCCTATGACGGGCTGATCCGCGATTCCGGTCTGGTCACGCGGTTGCTGGCAGCCTTCGAGGGCGATCCCGCCTTGATGCTGGCGGGTCCGGCCGCGCTCTACAAATCGGCGGCGAGCCATCAGTTCGGCAATGCCGCGATCCTGTCCGATCTTGCGCCCCGGCTGATGGCGCCGCTTTACCCGCTGGCGGACTGGGGCTTCTTCGCGGGCACCTTTTTCTGGGCACGACCGATCCTGCTCGAACGGCTTGCGGAGCTCGCTCAATTCGCAGGCCATGATTCCGATCGCGACGGCACGCTCGCGCATGCGCTTGAGCGGCTGATCGGGCTGGCGCCGGTGGCGCTGGGCGGTGACGTCGCTTTGGTGGACGAGGACGGTGCGATCGATCTGATCCATGCGCCCGGCAGCCCCAGCCACGAACCGATCATCCGCACTTTGGTCGACCGCGCCGAGCGATTCGTCGCGCCGCTCGATGCCGGGCTCTCCGCGCTGATCGCGCGGCAGAATCCGTTGGCCGATTATATTCGTCACGGCCGCGACGCCGATGCGCTCGATCCGAACCCCTATTTCTCCAGCCAATATTATCTGCGCGTGCATCCCGATCTGGCGGCGGCGGGGGTGCACCCGCTGGAGCATTATGTCGGCTGGGGCGCGAACGAGGGGCGCCCGACCGGGCCACTGTTCGACGGGGCTCATTATCGTAGCGCCTATGCCGACGTAACGGGCGATCCGCTGCGCCATTTCCTGGAGGTCGGCGCGCGAGAAGGCCGGATCGCGATCCCGATAAGCCGACCGAGCTACGAAACGTCGGACGAGCGGCCGCGCCGTTTCTACCGCCATTTCGACGTTGCAGGTGAGGAGGCGTTCCTCCGCCGCATCGCCGAACTGCCGAAAGCGCTGGCCACCAAGGCCGCGAAGACGCGCATTTCGGTGATCATGCCCGTTTGGAATCGGGAAGGCACGGTCGCCGCCGCGATCCGGTCGGTGCTCGGACAGACGCATGCGAATTTCGAGCTGATCATCGCGGACGATGGCTCGACCGACGCCACGCGCGAGGCGGTGGCGCCTTTCCTGGGCGACCCGCGCGTGCGCTGGATCGACGGCGCGCACGGCGGCGTGTCGGCGGCGCGCAACCGCGGGCTCAAGGTGGCGACAGGAGAGATCGTCGCCTATCTCGACAGCGACAATCGCTGGGCGGCGTGGTTCCTGGAGGTGATGGCGCGATTCATGGCGTCAGAGGGCCTGGAGGCCGCCTACAGCGCGATTTCGCTCCGCGACGACCTCGGGCACCTCACCGGCTATCGCGGCGACGATTTCGATTGGGAGGCGTGCCTCCAGCAGAATTACGTCGACCTCAACGCCTTCTGCCATCGGCGCGATCTGATCGACGAAGTCGGCGGCTTCGACCCGAAGTTGCGCCGCATGGTCGATTGGGACCTGATCCTGCGTTTTGGCAAAGGGCGGACCGTGGGCTATGCGCCCTTCGTCGGCTGCGACTATCACGACGGCAAGGCCGATCCAGGCCGTATCACTATGGCCGAACCTGCCGCCTTCCAGAAGCTCGTCTGGACGAAGAATCGCTACGGTCTCGCGATCGGCAGCCGCGAATTCGCGGACAAGCTCCGGTTGAGCTTCGCGATCAAGATCGCCGCACCGGAGGAGGAGAAAGAGGCTTGGGGCGATTGGCATTATGCCGAATCGCTGGCCGAGGCGATCCGGAAGCTTGGGCACGAGGTTCACGTCGACTTCCGTCACCAATGGACCGGACGTGCGCTCGCCGACGAGGATGTCGCGATCAGCTTGCGCGGGCTGCTGCCTTACGAGCCGCGCCCCGGCCAGCTCGCCTTGCTGTGGAATATCAGCCACCCCGATCAGGTGCCCTATGAGGAATATGACCTCTATTCGGCGGTCTATGTCGCTTCGGATAGCTATGCGGGCCTTCTCGATCACCTCGTCCGGCCGCCGGTCAGCGCCTTGTTGCAAGCGACCGATCCAAGCCGCTTTCATCCCGTGGCCCGGCCCAAGCCCGGTCCCGACCTGCTGTTTGTAGGCAATTCGCGCGGAGTGGAGCGCGCTATCGTACGTTGGGCGATCGAGGCGGGCCAGCCGCCAACGCTCTATGGCGGCGGCTGGGAGGGCCTCGTGCCGCCCGAGTTGATCGCGGGCACCAATGTCGACAATCGCGTCCTGGGCGGCCTCTATGCGGGCGCAGGCGCGGTTCTGAACGATCATTGGCCGTCGATGGCGGCGTTTGGCCTGCTGTCGAATCGCCTGTTCGACGTGGTTGCTGCGGGCGGCAAGGCGATCTCGGATCCGGTACCCTCGATCCGCCGCGTATTCGGATCGGCCGTTGCTGAGGTTTCCAACCCGGCCGAATTGCGCGCTGCAGCGGACCGGCTGAAAAGCCAGAAAGGGTCGAGTGCCGCTGCCGAACGGGTCATCGCGGAACATAGCTTCGATGCGCGCGCGCGCCGGATCGTCGGCGACGTTCTGGCGCGCCTCGGGCTGGAAGCGCCTGCCTCCGCGCCTGCCTCCGCGCCTGCGGCCGCGGCCGTGCCGGCACTGCTCCGTGTGCATCTGATCGTGCCTTATGGCGGGCAGGGGCCGCAAAGCTCGGCCTATATCCGGCTGCTCTGCCCCTTGACCGACGAGAGCGTTGCCGGGCGCGTGGCCGTGACGCTCGGTGGGGCGGACGATCACGTCCCGCCCAGCGACATCTGCATCGTCCAGCGCGCGGCGATGCCGGATGCGCGCGCAGTGGACCGATTGGTCGGTCAGCTTGGCGCAATGGGCGCAGCGCTTGTGGTCGATGTCGACGATGCCTTCGTCGCGATGGAGGATCACCCCGAAGGTGAAGCCTATCGCCCGCTCAACACCGCGATCGAGCATGCGATTGCCGCCTCAGCCGAGACGTGGTTCTCGACGCCCGCGCTCGTAGATCTGTACGGACATGTCGCGCATCGCCAGGCGGTCCTGTCCAACGCGCTCGATCCGCGCATCTGGCGCGACTGGCGCAATGCCCGGCCCACGCCGTTCGGGCAGGACAAGGTGCGCATGCTCTATATGGGCACCGGCACGCACGGCTCCGATTTCGCGACAATCCGGCCCGCGCTCGACCGCCTTTGGGCAGAGCGGGAAGCGCGGTTCGACGTCACCTTGGTCGGTATCGCCGCCGATATCGAGCCCGCGCCCTGGCTGCATCGGCTGGCCCCCCCGGCGGACGCTATCGCTTATCCGCGCTTCGTGCGCTGGCTGCGCGGGCAGGGGCCGTTCGATATCGGCCTGGCGCCGCTTGCCGACACGCGG
>Ga0209148_1001484_pt1 | contig 11741 bp, 8 predicted proteins | sample AraplaCol_mMF_r2_2_FD_184288 | JGI IMG/M metagenome (GOLD analysis project Ga0209148, IMG submission 184288) | Arabidopsis root microbial communities from North Carolina, USA - plate scrape CL_Col_mMF_r2 (SPAdes) (version 2) | ecosystem: Host-associated > Plants > Roots > Endosphere | place: USA...
TCCAGCCGGAGCGCTGCTGGCATCTGGGGCTGATCGTCCATGAGCTCGTGATGCACGCGGCGAAACACGCTTGTTTCGACGCACGGGCCGGGGAGATCAAGATCAAGCTGGCGCGTATCGGTGCGCTGGTGAACTGCGTGATCCTGGACAACGGCTCGCGTCCCGCGCGGGAAGTTTCCGACCGCGAATTGCGAATTGCCAGGGATATCGCGCGGACGCTCGGCGGCCGGATCGAGCAAGGTTTCGGCGCCGAATTCACCTCGATCGTCCTCTCGTTCCCGCTGACCGAGCGTGAACGGGACGCAAACTGGTCCATCGCAACGCGCCTGATGAGGGCTCCACGCCGCGTGAGAGCCACCGCTCCGAATGAGGCCGCGCACTGTTCCCGCCGACCCGCGGATGTGCTTGGCGGGCTGTTGACGTTTTCCCATCCGGCGGACGCGTCATGACGAAGCAGTACTCCAATCCGAACAATCGGGCGCCACGTGCGATGAAGGTTCTCGTTACAGCGGTCGCGCTTGTCAGCATCGCGCTGAGCGGCTGCAATGATCACGCGGCGCCGACGGCCACGCGCGCAGCGCTGGTCCGGACCGCGATCGTGCAGCCGCGGGACCGGCAGGCCGCCATTACATTGACGGGAGAGGTTCAGGCCCGCTTCCGTGCCGATCTTTCCTTCCGCGTCAGTGGACGTGTGGTCGCCCGCGATGTCGAGGTCGGCGCTCACGTCACCAAGGGTGCCGTCCTGGCCCGCCTGGATCCGGCCGAGCAGGCGGCCGACGTGGATGCTGCGACCGCGGCCGTGGCCTCCGCCGAAGCTCAGCTGCGCGTCGCGAGGGCTACATTCGAGCGGCAGAAGGCGCTGATCGTGAGTGGCTTCACCACCCGCACCGTCTACGACCAGGCCCAGCAAGGCCTGCGAACGGCGGAGGGCGTGCTGGAAGCAGCGCGGGCGCAGCTCGGCACCTCGCAGGATGCGCTGGGCCATACCGTCCTTCGCGCCGAAGCCGACGGCGTTGTGACCGCGCGAAATCTCGAGGTCGGCCAGGTCGTGTCGGCCGCACAACCCGTGGTCTCGCTCGCGCAGGACGGGGAGCGTGATGCCGTCTTCGAGGTCTATGAATCCGTATTCCTTGGCCAGACCGACAGCCGCCGCGTCACGCTGGCGCTCGTCTCCGATCCCGGCGTGACTGCAACGGGTGAGGTGAGAGAGGTTTCGCCTGTTATCGATGCGAAGAGCTCCACGATCCGCGTCAAGGTGTCCATCGTGAATCCGCCTGTCACCATGACGCTGGGCAGTGCCGTCGCCGGAACGGTCAAGGCGAAGCCGCAGAACGAGATGGCCTTGCCATGGAGCGCGCTGATGGCGGCGGGCAGGAAGCCTGCCGTCTGGACCGTCGACCCGAAAACGCAGACAGCGTCGCTGAAGCCCGTCACGGTCGGCGCTTATGAAGCCGGTCAGGTGCTGATCGAGGCAGGTCTCGAGCCCGGCGATCGCGTCGTCGTCGAGGGCGGCAAGCTTTTGAGCGTCGGCCAGTCGGTCACCGAGGAAGCAGGCCGGTCATGAAGCGACAGGTCATGATGATCGCTGCCACGCTTACGGCGGCCTCGTTGCTCACCGGCTGTCAGCAGCAGACGAACGCGCCGGAGCCCGTGCGCCCCGTGCTCTCGATGCTGGCCAAGCCGAACAGCGGTGACGGCACGGCTGCCGTCGGCGTCGTCGAGCCGCGCTACAAGACCAATCTTGGTTTTCGCGTACTCGGACGGCTGACGTCGCGTCCGGTCTACCTTGGCGACACCGTCAGCGAAGGACAAATCATCGGGACCATTGATCCCACTGCACTCGATCTCGCGGTTCGCGCGGCCAAAGCTCAGCTTGCGAAGGCCGAGGCCCAGCTTGCGACCGCCAGGGCCACGGAGGAGCGGCAACGCACGCTCATCACCAGCGATGCGACCACCAGGCAGACGCTGGATAATGCCGAGCAGGCCCGCGCCGGCGCCGAAGCCAACGTCGCGCAGGAGCAGGCGAACCTGACCAAAGCGATCGAGCAACTCGGTTATGCCCAGATCAAGGCCGACTTCGGCGGCGTCATCACCGCCGTCGGCACGGAGGTCGGCCAGGTGGTTTCGCCCGGTCAAACCGTGGTGACGATTGCGCGGCCGGACATTCGCGAGGCGGTTGTCGATATCGGCGAAGACCTGCCTGTGCCGCTCGAAGTCGGTCTCCCGTTTACCGTCAGCCTGCAGCTGCTCCCCACCGTTCAGGTCGAGGGCAGGATTCGCGAAATCGCGCCGCAAGCCGATGCGGTGACCCGGCTGCGACGTGTCCGGATTGCGCTCGACAACCCGCCGGAAAGCTTCCGCCTCGGCGCGACCATCACGGCAAGGCTCGGCAAGGACCAGAGCAAGGACTTGCGCCTGCCCGCATCGGCGGTGCTCGCTAAGAACGGCGCCGATTTCGTCTGGGTGGTCGATCAGTCCGCCGGCACCGTCTCCTTGCAGAAAATCGACGCTGTCGCCGAACAGGCGGGCATCCGCGTCACCGGCGGGCTTGCCGCAGGCACACGTGTAGTCACCGCCGGGATTCACAGCCTCAAGCCGGGACAGCACGTCCGCTTCGAACAGGATCAAGAGCCATGAAGTCGTTCAACCTCTCCGACTGGGCGCTCGGCCATCGCTCGCTCGTCTGGTATTTCATGATCGCCTTCATGGCGGCCGGCCTGTTCGCCTATCTCCAACTTGGGCGACAGGAGGATCCTGACTTCACCATCAAGACCATGGTGATCCAGGCGCAGTGGCCGGGCGCCTCGCCCGAGGAGATGACCCGTCAGGTCACCGACCGGATCGAGAAGAAGCTGGAGGAACTCGAATCGCTCGACTACACCAAGAGCGTGACGGTCGCGGGTCAAACCACCGTCTTCGTCTATTTGCGCGACTCGACCAAGGCGGCCGACGTCAAGCCGACCTGGGTGCGCGTCCGCAACATGATCGCGGACATCAGGGGCGATTTCCCGCAAGGCGTGATCGGACCGGGTTTCAACGACCGCTTCGGTGACGTCTTCGGCAACGTCTATGCCTTCACCAGCGACGGCTTGAGCCAGCGACAGCTCCGCGATCAGGTCGAGGATATAAGGGCCAAGGTGCTGACGGTGCCTGATGTCGGCAAGGTCGACATTCTCGGTGCTCAGGACGAGGTCATTTATCTCGAATTCTCCACCCGCAAGATCGCGGCGCTCGGCCTCGACGTTCACGCCATCATGAATTCGCTCCAGGGCCAGAACGCCGTGGCGCCATCCGGCGTATTCCAGGAGGGGCCGGAGCGGATCAGCGTCCGCGTCAATGGCCAGTTCACATCGGAGTCGAGCCTGAAGGCCGTCAATCTCCGCATCAACGATCGCTTCTTCCCGTTGACTGATGTTGCGACCATTACGCGCGGTTACGTCGATCCGCCGTCAACCCTGTTTCGATACAACGGTCAGCCCGCCATCGCGCTCGCGATCGGCATGAAATCCGGCGCCAATTTGCTCGAGTTCGGCGAGGCGCTGAAGCAGGAGATGACTGGGATCATCGCCGACCTGCCGATCGGCGTCGGCGTGCACCTCGTTGCCGACCAGCCGGTCGTGGTCGAACATGCTGTCTCGGGCTTCACCGAAGCGCTGTTCGAGGCCGTGATCATCGTGCTCGGCATCAGCTTTTTGAGCTTGGGCATGCGTGCCGGACTCGTGGTCGCCATCGCCATTCCGCTCGTGCTTGCGATCACCTTCGTCGTGATGGCCTATTGCGGCATCTCGCTGCAACGCATTTCGCTGGGCGCCCTGATCATCGCGCTTGGCCTCCTGGTCGACGATGCCATGATCGCGGTCGAGATGATGGTGGCGCGGCTTGAGATCGGCGATCCCATCGAAAAGGCCGCAACCCACGTCTATACGTCGACGGCGTTTCCAATGCTGACGGGAACGCTGGTTACCGTCGCCGGCTTCATTCCGATCGGGCTCAACAGCAGCAATGCCGGCGAGTTCACTTTCACCCTGTTCGTGGTGATCGCGGTGTCGTTGATCGTCTCCTGGATCGTGGCCGTCCTGTTCACGCCGCTGCTCGGCGTCACCATTTTGCCAGCCAGGATGAAGGGACATCACGAGCAGAAGGGCCGCGTTGCACAGCTGTTCGGGCGCCTTCTCCTGTTCTGCATGCATCATCGCTGGAGCACCGTCGCCGTGACGGCCGGCGCCTTTCTTCTCGCCGTGTTCGGCATGCAGTTCGTGCAGCAGCAGTTCTTCCCCTCGTCCGATCGCGCCGAACTCGTGATCGACTGGAACCTGCCGCAGAACGCCTCGATCACGGACACCAACGCCCAGATGACACGCTTCGAGCGCGAGCAGTTGCAGGGCAATAATTCGGTCGAGCACTGGTCCACCTATGTCGGCACCGGTGCGCCGCGCTTCGTGCTCTCGTTCGACCTGCAGACCGCCAACGCCTGGTTCGGCCAGCAGGTGATCGTGACCAAAGGCGGCATCGCCGCGCGCGACCGTCTCAAGTCGCAATTCGAGGATTACTTGAGGAAGACCTTTCCGGGCACCGACACCTACGTCAAGCTGCTCGAGGTCGGCCCGCCCGTCGGCCGTCCCGTGCAATACCGCCTGAGCGGTCCTGACTTAGCTGAGGTCCGCGACCTCTCGCAGAAGCTTGCAGGCGTCATTCGCAGCAGTCCTGACCTCGGCAACGTGGTGTTCGACTGGATGGAGCCGGCGCGCGTCGTCAAGGTCGATGTGCTCCAGGACAAGGCGCGCCAGCTCGGCGTGACCTCGGAAGACATCGCCACCACCTTGAACTCGGTGCTCCAGGGCTCGCCGGTCACGCAGGTGCGTGACAGCATCTATCTCGTCAATGTCACGGGACGTGCGACCGCGCCGGAACGCGCTTCGATCGACACGCTGCGCGACCTGCAGATGACCGGGCTTGGCGGCCAATCCGTGCCGCTCGGGGCCGTTGCCAATCTGCGCTACGAGCTCGAGCAGCCCACGATCTGGCGGCGCGCCAGGATTCCGACGATTACTCTCAAGGCCGCTGTCGTCAGCAATGTTCAACCGAAGACGATCGTCGACCAGCTTGCGCCTGAAGTTGCGGAGTTTGCGAAGCATCTGCCTGCGGGATATCAGGTGAAGGTCGGTGGCTCGGTGGAGGAGAGTGCCAAGAGCCAGGGGCCGATCATCGCAGTCGTTCCGCTGATGCTGTTCGTCATGGCCACCGTGCTGATGGTGCAGTTGCAGAGCTTTTCGCGCCTGTTCCTGGTGTTCGCCGTCGCGCCGCTCGCGCTGATCGGCGTCGTCATGGCGATGCTGCCGAGTGGCGCGCCGCTGGGGTTCGTCGCAATCCTCGGCGTGCTCGCCCTGATCGGAATCCTGGTCCGAAACTCAGTCATCCTGATCGTGCAGATCGAGGATCTCAAGAAGGAGGGCAGGCCCGCCTGGGACGCCGTGGTGGAAGCGACCGAGCATCGCATGCGACCGATACTGCTGACGGCTGCCGCCGCAAGTCTTGCGCTCATTCCAATCGCGCGCGAGATCTTCTGGGGCCCCATGGCCTATGCCATGATGGGAGGCATCATTGTCGGCACGCTGCTGACGCTGCTGTTCCTGCCGGCGCTGTATGTCGCCTGGTTCAGAATCCATCCTGAGCGCGGCGATGAATCATCGGCGCCGGAGAATGGGGAGGGAGAGTATGGCGCCGCTTCGCCAGAGCCGGTTGTTGGGCACGGCGCGCCGGCGCCCGTTCTGGAACCGGCACATGGTTGACCGCCGGCTGCTCGATCCTGCCACCATACCCTTGTTTTGCCCGACGGAGCAAGCGGAATTCGAAAAAATCGAAAAATCGCAGCGTCGCCAACGCGCCGGCTACTGTGCATGGGGTTGTTTTCGAAATCTGCGCCGTCCGGCCCCGGCGGGCCGAACCGTGAGCGGACTCAGCTATCCACCTTCAGCGCGGCGATGAAGGCTTCCTGCGGGATGTCGACCTTGCCGAACTGCCGCATCTTCTTCTTGCCTTCCTTCTGCTTCTCCAGAAGCTTGCGCTTACGGGTGATGTCGCCGCCGTAGCACTTCGCGGTGACGTCCTTGCGCAGCGCGCGCACCGTCTCGCGCGCGATCACCTTGCCGCCGATCGCCGCCTGGATCGGGATCTGGAACATGTGCGGCGGGATCAGCTCCTTCATCTTCTCGACCATGGCGCGGCCGCGCCCTTCGGCGCGGGTGCGGTGGACCAGCATCGAGAGCGCATCGACCGGCTCGGCGTTGACCAGGATCTGCATCTTGACGAGGTCGGCCGGCTTGTAGTCGGTGAGATGATAGTCGAACGAAGCGTAGCCCTTGGAGACCGATTTGAGGCGGTCGTAGAAGTCGAACACGACCTCGTTCAGCGGCAGGTCGTATTTCACCATGGCGCGGGCACCGACATAGGTCAGCTCCTTCTGCGAGCCGCGGCGGTCCTGGCACAGCTTGAGCACGCTGCCGAGATATTCGTCCGGGGTGAGGATCGTCGCCTCGATCCAGGGCTCCTGGATCTCCTCGATCTTCACGACGTCGGGCATGTCGACGGGATTGTGGATCTCGAGCTCGGTGCCGTCGGTGAGCTTCATCTTGTAGATGACGCTCGGCGCGGTCGCGATCAGATTGAGGTCGAACTCGCGCGACAGCCGCTCCTGGATGATCTCCAGGTGCAACAGGCCGAGGAAGCCGCAGCGGAAGCCGAAGCCGAGCGCGGCCGAGGTCTCCATCTCGAAGGAGAAGCTGGCGTCGTTGAGGCGCAGCTTGCCCATCGCGGCGCGCAGCGTCTCGAAGTCGTCGGCGTCGACAGGGAACAGGCCGCAGAACACCACGGGGATCGCCGGCTTGAAGCCCGGCAGCATCTCCGTGACAGGCTTGCGGTCGTCGGTGATGGTGTCGCCGACGCGGGTGTCGGCGACTTCCTTGATCGCGGCGGTGATGAAGCCGATCTCGCCGGGGCCGAGCTCCTCGACCTGCTGCATCTTCGGCGTGAAGAAGCCGACGCGCTCGACGTCGTAGGCCGCGCCGGTGCCCATCATGCGCACGCGGCTACCCTTCTTCATGACGCCGTCGACGACGCGGATCAGCACGACGACGCCGAGATAGACGTCGTACCAGCTGTCGACCAGCAGCGCCTTCAAGGTCGCGTCGCGATCGCCCTTCGGCGGCGGCAGGCGCGTGACGATGGCTTCCAGCACGTCGGGCACGCCGAGGCCGGTCTTGGCCGAGATCATCACCGCATCCGAGGCATCGATGCCGATGACGTCCTCGATCTGCTGCTTGACCTTCTCGGGCTCGGCCGCGGGAAGGTCGACCTTGTTCAGGACCGGGACGATCTCGTGATTGTTGTCGAGCGCCTGGTAGACGTTGGCGAGCGTCTGCGCTTCGACGCCCTGGCTGGCGTCGACCACCAGCAGGGAACCCTCGCACGCCGCCAGCGACCGCGACACCTCGTAGGCGAAGTCGACATGGCCGGGCGTGTCCATCAGGTTGAACACGTAATCCTTGCCGTCCTTGGCGTGATAGGCGAGGCGCACCGTCTGCGCCTTGATGGTGATGCCGCGCTCGCGCTCGATGTCCATGGAATCGAGCACCTGCTCCTTGCCCGCCATTTCGCGGTCGGTGAGGCCGCCGGTCATCTGGATCAGCCGGTCGGCCAGCGTCGATTTGCCATGGTCGATATGGGCGACGATGGAGAAATTGCGGATGTTGGAAATGGGGACGGTCGTCATGGGCGCGGGATACCACTCACATCCCCGTGCGGCAACCATATTGCTGTATTTTCAGGGCCTTTCTTCACGCCAAGCTGATTCCACGGCGGCCCAAAACGCGCTACGCAACGGCCATGTCCAGGCTCATGTCAACGACCTCGATCCCCTCGGTCCGAACACGCGTAAAATCCCGGGTCAGCTTTGACCGTTTCCGGGCCTGGCTGGTCGCCTATGCGACCGACCCCTCGGCCCGGCTCTGGCTGGTGATCCAGTTCGCCATTCTGCATGCCGTGATCTGGACCCTCATCCTGATCAATCTCAAGGCAGCGCAGGACGTTCACATGGACGTCGCAGAAGCCTGGGGCTGGGGCCAGAAATTCCTGTGGGGCTATGGCAAGCATCCGCCGCTGTCGGGCTGGATCGCCGGGCTCTGGTTCAAGGTCTTTCCGGCGACGGACTGGGCGACCTATGCGCTGGCGATGGCGACCGTCAGCGTCGGCATGGTGATCTGCTGGCTGGTCGCCATGCGCGTGGTCGATCCGCGCCGCGCGTTCCTGGTCGTGGTGATGGTCGCGCTCTATCCGATCTTCAATTTCAAGGGGTTCAAGTACAACCCCGACCTTTTGCAGCTGGTGACGCTGCCGCTGGTCGTGCTCGCTTATCTCAACGCGTTCGAAAAGCGGAGCTGGCTATCAGGCATCTGGCTGGGGCTTGCCGCGGCGCTGGCGCTGATGACCAAATACTGGGTGCTGACCATGATCGGCGCCATCGGCCTTGCCGCGCTGATCCATCCGGAGCGGATGCGGTTCCTGCTGTCGCCGGCGCCCTGGGTCGCGATCGCGACAATGATCGTTGCGATGATCCCGCACATTGTCTGGCTGGCGGATTCGCATTTCGTGCCGCTGACCTATGCCGGCGATACCTACAGCATCGAGGACGCAAGCCTCGTGCATCAGCTCGTGTTCGGTTACGTCCTACACAATGCCGCGCTCTTGGCCCTCCCCGTGGCGCTCGCGGCACTTGCGATGGCGCTGGTGCCGCGGTGGCGGACCCTGCTGCTGCGCGCACCCTCGCGCATCGTCACGCGGGCCTGGGCGCGCGGCGTCAACGCGAGCGTCAATGTTCCGCAGGCGCGCAACATCTGGATCATCCAGATCATCGTTGCTGTAGGCCCGCCGCTCGGCGCGCTCGCCTTCAGCATCTATATCAAGACCGATTGGGGCATCTCGCTGTTCTTCCTGGTGCCGCTCGCGCTGGTCGCAATTCCGGTGCTGCGGGTGCAAAGCGCCGTGCTGTTCAACATCGTAGCGATCTGGCTCGTGCTGAGCGTCGCGACGCTTGTCGCCTCGCCCTGGATCGCTGCGCGCGAGATGGCGGCGAACAAGGACAACACGGCGACCTACGGCGCGCGCTCCGAGCTCGCGCGCGAACTGACGCAGGCCTGGCATTCGCGCTTCGTTTCGCGCTGGGCGGTCGTCGCCGGCACGATGGAGTCGATCCAGCCGATGGTGTTCTACAGCCCCGACCATCCGGTTGCGTTCATCCCGAACGAGGCCTGGAGCTCCGGACTGTCGTCACTCGACGACGTCAAGAAATACGGCTTCATCGGCGTGTTCGATCCGACCGACGGCCGTTTGCCGGCGTTCGAGAAATGGGTGTCGGAGATCGCGCCGAACGCCGAGCGGATGGTGATGACCACGCGCCGCTTCACGCACGGCAAGGCCGGCCCGGCGATGACCTGGAACATCTACATCGCCCCGCCGGCGAAGTAACCGAGGCGTCTAAACACCTTCCTCGTTGAACTTGCTTTCAACGAGCTCGGTGATCGCTGCAATCGCAGCTTCGGCATCAGAGCCCGCGGCTGCGACCGTGATCGTCGTCCCCGGTCCTGCGGCGAGCATCATCAGGCCCATGATCGAGGTGCCGCCGACGGTCTCGCCGCCGCGCGTCACCCACACCTGCGCGTTGAAGCGCTCGACTGCCTGGACGAATTTCGCCGAGGCGCGGGCGTGCAGACCGCGCTTGTTGATGATCAGGAGCTCCTTGGAGATCGCGCCTGCCGGCACGCCAGCCCCGGCTTGTGGCGCGTCGTCGCTCATTTGCCGGCGAGCACACGGCTGGCAATGGTGACGTATTTGCGGCCGGCTTCCTGAGCCATCGCGATCGCGTCCGGCAGCGGGCGCTCCTCGCGCACCTTCGCGAGCTTCACCAGCATGGGCAGGTTGATGCCCGCGAGCACTTCGACCTTGGGCCGGCTCATGCAGGAGATCGCGAGATTCGACGGCGTGCCGCCGAACATGTCGGTGAGGATCGCAACGCCGTCGCCTGAATCGACGCGGTTAACCGCTTCGATGATGTCGCTTCGGCACAGATCGGAATCGTCTTCAGCGCCGATCGTAATCGCTTCGATTTGCTTTTGTGGACCCATCACGTGCTCAAGCGCCGCCTTGAATTCGTCGGCAAGGCGCCCGTGGGTCACAAGTACTAGACCAATCATCGGAAAACTCCCGCGGGCGCTTTTGGTGCGCCGCACGAACGCGCCACTTTGACCATCCAGAGCCCCCGCGCAAGAGGGGATGTTGCGTATCTCCCTGAATCTAGACGGATGGATGAGGGGAGCTGCGCCGGTCTACTCGGTCGCGAGTGTGGGGTTCATATGGTTACCATTTCCCTTCAAACAATCGCCCCAAGCGTTAGTCGAAGGTTAACTCTTGGTAGTGGTCAAGGCCGCGACAACCAAAGGGAGGGGCGAATAGCCGCAGCCAATGGGGATTCGCGGTATTTCGACACCGAAAACCATGATTTTCAGCGATTCCGGCGGCGGCAGCCGTTCGGCGTCCTCGGCGTCCAGATCGACCACGAGGCCGACTGTCGCACGCTCCACGAAGTCGCAGCGGCGGATTCCCAGCCCTCGAATCTCGATCAGGCCGGCGAGGACGGGGGCGGGGCGCACCTCAATTTCCTGGCCGACTGTCGCCAGATGGACACGGTCGTCGCCGACCAGGACGGCGCCCTCGACCACCCCCGCGCGGCCGGCCATGATTAAATCGAAGGCAAGACGCGATTTGCCGGCGCCCGACGGCCCGCGGATCAGCACCGCCCGGGACCCGACCTTGACCGCGGAGGCGTGGATGCTCGGGCCGCCTTCGTTCAAACGGCCTTGGCTCATGCTGCCTTGGCTCATAGCGCCGGCAGTCTCACCACGAAGCGCGCGCCGGCAACCGTCGGCGCGCCGTCTTCGTCAGTGGGGCCGGCGCGGTTCTCGGCCCAGATGCGCCCGCCATGGGCGTCGACGATCTGCTTGGAGATCGACAGGCCGAGGCCGGAGTTCTGGCCAAAACCCTGATGCGGCCGGTCGGTGTAGAAGCGCTCGAAGATGCGCTCCAGGGCGTCGTCGCGAATGCCGGGACCATCGTCGTCGACCACGATCTCGATCTCGCCGCGGATCCGGCGGCAGGTCAGGCGCACCTTGCTGCCGGCTTCCGAGAACGACTGCGCGTTCGAGAGCAGGTTGGAGACCACCTGCCCGAGCCGTGAATCGTGGCCGGTCACCGAGAACGTGTCGGTCGGGCTGCGTCCCTCGAAGCGCGCCTCGACGGCGACGTCGTGGCCGAGTTTGGTTTCATTGGCGACCGCAACCAGCGTACCGAGCAGCCGCCTGAGATCGACCGGGATCGCATCCTGCCGCTGCAATTCGGCATCGAGCCGGCTCGCGTCGGAGATGTCAGAGATCAGCCGGTCGAGCCGCTTGACGTCGTGCTCGATCACCTCGAGCAGGCGGGCGCGGCTGTTCTCGTTGCGCGCCAGCGGCATCGTCTCGACGGCGGAGCGGAGCGAGGTCAGCGGATTCTTCAGCTCATGGGCGACGTCGGCGGCGAACATCTCGATCGCCTCGATCCGCTTGTAGAGCGCGTTGGTCATGTCACGCAGCGCGCCGGAGAGATGGCCGATCTCGTCGCGCCGGCGGGTGAAGTCGGGAATCTCGACGCGGGTC
>Ga0209148_1001486_pt1 | contig 11721 bp, 7 predicted proteins | sample AraplaCol_mMF_r2_2_FD_184288 | JGI IMG/M metagenome (GOLD analysis project Ga0209148, IMG submission 184288) | Arabidopsis root microbial communities from North Carolina, USA - plate scrape CL_Col_mMF_r2 (SPAdes) (version 2) | ecosystem: Host-associated > Plants > Roots > Endosphere | place: USA...
TGGTCGCCACGGTGAAGCACTTCGCCATCAACGACCTGGAATCCGGCCGCAATACGCTCAGCGCCGACATTGACCCGGTCGCGCTGCGCGAGTCGGACCTGCTCGCCTTCCAGCTTGCGATCGCCAAGGGCGATCCGGGCTCGGTGATGTCCTCGTACAACAAGGTCAACGGCACCTACGCGGGCGAGCACGACTGGTTGCTCAATCAGGTGCTCAAGCAGGAATGGGGGTTCAAGGGCTGGGTCATGTCGGACTGGGGCGGCGTGCACAGCGGCGCCAAGGCTGCGCTCGCCGGCCTGGACCAGGAATCGGCCGGCGAGGTCTTCGACAAGGAAGTGTTCTTCGACAAGCCCCTGCGCGAGGCCTATGCCGCGGGCCAGTTCCCGAAGACGCGTCTGGACGACATGGTCAAGCGGATCATGCGCAGCCTGTTCGCCCACGGCGTCATCGATCAACCGATGAAGCCGACCAAGGTGCCTTACGAGGCCGATCGCATCGTGGCGCGCGATGCGCTGGAAGCAGGCGCAGTGCTGCTGCGCAACCAGGACGCGTTGCTGCCGCTGGCTCGCAAGGGACAGTCCGTCGTCGTCATCGGTGGCCGCGCCGACAAGGGCGTGCTCGCCGGTGGCGGGTCGTCGGCCGTGTCCGACGTCGCTGGCGATCCCGTGCCAGGGCTGGAACCGAAGGCGTGGCCGGGCCCGGTCAAATACCACGCGTCCGCGCCCCTCACGTTCATGCGCAAGCTGGGCGGCAAGGTGAGCTTCGACGAGGGCACCGACCCTGCGGCCGCCGCGAAGGCCGCAGCCAACGCGGACGTCGCGGTCGTTTTCGTCACGAAGTGGGCCGCCGAATCGTTCGACACCCCGAACCTCGCCCTGCCGGACGGGCAGGACGCCCTGGTGGAAGCCGTGGCAAAGGCCAACCCGAAGACCATCGTCGTGCTGGAAACCAACGGGCCGGTGGCGATGCCGTGGCTGGATCACGTGGGCGCGGTCATGCAGGCGTGGTACCCGGGGGCGGGTGGCGGTGAGGCCATCGCACGCCTGCTCTACGGCGTAAGCGCGCCATCTGGCCGCCTGCCGCTAACCTGGCCGAAGGACGAGTCGCAATTGCCTCGCACGACCATCGCGGGCGCGGGGCTGTATTCCAAGGAAAAGCCTGCGGACAACGTCGACTACAACATCGAAGGCGCGGATGTGGGCTACCGCTGGTTCGAGAAGACCAAGCGCGAGCCGCTGTTCGCCTTCGGGTACGGCCTGACGTACACGAGCTTCGCCTACAGCGAGTTCTCGGTGGACAAGGATGCGAGCGGTCACCCGGTCGCGCACGTTACGGTGAAGAACACGGGCAAGGTCGCCGGCGCCGACGTCCCGCAGATCTACGTCACGGCACCCGGCGCCAGCACGCGGCGCCTGGCGGGCTGGAGCAAGGTATCGCTGAAGCCGGGCGCCAGCCAGCGCGTGGACATTCCGCTGGAACCGCTGGCGCTGGCCCGCTACGACGACAAGGCGAAGCGCTGGCAGGTCGCGGCAGGCAGCTACAGCGTCAAGCTGGCCCGCTCCGCCACCGATGTCGCCACGGAAACGTCGCTGACCCTTCCCGAAAGCTTCCCGACGGCGAAGGCCCCCTGACGGGGGCTCGCACCCGCTTGCGGTAGCGGCGTGTGGTAGCCGATTGGGGGAGCTGTTTGTGGGAGACGCCATGGCGGAGAGGAAGACTTGCCGGTGGGAGCCAGCCTGCTGGCGATGAGAACTTGCCTCACCGCTACACCGCTTCGTTGGCTTATCGCCAGCAGGCTGGCTCCCACCGGCGGCTACCACTGTGGTTATCTGCACGCCATGGCGACAGCGCATCGCCACAATGCGCGGCATGACCTTTCGCCATGCTCTCGTCGTCTTCGTCGCCGTCGCCACCGTCCTCGTCGCGACGGGCGCCCATGCCGACCCTCCGGACTTCGATCGTCCCGGCGCGGGCTTTGCCACGACGGTGCTACCAGTGGGCACCGTGGCGCTGGAGCAGGGCCTGCCGACCTACGAGCGGCAGCGCGACGACGGTTACCTGGATCGCACGTACACCGCGGATAGCCTCATTCGCGTGGGTCTCGGTGGCCCTGTCGAGCTGCAGGTGGGCGGGTCGGCGTGGAACCGCCTGGAAGAGCGGGGCCAGGGATCGCGCCGCCACGCGGTTGGCCACGGTGACAGCAGCGTGGGCGTGAAGTGGGCGCCGGGCGGCTCGGGCGATGCAGGCGCTTTCAGTTGGGCCGCCCTGGGCCAGGTGACCTTCGCCAACGGCGACAGCGACTTCGGCAACGGCGCGCGCCAGGTGAGCCTGGGCGCGACCATGCAGTGGCAGCCGGACAAGGTCATCCAGAACACGCTTTACGCAAACGTCGACCGACTCAAGGGACGCAACACGTGGACGCTGGCGCCGACGTTCGGGCGCAAATTCGGCGAGAACGTGGTTGCCTACGTGGAAGCGGACGCCATCCACGACGCCGAAGATGGCAACGAACTTCAGCTCGGCGGCGGCATGGCCTACACGCTGGGCGATCACATGCAATTGGACGCGTATGCCCTGCACCGCGTCGGGCGACACGGCCCGTCGGTGAGGGCCGGCTTGGGACTGTCCGTCTTCTTTGGCAACCCCAAGAATTAACCGGGTTCGAGGCGAAGCCCGCGAGGTCGCTCGGCTTGGCCAGAAAAAACATGGCCCCCACGCTCACGCGGGGGGCCATGGTGACCGTCCCTGGGTCCGGCGGCTTGAGCCGCCCCAACGCGGCCCGGCATAGCCGGCGCGGCGTTATCGCCGATGAAGGGGGGGATCGATCCTTGCGCTAGGGACGGACGGCATCCTGCCGTCGGATCGGTCATCGGCGATTCGTTTGCCTCGCCTGGGCATCCAGGCGGGGCACGGACCTAATCTTGCGTAGGTCAGGTGCCGACGGATATAGGAGAATTCTTAAAATTAGTGCCGATTTACCTTCACCGCGTGGGAGAAGGCGCACCTTCGGCTGAGCGGCTCCGTCCGGGGCCGCGCGAAGCGGGGCGCTCGCGACGGCTCTCGCGTAACGGCGGTCGGGTCGGCTGCGGGACGTTGACGCCGCGGCTCGCCAGGCTGCGCAACTGCGCGGCATCAGATGAGCCGTAATCCCGTTTCTTCGTGTCGTTCTGCATCACTCGTCTCCTGCCGCGCTCCCGCCCGGAAGGACAGGTTGGGCCTGCGAACCGAAATTTTCGGTGGCGCAGCAGTGAACGTTCTGTGACACCTCTTCACATTCGCGAAGACGCGACGGTCTTCCGAGTTAGGGCGATGCGGTATCCGCGTGATGTCCGGGCATCCGCTGGATCAGTTCCGTCGCCAGCTTCTCGTAGTCCTCGTCGAAGTGGTGCGAACCCGGCTTGCGATAAACCGTAACGAACGACGGCAGCTTCGGATCGGTGCAGCCGCTGTCGTCCGCATCCTCGGCGCCGTAGTAGCACGCCATGGGTGGACGACCCGCCAGCGCGGCAATGGGCGGCATGGCGTCGGTATGCACCACCGGATTCAGCCACTGCAGGAAGTTGTGCGTGTGGGTGGTCCACCAGCCTTGCTGCATGTACCCCTCCAGCTCGATCTCGAAGTTCACGTCGCGGCTGGCGGAAAGCAACACGAGCTGGCTCAACCGGTCGCGATTGTCCGGACGCAGCTTGCCGACGATAGTGGGCAGCACGTCGGCGCCGAACGAGTAACCGATGAGGAGCACACGACGCTTGTTCCACTGGCGGGTGTATCGATCCAGCAGACCATCGAGATCGTGGGCGGATTCGTCGGGCGAGCGGTAACGCCAGAAGTACTTGAACGTGCTGACGCCCGCGACCGGAATACCGCGCTGCGTGAACACGGCACCGAGACGTTGATCGAGATCCCACCAGCCGCCGTCGCCCGAGTAGATCACCACGAGCAGGTCTTCCTCGCCGGTCGGCGGTTCCTTCAATGCCGGCAACTCGACGGTGGACTTCTCCATCGACGCACGCGTCCACGGATGCCATGCCAGCAAGCCCAGCACGAGCAGCGCGGCGAGGCCGAGCAGCCCGCGGCGAACGATTTTCCGCGACGAGGCCTTCATCGACGCACCACGCCGCCGAGTCCGCCGGAAATGAGGCTCGCGACGTTCGCCAGTGCCAGCGGCAAAGCGATACCCCCCGGCACCGCGATGTAGCGCGGCTCCCATTCCGGATCGAACTTGTCCTTGTAGCGATGCAGGCCGCGGAAATTGTAGAAGCGCTCGCCGCGTCCGAAGACCATCGCACCGAAGCGACTCCACAACGGCGCCGTACGCCGGTTCTGCAGACCGGAAAGCGGCGCCATGCCGAGATTGAACCAGCGATAGCCTTCGGCCTTCGCCCAGACCATCAATTCGATGAACAGAAAATCCATGATGCCGGAGGGGCCTTCGGGAAGGTGGCGCATCAGATCGACCGAGGCTTCTTCCTTGGTCTCGGTCACGAAGACATTGGCGAAGGCAACAGGCTCCTCACCCTGCCAGACCACTGCCATCGGCGTGCGGCAGAGGTAGCGCTCGTCGAACAGACCGAGCGAGAAGCGCTTTTCGCGCACTTTCTTGTCGCGCATCCAGGCATCGGAAATCGCCTTGAGACGCGGCAGCAGCGCCGGCACGCGTTCGATCGGCACGATTTCCATGCGCAGGCCGTCGCGCGACAGCTTGTTGACCGTGCCGCGCAAGGTCTTCTTCGACTTGCCCTCGAGATTGAACTGGTCGAGGCGCACGCGCGCCTCTTCGCCGATCTTGAGCAGGTTCATGCCGACATCGAGATACAGGTCGAGGTCCTGCGGACGCACCTGGTAGAAGAGCGGCCAGCCGCCGGCACGCTCGCAGTTCTCGCGGAAGGTCCACACCAACTCGCGCCGCGCGTCTTCGTCGTTGCCGACGGGATCGCCCATCGCGACCCAGCTGCGCCCCTCGATGTCATACATGATGAAGGCGCTGTCGCCGGGGGCGAACATGAGCATCTTGTCGCCGACCAGCGCCAGGTGCGCCTGCGCGGAGTCGAACTGCTTGATGAGCGGCATGGCCCTGGCGAACTCGGCCTCGCCCGGCATGGCGCGGCGCGGACGAGCGGGGCGGATCAGGTTGGCGAGCGCTACCAGCATCACCACGGCCGTGGCACCCACGAGAGCACGCAACGCGCGCGGTGCGCCGCCGTGGTGAAAGCTGAATTCCCACCAGAGGTTGTTGCTGTATTCCACGTGCTTGAAGCTGAAGAACACCAGCCACGTGGAACAGGCGAGCACGGCACCGATCGCCAGCATCCAGCCCGGCGAGAAGCTCGCGCGGAACAACGACGCGCGGCGATGGAAATACCGGTGAGCCGGCGCGAGCGCCAAGGCCAGCAGCGAAAGCAGGGTGGCCTCTTCGTAATCGATGCCCTTGAGCAGCGAGAAAATCGCACCAAGGATCAACAGCACCAGCGTCAGCACGTAGGCTGCATCGAGGCGACGTTGCAGTCCTCGCGCCAGGATCAGCAACAGCATGCCGACCACGCTGGAAAGGAAATGCGAGACCTCCACCAGCGGCAGCGGCACGAAGCCGCGCAGGATCTCCATGCGGCCGGGAATCGCCAGCGTCGCGCCGGAGAACAGGAGCACGGCGCCACAGACCAGCGTCAGGCCGGCGAAGAACGGAGGCAACAGGCTGCTGAACCACGGCGAGACCATGGCGGCGTGGCGCAACGCACGCACCTCGCGCCAGATCACCATGACCGTCGCCACACACAGCGGCAGCAGGTAATAGACGAGGCGGTATGCGGCGAGCGAACCGAGGATCGGCGCTTCGAGACCCTGGTTTCCGGTGGCGCCGAAGCCCGCCAGCATCACTGCCTCGAAGACGCCCAGGCCACCCGGCACGTGACTGATGAGTCCCGCCATCTGCGCGACGACGAAGATCGCCAGGAAATGGCCGAAGCCCCCGGCGATGGCCTCGGGCATGAGCACGTAGAGCACGCCAGCGGCGAGACCCCAGTCGAGCGCGCCAATGAGGATCTGCCGCGCCGCCACGATCGGCGTCGGTGCACTCACGGTCCAGCGCCACACTCTCAGCGGCCGACGCACCGTCAGGGATACGGCAAACCAGGCCAGCGGTACGAGCACGAGCACGATCGCCAAGGGAATACGCAAGCCCGACAACGGCACGTCGGGCGGAATGGGGACCAACAGCAGCGTGCAGCCCGTGATGGCGGCCAGCCCGAGCCAGAAGCTCAGCGTGGTGTAGAGGACGACGCGGCCGATCTCACCCGTGCTCAGCCCCGCCTGCACGTAGAAGCGGTAGCGGATCGACCCGGAAATCAGCAGCGACATGCCCAGCGCATTGGAGAAGGCGTAGCTGATGAACGAGATCAGCCCCACCCGTCTCGGCGGCAGGCGACGCCCGATACTGGCGAGGCCGAACCAGTCGTAGAGAGTCATCACCGCGTAGCCGGCGGCGGTCAGCAGCACCGCGAGACCGATGTCCGTATTCGGCAGCGTGTGCACGTATCCGGCGATCTGCCGGTAGGTGACTTCGCTGGCCATCGCGTGCAGCGCCCACAAGGCGAGGCACAGCAGGACGGCGGACAGCAGGGGGCCACCCGCGCGACGCAGCAAGGCGATGTGGAGCGCTCGCCGGGCCTGGGTCTGATCGGTCGACGGGAGCTCCGTCCTGGTCTCGTGCTCCACGTGCGCCGTGGCTCCGGGTGGTCAATCGTAAGGTCGTGTAGGTTGCCACATTAGTGGCCCTACTGGGCATCCCGGCGCGCACCGTGGCGCACCGCGGCGGGCTGGCGCGTATCGTCGCACCGTACCCGGTGATCTACGGAAAGGATCAAACCAAGCGGTGTAGCGCAGGCCCATGGAACCGGTCCGCTGTCGTCCGTTTGGGGGCGCGCGTGTGGAGGGGGCGGTGGTCGGTCGAGGCCTTGAAGGGACGCCGCCGGGACGCCGAAACCCCTGGTTTCGCTCCCCGACAACGCGTCTACTAAGCCTGTCCTCAGGCTAGGGAAAGCTTGACGTAAGCACTGGTTCTTACTCTCCTCGGCACCCCGTGCCCGCTTCTGGCCGGTTTTCGTCTCGTGAGGGTCCATGCGTCCTGCTTCTTCGGTTCCCGGCGCGCTGCGCCAGCGTTTCCGGCCGCTCGTGTGGTTCGGCGTGCTGTTCGTCAGCGTCGCGTTCCTGGTCAGGCTCATCCTGCTGATCAAGACCCGCCACGACGTACCGCCCGACCTGGGCCAGTACCTCTACCTGTTCCTGGTCGGCTTCGGCTACGACCTGGTCACGTACATCTACTTCGCCTGGCCGCTGCTGCTGGCGTTATGGCTGCTGCCGCGCCGCGCCTACCTGTCGCGCTGGGGGCATCGGATCTTCCTGGGTCTGTGTTTCGTGCTGGCCTTCGCCGTGCTTTACCTCGGCGCGGCCGAGCTGGTTTTCTGGGGCGAGTTCAGCGCCCGCTTCAACTTTATCGCGGTGGATTACCTCGTCTACACCCATGAGGTGGTCGGCAACATCCGCGAGTCTTACCCGATCGGTACCTGGAGCACCCTGCTGCTCGCGGGCACCCTGCTGGTGATGTTCCTCAGCCGCCGCGTGCTCGCCGCGCGCGACGACGGCTCGCGCTTCCTCGCCCGCATGGGTGTGGTGGGCGTATGGCTGGTGCTGACCGTAGCCGTGAGCTTTGCGGTCACCGGGTCGATGAAGGACCGCTCCAGCAACAACTACGTGAACGAGCTGGCGGGCAACGGCATCTACCAATTCTTCGCCGCGTTCCGCGAGAACGAGCTGGACTATGCGAAGTACTACCCCACGCTGCCGGACAAGGAGGCGTTCGCGAACCTGCGCAGCCTGCTGAAGACGCCGGATGCGACGTACACCAGCGACGACCCGATGAACCTCACCCGCAACATCGTCGCGGATCGGCCGGAGCGCAAGCTCAACGTCGTGCTCATCAGCGTGGAGAGCCTGTCCGGCGACTACGTGGAAGGGCTCGACGTCAGCAAGCACAAGCACCTGATGCCGAACCTCGACGCGCTGGCGTCCAAGAGTCTGTTCTTCACCCAGCTCTACGCCAACGGCACGCGCACGGTGCGCGGCCTGGAAGCGTTGGCTTTGTCGGTGCCACCGACGCCGGGCGAATCGATCGTGAAGCGGCCGGACAACGAGAACCTCTGGTCGCTTGCTGACGTGTTCAACGCGAAGGGCTACGAGTCGGAGTTCGTCTACGGCGGCTACGGCTACTTCGACAACATGAATCACTTCTTCTCGACCAATGGCTACAACGCGGTCGATCGCGGCGCCATCGACGACAAGGACATCCATGCGGAAAACGTGTGGGGCGTGGCGGACGAGGATCTCTACACCCTCGTGATGAAGCGCATGGACGATGCGTACGCGAAGGGTAAGCCGTATTTCGCGCACGTGATGACCACCTCGAACCATCGGCCGTTCACGTTCCCGGAAGGGCGGGTGTCGCTGCCGCAGGGCTCGCGTCGGGCTGCCGTGCAGTACACCGATTGGGCGATTGCCGATTTCCTGAAGCGCGCTGCGACCAAGCCCTGGTTCGACGACACGATCTTCGTCATCACGGCCGATCACTGCGCCACCAGCGCCGGCAAGACCAGCCTGCCGGTCGACCGGTATCACATTCCCCTGTTGATCTACTCGCCCAAGCACGTGCCCGCAGGCCGTGTGGATCGCCTGATGAGTCAGATCGACATCCCGCCGACCCTGCTGGGCATGCTCGGCTTCAGCTACACGTCGCGCTTCTACGGTTACGACCTGTTCCGACTGGAACCGGGTCGCGAACGTGCCTTCCTCAGCACCTACCAGGAACTGGGCTACCTGCACGGCGACCGCCTGACCTCGCTCGTACCGCGCCAGCCGGTGAAGGAAATGCTGCCGCAGAAGAGCACGGGCGACGCGGTGCCGGTGGAGAAGATGGACCCGGTAGATGCGAAGGACGCCATCACTTACTACCAGACCGCCGCGTATCTGTTCACCCACGGCCTGATGAAGCGAACCGCTCCGGCCCACTGAACGCGCCGGCAAAAATCGGGGCACGGGTGGGAGCCAGCCTGCTGGTGAATATCAAAGCACGGTGGGAGCCAGCCTGCTGGCGATTGGGACTTGCCTTGCTGCTACAACGCTTCGTTGGCTTTTCGCCAGCAGGCTGGCTCCCACCGGCAAGTTCCCACCGGCGGGTCAATATTCATTGCCTCCAAGGTGGCGTGTCAGCCGCCCGCCGCAGCGCGTTCGCGCACGTCCGCGAACGACCACTCGCGAACCGGCTCACCGTTCTCCCACACCGTGACCATCGCTTCCTCCCAGCCCGGTTCGATGGCCTCGGGCGGCATAGCGATCGCATCGCCCGGCAGGGGCACGGTGCGATAGGTACCGCTTTCGCGGTGATGCAGCAGCGTCATGCGCCCGCGCTTGGAAAGCTTGCCCTGGTCGGTGACCGGATCTTTCCAGACGTCGCGCCATGCGCCATCCACGCGCGCCGCAGAACACTTCAACGCAAACTTCTGCGTGTCGCGGGTGAGTTTCTGTAGCAACGCGCCGCCCATGCCGAAGGCGAGGTTGTCGGCCGAGTAGCCGGCCGTGGTGATGCGTTCGAGAATCGCTCGAATGCTGTCCGGATTCACCCCGTCGCCCTGGATCACGCGCACGTGGTTCAACACGCGGTAACCCTTGCCGTTGACGGTACTGCCGAAGGCCTCGTCGAGCAGGCTGACGCAGCGGTGCACCACCTCCACGGGATCGCCGGAATCCGGTCGTACGACCACGGTAGCGCCCGAAGCGATCACCTCGTCGCGCAAGGTCTTGCCCCAGTGTTCCTTGATCGCGTGATAGATGTCGTAGCTGTCGGAAACCACGGCCACCAGCGAGCCGGGCTTCGCGAAGTGCCGAAGCATGTTCCGGTACGCGTCCACTTCGTGGTCGCGGCCCCAGCTCGTGATCGTGCTGTGCTCGGCGGCGGGAATCGAGAAGCCCGCCATCGGTTCACCGTAATAGGCACGCGCCGCGAGCACGCCGGACACGGTATCGGTACCCAGGAAATTGACCAGATGGGCCATGCCGCCAAGCCCGGCGGATTCCGCACTCGATACGCCACGCGCACCGAAGTCGTGCAGCTTGAATGGGATCTGTGCGGCGGGATCGTCGGAGGTCGTGTCGAGGTAATGCGCAATGGTCTGCCGCGCGTGCCAGCTCGTGGTGGCGACCGTGACCGGATACCAGAGGCGCAGCAGTCGTGTCTCGAGATACGAAGGCAACCAGTAGGTGCGCGGATCGGTGGATTCGATGGTCACCAGCGCCTGATGCGTGGGCACGACGCTGCCTTCCGGCACCGCGCGCACGCGCACCGGCAGCCGACCGCCATGCGTATCGACAATGTATCGCCAGCCTTCGTCGTTGAACGGTTCGCCGTGTGCGGCGAAGAAGTCGCGCGCCTCGTCCACGTCCGCATGGGTCACGGGGCGTTCGAGGCGCGCTTTCAACACGGCCTGTAGACCGAAGAACAGCGTGCGGTCATAGGTACCGCCGCGCGACTCCACATAGAAAAACGTGGCGTCCGTATTCGGCGGGTACTGCAGCCAGTGGCTCGCCTTGTAGCTATCGGTATCGAGGATCGGGTTGTCGAGGTAGGAAACGCTGTGGGTCGTCATGACCCACAGCATACCCTCAGCGCCCCTCACCGCCGACGCTCATCAGGCGACGGTGTCGACCAGCACCAGCTCCGCGTTCTCGCTGGCCGTGATGCGCAACGTCGCTTCGTCGCGGATTGCGGCGCCGTCCCGGGCGTTCAGTGCCACGCCGTTGACTTCCACGTGGCCGGTGGCCGGCACGAGATACGCATAGCGACCCGGGGCGAGTGTGTATTCCACGGTCTCGCCGGCCTTCACGCTGGCGCCCAGCACGCGCGCGTCAGTGCGGATCGGCAATGCGTCGCCGTCGCCTTCCACGCCACTGGCCAGGGTCACGAAGCGACCCGAGCGCTCGCCCTTCGGGAACGGGCGGGTGCCCCACGACGGCGCCTTGCGCTCACCATCCGGAATGATCCAGATCTGGAAGATGCGCGTGGTGCCCGGCTCGGCGTTGTACTCGGCATGGCGGATGCCGGTGCCGGCGCTCATCACCTGCACGTCGCCCGCTTCGGTACGCCCCTTGTTGCCAAGGCTGTCCTCGTGGGTGATCGCGCCTTCACGAACGTAGGTGATGATCTCCATGTCCGCATGGGGGTGCGGCGGGAAACCGGTGCCCGGAGCGATGGTGTCGTCGTTCCACACCCGCAGGGCGCCCCAGCCCATGCGCTTCGGATCGTGATACGAGGCGAACGAGAAATGATGCTTCGCGTCGAGCCAACCGTGGTTGGCACCGCCCAGGCTGTCGAAATGGCGGACGTCGATCATGTGGTGCTCCCCCGGGATTACCGGACTGGATGAGTGGATGGGTGTATTTTCCTCCTCCCCATCGGCTGTGGCGCATCGCTCCACGGAACGGATTGTTTCCTCCACGCACCCTTTGGGGTTGCAATGCCGCCCCCTGCGCCCATGTGAAACGCATTGGCGGAACGTCCGCCGCTCCCTTCGAGGTGTTTCCGGATGATTCCGTTCTCCGTGCTCGACCTGTCCCCCGTCGTTCGTGGCGCCACGCCTGGCGACGCGTTGCGTAATACGCGCGATCTCGCCATTCACG
>Ga0209148_1001487_pt1 | contig 11712 bp, 16 predicted proteins | sample AraplaCol_mMF_r2_2_FD_184288 | JGI IMG/M metagenome (GOLD analysis project Ga0209148, IMG submission 184288) | Arabidopsis root microbial communities from North Carolina, USA - plate scrape CL_Col_mMF_r2 (SPAdes) (version 2) | ecosystem: Host-associated > Plants > Roots > Endosphere | place...
GAGCGACGAGACCAGCTGCGCGGGCAGGAAGTGCGTGCACACGATGGCGGTCGGCTTGAATCGCTTGATCTCGCTGATCGCCGGGATCGAGTTGGCACGGGTCCATGGATCGATCGGTCCCCGCCGCGCGAACGGCTTGTCGCTGACGTCGTAGCCCCAGTCGACCAGCCACGGCGCGTTGTCGACCAGCGCGAAGTAGCCCTTGCCGAGCAGATCCCGATAGAGCGTGCTGCTCTGCTGCAGCACGTCGAGCACCAGCACCTCGTCGACGTCGTCACGCGCGAGAGCCGCCTGCTTGATCGCGGCGGCCGCCGCATTGTGCCCGGCGCCGACACCGGCCGAGAGGATCAGGATGCGCTCGCGCATGAGGCGATGCTAGTCGGGGGGCGGGGCGCGGCCCGCGTGTGCCGTAGGCTCCGAGCATGTCGGCACGTCCCCGCCCGGTGTCGAAGCTGTCGCGCTACGTCTACGGCGTCATCCAGGGTTTCGCCGCGTTCGGGTTCACCATCGTCGGGCTGCTGTTGCTGGCGCGCAAAGGCATCGCCGGCCTCGCCCTGATCGTCATCGGCGTGGCATTCGGGGTCGCCGCCGTGACGAACTTCCGGCTGGCGAAACGCGCGACCCGTTCGAGTGCGGTCGCCCGACCGGGGGATCGGCCCTAGGCGGCATCCACCCGCTTGGCAGCCAGAGTCTGGCCGTGCTGGCTGGCCAGCTGCGCCGCGGCGGCGTGCACCTGGGCGGCGTCGTCCTTGAGGGCATCCAGCGCAGGGTTGATGCCGACCAGGGTCAGCTGACGCTGGACGACGAGCAGGTCGGCCTTCCAGATGTTCTCGATCACGTGGCGCAGCCACGGGGTGGAGTGGTCCCAGCTCGCCTTGCCCGACTCTTCGCGGTAGTCGCCGCCGAGCACCGAGGCCAGCACGACGGGCTTGCCGGCGAGCGCGCCGCCCTTGATGCGCTGGTCGGTGTAGGTCACGTCGTACCAGCTCTTCACGTGCGCGGCGACGCCCCAGTTGTACAGCGGAATCGCCAGCAGGATCGCGTCGTTGTCGATCAGCTCGTCGGCCAGCGTGGTGGCGAGCGCGATCGCGGAGCGCTGGGCGTCGGTGCGCTGCTCCTCGGGGGCGAAGCCGCCCTGCACGGCGTCGCGCCAGGTGGTCGCCGGCAGCGGGTCGGTACCGATGTCGCGGCGGGTGATCAGGGAATCCGGATGCTGCGACGTCCACTCCGCTTCGACCAGGTCGGCGAGCTCGCGACTCTTCGAAGTCGCGGGACTGATGCTGGCGTCGAGACGGTAAAGCGACATGATTTCTCCAAGAAACTAGCGACTAATAAAAACTGAGCGACTAGGTGGAGCGTAGCACGCTACGATGAATGGATGTCAACCGCCGACGCCCCAGGGGCCCCCGCGCTCACGGACGAACCGGTCTGCGACTCGGCGATCGTCCTCGCGTTCTCGGTGCTCGGCAAACGCTGGAACGGCATGATCCTCAGCGTGCTCGGCAGCGGCGTCACCTCGTTCGTCGGCCTGCGCAAGGCGGTCAGCGGAATCAGCGACACGGTGCTGGCGGAGCGGTTGCTCGAGCTCGCCGACGCGGGACTCGTGACGCGTGCGGTGGCGGAGGGACCGCCGATTGCAGTGCGGTACGAGCTCACGACGGCCGGCACGGAACTGCTGCCGATGATCTCGCAGCTCGGGCTGTGGGCGAAGCGGAATCTGGCGCAGCCGGTCGGCTGACGAACAGCACGCCCTTCATCCATCTTGTGGTCAGGGACTGGCCTGAACCCAAGCCTCATACGTCGCGGCCTCAGGTGCCGGCTCGAATCGACCGAATAGCCAGCGCACCGTCGATGTCTTCACGGCACCGTCTTCGAGGGTGATCGCGACTTCCGTTTTTCGAGACCGGTGGGAACTGACCACCCGCCCTGCAGCGATGGACGCCGTCAACTCGTAGAAGAGTGCAACGCCTTCTTCGCTCCAGTCGAGTTCCCACCTTCCGCCCGCGACTTCCAAGTCCAGCCACTGATCGAGAACGAACGAGAAACCGCACCCGCGTGGATTGATCGGCGCCACCTCGTAGGCGTGATGCTCCGCTGAGAGGAGGCGTACGGTCGCAACGCGCGCGTACCTCGCTCGAAGCTCATCCGCGATGGCGTCGATGCGCTCGGGGATAGAGTCCACGTCGAAGAAGACGCGGCTATCTTTCTTACTCATCGGGAGCGGAGGCGATGACGGACGGCTTCGACCTGCTGCGGGCTGAGTTCCCACCGCGTGACCGGCCGGACCAGCTTCCCGTACGTCAATCTGAGTAACTCGCGGACCTGCTTGGGTGACCGCCCCAACTCTCGAGCGAGCTCAGCGGGCGTGATCCCTGTCGTCATGTCCGAAACGTTAGTGCGGCGGTTCATTCATGGACGCGCCAACCGACCGAATCAACCGACCTCCTTGCGGCCGGGTCCTGTGACTGGCGTCACCGCTATTTTCCGATTAGGCCTGCAATAAGACCCACCGCAGCCGCAACCAGCGCTCCAAGGAGGGTCGCCCACCCGATCGCGCGACTATCGAATCGGCTGGATTTCTGTTTGACCGCGTCTCTCAAGAACTTAGTATCGAGGGCTCGCACATCCTTCACGTCGCCGCGAATGTCCAGATTGAAGAGGTCGCCCCGATGACCCTTGATGCTGGCGTTCTTGAAGGCTCGATAAGCCTTCGACCAGTCGCGATTGAGAGTCTCGATTGACGAAACTGAAAGCCAAAGAGTCGACATGAGCCACTCAGATCGCTTTCGCTTTCCATTCCCAACGACAGATCGGAAGAAGCCAGCAATGGCGTGCCCCAAGCGAACCAAGACATTGCGCTGGGCGAGATTGAGCTCAAAGTAATCTCTGGATAAGAGTTCAGATACCTGATCTCGCGCAAAATCGTCGAGAACAAGAATTCGCCGAGAGATGTTCTTGAATCGCGCAAAGTAGAGACCCGGATTGGCGATATCCGAGCCGAGAAAGTTGACTACGTCTTGTGTGTCACCGCCGACGTGCAGGTGAACATTGACATTTGGAAATCCCCACGCCTTGTAGCGGACCGAAGGCTCTCCGCCACGAAATCGATCGATGCGCATCACTCGGTGGGCGAACAAGTTCGTGCAGCCCGGGCTACAGGCTTGGACAATCAACTGCATACCCGCGGAAGCGGCTGCGTCTCGAAGCACGTCGACTACCACGTGTCCGCCGGAGTGCGGTGGAAACTCCTCACCAACCTGTCGTCCCCATAGCACAACCGCCGTTACTCCGTCCCAGGACACCCAGTAGTCATCAGACGGGATGTCATCTTCGTGACGAAAGCGAGGTTGATTCTTCTCGGGGACGTGGATTTTGAACTGCAGCGGGGTGTTGAAGCGGAATCCCGTCAGTTGATCACCCCCTGTTAGGAGATCCGAGACAGGGTACGTCGGGCCCAACGGGTAGATCTCAAAGCGCATCGACCAAGGAATCCTAAGGTCCGGGTCGGCGATATGTGCCACGCGACTGTCACCCTTCAGCGCGTCCCATAGGGATCGAAATGCCGACTCGACGTCTGACTTCTCCGCGTCACTCGCCACGAGGAAATTGCCGTACCTCGCAAAATATCGATCGTCCGGAGTCTCTCTTGCCGTGCCCTGCGAGCGGCCTTGTTCCGGCGGCGATGTAGGTGCCGGATCCTCGGGATGAGCTTCGGCGCTGCTGACAGACTTCGAATCTTCTTTGGTCACTTGTCTCCCAGCTGTCAGTCGTTGACGATGGAGAATGTAGCTCGTCAGTCGCGAACCTACTGCTGTTCCAGAAAACAAGCGCGCTGGCTCGCCACGCTGTAGGGCGCAGATCGCCGCCACACGGCGCTCGATCGGAAACTGACGTGGGTGTTCGCTTTCCTCGACTGAAGGTGCGCTAGGCCGACCACTCCCGCCAGCACGCTCCACGCCCGCTTGTCGTAGAGCACCACCTTCCACGCCTCGCGCAGCACGCCCTCGAGCGTCATCCCGAGGCGCTCGGCGACCGCCGAGCTGCGGGCGTTGTCGGCGCGACACCGCCACTCGGCGCGGTGCAGGCCGCGTTCGTCGAAGGCGTAGGCCAGCAGCATCCGGCAGGCGGCGGTGATCAGGCCGCGGCCCTCGGCGGCGGGCTCGAGCCAGCAGCCGATCTCGCAAGTGCCGGCGGCGGCGCCGAACTCCACGAACATGACACCGCCGACCAGGGTCTCGTGCCGCAAATCTCCCCGCCGGAGCCCCGAAGCCGCTAACGTGCGAGCAACCCTCATCGACGCGGGAGTCGCCATGACCGAAGAGAAGCCTTGGAACGTAGCCCGACTGATTCCGACATCGGGAATCAACGGAGCTGAAGAGCAGGAACGCCGAGCGACTTCCGCTCTTCTGGCGGTGATGGGTTCGGTACGGGAATACGGCCGCGCAATCACGGCCCCATTCGGAGCTCCTGCGGGCACGATGGAGACCTTTATCGAGGTCCCTTTCCTGCTGGGCGCGAAGAAGGTCTTCCCGGATGGTCTGATCCGAGTGAAGTGGGGAAAGAAGGTTTGGACCGCGCTGGTCGAAGTAAAGACGGGCGCGAACGAACTCCAACGAGAGCAGCTCGAAAACTATCTGGACGTCGCGCGCGAGCACCGCTTCGACGCCCTGATCACCATCTCGAACGAGATCCCGCCGGCCGCTGGAATGCATCCGACGCTGGTTGACGGCAGAAAACTGCGAACGGTGTCTTTGCATCACCTGTCGTGGACGGAGGTTCTCGCAATGGCGGTGATGCAGAAGGACTTCCGCGGCGTTGCGGACCCGGACCAGGCGTGGATCCTCGGCGAGCTCATTCGCTACCTCGAACATCCCAAGTCGGGCGCAGTTGAGTTCAACGACATGGGCGCGAGTTGGGTGACGGTTCGCGAGGCCGTTGCCACGGGCACGCTCCGCAAGGCCGACAAAGACGCTGCCCAGGTGGCCTCGCGCTTCGATGCGTTGCTGCGTTTCTGTTCTCTGAAGCTTGGCCAGCGACTTGGCGCCGAAGTCACTCAGGTGCTCACTCGAGCCGAGGTGTCCAACCAATCGGTGAGGAATGCCGCGCTCACCGACATGCTGGTGAACGAGGGTGTACTCCGCGGCGAGATCCGCATTCCCAACACAGTGTCGCCCCTGACCGTCACCGCCGATCTGCGCGGCGGTCGAGTCACGGGCTCATTCGAAGTGGATGCTCCGCGAGAAGGCAAGTCGACGACCCGGGTCAGCTGGTTGCTACGACAACTGAAGGACGCGCCTGACTCGCTCCGTGTCGAATCGTTCGCGTTCCATCAACGAGGCGGGAAGGCTGAACTTCTGCGGACGGTGCGAGAGAATCCGGCCGTCCTATCTCGGGAAAATGGGGGTCAATCGTCTCGCAGGAAGGGCGGGTTTCATCGATTCGATCATGGACGCCGTGGTGAGTTCGTACGACTTGATCGGTCAGCATCTCAAGGACTGGTCAGCGGCTCCTCCACGCCTCCGCCAACCCGAAGAAGTCGAAGTCGAGACCGACATCCCGAGCGACCTGCCGTCGGCCGCACTTTCGTCACAAGACGAGGACGTGGATGCGACCACTGGGACCGAGGACTGGCTTCCTGCAGACGGAAGCTGAGTCGTTACCGTTCGTCTGCCAGCACGCTCCACACCTGCTTGTCGTAGAAGGTGTCGCCCACCTTCCACGCCTCGCGCAGCACGCCCTCGAGCGTCATCCCGAGTCGCTCGGCGACCGCCGAGCTGCGAGCGTTGTCGGCGCGACACCGCCACTCGGCGCGGTGCAGGCCGCGTTCGTCGAAGGCGTAGGTGAGCAGCATGCGGCATGCGGCCGTGATCAAACCGCGGCCCTCGGCGGCGGGCTCGAGCCAGCATCCGATCTCACAGGTGCCGGCGGCGGCGCTGAACTCGACGAACATGACGCCGCCAACCAGGGTGGGGGCGGTGGCGCCGTTCAGGCCGTCGAGCCAGATGCCGAAGATGCGGTTGCCGTCGCGCGCGGTCGCGTCGGCGTAGCGCTGCAGGGTGGCGCGGGCGCCGTCGACGTCGGTGGTCACGAACGACGGACCGACCCAGGGGCGGATGTGCTCGCGCGCGCGGTCCATGTGGGCGGCGAACTCCTCGGCCTGCCAGGGTTCGAGCGGGGCGAGAGCGGCATCCGGTGTGAGCTGAGCGGTGAACACTCCCCCATTGTGCCGCCCTCGCGCCGGCTACCCCTTCGTGACGGTGACCGCCACGGGCGTCTGGTTGGCGAACAGGTCGAGCACCGGGCAGTGCGCGTCGACGACGGCGCGGAGCTCCTGGTAGCGCTCCTCCGTCTCGGGGCCGGTGATGGTGATCTGCAGGCGCACGTCGGTGAAGCCGGCTCGCACCGACTCGTCGATGCCGAAGAGGCGGCGCGCGTCGAGATCGCCCTCGGCGGCGATGTCGATGTCATCCACCTGGATGCCGAGCGCGTTCGCGTAGAGGCGGTACACCACGATCTGGCACGAGATCAGGGCACCGAGCGCGAACTCGACCGGGCTCGCGGCCACGTCGTCGCCGGCCAGAACCCGGCTCGTCGACGATGAAGGCGTGCTTGCCGGCGCGGATCAGCGACGCCACGGCGCCCTGACCCTCGCCGCTGACCTTGTAGGTGAGCAGGGCGTTGGCGGCATCGGCGGCGATGCGGGTGTTCCAGGCGGTGCCCGCCTCGAGCAGGCGCGCGGCGCGCTCCTCGGGCGTGACCGACGGCACGGAGACGGACGGGGCAGAAATGGAGTCGAGAAGAGTCATGCGGGCGAAGCTACGGAGGCGGGCGGGCGCGCGACAAACGTGGGTGTCACGGTCGGACTCGTGGCGTCACGAAGTGTCACGTTGTGCCCGGTGTTGCACCTGCATGCTGGTGTTACACTTGCGTTCATGCCGACCACTCGCCCACGTCACATGCTGACGGAAACCGACGAGATCGCTGCGGCCCTGAATGATGCAGCAGTCGCGTGGCCTGAACTGCGTGGCGATCGCGGCGCCCTGCTGCGCAGGCTGATCGAGGAGGGGCGCAACTCGGTGCATGTCGGTGATCGCAGCGGCGGCGTGCGTGCCCTGCTCGCGGACGCATCCGGCGCTGCCACGGGCGCCTACCCCCGCGGTGTACGGGCCGAACTGCTGGCCGAGTGGCCGGAGTGATCGTTCTCGATGCGAATGTCGTGATCGCGTTCCTCGACGCGAACGATCCACACCATGCGGCATCCCTCGAACTGCTCGAACGCCACTTCGTCGACGGTTTCGGATGCAACGTACTCACCCTGGCCGAGGCGCTCGTCCATCCCAGCCGTGTCCATCTCCAGGATGCGGCCCTCGCCTCGCTGACCCGGATCGGCGTCGAGACGATCCCACTTGACGCCTTCGATGCCATCGGCCTGGCGGACGTGCGGAGCACCTACCGACTCCGAATGCCGGATGCCGTCGCGCTCTTCACCGCGATGCAGTTCGGCGCGCAGATCGCGACCTTCGATTCCGGTCTGGCCGCCGCCGCGGAGCGAGCGGGCGTGGGTCAGGCGGAGTAACTGCTGGCCGGAGCCGCTTTCGCGCCTCGGCGTATTCTGCCTGCATGTGCCGCAACATCCGCTGCCTTCACAACTTCGAGCCCGCCGCCACCGATGATGAGGTGCGCGAGGCCGCGCTGCAGTTCGTGCGCAAGGTGAGCGGGTCGACGCACCCGTCGCGGGCCAATACGCCGGCGTTCGAAGCCGCCATCGACGAGATCGCGGCGGCCACCCGCCGGATGCTCGACCAGCTGGTCACGAACGCTCCGCCCAAGACGCGCGAGGCCGAGGCCGTCAAGGGCCGCGCCCGGCACGAGGCGCGGATGGAGCGCGAGGTGCGGATCCGGACGGCTACGACGTGAGGTAGCGCTCCAGGTTGTTGAGGATGCCGCGGCTGCCCGTCTCGCGGTTCGGTCCGTCGGCCCAGAACTGGTCGAAGAAGACGCCGTGCTCGACATGGGTGAATCGGGTGCCGGGGCCGTCGTCTCCGGTGTCGATCGGGTCGAACTCGAACGACGCCACGGAGGTCGACATGTGCACCCCGTCGATCCACATGTCGTAGGTGGTGACGATCCGACTCGGCTCGACGATGTCGGTGTAAGTGGCCTCGTACCGCGAGACCGGCCCGTTGTGGAACTTCCCCTCGGCGACATCGCGCCCGCCGACGCGGAAGTCGAACACCCACTCCCGCGGCTCCATCGCGTCGCCGGCGCCCCACCAGCGCAGCTTCTCACTTTCGTCGGCGAAGGCGATCCAGACCCGTTCGACCGCGACCGGAAAGTCGCGGGTCAGGGTGAAACCGGATCGAGCGATTCTGCGCTCGATGACGGGTTCGGCGCTCATGCCTGCTTCCGATCGAAGACGACGTGGATGGTGCCGCTCTCGGACACCTCGGTGGTCACGGTGTGGGTGAGCTCGAGCCCGGCGAGGTCGTCCCAGAGCCGCGTGCCGTGCCCGAGGATGATGGGCGCGACCATCACGTGCAGGTAGTCGACCAGTCCGGCGAGCAGGAACTCGCGCGCCGTGCCGATGCCGCCGCCGACGCGCACGTCTTTGCCCTCGGCGGCCCGGGTCGCCTCGGCGAGCACCTCGGCCGCGGGCGCGTTGCGGAAGTGGAACGTGGTGCCGCCCTCCATCGGGATGTCGTCGCGGGGTGCCGTGTGGGTCATCACATAGACCGGGCCGTGGAACGGCGGCTCGTCGCCCCACCAGCCCTTCCAGTCCGGGTCATCCGGAAAGGAATGCAGCCCGAACATCGCCGCGCCCATGACCTCGGCGCCGATGCCCTCGAAGAAGGCGGCAGCGTACTTCTCGTCGACGCCGGTGGTGCCGGCTCCGCTGGTGTCGCCGAAGACCCTCTCGCGGAAGGTGCGGGTCGCGGTGTAGGCGGCGGTCAGCCGGTCCCATCCCTCGCCCATCGGGCTCTCGGGGGTCGGCTCGGCTGTGGCGGCGTAGCCGTCGAGCGAGAGGAAGAGGTCGATGCGAACGCGGGTCATGAGTGGTTCCTTTGATCTGATTTCAGTTGCTGCGGGAGAGATGGATGCCGAGCCGGTCGGCCTGGCGCTCGGCCGGCGTGCGCTGCTCACCGAGCCAGAGGTGCAGCACGTCGAGCGCACCGGGTCGGAGGCTGACGGTGCGCACGCGTCCGTGCTTCTCGGAGGTCACGATGCCGGCGTCTTCGAGCACCCGCAGGTGCTGCATGAGCGACGGCAGCGCCATCGTGAAGGGGGCCGCGAGCTCGGAGACGACGGCCGGGGACTTAGCCAGACGTTCGACGACGGCGCGGCGCGTGGGATCCGCGAGGGCGCGGAGCACGGCATCCAGGCTGTCGTGATAGTTAGGCATGTGCCTAAGTATTGCGGATGAGGGATGGCGCGTCAAGAGATCGGCGTGCGACCTGCGAGGGACCCGACTCCGTCGCGCGGGTGACGCGGTGCGGGGCGGCCCCGGAGCAGGATCGTCCGGTGACCTTCGCCGCGCAGACGACCCCGCCGAACCGCCGCCTGCTCGCCGCGCTCTTCGCGGTCTACCTGGTGCTGCTGGTGTGGATCATCCTCTGGAAGCTCGAGGTCCCCTCCGTGGGCGCCGCGGCCGGGCTGCCGCGGCCGATCAAGCTGGTGCCCTACTTGCCCAGCGGCGATTTCGACGCGAGCGATCCGCTGGAGGTGCTCGTCAACATCCTGTTGTTCCTGCCCTTCGGCATCTACCTCGGGATGCTGGCGCCGCGCCTGCGCTGGTGGGCGGTCGCCGGCATCCTGCTCGCCTCGAGCTTGGCGCTGGAGACCACCCAGCACCTGCTCTCGGTCGGCAGCTTCGACCTCACCGACGTGATCGACAACTCGCTCGGCGGGCTCATCGGGTTGGGCGCGCTGGTCGTCGCGCGGCGCGCCCTGGGGGGCAGGGCCGGGCGGCTCGTCACGCGGATCCTGCTGATCGGCGGCATCGTCGCGGTGCTCGCTGTCGCGGCCTTCATCGCGTCACCGCTGCGCTTCGTCGGGCAGCACGACGTGATCGTGCCGCAGCCGGGGATGACGCGGTCGCCGGCGCCGTCGGTATCACCGTCGTACTGAGTCGGCGGTCGCGCGCTGAGTCGACCGGGCGCTGAGTCGGCCGCGCGCTAGTTCGCGGTCGCCCGCTCGAGCACCAGCTCGCGCACGCGCGCGGCATCGGCCTGCCCCTGCATGGCCTTCATGACGGCGCCGATGACCGCTCCAGCGGCCTGCACCTTGCCGTCGCGGATCTTCTCGAGCACGTCGGGCTGGGCTGCGAGCGCCGTGTCGATCGCGGCGATCAGGGCGCCGTCATCCGATACCACCTTGAGGCCGCGCTTCTCGACCACCTCGGCCGGGCTGCCCTCGCCCGCGATCACGCCCTCGATCACCTGGCGGGCCAGGCGGTCGGTGAGCGTGCCGTCGTTGACGAGCGCGTCGAGCTCGGCCACCTGCTGCGGGGTGATCAGGGATGCCGCGTCGACATCCTGCGCGTTGGCCAGACGGGCGATCTCGCCCGTCCACCACTTACGTGCCGCCTGCGGGGTCGCGCCCGCGGCCACGGTGTCGGCGACCTCGACGAGGAGGCCGGAGTTCGCGACATCCTGGAACTCGAGGTCGGTGAAGCCCCAGCTCTCTTTGAGGCGGCGGCGCCTGACCGCCGGCGCCTCAGGCAGAGCCGCCCGCAGGCGCTCGATCAGGGCCGGGTCGGGCTCGATCGGCAGCAGGTCGGGCTCGGGGAAGTAGCGGTAGTCGTCGGCGTCGCTCTTGGGCCGGCCGGCGGAGGTCTGGCCGGTGTCCTCGTGCCAGTGGCGGGTCTCTTGGGTGATCGTGCCGCCGGCTTCGAGGATCGCGGCCTGACGCTGGATCTCGTAGCGCACGGCGCGCTCGACGCTGCGCAGCGAGTTGACGTTCTTGGTCTCGGTGCGGGTGCCGGGTTTGTTCTTCTCCTCCCCCGGCGCGGTGCGGCGGCGAAGGCTCACATTCGCGTCGCAGCGGAGGTTGCCGCGCTCCATGCGTGCTTCGCTGATCCCGAGGGCTCGCACGATGTCGCGGATGGTGGCCACATAGGCCTTGGCCACCTCGGGCGCGCGCTCCTCGGCCCCGACGATCATCTGGGTCACGATCTCGACGAGAGGAACACCGGCGCGGTTGTAGTCCACCAAGGAGTACTCGGCACCCTGGATGCGACCGGTGCTGCCGCCGACGTGCGTGAGCTTGCCGGCATCCTCTTCCATGTGCGCTCGCTCGATCGGCACGGTGAAGACCGTGCCGTCGTCGAGCTCGACATCGACGCTGCCCACACCCGCGATCGGCTCGTCGTACTGGCTGATCTGGTAGTCCTTGGCCAGGTCGGGGTAGAAGTAGTTCTTGCGCGCGAACCGGCTGCTCGGCGCGATCTCGCAGCCGAGCGCGAGGCCGAGGCTGATCGCGTACTCGACCGCCTTCGCGTTGACGACCGGCAGGCTGCCCGGCAGGCCGAGGTCGACCGACGTGATCTGGGTGTTCGGGCCGACGTCCTGCGGGGCGCCCGCGCGGGCCGGGTTGGGCGCGTCGGAGAACATCTTGGTCTCGGTGCTCAGCTCGACATGCACCTCGAAACCGAGCACCGGCTCGAACAGCTCGAGCGCCTTGTCGTAGTCCATGAGGGCGGGCTGGGGCATGGGA
>Ga0209148_1001489_pt1 | contig 11710 bp, 9 predicted proteins | sample AraplaCol_mMF_r2_2_FD_184288 | JGI IMG/M metagenome (GOLD analysis project Ga0209148, IMG submission 184288) | Arabidopsis root microbial communities from North Carolina, USA - plate scrape CL_Col_mMF_r2 (SPAdes) (version 2) | ecosystem: Host-associated > Plants > Roots > Endosphere | place: USA...
CGCGCGGCGTGCGCGCGCGAACTCGGCGTCGGCGGCGGCCGAATCGCCGCGCAGCCAGTCGTCCGTGAAGCCGTCGAGCGCGCCGCGCGCATCGCCTTCCCACGCGGGCGGCTGCGGCTTGCTGGCGCAGCCGGCCAGCGCGGCGGCGGCGGCGATCGTCATGATGAGTGGCTTGATGGTCATGGCAGCTTGATCTCCGTGTCGTGCTTGAAGGGCCATTTGCGGTTGATCTCGTCGACGAGGCGGTTCACCTTGCGCAGGCTCGCATCGACCTCGCCGCGCAGGCGGCCGAGGTCGTCGGTGGCGGCATGCGCATTCTTGCCGACGGCCTGGGCCTCGGCCAGCACGGCATCGGCCTTCTGCAAGGTGCCGCGCGCGTCGGCCAGCAAGCCGTTCAATTCGCGGATCGCGCCCTGCGTATCGTCCATCACGCCGTTCTTGCCGAACACGCGCTGGTCGGTCTTGGCCAGCAGCGTGTCCACGCGGTGCAGGGTCTGCAGCAGTTTTTCGGCCTCGGCGTCGCCGCCCAGTGCCGTGCCCAGCACGCCGTAGCGGCCCGTCAGGCGCCCCGACAGCGCGTCGACGTTGGCCAGGGCATTGCCGATGTGGGAGTCGGAGCGCGTCATGGCCTCGAGGTTTTCCAGCAGCGTGCGCGCCGTCGCCAGCAGGCGCGGGATCTCGGCCGCGGCGTCGCCGCGCAGCACGGGACGCTGGGCGTGGTCGGGCAGCGGCGGATCGGTCAGCACGCCGCTGTACGCGCGCAGCCGGGTCTCGCCGACGACGCTGCGCTCGAGCGTGAAGACGCTGGTCGTGCGCAGCCATTTCGCGTCGGCGCGCGGGATGTCCACGATGACGTTGACTTTGCCGTCCGCGCCCAGCCGGACCTGGCGCACGCGCCCGATGGGAAAGCCGGCGAAGCTCATGTCCATGCCCGGGATCACGCCCTCGGAATCGTCGGCCACGAGCACCAGTTCCTGCGTCTGTTCGAACACGCCGCGCGCATACATCACGTACAGGAAGAAGGAGACGATCAGCGCGCCGATCAGGACGAGCAGGATCAGGGCCTTGGCCTCCACGTGTTTCGGTTCGTCGGGCGGGCCGTCCGCGCTGCGGATTTTTTCGTTATCGTTCATGGGTCGTCGTCAGATGTATTTCACGGCCAGCGAACTGGCCTCGATCAGCAGCAGCACGAACAGCAGCCGCAGCGCGCCCGGCTGCACGTTCGAGCGCCAGCGGCGCGGGCGGCGCAGCAGGTCCAGGATCGCGGCGCTCGGGATCACGGCCACCGCGAGCCCGAACAGCACCGTCTTGAGCACGAAGCCGAGGGTCACGGTCGGGTCGAACACGCGGCCCACCGTGCGCGTGTAGTCCGGCAGGCCCCACGGCGACAGGCCGTACACGTTCAGGTAGGCCAGCACGAGGACGATGGTGCTCGACACCATCGCGAGGCTCAGCACCGAAAACGCGTTGGCGATCACCTGGGGCACGAGGTCGTGGCGCAGGCGGCGCAGCGTCTCGGCCGTCGCCGCGCCGGCCGGCACGCCGCTGCGCGCCAGGCCCATGGCGCCGGCGTCGAACGCCATGCCGGCGCGCAGCGCGGCGAACATCGCGGCCGACAGCGGCAGCAGTTCGAGCACGAGCACCCGCACGACCATCTCCAGCGCATAGCGCGACAGCCCGTAGCTCTGCGCCGTGACGAGCACGATGCGGATGATGACGAGGCTCACGAGGGCCGTCAGCAGCGTGAACCAGGGCAGTACCTGCCACGTGCTCGCATGGATGTAGCGCGACGTGGCGAGGCGGTTGGCGCGGTGGTACGTGGACGGCGTCAGCGCCATCACGAGCGCCACGGCGCCCAGGTGCAGCATGGCCCACCAGCTGGCGGCGTAGCGCGCGGCCATGGCGCCCCACAGGCGCGGCTTGACGTACAGGAGGGAGGAGATCGGCATCCTTACATGATACCGTGTCCGGGGCTCGCGGACGCACCACCCACTGCCGACATGATGCGGGGGTCACGCGTGGGCAGCACATGCCGCGCGGCCGTGCCGACTGCGCGGGTGGAGCTGCCCACCCTGCCCGGAAGCGCGGCACACATCACGTGCGCCGCGCTTCCTGCACACCTTTGACCTCGCCGATCGCGGCCAACGCCTTCTGCAACTGCCCGGTGGAGCCGATCTCCGCCGTGAACACCATCTTCGCCAACCCCTTGCTGCTCTGGGTGTTCACGCCGATCACGTTGATCTTCGAGATGGCCAGCACTTCCGAGATGTCGCGCAGCAGGCCCTGGCGGTCGCTCGCGAGGATGAAGATATCGACGGGGAACACCGTCTCCTGCCCCGTCGCGCCCCATTCCGTCTCGAGCACCCGCTCCGGATTCCTGGACGCCATCTCGGCGAAGTTCTTGCAGCTGGCGCGGTGGATCGACACGCCCTTGCCGCGCGTAACGAAGCCCACGATCGGATCCGGCGGCGCCGGCTTGCAGCAGCGCGCCAGCTGCGTCATGAGGCCTTCCGTGCCGACCACCAGCACGCCCGACTTGGCGCCCTGCTCCACGCTGGACGCGCGGCTCTTGTTGACGACCGCCTCGTCGGCGACGGGCGCCGCCGGCGCGCCCGTGTCGTGCAGCGCCGCTTCCACGTGGCGCAGGCTGAATTTTTCCTTGCCGACGGCGATGAACAGGTCGTCGACCTTCGTGAACCCCAGCTTGTGCGCCAGCGCGTCCAGGTTGACGGCGGTCTTGCCTTCGCGCTGCAGCGATTTCTCGACGAGCGCGCGGCCGTGTCCCAGCGTCTCCGCCAGCTCCAGCGCGTGGAACCAGGCCCGGATCTTCGAGCGCGTGCGGCTGCTGACGGTATAGCCGGGACTGAGCCAGTCGCGCGACGGCCCCTGGCTGCCGGCCGGGCCTTTCGCCGTGATGACTTCGCACGTCTGGCCGTTCTTCAGCGGCGTGTTCAGCGGGACCATCACGCCGTCGACCTTGGCGCCGCGGCAGCGGTGTCCGACCTCGCTGTGCAGGTGGTAGGCGAAGTCGATGGGCGTGGCGCCGACCGGCAGTTCGAGCACACGCGCCTGCGGCGTCAGCACGAAGATGCGGTCGTCCAGCGTCGTCGACTTGAGCTTCTCGACCCATTCGCGCTGCAGCTCTTCCTGGCCGGTGACGGCGCTCGCGACCTCCGTCTTCCACGCCAGCAGCTGGCGCAGCCACGCGATCTTCTCGTCGTATTCCTGGCTCTTGAAATTCGAGCCGCCTTCTTCCTTGTAGCGCCAGTGCGCGGCGACGCCGTATTCGGCGAAGTTGTGCATCGCCTGGGTGCGGATCTGCACTTCCAGCGGCCGCCCGTCCTCGGCGGTGACGACCGTGTGCAGCGACTGGTAGCCGTTCGCCTTCGGGCGCGAGATGTAGTCGTCGAATTCCTTCGGGATCGGCGTCCAGATGTTGTGCACGACGCCCAGCACCGTGTAGCACGTCTTGATGTCGTCGACGATCACGCGGAACGCGCGCACGTCGTACAGCTCGGAGAAATCGAGCTCCTTGCCGCGCATCTTCTTCCAGATGCTGTAGATGTGCTTGGGCCGTCCGAACACTTCGGCCTTGATGCCGGCCGCCGCGAGCTCCGTCTGCAGGCGCGCGATGGACGAAGCGACGAAGCTCTCGCGCAGCATGCGCTTCTCTTCGAGCATCTTGGCGATGCGCTTATACGTGTCCGGCTCCATCATCCGGAACGACAGGTCTTCCAGCTCCCATTTCAGCTGGAAGATGCCGAGCCGGTTGGCGAGCGGCGCGTACAGGTCCAGCACTTCGCGGCCGTAGTTGCGCGTGACGTCGTCGAAGCGCTTGTGCTCCGCGAAGAAGCGCAGCGTGATCACGCACGACGCGAGGCGGATCAGCACGACGCGCATGTCGCTGGCCATCGCCAGCAGCATCTTGCGCAGCGTCTCGACCTGGGCCATGGCTTCCTGGGCCGCGTTCTTGCCGCGCCCGACGGGGGCCTGGGCCGCCGTCAGGTCGCGCAGGCGGATCAGCTGGTGCACGCCGCGCACCATGTCCGCCACTTCCTTGCCGAAGCGCTCCTCGAGCGCCTCGGCCACGCCCGGCTCCGCGATGGCCAGCTCGAACAGCAGGCCGGCGATGCGGGTCTCGGCATCGCTGCCGAGCAGCGCCAGCGTGCCGGCCACCCCCAGCGAAAACTCGAACGCGCTCTGGCCCGTCGCGGACGTGCGTTCGCCGTACGAGGCGGCGGCGAAGTCCAGCGCGCCTTTCACGCGCGCGCAGTCGTCGGGGCCGAGTCCGTGGACCAGCTGGGTGGAGGCGTCGCCGAGCGCGACAATCGATACCATCGCGTGCGCTTAAGCCTGGGCGGCCACGACGACGATTTCGACCAGGCAGGCCGGATCGGCCAGCTTGGCTTCGACGGTGGCACGCGGCGGCGTGGCGCCCGGCACGACCCACGTATCCCACACCGAGTTCATCGCGGGGAAGTTGGCCATGTCGGTGATGAAGATCTGGGTACTGAGGATACGGGTCTTGTCGCTGCCGGCGTCCGCCAGCAGGCGGTCGATGTGGCCCAGCACTTCGCGCGTCTGGCCGACGATGTCCTGCTGGTTGTCGCCAGCGATCTGGCCGGCCAGGTACACCGTGCCGTTGTGGATGGTGACTTCGGACAGTCGTTTGCCTACGTGCAGTCGTTTGATTTCCATGCTTTTCTCTAAATGTAAAGCTGGCCTTGCGGCCGTTTCGCCCGGCCGTGGAGCCGAACACCTCCGGCTTGCATCAGCCGGTCAAAAATTCCCTTGCGATCGCGATCTGCGCCGGCTGCAGGAACGTGGGCGCGTGACCCACGCCCGCGATCTCCACCACCCGCGGCTTCGGCCCGCGCCGCGTCATCTCTTGCGCCGTCGCGCGCGACAGCAGGTCGGACAGCTCGCCCCGCACCAGCAGGGTTGGGCAGCGGATCGCGTCGTACGCCGCCCACAGCGCCGCCTCGTCCTGCGCCACCTTCTGCGGCGTCAGCGCCTTGAACGGCGTTGCCAGGGCCAGGTCGTAGTGGAGTATCCACTGGCCGTCCGGCCGTTGCACGAGCACGTCGCGCGCCAGCTTGTCCCATTCGGCCTCGCTGTGCGGGCCGAACGGCGTCGACACCGCCCGCACGAACGCGGCGCCTTCCTCGAAGCTCGGAAAGCGCAGGTCCCGGCCGATGTAGTCGCCGATACGCGTCATCGCGACCGGGTCGAGCACGGGCCCGATATCGTTCAGCACCATGCGGCGGACCGGGCTGCCTTCCAGCGACGCGAGCCCGATCCCGATCAGGCCGCCCATCGACGTGCCGAACCACTCGACGCCCTCGTCCTCGCTGCCCGCCGTGACGCGCGCGATGAGGGTCACCATGTCGGCCACGTATTGCGGCACGACGTACAGCGCCGGATCGCGCAGGCGGCCGGAGCGGCCGCGCCCCACGACGTCCGGGCACACGACGCGGTAGCGGTCGGACATCGCCCGCGCCAGCGCGTCGAAATCGTCGGCGACACGCGTCACGCCGTGCACGCAGACGAGCACCTTCGTATTGCCGGGGTCGCCCCACTCCTTGTACGCCATGCGGTGCAGGCCGGCGGGCGAACTGCACAGCACGGATTTCATCCTCGGTTCGCTCATTTCCCCATCCCGACGTTCACGATGCATCCGCCGGGACATATCAACGTCCCGGGGGGCCGCCAACATTTTACCCGGCGGACCGATTAGAATTCTACCAAGTCTGGCCCGGGACCACCCGGCATCCCCTAGAAACTGTCCACGAGAAAGAGGAACGAATGAAATCCACCATGTTAAGCGGCAAGACTGCGCTCGTCACCGGCTCGACCTCGGGCATCGGTCTCGGCATCGCGCGCGCGCTGGCCGAGCAAGGCGCCAACATCGTCTTCAACGGTTTCGGCGATGCGCAGCAGATCGAAAAGCTGTACACCGACGTCGGCCAGGAATTCGGCGTCCAGACCGCTTACCACAACGCCGACATGTCGAAGCCGGACCAGATCGCGGCGATGATGGCGTTCGCGGGCGAAAAATTCGGCGGCGTCGACATCCTCGTCAACAACGCCGGCATCCAGTTCGTCGCGAACGTGGAGGATTTCCCCGTCGAGAAATGGGATGCGATCATCGCCATCAATCTCAGCTCGGCCTTCCACACGACCCGCCTGGCCCTGCCCACCATGAAGCAAAAGAACTGGGGCCGCATCATCAACCTGGCGTCGGCCCACGGCCTCGTCGCCTCGTCGCAGAAGTCCGCGTATGTCGCCGCCAAGCACGGCCTCGTGGGTTTCACCAAGTCGACGGCGCTGGAAACGGCTCCGACCGGCGTCACCTGCAACGCGATCTGCCCGGGCTGGGTACTGACGCCGCTCGTGCAGAAGCAGGTCGACGACCGCGCCGCGCGCGAAGGCATCAGCAACGAACAGGCCAAGAAAAACCTGCTGCTGGAAAAGCAGCCGTCGGGCGAATTCGTCACGCCGGAAGAGCTGGGCGCGCTGGCCGTGTTCTTCTGCAGCCCGGCCGCGAACCAGGTGCGCGGCGTCGCGTGGAATATGGATGGCGGCTGGGTCGCGCAATAAATGGATGAGTTCGCCGAAGGGTCGGGCTACGACATCCCGGGCCTGCACGACGCCTGCCTGGAACTGGCCCACGTCGTGCTGGCGTCGGGCCAGCCGCAGGTGTCGCGCGACATCCTCGAAACTTTGGCCGACCGCTTCGAACGCGAGGCGGCCGACTTTGCCCTGCTCGTCGGCAACGCCGGGCGCGACACGGCGCTGCTGGCCCGCGCCGTGCACTACCTCGTCGACGCCCACGCGCTGCCGCTGATGGGCACCGACATGGCGTGGTTCCGCCAGGCCCTCGCCTGCCTCGTCGAGCTGGCCGTGCCCGGCATCGCGCTGTCGGCCAAGGGCGCGGCATTCCTGCGCGACGTCGAGACCGGCATCGCGCAATCGCTGCACGACCTGGACTGAGCCGGGGCGCTCGTTCGCAACGGCATCGCCGCGGTCTCCCGTGTCCGCCACACGGCGTGCCGGCTCGGCTATGATCGCGTCTTCCCCATCACGACGCGAAAGGACCACGATGCGCACCCGGACCAGGACCTTCATCGCCGCGCTGTCCCTCCTGGCCTGCACGATGCCGGGCGCGCACGCGGCCGACCAGCGGCCCGTGCTGCTCACGCCGGACAAGGTCTGGACCGGCGACGGCACCCCGCACGCGGGCTGGAGCGTGCTCGTCGCGCAGGGCCGCATCCAGGGCGTGGGGCCGGCCGCGACGCTGCCCGTCCCGGCCGACGTCGACCGCATCCTCCTGCCCGGCAAGACCCTGATCCCGGGCCTGATCGACCTGCATTCGCACGTGCTGCTGCACCCTTACAACGAAACGACGTGGGACGACCAGGTGCTCAAGGAAGCGCCGGCCTACCGCGTCGCGCTGGCCGTGCGCCACGCGGCCGACACCCTGCAGGCCGGCTTCACCACCTTGCGCGACCTCGGCACCGAAGGCGCGGGCTATGCCGACGTCGGCATCAAGCGCGCCATCGACGAAGGCCAGGTGCCGGGCCCGCGCCTGTTCGTGGCCACGCGCGCCATCGTCGCGACGGCCAGCTACGGCCCGGCCGAGCGGACCTACCGTCCGGACATGGACATCCCCTACGGCGCCCAGCAGGCCACGGGCGCCGACGAGGCGACGAAGGCCGTGCGCGAGCAGGCCGCCCACGGCGCCGACTGGATCAAGTTCTACGCCGACTACCGCACGGGCCCCGACGGCAGCACCCGCCCCACCTTCACGCTCGACGAGATGAAGGCGATCGTCGCGGCGGCCCACGCGGGCGGCCGCAAGGTCGCCGCGCACGCCAGCAGCGACGATGCGATCCGCCTGGCCGTGCTGGCCGGCGTCGACACCATCGAGCACGGCTACGGCGCCAGCGAGGCCACGTTCAGGCTGATGCTCGAACACAAGACCGCGTATGTCCCGACATTGACGGCGCCGGAAGCCATCGGCGAGTACTTTCAGCACCACGTGCGCGGCGGCACGCCCACGCCGGCCATGCAGCAGGCCGAGCGCGCCTTCCGCCTGGCCCGCAAGCTGGGCGTCACCATCGGCAACGGCAGCGACGTCGGCGTGTTCGCCCACGGCACGAACGAGCGCGAACTGGAGTGGATGGTGCGCCTGGGCATGACCCCGACCGACGCCCTGCGCGCCGCCACGGTCGTCGCCGCCGCCATCCTCGACCGCAAGGACCTGGGCGCGATCCGCAGCGGGATGGTGGCGGACGTGGTGGCCGTCGACGGCGACCCGACCGGGGATATCGCAGCGCTGCGCAAGGTCGGGTTCGTCATGAAAGGCGGGACGGTGTACCGGAACCAGTGAGCGTCCACGACCGCGACGGTGCTCGCCAGGCAACAGGTAAAGGACAAGGTTATTCAGCGGGCCGAGGTCGTGATATCCGTTCCGGCGTTGCGGTTTTCCACAATAGCCGATGCAGATATTTTGCGTGATGATGACGGTGTTACTAATAACGCATGAAGCCTCGTCATGAAAAAACCATTCTATAAAGTCCTTTATGTCCAGGTGTTGTTTGCGATTATCGTGGGCGTCCTGCTGGGCATCTACGATCCGGGCGTCGCAACCGCGATGAAGCCGCTGGGAGACGGCTTCGTCAAACTGATCAAGATGATCATTGCCCCGGTTATTTTCTGCACCGTCGTCGCCGGTATCGCCGGCATGCAGGACATGAAGAAGGTCGGCCGCGTCGGCGGCAAGGCCCTGCTCTATTTCGAAGTCGTCTCGACCTTCGCGCTGGCCATCGGCCTGATCGTCGCCAACGTGATCAAGCCGGGCGCCGGCTTCAACGTCAACGCCGCCACGCTCGACGCCCACGCGATTGCCCAGTACACCGACAAGACCAAGTCGCTGAACACCGTCGACTTCCTCCTGAACATCATCCCGAACACCTTCGTGGATGCGTTCGCCAAAGGGGAAATCCTCCAGGTTCTCTTGATCGCGATCCTGTTCGGCTTCGCGCTGTCGATGCTGGGTGAACGCGGCCGTCCGCTGACCCGCTTCATCGACGACCTGTCGCACGCCATCTTCGGCGTCGTGAACATCATCATGAAAGCCGCCCCGATCGGTGCGTTCGGCGCCATGGCGTTCACCATCGGCAAATACGGCGTCAAGGCGCTGATCCCGCTGGCATCGCTCGTCGGCTCGTTCTACCTCACCTGCTTCCTGTTCGTCGTGATCGTGCTGGGCACCATTGCCCGCCTGACCGGCTTCTCGATCTTCCGCTACCTCGCCTACATCAAGGAAGAGCTGCTGATCGTGCTGGGCACGAGCTCGTCGGAAAGCGCCCTGCCGGCCCTGATGCGCAAGCTGGAAAAGATGGGCTGCCCGAAATCCGTCGTGGGCCTCGTCGTCCCGACCGGCTACTCGTTCAACCTCGACGGCACCAACATCTACATGACGATGGCCGCCCTGTTCGTCGCCCAGGCCACGAACACCGACCTGACCTTGACGCAGGAACTCACGATCCTGTTCGTGGCGATGCTGACCTCGAAAGGCGCGTCGGGCATCACCGGCGCCGGCTTCATCACGCTGGCCGCGACCCTGGCCGTCGTGCCGACGATCCCGGTGGCCGGCATGACCCTGATCCTCGGCATCGACAAGTTCATGAGCGAATGCCGCGCCCTCACCAACATCATCGGCAACGGCGTCGCCTCGATCGTCGTGTCGAAATGGGAAGGCGAGCTGGACCACGACCGCCTGACCGCCGAACTCAAGAATCCGAGCCCGGACGACGCTGCTTCCGACCTGCACCCGGTCCGCGAAGCTGCCTGACCGACGAAGCAACGATTCCTCGTTCAGACGCCGGGTTCGCCCGGCGTTTTTTTATTCATCGGAATCATGGCGGCACGCCCCGCGCCTGGTCCTGGTCGATGCGCTGCTGTAGCAGCCATAGCCGCGCATACACGCCCTTGCGCCGCAACAGTTCCGCATGCGTGCCCCGCTCCACGATGCGGCCCCGCTCCATGACGATGATCGCATGCGCATGCACGATGGTCGACAGCCGGTGCGCGATGATCAGCGTCGTGCGCCGTTCGGACAATCGGTCGAGTTCGCGCACGATGGCGTGTTCCGACACGGAATCCAGCGCCGACGTGGCCTCGTCGAATACGAGAATCACGGGTTGCTTGAGGATGGCGCGCGCGATGCCGATGCGCTGGCGTTCGCCGCCGGAAAACTTCACCCCGCGTTCGCCGACGGGGCTGTCGTAGCCCTCCGGCAGCGCGGCGATGGTCTCGTGCAGTTGCGCGGCCTGCGCCGCCGCCACGACGTCGGCGCGGGTCGCGTCCGCGCGCGCGTAGCCGATGTTGTTGGCGATCGTGTCGTTGAACAGCGCGGCATCCTGCGGCACGACGCCGATCGCCCGGCGCACGCTGGCCGGGCTGCAGCGGCGGATGTCCTGGCCGTCGATGAGGATCCGCCCGCGGCCGGGATCGTAGAAGCGCAGCAGCAGGCGCGCCAGCGTCGACTTGCCGGAACCGCTGCGCCCGACGACGGCCAGGGTCGTCCCGGGCGGGATGTGCAGGCTCACGTCGTCCAGCGCGGGTCGGCCCGGCTCGTAGTCGAAGCCCACGTGCTCGAACACGACGTCGCCGGCACCGGGCACGAGCGCCGGCAGGCCGGGCTCGTCCGGCATCTCGGGCCGCTCGCCCAGCAGCGCGAACAGGCGCTCCGCGTTGACCCAGGCGTCGCGCGATTCGCGGTAGACGAAGCCGAGGGCGTTCAGCGGCAGGCAGACCTGCAGCGCGTAGGCGTTGATCAGCACGAGGTCGCCGACGCGCATCCGCCCCGCCAGCACGTCCTGCCCGGCCAGCAGCATGATGGCGGCCACGCCCACCGCGATCACGCCGCTTTGCCCCACGTGCAGCAGGAACAGCGCGCGCTGGTTCTTGATGCCGGCATCCCGCCAGCGGTCCATCGTGGCCGAGAATTTGTCCGCCTCGCGCGCCTCGTTCGTGAAGTATTTGACGGTGTCGTAGTTCAGCAGGCTGTCCGCCAATTGCCCCTTGGCGCGCGAATCGAGCTTGTTGACGCGCCGCTGGTAGATGACGCGTTGCGCCGTGAACACGAGGGTGAAGCCCGTGTACACGAGGAACGTCGCGACGATGATGACGGCGTAGCCGGCCGGATAGCGGCGCAGCATGACGACGAGCACGAGGCCGATCTCGACGAGCGTCGGCACGATCGTGAACAGCCCCACGCCCAGCAGGTAGGCGATGCCGCTGGTGCCGCGGTCGAGGTCGGGCAACAGGCTGCCGACCTGGTTCCGGGCGTGGAAACGCGGACCCAGCGCGTGCAGGTGCGCGAACGTCGTGCGCGCATACGCCGACACCGCGCCCAGTGTCACGCGCGCGAACAGCAGGTCGCGCCATTCGTTGAACAGCGTGCTGGCGAAGCGCAGCAGGGCATACCCGGCCAGCAGATAGGCGGGCAGGTGCAGCGGCAGCCGCGGCTGCGAGAAATCGTCGATGATGCGCTTGAGCAGCAGCGGCACGGCCACCGTCGCCACTTTGGCGGCCAGCAGCAGGACGATGGACACCGTCACGCGCCGGCCGTTGGCGCGCATCACCCCCCACAGCTCGGCCGTGAAGCGGCGCCGGGCGGCGCGGTCGTCGGAGGCATCTG
>Ga0209148_1001491_pt1 | contig 11681 bp, 5 predicted proteins | sample AraplaCol_mMF_r2_2_FD_184288 | JGI IMG/M metagenome (GOLD analysis project Ga0209148, IMG submission 184288) | Arabidopsis root microbial communities from North Carolina, USA - plate scrape CL_Col_mMF_r2 (SPAdes) (version 2) | ecosystem: Host-associated > Plants > Roots > Endosphere | place: USA...
CTCCGCGGTGGGCCTCGGCCAGGGGCGGGAAGGGATGCATGTGGCGGCGCTCCTTGGCTACACCGTGGTCTTCGTGACCATCGCCGCGCGTCGCCTGCGCCGCTACGGTTGAAGTAGCATGACTGCACGTCTCTCCACGGATACACCCATGTCGCTCTCGTGGTTCAAGCCGACCCCGGACTCGCTCTGGAACCGCTTCCGCGATCGACCGAGGCAGCGCATCTCTGGTCTGCTCAACCTGGTGTGGGCGGTGTATGTCTTCGGGGACCTCATCTTCGCCAATGAGCTGGGCCCTGGGTGGGGCCTGGCTACGGCCATATCGTTTCCGATCTTCCTGCTGCTCTACGCGGCGGCGTATATCCGTCCGCTTCGTCACGTAACCTGGTATGCCGGTGCGGTGGCGTTGCTTTCGTATGCCACGTTGAAGTTCAACCACACCGGCGGCGCGTCGTACATCATCTACGCCTGCGCCATGCTCGGATTCGAAGGCCAGCCTAAGAAATGCTTCGTCGGCATGGCCGCCGTCGTTGGCGGCTTCGTCGCCGTGACGTATCTCATGATGGACTGGTCTCTCGCCGTCGTTGCCATGATGTCCTTCATCGCCCTGTCGGTGGGAACGGTAAACGTGGTGTATCGCTTCAACGCGCAGCGCGACGTGGAGCTGAAACTGTCCCACGACGAGGTGCGCCGGCTTGCCGCGACGGCGGAGCGCGAGCGCATAGGCCGCGATCTTCACGATTTGCTGGGTCATACGCTTTCCCTGATTACGTTGAAGCTCGAATTGTCGCGCCGCCTGTTCGATCGCGACGCCGACGCCGCCCGTCGCGAAATCGAGGAAGCGGAGCAGGTCGCGCGACACGCACTGGCCGAGGTACGTTCGGCCGTCACCGGCATACGCGCCTCCGGTGTCGTGGCCGAACTGGCTTCCGCGCGTCTGCTCCTGACTGCCTCGATGATCGATTTCGTCTACCGCGCAGACATCCCCGAGCTTCCGCCGCGGGTCGACAACGAGCTTGCCCTCGTGCTGCGCGAAGCCGTGACGAACATTCATCGTCACGCTGGCGCCACATTCGCCGAAGCCACCGTCAGCATGGACGATCGCGCTTGCACGATGACCATCGTGGACAATGGCCGCGGCCTCGCGAGCGGTGAGGGCAACGGCATCTGCGGCATGCGTGAACGTGTGCGCGCGCTCGGCGGCACGCTGGCCTTCGAGTCCGCGGCGCAGAAGGGCACCGTCGTACGCATCCATGTGCCGCTCGTACCCGCCGACCGGCTCCCACCCGTTGATACGCGGCAGGACGAGTCGCTGCCGTCCGAACGCGACAGGCTGGCCTCGTGATCCGTATTCCGTCGCCGCACAGGGACTCACTTCTTGGAGTGCTCCGCTCGCCGGTCTATCTGCGCTGGCAGGCGGGTCTGCAGGTGTTCTGGCTGATCGCGCTGATCCAGGCACCGCTTGCCTTAAGGGGCTTCCAGTGGGACTGGATGGGGCCGACCCTCGCTTCCCTTCCCGTTTATCTGGTGTGCTACGTCGCGGTGTATACGGCCCCCGTGGCCCGCCTTCCGTTCAATGCGATCGCCATTAGCGCGCTCGGTTTCGTCCTGTGGCCCGTCAACCCGCTCGCGCTTGGGTATGTGGTCATCGGTGTCACCTTGCTGGCTTACTCGAATCGTCCGCGCCTGTGGTTGGGTGGCGTCGCGGTCGCCACACTCGTGACGCTTGTCTGGCGATATGCCTTCGACGTGCCGCTGGTGCACGTGGCCGTCGTCTTCGGCGCAGGGCTGGCGGCGGGCTTCAGCAATTATCTTTACGTACGCGGCGCACGCCGCGACGCTGAGCTGCGCCTGTCGCAGTCGGAAGTGCGGCGGCTCGCCACGCTGGCGGAACGCGAGCGCATCGGACGCGATCTGCACGATCTGCTGGGTCACACGCTGTCGCTCATCACCTTGAAATCCGAACTGGCGAAGCGGCTTGCCCTGGACGATCCATCGCGGGCACGGCAAGAAATGGAAGAAGTGGAGCGCGTCGCCCGGCATACGCTGGCGGAAGTGCGTAGCGCGGTCACAGGCCTGCGGGCCGGCGATCTTTCCAGCGAACTGGTGTCGGCCCGCTTGATGCTGGAATCGTCCGGTATCGCTTTCACCGCGGAACTGCCCGCCGAACTCGAACTGCCAGAGCAGACCGAAGCCACGCTGTGCCTCGTGCTGCGCGAGGCTGTCACCAACATCCACCGTCATTCGCGCGCCACGGAGGCGCGCGTTGTCATCGCCCGGAACGGGCAGGAGTTTTCGATGCGTATCACGGACAACGGCTGCGGCGGTCTCGCGGCGCACGGTAATGGCGTTTCCGGCATGCGCGAGCGCATGCGCCAGATCGGCGGCCGCCTCGCCATCGATTCCCCCGCACGACACGGCACGGCTTTTGAGATCGGGGTGCCTTTCGCGGCGACTCATCGCATGGAGCGCCGCGCATGATCCGCGTGCTGCTGGCAGAGGACCAGGCCATGGTGCGCGGCGCGCTGTCTGCGCTGCTCAACCTCGAATCGGACATCGAGGTCCTGGGATCGGCTGCTGACGGTGAAACCGCGTGGCGCGAGCTGCAACGGCTGAAGCCCGATGTGCTGGTGACCGACATCGAAATGCCCGGCCTCACCGGTCTGGAGCTCGCCCAGCGGATACGCCGCCACGAGATGCCGATCAAGGTCATCATCGTGACCACGTTTGCGCGCCCAGGCTTTTTGCGCCGTGCGTTGGATGCCGGCGTCGGTGGGTATCTGTTGAAGGATGCTCCCGCGGAAAACCTCGCCGAGGCACTGCGCACGGTGCATCGCGGCGGTCGTGCCATCGATCCGCAGCTCGCGCTCGAAGCCTGGTCGGACGCCGACCCGCTCAACGATCGCGAACGCCAGGTGCTGCGTCTGGCGGGCGAGGGTCAGTCCGCCAGCGATATCGGCGCTCAGTTGAATCTCTCGCACGGCACCGTCCGCAACTACCTTTCCGAGGCCATCGGCAAACTCGGTGCGGCGAATCGCATCGAGGCCTATCGTCTCGCCAGGCAGAAGGGCTGGCTCTAGTCCCCAAGCGACACCGGAGGCGCCGTCGCTTCCGGTGCCGGGGATCGGCGATAATCCGCCATCCACCGCTTTCCCCGGCCGTACCGTGAAGAAATCCGATTTCGACTTCGACCTGCCGCCCGAGCTGATCGCGCAGGCGCCGCTGGCCCGCCGTTCCGCAAGCCGGCTGCTGGTGCTCGACGTTGACGCGCAGAGCAAGCAGGACCGTCAGTTCAGCGACCTGCCGGAGATGCTGCAGCCGGGCGATCTCCTGATCTTCAACGACACGCGTGTGCTGCCCGCACGACTCTACGGCCGCAAGGAATCCGGCGGTGCCGTGGAAATCCTCATCGAGCGCGTTACGGGTGCGCACGAGGCACGTGCGCAACTGGGCGTGAGCAAGAAGCCCAAGGAAGGCGGGCGCATCGAACTCGCTGACGGCAGCATGGTGACGGTACTGGGTCGCGAGGGCGAGTTCTTCCTGCTCCGCTTCGACATCGACGAGCCGCTGGAACGTCTTTTGTCGCGCCTCGGCGAAATGCCGCTGCCGCCGTACATCGAGCGCGGTGCCGGCGAAGCCGACAAGGAGCGTTACCAGACCGTGTTCGCGCGCGAGCCCGGCGCCGTCGCAGCGCCGACAGCCGGCCTGCACTTCGACGAGGAGTTGCTCGAACGCCTGCGCGCACGCGGAGTGGAAACGGGTTACGTCACCTTGCACGTGGGCGCAGGCACGTTCCAGCCGATGCGCGCGGACGACGTCCGCGACCACGTCATGCATCGCGAGTGGCTCAACGTCGGCGCGGCGCTGGTCGAGAAGATCCGCGCGACACGTGCTGCCGGAGGTCGCGTCGTTGCCGTGGGAACCACCGTGGTGCGTGCACTGGAAAGCGCCACGGTCGAGGGCGTGCTGCGCCCCTTTGCCGGCGAAACCCAGATCTTCATCTTCCCCGGCTACAAGATCACGAGCATCGACGCACTGATCACCAACTTCCACCTGCCGCAATCCACGCTGCTGATGTTGGTCTCGGCGCTGGCAGGCAAGGAGGCCATCCTCGACGCCTATCGCTACGCCGTGCAGCAACGCTACCGCTTCTTCTCCTACGGCGACGCGATGCTGATCCTTCCGCCGAAGCAGAACGGTTCCGCAAATCCCTAGCGGCTCCCACAGCTCCCACAGGTGTGCGGCGCTCTTGTAGGAGCCGCCGTGGCGGCGAGGAAAAGCTTACCGGTGGGAGCCAGCCTGCTGGCGACGGGAGCCATGCCTCATGGCTACACCGCTTCGTTGGATTCTTGCCGTCGTCGGTGGCTACCGAGACCTACGAAGCAGATCCTCATAGGACTACCGCAGCGCAAGCGCAGCGCGGACTGCCCGGATATCCGCGAAGAACCTAAAGTTTCCGCGTCACCTGCCGATTAGGGGCACTTGAAGAGCCGGGCCGCGGCACCCGAGAGTGTTCCCGCGCGCCCTTGAACCAGGACGGTTTGGAGTACCAGGACTAATGAGGGTTACAGGGGAGAGCCGTTGGCGCACAACGGCGTGTGCACTCGCGTCGCTGCTTGCGTTGGGTGTCGGCGGTGCAGCGATAGCGCAGCAGAGCACGCTCGACAAGCAGGAACAGCTGCGTCGCGCTCAGCAGCTTGATGAGAAGGAGGAGGCGCGCCGTGACGCGCCCTTCCAGCCCGGACAACCCGCACCGGCCGAGCGGCTCGATGCGCCGTTGCCGAAGGACACACCTTGCTTTCCGCTGCAGAGCCTTCGCCTCGAAGGCGACCGCGTGGCGGATTTCGCCTGGGCGCAGCGCTACCTCGATCGCTTCGTCGGCCAGTGCGTGGGCCGGAACGGACTGGAAGCCTTGCAGCGCCGTCTGTCCAACCTGGTGATCGCGCGCGGCTTCGTCACCACCCGCGTGGGCGTGCCGGCGCAGGACATTTCCAACGGTCAACTGCGCATGCTGCTGGTGCCCGGCATCCTGCGCCGTATCCGCTTCGCCGCCGGCTCGCCGGAGCTCGACTGGCGTACGGCCTTCCCGATCCGCGAAGGCGATCTGCTCAATCTCCATGCGATCGAGCAGGGGCTCGAGCAGCTCAAGCGCGTGCCGTCGCAAGACGTGACGATGGACATCGCACCCGCCGAGAAAGTGGGTGAGTCCGATGTGGTGCTGACCGTTCACACCACGCGTCGTTGGCACGTGGTGGTGGATACGAGCGACGCTGGCCTCAAGGGCACGGGGCGCAACCAGGGCAACCTCAACGTCTCGTACGACAACCCGCTCGGGCTCAACGATCTGTTCTCGATCGGCGCGGGCCACGCCTTGTTCACGCACGCTGACGGTGGCAGCACGTTCAGCGAGAACGCGACATACAGCATCCCCTGGGGCTGGTGGACCTTCAGCGGGTCGATCTCCACCTACCGCTACCGGCAGTGGATCGAAGGTTTCCAGAGTCGATTCCGTTCCACCGGCACGTCCACGTCGAGCGACATCACCGTGCAGCGTCTGCTGACTCGCGGCACGTCGAGCAAGACTTCGCTGGAAATGCGGCTGGCCGGACGCAGCGCGCACAGCTACATCCAGGGCGTGGAAGTCGGCATCCAGCGCCAACGTGTCGCCAGTGCGGAGCTGGCCCTGGTGCATCGCCACTACATCGGTCAGGCGCAGCTCGACGCGCGCCTGGGCTACCAGCGCGGCACGCCATGGTTCGGCAGCCAGTGGAACGGTTACGACCCATCCATTGGATTTCCGACCAATCGCTACGGGCTGACCACGCTCGATCTGTCGCTGAGCCAGCCGCTGAAATTCGGTACGCATCAGGCGATCTGGGACAGCAGCCTGCGCGTGCAGCGCTCCACCGACCATCTTCCCGCCGCCGAACTCATCACGATCGGCGGGCGCTACTCGGTGCGCGGCTATGACGGCGAGCAGACGCTCGCTGGCGAACGCGGCGCCTACCTTCGGCGTGGACGTCGGTCGCGTCTCCGGACCATCCACGCAGGCAGGCCACCGCCAGTTGACCGGCGGCGTCGTCGGCTTGCGTGGCAGCTACAGCGGCTTGAGTTGGGATCTCTTCGCGGGGCGGCGGATCCATGCGCCGCGCGGCTTCGACACCGCACACCCGACCACGGGCTTCCAGTTGATCTACCAGTACTGAACACGGGCAGGGGCACCGGCGCGGTGCCCGACAAAGGGACAAGGTCATGACGATCAAGGCAACGATGGGGCGCCGGTACGGTGCGGTAGCGATCTCGACAGTGCGCTCGCTGGCCCTTGCGGTCGTGCTGGCGACGCTGGGCATTCCCGTGGTGTCGTGGGCACAGCAGGTGCCGGACGCGGCGGCAGGAGCGCATCGCCCGACGATGGACTCGGCGGCCAATGGCGTGCCGGTGGTCGATATCGTCGCGCCGAACGCGCGGGGCGTATCGCACAACAAGTACCAGCGCTTCGACGTCGACCAGCGCGGCGTGATCCTCAACAACAGCGCCAACATCGTGCGCACCCAGCTCGGCGGCTATGTCGCCGGCAACGACAACCTCAAGGGCGGCGAAGCGTCGCTGATCCTCAACGAGGTGACGTCGGCCCTGCCGAGCAGCCTGCGCGGCTACATCGAGGTGGGCGGCAAGGCCGCGCCAGTCGTGATCGCCAACCCCTATGGCATCACCTGCGACGGTTGCGGCGTCATCAACAGCCAGCGCTTCACGCTGACGACCGGCACGCCAATGTTCGGAGGCAGCGGTAGCCTGGATGCCTTCCACGTCACCGGCGGCAGCATCGCCATCGGCAGCGGTGGCCTCGACGGCTCGGTCGTGGATCGCACCGATCTGATCGCGCGCGCCGTGCAGTTGAACGGTCAGCTGTGGGCGAAGGATTTGTCCGTCGTCACGGGCACCAACGACGTCAATTACGCAGATGCTGGCGTGCGCGCGAACGAGGCAGACGCCGCCCGTCCCGCCGTTGCGATCGACGTGGCCGCACTCGGTGGCATGTACGCGGAAAAGATCCGCCTTGTCGGTACGGAAGCAGGTGTCGGCGTGGTCAGCAGCGGCGCAATCGCTGCGCAGGCCGGTGACCTGACGCTGAGCAACGCCGGTGAAGTGCGTCTGAGCGGCACAACCGTGGCGTTCGGCAATGCCTCGCTCGATGCCAGCGGTCCGGTGATCGTCGACGGCACATTCGGCACGCAGAATGGCGCGGCGTCCCTGACCAGCGGCAGCACACTCACCGTTCCCGGCCGCGTGATCGCGGGCGGTGCGCTCACGGTGAATGCCGCGGGAGACGTGATCTCGTCCGGACGGTTCAGCGCGGGAGGGAATCTTGCGGTCTATGCCGCAGGCGCCGTGCGCAATGCAGGACTCATCTACTCCGATCAGGCGTTCGACCTGCGTGCGAATGCGCTGCACAACGAAGGCACGATCTACGGGCTTGGCGGTGGCTCGATTCTCGCCAATGGCCTCTTCGATGCCACGGCGGCGAGCACGCTGCATGCTGGCGGCGCGTTGGCGATCGACGCGGGTGGCGTCGCCACGAACGGCATCGTGGATGCAGGCGGTGCATTGACGCTGTCCAGCCGTAGCGATGCCAACTTGGCGGGTGCGGTACAGGGCGCCGGCAGCGTCGCCGTACGCGCGACGAACCAATTGAACAACGGCGCGACGATCGTCTCGGGCGGTCGCCTCGATCTGCGGGCCGCCCGGGTCAGCAACCTCGCTTCGGGCATCGTGTCCTCGGGCAGCGATCTGGTGGTGAACGCGGCAGGCGACGCCTTCAACCAGGGCACGCTCTACGCCGCCGGTGGCGTGGTGGTCAACGCAGCGTCGCTCACACAATCGGCGGCGGCTCAGCTCCATGGCGTCGCCGGTGCGCAGGTGACGTTGACCGGGAACCTGGCCAACAGCGGCATGCTCGTGGGTGGCGGTGGGCTTGCATTAACCGCGGGCTCCGTCTCCAGCGATGGCGAGCTAGGCACCCAGCAGGGCGATGCGGCGCTGGTCAGCGGGTCCGATATCGCGCTCGCAGGCACGACCGTGGTGGGTGGGAGCTTGAGTCTGCGAGCACCGGGTACGGTCACTCAGCAAGGCCAGCTCACGACCGTCGACCTCGACGCCGAGGTCGGTTCGCTCGCAAACAACGGCGAAACATATGCGCGCGGCAATGCACAGCTGCATGCCTCGCACGATGTATCCAACACGGGTTCGTTGTATGCCGACGGCCAGCTCACGCTCGGTGCGGACGGCACGCTGACCAACAGCGGCACGCTTCATGCGGGCACCGATCTCGCGCTGCATGCCGCATCGATCGACAGCTCCAAGCAGATCGACGCGACCCGCGACGTCACCCTCGATGCGCAGTCGATGCGTCTTGCAGGCAACGTGCAGGGCGGTCGCGATGTGGCGTTGACCGTGGCGGGTGGCGTAGATAACGCGGCGGCCGTCGTTGCGGGGCGTGACGTTACCGCACAGGCAGGTTCGCTGACGAACAGCGGTGCGATCTCGGCGACGCACGACCTTGCCCTCGATGTTCAGGGCGACGTCGACAACGCCGGTCAGCTATACGCAGGTCATGGACTCGACATCAACGCGCATGCCTTGACCGTCGGCACGGGTGGGGCGGTCAGTGCCGCGGATACGGCGACGCTGACACTGCAGGACATGCTCCGCAATGCCGGTAGTGTGGTGGGCGTGAAGTCGCTGGCCGTCGATGCGCAGAGTATCGATTCCACCGGCTCGGTGGGCAGCAGCATGGGCAGCGCGGCGCTGACGACGCGCGGTGATCTTCACCTTGGCAGCGTGGCGTCAGCTGCAAGCGCGTTCTCCGCTCATGCAGCGGGCAACGTACTTCTCGACGGTACGCTCACGGGCACGTCGTTGGATCTGGCTGCACAATCGATGACGCTCGCTGGCGCGATCCATGCCACCGGCGACGCCGTATTCGACGCGGCCCAGAGCATCGCCCTCGGTGGCGATGCCTATGCCGATGGTGCGCTGACGGTTCATGCGGCCAGCATCGACCAGTCCGGTACGACACACGCCGGTGGCGACCTTGCACTGAATGCGGCGAGCATCGTCACGCACGGTACGCTCGACGCCGGCAACGATCTGTTGTTGACCGCCGACGCCGCGTCGCTGGCAGGCCGTCTGCAGGCAGCGCGCGATGTGCATGTCCAGACGAGCGGCACGCTGACGCAGGCAGCGACCGTGGTCGCGGCACGCGATGTCTTGCTGAATGCGGCGCACTTCGATGGCGCCAAGGACGCCGCGGTCAGCGCGGGGCGCAATCTCACGCTTACCGCATCGCAGGACGTCGTCAATGCGGGTGTGCTCTATGCGGGCAATCTTCTCGCATTGAACGCCGCCAGCTTCACCCAGACGAGCGACGGACAGGTTCATGCGGCCGATCATGTGTCGCTGGATGTGTCGGACGCGCTCGACAGCGCAGGCGCCATCGTCGGTGGCAACGGTCTCTCCATCAACGCGGGTAGCCTGAGCAGCACGGCGCAACTGGGCAGCACGGCCGGCGACGTGGCGATCGCGACGACACTGGGCGATCTCTCGCTGGCGGGTACCACGGTCTCGGCAGGTCGACTGGATGCGACATCCGCAGCTGCGTTTGCTCAGTCGGGTGCGCTGAGTGCCGCCGCCGCGACACTGACCGCCGCCACGGACATGACCTTGGCCGGCGACATGTCGGCCAACGGCGCGGTGGCGTTGAACGCGGGGCGCGACCTTCACAACACCGGCAGCGTCTACACGTCCGGCACGTTGAGCCTGCAATCGACGGGCAATATCGACAATCGCGGCAGCCTGGCGTCGGAGCAGGGCCTTACCGTCGATGCGGGCGCGTTGACGCAGGCCACGAACGGCGCCTTGCAGACGAACGGCAATCTGTCCGTTACGGCGGGAAGCATCGACAGCAAGGGCACGCTGGCGAGCGCACATGACATCTCGGTGGCCGCGCAGGGCGATGTCAGCCTATCCGGAACCACGCAGGCCGGCGGTGCGCTGGGCATCGCCACGACCGGTGCGATGAACAACGCCGGCAAACTGCTGGCCTCGACCTCGCTGGCGGTAACGGCGGCGAACATCGGCAACACCGGCGCGCTGTCGACCGACGGCACGCTCGACCTGCACGCCATCGATGCGCTGGACAACCAAGGCACCGCTTACGCGGGCCGCAAGATCACGCTCGGAGCGAACGGCCTCACGCAGGGCGCCTTGGCCGAACTCACAGGCGCGGACGATATCGCCATCGACGTGGTCGGTGCGGTGAACAACGCCGGCAAGATCGTCGCTGCGAAATCGCTCGATCTTAAGGGCGGCAGCGTATCCAGCACCGGCACGCTCGGCACGCAGCAGGGCGACCTGGATCTTCAGGCGCGCCGGGGCGATCTCGTGCTGGGCGGCACGGTCGTTTCGGCAGCGGCATTGAATGGAACGGCCTCAGGCGCGATCCGCCAGAGCGGCCAGTTGTCCGCCAACGCGCTGAGCTTGCATGCCGACGGTGACCTCAATGCGCAGGGCGACATCAGCGCGCTCACGGCATCCCTCACCAGCGGCGCCACGCTGACGCAGAACGGCACACTGTCCGCGAACACGATCACGCTCGATGGCGCCGCTGTGAGCAACGGCGGCAAGACATTGTCGTCGGGCGATCTCACCGTGCATGGCGGCACGGTCGACGCCTCCGGTGTACTGGCGGCAGGCGTGAAGGCCGACGGTACGCTCGACAGCGTCGGCGACCTTCGCGTGTCCGCCGGTGGCGCGTTGACCGCGCACGGCAGCCTGCTTGCCGGCCACATGCTCGACACGAGGGCGAATGCGCTCGACCTGTCGTATGGCACGCAGCGGGCCGGGACCGATGCCACGTTCGTGGCGCGCGCAGGCAACATCGACCATACGGCCGGCGATCTCGCCGTCGGCGGCGCGTTGACCGCGCAGGCCTCCGGAACGCTGCTGAATCGCGGTGTGGATGGTCGCGCTGCGCGGATGCAGGCAAACACACTGCTGCTCAGCGCCGCGTCGATCGACAATGGCCGCGGCCAGTTGCTGCAAACGGGCAACACGGCCTGGACGCTGACCACCGGCACACTGGACAACACCGGTGGCACGATCGCCACGAACGGCAACGACCTGACGGTGCATGGCACGCGCGTCGTCAATCGCGGCGGCAGCATTCAACTGGCCGGGACCGGGCTACTCGACGTCAAGGCCGACCAGGACATCGACAACACCCAAGGCACCCTCGCAGGCAATGGCGCGACACGCGTCACCGCGGCGACCAACCTGCTCAATGATGGCGGTCTGATCAATGCGCATGGCGCCACCACGATCGCCGCCGCGTCGCTCAGCAATACGGCGAACGGCGCGATATCGGGCAGCGCGTTGGGTGTGACCGTCGGCAACGGCGTAAACAATGCGGGTGGCCTGCTCCAGGCGACGGCAGGCGACCTCATGCTGTCGGCCGCTGATCTGTCCAATGCTGGCGGCACGATCCAGTCCGCACCTGCTGCCGTGACGCTTGGCGTCAACGGCACGCTCGACAACGCGACAGGCACCATCGCGGCCGGCACGCTGGCCAAGCTCACGGCGGCCCAGGTGAACAACGCCGGTACCGTCACGGCCGGCCAGCTCAGTGT
>Ga0209148_1001492_pt1 | contig 11665 bp, 4 predicted proteins | sample AraplaCol_mMF_r2_2_FD_184288 | JGI IMG/M metagenome (GOLD analysis project Ga0209148, IMG submission 184288) | Arabidopsis root microbial communities from North Carolina, USA - plate scrape CL_Col_mMF_r2 (SPAdes) (version 2) | ecosystem: Host-associated > Plants > Roots > Endosphere | place: USA...
CCGAACCTTCGACCGAATAGTGTTCCGGGTCGCCCTTCGACATCGTGCGGTCGATGGTGACGCCCACGACGCGCTGCAGCACTTCCGTGATCGAACGGTCCGGCAGCTTGCCGATATCGTCCGCGACGATCGAATCGACGATCTCGTCGGAATCGCGCTTGATCGCCTGCGCCGAATCCAGCGCCTTGCGCTGGCCCGTCACGACGACCACGTTGGCGCCAGCGACCTGCTGGCCCTCCGTCTGCGCAACCGCCATGCCGCTGGCCAGCAACGCGATCTGCGTGGCTGCCAGGGCGATGGCCGTTTTCTTGAACTGATACATTCACATCTCCTCTTGGCTGACAACAGGGCCCATCGAATGACGGTGCCCACTCACTGCAAAAAGGCGACCTCTCGGGGTCTGCCTTTGAACTTCTTAAAACTGTGCGGCGGCCAGGCGGCGGCTCTCGCCCGGACGCAGCTTGAGCGCGATGGTGCGGTCGCCGTAGCGCACGTTCGCAACGCCATTGCCCGCGACCGCGCGTACGGCGGCATCGACGAGGCGGCCGCGCTTCCAGCGCATGTCCACCTCGAAGCCGCCGCGTGCGCGCAGGCCCTTCACTTCACCGTCCGGCCACGCGGCCGGCAGCGCCGGCAGCAGCTGGATCACGCCGGCCTGCGACTGCAGCAGCATTTCCGCGATGGCGGCCGTGGCGCCGAAATTGCCGTCGATCTGGAACGGCGGGTGCGCGTCCAGCAGGTTCGGATAGGTGCCGCCCGCGTTGTTGTGCTCCGAGCCCGGCCCGGCCTGCTGGGCCGCGCGCGCGCCGGGGCTGGCCAGCAGCCCGCGCAGCATCGTGTAGGCGTGGTCGCCGTCGTACAGGCGCGCCCAGAACGCCATCTTCCACGCCATCGACCAGCCGGTGCCGGCGTCGCCGCGGGCCTGGAGCGTGCGCTTCGCGGCCGCGGCCAACGCGGGCGTGCGCGCGGGGCTGATCTGGCGGCCCGGATACAGGGCGAACAGGTGCGACACGTGGCGGTGCGTGTCGCCCGGCGTGTCCAGCACGGGGTCCTTCTTCTCCTCGAGCCACTCGAGCAGCTGGCCCCAGCTGCCGACCTTCGGCGCCGCGAGCTTGTCGCGCATCGCGGCGAGGCGGTCGCGCAGCGGCTGGTCGACGCCGAGGATGCCGGCCGCCTCCACCGTATTGTTGAACAGGTCCCAGACGATCTCCTGGTCGTACGTGACGCCATCCTCGACCGGGCCGTGCTCCGGCGACCAGCCCTGCGGCGCGACGAGGCGGCCGTCCGGCAGTTCCTTGAGATAGTCCTGCCAGAACGCGCTCGCTTCCTTCATCATCGGGTAGGCGACGTTGGCCAGGAACGCCTTGTCCTGGGTGAACGCGTAGTGTTCCCAGAAGTGCTGGGCATACCAGGCGTTGGCCGTCTTGTTCCAGGTGTAGCCCATGCCGCCGAACGGATTCGATTCCGTGCGCAGGGTCCAGCCGCGCACGGGTTGGCCATCCTTCGTCTTGAACTCGGCCGCCGTCGCCTGGCGCCACACCGGCGCCACGCTCGTGACGAAGCCGAAGAACGGCCGCGCCATCTCGGACAGGTTCGTCACTTCGGCCGGCCAGTAATTCATCTGGACGTTGATGTTCGTGTGGTAGTCCGACTTCCACGGCGGCGTGAGGCTGTTGTTCCACAGGCCCTGCAGGTTGGCCGGCAGCGAGTCGCGCGAGCTGGACGCCAGCAGGTAGCGGCCGTACTGGAAATACTGCGCCTCCAGCTCCGGATCGTTCCCCTGCTTCGTGTACGCCAGCACGCGCGCGTCCGTCGGCAGCGCGCTGCGTTCCGGCGCGCTCGTGCCGAGATCGATCTGCACGCGCCCGAGCAGGCCGGCGACGTCGCGCTCGTGTTCGGCGCGCAGGTCGGCGACGGGACGCGCGGCCGCGTTCGAGACCTGTGCGGTGACGCGCGCCAGCGGCGCGTCGCCCTGGAAGTGGCGCGCGGCGTCCGCGACGTAGCTCGTGCCCGCACCCAGGATCACGGTCAGCGCATCGCAGCCGCTGAACACGACGCGGTCGCCGACGACCGCCGCCTTGCCGCCTTCGTTCACGACCTGCACCTGGCTCGCGTAATCCAGCGCGTTCGTGCCGGGCGCCTCGCCCGGCTGGATCCAGCCGGCCAGCGTGCCCGTCGCGTACAGGCGGTTGTTCGCCGCGGCCAGGTGCGCGCCGTGGCGGTCGGACAGCGCGATCGATCCGGTGTACTGGCCGGGCTTGCCGGCCGTCAGCCGCAGCACGATCACCTGCGCCGGGTGGCTCGCCCACGTCTCGCGGCGGAAGTGCACGCCGCCGTGCGTGTACGTGACGGCGTGGATGCCGTGCTCGAGGTCCAGCGTGCGGTGGTAGTCCTGGGCGTCGGCATCGTGACCCGGTAGGTCGACGACCACGTCGCCGAACGGCTGGTACGCGCCCATCGTCCTGGCGTCGCCCGACCACAACGTGATGTCGTTGAACTGCAGGTGTTCGCGCTGGACCCCGCCGAACACCATCGCGCCGATGCGGCCGTTGCCGATCGGGAGCGCCTCGCGTTCCCAGCCCTGGTCGTTGTCCTGGGCCGGCCGGTCGTAGCGCAGCACGAGGCTGGGCGCGGCCAGCGCCGTGCAGCCGGCGCCCGCCAGCGCCAGCGCGAGAATCGTCTGGTGCGCGGCCTTGCGCGCGGTCGTGAGCGTCCGGGTGGGCATCATGTTATGAAATCGATTACAAAAAAGGGCCATAAAAATCGCTGTTCGAGCGCCGTTCAGTTCGCGGCGGGTTTGCCGTACACGATGCCGCGGCCGGCCGTGCTCATGTAGACGACCCCGTAGCGGTTCATGTCGCCCACGACGAACTGGCCGTCGCCCGGTCCGCCGTACTGGTGGGCGTCGTCGTTGATGCGGGTCCAGGTGGCGCCACCGTCATCCGAACGATGGATGCCGCGCACGCCTTTCACTTCGCCCCAGATGTACACGGCCGGGTAGTCGTGGCCCGGTGCCGCCTTGCCGAAGCCGACGGCGCCGCAGTAGCGCACCGGCGCCAGCGCGGCGAAGTGCGCGCCGCCGTCGACGGAGCGTACCAGACCGCCGTTCTTGAGCGCGACCCACACATCCCCTGTCCGGCCGGGCGCGACGCATACGAGATGCGATCCACCCGCCGGCAGCCGGGCGCGCGGCGCGAACGTCGCGCCGCCGTCCGTGCTGGCGAGCAGCGCGGTGTCGTCGTAGGCGTAGAACACGTGCGGGTCGACCGGGTCGCCCACCGGACGCATGCCGGCTTGCGCGAGGCCCGCCACGCGCGTCCACGTGGCGCCGTCGTCGTTCGAGCGCCACACGTCCCTGGTCTTTTCGGGCGCGTGCAGGATGACGGCGCCGTCGGCCGCCAGCGCGACGTGGCCGCGCCGGGCCTCGAGCGCGGCCGTCTTGCGCCACGTGGCGCCGCCGTCGTGCGTGACGAGCATGCTGTCGCCCACGCGCACCATCGTGCGGACGTCCTTCGCCGCGACGGCCAGGCCGGTCGTGGTGCCGATCTGCGGATCGTGGATGCGGCCGTGGCGCGCCGGGTCGTCGTGCAGGAAGCCGTCGTAATCGCCGATGGCGGATACGAGCGGGCCGCCGGGAATGCTGGCGAGACCCAGCGGGACCGTCTCTTCCAGCCCGTCCACCGTGAACGTCCACGTGGCGGGCGCCGCGTCGATGTCCGCCGTGCGGAACACGCCGTTGCCGGACGTGACCCAGACCGCGTGCGGGTCGGCCGGATCGAATTCGACGGAACCGGCCCAGTGGATCGCATGCCCTTTCAGCCACGGCACGCCGGCCGCGTCGCGCACGAAGCCGCGTGCGATCACATCGGTCCAGTTAGCGCCGCCGTCGCGCGACAGGAAGATGCGGTCGCCCTTGGCGTCTCCCTGCGGCAAATAGGTATTGATGGTGGAGACGACGAGGCGCTGCGGATTCGTCGGGTCGACGCTGATGCCGGCGAACGGCCGGATCCAGCCGGCCGGCGTGATGTTCGTCCACGCGCCGCTGGCGATCGCGTACTTCCAGACCTGGCCCCGGTCCATCGGCTCGCGCCCGCTGCGGTCGGGATGCGGGCCCGCGCCGTTCGCGAACGTGACGATGAGGTTCCCCGTCCCATCCAGCACGGCGCGCTGCGGCATCAGGTCGACCGGCGCGCCGGCCACCGGTGCGAACGTGGCGCCGCCGTCGTCGCTGCGGTACAGGTTAGGCCCGACGGCGCCGAAGCGCGACACGCCGGCGAACACGCGGCGCGCCTGGCCGTCGCGCACGCTGGCCGGGTCGGGCACGACCAGGTCGACGCCCACGTCGTTCGGCGTGGACGTCACCGGCAGGCCCGCCACGCGGGTCCAGGTGCGGCCCGCGTCGACGCTCTTGAACAGGCCGTCGTGGCGCGTGCCGACGTACAGCATCTTGCTGTTGCCCGGATCGACGACGAGGCGCTCGCCGTCCTGGCGGCCCATGCCGTTACCGTGGGTCTTGAACTGTCTGGTGACGTCGACGATGGAAAACGTCTTGCCCGCGTCGGTCGAATGCAGGATCGCGGTGCGGCCGCCGTTCAGGTAGGCGATGCCGGCGAGTAGCCAGATATTATCGGCGTCGCGCGGATCGACGGCCAGTGAATCGATGCCGAGCAAGCCCGTCTGGCCTTCCGCCACCCAGTCGAGCAGCGGCGACCAGCGCCGGCGGCGCGGGTCCCAGCGGTAGGCGCCGCCCACGTCCGTGCGCGCATACGCGACGCCGGGCGCGGCGCGGCTCGGCACGACGGCCGTGACGAAGCCGCCGCCGCCGATGACGACGCTGTCCCACACATAGGGCACCTGCTGCGCGCCGGCGCGGCCCGCCAGCAACGCCAGCACCAGCACCGCCGCGAGGGCCGGCTTCATCGGCTTCATCGATCCGTCTCCATCATGCGTACATACACCTTTTAGCTCTTGAAAACCCGGAAGCTGTGCGGCGGGATGCTCACTTCGCTCACCGTGTCGCGGCCTGTGCCGGGCACCGTCTCGGACGCCGGACGCGGGCTGCCGGCCGCCGTGCCTACCGCGGTGTGCTTGACCACCTTCACCGTCGTCGCCGTGTCGCGGAACGACTCGATGACGTAGGCGCCGTTATCGTAAGTGAACAGGCTCACGCCGGCCGGCGCTTCGATGCGCACGGGCGCGTCGGCCATCAGGTAGGTCTTCACGCTGTTCATCACCCCTGGCGGAATACTATACAGGTCGCCGATATTGCTGGGAATGGACAGGACGTAGAGAATACCTTTTGAATACCGGTTCATCAGCAGCACGGGGAACCCGCGCGCGCCCGCCACGCCGCGCACGATGGGCCAGGCATCGTTCGTGAAGTAATGCAGCTCGGGGAACAGCACGTCGCGCGGCGCCACCTTCGGGTCGTCGCGCAGCGAAGCGCCGTTGCCCGCGCCGTAGCCGTTGTAGTAGTCGTTCAGCAGCACCTGGTTGCCCGTCGCGTAGACTTCGACGAGGTCCTGGAAGCCGCGGTCCTTGCGCTTCGGGTCCTGCGTCGCCTTGACGAAGCCGGACGTCACGAACACGACCTTCCCCGCCTCCAGCTGCCGCTTCACCTTGTTCAACACGTCCGGATCGCTGGCCGACGCCTGCGTCAGCAGAATCGTCTGCGCATCCTGCGGGAAGCGCGCCGTCAGCGCGATCGGGATGCCGACGTTGCCCAGGTAGTTGGGCAGGAAGTCCTCGGCGGACGACGAATTGGCGGGGCGGTAGGTCGGGATGCCGGTCGGGTTGCCCAGTTGGTCCAGCACGGCGTCGATCTGCTTCAGCGCCGCGCCGGCGGCCAGGCCCCAGCCCGGCGGCGCGGTCGCGTCGGGGTTGGCGGACTTCCAGTCGGCGACGATGCGGTCCCAGTTGAAGCTCGTGTCCTCGTGCGCCCACGGACGGTCGCCCGCGACGGCCGGCGTGTCCAGCGCGGCCGGGTGCCAGTTGAACAGCGTGATCTCCGGCGCCTTGGCCAGCATCGTGTCCCACAGCTGCTCGGCATAGCGGTCGACGTAGCGGATCGAATACGTGTCGACCCAGCCGCCGCCGTTCTTGCCGTCGCGGCGCAACGTCCCGTAGTAGCGGATGATGTTGTACGACTCGTACTGCTGCAGCAGCTGGTCCGTGATGACGGGGTCGCGCGTCTCGGTGCCGGCATAGATCCCGTCGAACATCTCGGGCTGCTGCGCGAGGTCGAAGCCCAGTCCTTCGAAATGCTCGTACCAGTTCGGGTATTTGATGACGACCTTGACGTTCGGGTTGGCCGCGCGGGCCGGCCCGAGGATCAGGTCCTGCGACACCTTGCGCATCGTGGACAGCCGATAGTCCGTCCACGTGCGCGCGCCCTTGGCCTTGATGTCGGCATCCGACTTCGACGTGTAGAACGTGAAGTCGTCGAGGATCACGTGGTCGAAGTGGCGCGCCATCAGCGCCATCGCGCGCTTGCACGTGTCGCGGTCCTTCGGCGATTCGTAGTCGAAGGTCATGAACTGGCCGTTGAAGCCGCCCGCCGCCAGCGTGACGCCGCCTGCGACCTCGATGCCTTTCGCCTGGAACTGGCGCTTGACGGCCTCGATCTCGGCGTCGCCGGCGAAGTGGTTGTCGCGGTAGCCTTCGATATACACCTTGTCGAACGGGACCTGTTGCATGGCGCGCGCGAACTGGTGCTCGAAGACCTGCGGGTCGACGAGGCTCTGCGTCACGTTCACTGGAATATAGAGCGCCGTCTTGAAGTGCTTGTAGTGACCGGCAGCGACGGCAGCGGTGGCCGGGACGGGAGCGGCTGCCGGCGCGGCGCCGGCGGCCAGCAAGGCCAGCGCGGCGGCGGCAGCGCGGGCGCCGGCAAGGCGGGTGTACGAGGTGTGCATGAGTCTCCGTATATTTTTCTAGCACTACTTATTGCTATGCTAAGCGAATCGATGTTAGCCGCGCAAGGAAAATGTTCGCGCTAACAACCCATCATATAGTCCGGTGTTACGTTTAGTGTGTTTAGTGGTCCTCCCAGGATACGCCGCGCGACGCTGTGAAAAGACAGCGCTGTCACGACACAATTGTTGTATTTATCACACGGCGAAAAAATTTTTTTGACGGCCATGAAATCGATTGCGTATAACATTGAATCGTGAGCTTACTGCTGGGAACGATTGTGTACGCTAACACGGCCGCGATCTGAAAGATTGTCGTTTTCACTCGCAAATTCAGGACCTTGCCATCGGTTGGCGCCGTGCTCTCCCCGCCGCACGACTGACCAGGGCAAGCCTGCGCGGCGCCGTTTTTTTCCACCACGGGCACGCAACACGGTGTTGCGCCGTCACAAAATTGACACGCACGCAAGCGCATGGAAAAAAATTTATGGTAGCGTATAACAACCAGTGTTAGGCATCACAACAACCCTGGCTTTGTTCAAGCTTGTTATAAAAACATTACCTGTATATCGGGGGAGACAATGAGGAAGTTTCAGAAGACCGCAATCGCGGCTGCGGTTGCGCACGTAGCCGTCCTGTCCAGCACCGCAGCATGGGCCCAGACCAGTACCACCGACACCGATCCGAACGCCGCCAAGGCCGCCGTCGTCGTCGTCAGCGGCCAGCGCGCCGCACTGCAGTCGGCGCAAAAACTCAAGCAGGATTCGGACGAAGTCGTCGACTCGATTGTCGCCGAAGACATCGGCAAGCTGCCCGACCGTTCGGTCACCGAGGTGCTGCAGCGTATCGCCGGCGTCACCATCGACCGCAACATGGCGGGCGACCCGAACCGCCAGTCCGTCGAAGGCTCCGGCGTGTCGGTGCGCGGCCTGACCTACGTGCGTTCGGAAATCAACGGCCGCGACGCGTTCTCGGCCGGCGGCGGCCGCTCGCTCGGCTTCGCCGACGTGGCGCCGGAACTGATGGCCGGCGTCGACGTCTACAAGAACCCGTCCGCGGAACAGATCGAAGGCGCCGTCGCGGGCCTGGTCAACCTGCGCACGGCCATGCCGTTCGACTACAAGGGCTTCAAGGGCTCGCTGGGCGTGTCGGAAACGTATTCCACGCTGCGCAAGGGCGCACCGTCGCCGACCGGCACCGTCCTGCTGTCGAACCGCTGGAAGTCGGAATCGTTCGGCGAATTCGGCGCCCTGGTCGACTTCGCCAAGGCGAAAAGCCCGACCCGTTCGGACGGCGTGGGCGTCGACCCGTATTGGCCGCACGTGAATTCGACCGATCCGGCCCTGTACGACCGCTCGAAGACGCAGTGGATTCCGCTCGGCGTCGGCTATCGCTCGCAGAATTTCGACCGTGACCGCCGCGGCGACTATGCCGCCTTCCAGTGGCGTCCGAACAAGGACCTGACGGCTTCGCTCACCTACTTCAAGACGCACTACACCGAAGACCTGGACGAGCACGTCGTTTCCTCGTCCGAGGACAAGTGGTACCAGCAGGTCGCCAGCGCCAACGCGGTCTTCAACAGCAATGGCGTGTTCCAGAGCGGCACCATCTCGAACCCGACCTATGGCGGTTCGCCGTTCAACAGCTCGCAGCGCATCAACAAGCGTGTCAACGGCACGGCGGACACCTCGCTGAACCTGCAGTGGCGCGTCACCCCGGACCTGACTTGGACCAACGACTTCCAGCACGTCCGTTCGACCACCGAAGGCTTCGACGCCGACGTGTCGACCGGCTTCATCATGCCGAACCAGACGATGGACATGACGGGCAGGGTCCCGCAGATCACGCTGGGTTCGGCCGCCTACATGGCGGATCCGAACAACTACTACTGGGCCTATACCCAGGAAGCGCTGGACCACGCCGTGGCGACGCAGAACGCATGGAAGTCGGACTTCAAGTACTCCTTCGACCACCCGGTGCTGCGCGACATACGCTTCGGCGTTCGGCTGGCCAACCGCGATGGCGAGAACCACAAGGCCCAGAAGTTCTACAACTGGCAGGCGATTACGTTCCCGTGGATGGAAGGCTGGCAGATCCCCCACGTTGCCCGCCTGGGCGATCCGCGCTTCGCCGGCGGCGCGTCACTGCAGCAGATCGACAACTTCTTCGGCGGCAAATACAACCTCCCGCCGATGCTGTTCGCCGACGAGGCGACCGTGCGCGGCTTCCCGGACGAGTGGGCCAAGATCCACGCCTACCACGACGTCCTGTGCAAGGAAATGAATCAGACCTGCGCCCCGTGGGTGCCGGCGACCTTCAACGATCCGGCCGCAACCAACACGCAGAGCGAGAAGACCCGCTCCGCCTACACGCAGTTGCGCTTCGGCTGGGATGACCTGAAGTACCCGATCGACGGTAACGTCGGCCTCCGTTACGTGCGGACGAACGACGCCGGCAGCGGCTACGTCTCGTACACGCCGCCGTCCACCATCACGGCAACGGATGGTGCCACCTTGTCCGGCCAGGAAAACCTGATCACCATCGCCCCGTTCGCGCAACAGATGTCGGTACATAATTCGTACAGCAACTGGCTGCCGAGCCTGAACCTGCGCCTGAAGTACAGCGACAAGCTGCAGTTCCGTTTCGCCGTCGCCAAGGCGATGGCGCGTCCGGACTTCGGCCAGCTGCAGGTCCAGACGACGCTGAATGCCACGAATCTGCAGACGACCACTAAGGACGCTTCGGGCAAGACGACCTCGGTCCATATCGACGGCACCAGCCTGGCCGGCACCAGCGACGGCAATGCCATGCTGAAGCCGACCACGTCCACCAACATCGACCTGACCGCCGAGTGGTACTTCGCCAAGGCCGGTTCGCTGACCTTCGCGGTGTTCAACAAGGACCTCAAGGACATCATCACCACGCAGGCCTACAACTACACGGCGAACGACGTCAACGGCAAGCCGCAGACGTTCGTGGTCACCGGTCCGGTCAACGGCGCCAAGGGCTTCGCACGCGGCTTCGAGATCGCCCACCAGCAGTACTACGATTTCGTCCCCGACTGGCTGAAGGGCATCGGCACCCAGGCAAGCTGGACCTACGTGTCGAGCGAGCGCACGCTGAACAAGCCGGTGTTCAACGCATGGTGCCAGGGTAACGACGCGTCGTCCAACTACAACCTGTACATCAACGGTTGCGACACCGACGGACGTGCGTTCGGCAAGACCCCGCTGCAGGGCCTGTCGCGCCACACGATCAACCTCGCGGTCATGTACGAGCAGCACGGCCTGTCGATGCGCCTGGCGTACAACTGGCGTTCGCGTTACCTGCTGGGCGTGAACCAGTGGGGCAGCCGCGGCAACAACGGCCTGAACACGAATCCGGACGCACCGGCCGACAAGTACCTGATCCCGACGACCGTCAACGACCAGGCATTCGGCCTGCCGCTGTACCAGGCGCCGTACGGCCAGCTGGACGGTTCGATCTTCTACGACTTCACGGACAAGTTCCGCGTCGGCCTGGAAGCCACGAACCTGACCAACGCGTACACGCGCCAGATCATGGAGCAGCACGCGGGCAACTTCACCCGCCAGGTCTTCATGAGCGGTCCGCGCTACACGCTCCAGGCGCAGTACACGTTCTGACGGGGATACGCCCGCGCGAACGGGAATCCGCATGATTCGATACAATTAACGTTCGATCGCACCGCACCGCCGCCGCGGCCGACAAGGCCCCGGCGGCGCTTTTTTTTTGACAGACAAGGAGTCCTCATGCACATCCAAGGCGAAATGATCATCGGCCTGCGCGCCGTACGCGGCGCCGCCGCCACGCTGCGCGCCTACAACCCGGCCACGCGCGCCGAGATCGAACCCGTGTTCGGCGCCGCCACGATGGACGACCTGGCCGCCGCCTGCCTGCTCGCCGAGCAGGCGTTCGACGCCTATCGCGCCGCGCCGCTCGAGCAGCGCGCGCGCTTTTTGGAAACCATCGCCGACCGCATCATGGACATCGGCCCCCTGCTCATCGAGCGCGCGTCCGCCGAGTCGGGCCTGCCGGCCGCGCGCCTGGAAGGCGAACGGGGACGCACGTGCAACCAGCTGCGCCTGTTCGCCAAGGTCGTGCGCGACGGGTACTTCCTCGACGCGACGCTCGATTCCGCCCTGCCCCAACGCACGCCGCCGCGGCCCGACCTGCGCATGCGCAAGATCGGCCTCGGCCCCGTCGCCGTGTTCGGCGCGTCGAACTTCCCGCTCGCCTTCTCCGTCGCCGGCGGCGACACGGCGTCCGCGCTGGCGGCCGGCTGCCCCGTCGTGGTGAAGGCCCACAACGCGCACCTGGGCACGTCGGAACTGGTCGCCAAGGCCATCCGCCAGGCCGCCGAGGACTGCGCCATGCCGGACGGGACCTTCTCCATGCTGATCGGTACCGGCTTCGAGATCGGCCAGGCCCTCGTGTCGCACCCAGCCATCAAGGCCGTCGGCTTCACGGGTTCGCGCGCGGGCGGGCTCGCGCTCGTGAACGCGGCCAACGCGCGCAAGGAACCGATCCCCGTCTATGCGGAGATGAGCAGCATTAATCCGTTCTTCCTGCTGCCGGGCGCCCTCGCCGCGGACGGCGCCAGGCTGGCGCAGGGCTTCGTCGATTCGCTGACCATGGGCGTCGGCCAGTTCTGCACGAACCCGGGCCTCGTGATCGGCCTCGCGGGCGCCGAACTGGACGTGTTCCGCACGGCCGCCACCGAAGCCCTGGCCGCC
>Ga0209148_1001493_pt1 | contig 11652 bp, 6 predicted proteins | sample AraplaCol_mMF_r2_2_FD_184288 | JGI IMG/M metagenome (GOLD analysis project Ga0209148, IMG submission 184288) | Arabidopsis root microbial communities from North Carolina, USA - plate scrape CL_Col_mMF_r2 (SPAdes) (version 2) | ecosystem: Host-associated > Plants > Roots > Endosphere | place: USA...
AGGGCAGAGAACATGTGCGGAATCGCCGGTGTCGTCAACCTCAACGGCGACAGTGTCTCTCCGGTGCTCCTGCAGTCGATGACCGACGCCCTGGCCCACCGCGGCCCGGATGGCGAGGGGCACTGGATCAAGGAGAACGTGGGGATCGGCCACCGCCGGCTCGCCATCATCGACCTGTCGCCTCTCGGGCATCAGCCGATGGTGTCGAGCGACTCCCGCTACGTGCTCACTTACAACGGGATGGTCTACAACCACCGTGAGATCCGTCTGGAACTCGAGGCCAGGGGCCATCGTTTCCGCGGCTCGAGCGATACCGAGGTGGTGCTCAACGCGCTGATCGAGTGGGGGCCGGATGCGCTGATCCGGTTGAACGGGATGTTCGCCCTCGGCTTCTACGACTCCCTGGAGCGCCGGTTGGTGCTTGCACGCGACCGGTACGGCATCAAGCCTCTGTACGTCAGCCAGCAGAGCGGTGTCTTCGCGTTCGGTTCCGAGCAGAAAGCGATTCTGGCTCGCTCCAGCTTCCAGCGCAGGCTCGACAAGTTCGGCTTGACCGAGTACCTGACGTTCCAGAACATCCTGTCGCAACGCACCCTCCTCGAAGACATCGACCTGATGCCGGCCGGTCACTACGGCGTGCTGGATCTCAAGTCGACGTCGCCCCGGCTGAAGCTGACGCAGTACTGGGACTTCGACTTCCGCGAGGAGTCCCCCGAGGCGACCCACGAGGAATACGTGGAGGAGCTCGACCGCCTCTTCTCGCAGGCGGTCAACCGCCAGCTGCTCAGCGATGTCGAGGTCGGGAGCTACCTGAGCGGCGGCATGGACAGCGGATCAATCACCGCGGTGGCCGCCACATCCTTTCCCGGCATGAAGACCTTCACCTGCGGATTCGACCTCAGCAGTGCATCCGGCATGGAGCTCGCGTTCGATGAGCGGGCAATGGCCGAGGCGATGTCCGCGGCATTCAAGACCGAGCAGTGGGAGGTGGTGCTCAAGTCCGGTGACATGGAGCGCTCGCTCCCGTCCCTAGTGCATCACCTCGAAGAGCCGCGCGTCGGCCAGAGCTACCCCAACTTCTACGCGGCCCAACTGGCGGGCAAATTCGTGAAGGTGGTGCTGTCGGGCGCGGGCGGCGACGAGCTGTTCGGTGGCTACCCGTGGCGGTACTACCGCGCCACCAACCACCGCAACTTCGACGAGTACGTCGATGCCTACTTCGACTACTGGCAGCGGCTTACCTCGCCGGACGAGCTGCGTGGGCTGACGAGCCCGATCCAGACGGACATCGAAGGTTTTTCGACACGAGACGTCTTCCGGAACGTGTACCCGGCCGACCCCGGTCCGCTGGAGCGGCCAGAGGATTACATCAACCAGTCCCTGTACTTCGAGGCCAAGACGTTCCTGCACGGTCTGCTCGTCGTCGAGGACAAGCTCTCGATGGCCTACGGCCTCGAGTCGCGCGTTCCCTTCCTCGACAACGATCTCGTCGACTTCGCCATGCGGGTGCCGGTCAAGTACAAACTCAACAATCTCGCCGAGGTGGCGCGCCTGAACGAGAACGAGCCGGGCGGAAAGAGCCAGAGATTCTTCGAGCGCACGCGCGACGGCAAGCAGATCCTGCGCGACGCAATGAGCAGGAACATCCCCGAGTCGGTGACCGGGCGGGTCAAGCAGGGATTCTCATCGCCTGACGCCAGCTGGTTCAAGGGCGAGAGCATCGACTTCGTCCGCCGCCGACTCAGCGGCTCCACACCCTTGTTCGACATCCTGGACCGCGAGACGGTGACGACGGTGCTCGAGTCGCATTTCACCGGCACCGAGAACCGCCGCCTGCTGGTCTGGGGACTGCTGAGTCTGGATGAGTGGCTCACGCAGGTGCACCCGTCCGCATGAGCTCCGGGCGAGCTCGGATTCATTCTCAGGGGGACGCATGAAAGTCCATCACTACGGCAACACGGCGAACAACGCCTTCCACAACCTTCTGCTTCTGAAGAAGTACGCCGGGGTCGATTCCGAGTACCCGATCAAGACCTTCGGCTTGGATCACGCGATCTCGGCGCCCGCCTGGGAAGGCGTCGAGTTCGATGTGCCGGATGCCGACTGGGTCGCGAGCCCGGACTGGACCCGGTTCCCGGCGGCGGATGCAGTGAATCGCGACTATGCCGATCTCCCCGCCCCCGCGGATTCCGGCGACCCGTCGCCGGAATCCGAGGGTGTCCGGAGCGATGGTGTCGTCACCGCTCTCCGATCCCGGATCTTCGGCCCGCTGAGGGGACAGGCGTGGGCGCGGCCAGCCGTGGAGTTCCGCGATCGCCGCGTGCTGGCGCGACGCCCGATCCTCCCCGAGCCGGCTGAAGCGATCAACATCGTCTACGGCCAGACTCCGTTGGTGGACGTACGTCTGGCGAAGAACTCCCGCCGAACCATCTACTTCGAGCATGGGACGCTGCGGTGGATGGCGGACGGGCACCCCGAGAGCCGGGCGTTCCGCGAGGCATACCGCGACGAGGTGAAGCGAGCAGCTCACCTGTGGGTGACCAACCTCGATCCGCGGACACTCGAGATCGCCGAGGATGTCGCGCCGGGCCGCTGGACCGCCCTGCCGCATCCCTACACACCCGATCCGCGCATCCCGTTCGCCGAGTCACCGCGACGGGCGAAGATGCTGCGTGCGACGAACTCCGAGCATCTGCTGCTGCTTCCGTCGAGCCAGAACTGGGGCGTGCATCACAACAAGGGGTCGAACAAGGCGCTGCGAGCCTTCGTGGATCTGCGCCGCTCCGGCGTCGACGCCGGTCTGGTCGCGGTGGAGTGGGGTCATCAAGTCGCCGAGTCCAAGGAGTTCCTCCTGAAGTCGGGCGTGGCGGCGCACGTCACCTGGGTCCTTCCGCTCGCGCGGTTCGCGCTCCAGCGCCTGATCGCCGACGTGGATGTGGTGTGGGATCAATTCGGCCTCGATGCCTTCGGCGGGCTGGCCTTGCGCGTGGTCGAGCAAGGCACACCGTTGATCAGTCGAGGCCTCACCCCGACTGGTGAGCGCTTCATCGGAGGGGGCGTTCCTTGGCTGGCTGCCGCCTCGAGGGAGCAGATCGTGCACCAGACCACAGCCGTGCTGGAGCAGATGCACCGTCGCGGCCGGGACGCTGTCATCGCCGAGACGCGGGCGCGCTACCGGGGTTGGCTGTTCGCGCGGCACTCGCCGCTGCTCACCGCAGAGATCCAGCGGGATCTGTATGAGGGAATCCTCGAGTCGGGCGCTCAACCGAACGCGATGCCCAGCGACGAGTGGGCGCGCCGGGTGCGAGGTGCCGCCGGATGAGCGGCCGTTGGTCGCGCAGGATCCGCCAGAAGGTTCGCGCAGCGTGATGCGCGTCCGCCACTTCGGCAACACGGCGAACAACGCCTACTACAACGCCCTCATCCTCGACCGGTTCGAGGGCGTCGGCTCCGAGTTGCCCATTTCGATGTTCGGACTGGTTCACGCCATCTCGGCGCCCGCCTGGGAAGGCGTCGACTTCGATGTCCCCGATGCCGACTGGGTCAGCCGACCCGATTGGAGCCGGATCCCCGGAGCGGTGGAGCTCAACAGCACATACACCGATATCCCCGGGCCGGCCGCCTCCGCCCCGCTCGCCTCTCGACCGTCGTTCTCCCCGGCGCGCACGATCGCGGCTACCGTCAACGGCATCTACGGCAAGCTCGCGGGGAGGCGCTGGGCTGCCCCCTTGTTCGACCTCCCGTACGGGGTGGTCCTCGGGCGTCGGCCGATTGTGCAGAGTCGTTCCGGACATCTCGACATCTTCTACGGATCCGATTCGATCCCGTGGACCCGCCCGTCGGCGCCATACGTCTGCTTGGAGCATGGAACGGTCAGGGCGATCGCCGACGGACCCCGGGAGTCCGCGTTGTTCCGCAAGGAGTATCGGGCACAGGTGGGCCGCGCCGCTCACCTGTGGGTCACCAACCTTGACCCCAGAACCCTGGAGGTCGCGGAAGACGTCGCACCGGGACGCTGGTCGGCGCTGCCGCACCCGTACCTGCCCGACCCCCGAGTGCCGTTCGCCGGCGCGCCCGCCAAACGCGCTCAACTGCTGGAGGAGGCGTCCGCTGAGCGCCTGGTGCTCCTGCCGTCGAGCCAGAACTGGGCGAAGACCCACGACAAGGGATCGATGACGGCCTTGAGGGCGTTCGTCGAGCTGCGCCGCCGCGGCTCGTCCGTCGGCCTCGTCGCGGTCGAGTGGGGTCACCAGCTGGCGGAGTCCCAGGCGTTTCTCGCCCGCGAAGGCGTCGACCGTCACGTCGTGTGGGTGCCGCCGATGGCGCGGTTCGGCCTGCAGCGCATGATGGCCGACGTCGACGTCGTGTGGGATCAGTTCGGAATCGAAGCATTCGGCGGCCTGGCGTGTCGCGCGGTCGAGCAGGGCACTCCGTTCGTCAGCCGGGGGTTGGCGCCCGTCGGCGAGCAGTTGATCGGTGGTCCCGTGCCCTGGCTGCAGGCGGCGAGCACGGACGATATCGTGCGGCAGACGCTCGCCGTTCTCGCGGACATGGACGCTCGGGGCCGGGACGCCGTGATCAATGACCATCGCGCCCGATACCGGTCCTGGCTTCTCGAGCGCCACTCGCCCGCGATGACCGCATCGCTTCAGAGAGAGGCATACGCTCAGATCCTCGACGGGGGAGCACCGGTTGGTCCGCCCGACGCATGGGCCCAGCACATCGGCACAGCGGAGAGGAACGGGTCGTGACGAGGCCGTACCGCATCAGGCACTTCGGCAACACGGCGAACAACGCGTTCTACAACGCTCGAATCCTCCGTTCAGAATCGGCGATCGAATCGGACTTGCCCATCAGGATGTTCGGACTGACACACGCCATCTCGGCACCGGCATGGGAGGTCGTCGACTTCGAGGTCCCGGACGCGGCATGGGTGACCGCACCTGATTGGTCGATGATCGAGGGTGCTGTGCGGGTCAACTCGGAATACAGTGACCTGCCCGTCGACGACGGGAGTGCCGCGGGCGGCGGGTCGACGGCGGGCGCGCGCACCGCTGCGATCTCATTAGCTCGCACGACGGCGCGGCGCCTGGATGGCAAGCCGTGGGCGACGCCCGCGTTCCAACTCGCTTACCGCTGGATGCTGTCCCGTCGCCCCACCCTGCCTCGCCTGTCGGATCGGATCGACGTCATCTACGGTGCCGACTCGCTGCTGAGAGCGGAGCCCGCCGATCTCGCTCGAACGGTCTGCGTCGAGCACGGCACCGTCCGGTGGATCGCCGATGGGTCTCGTGAGGCGCGGATGCTGCGTCGGGCGTATCGCGATCAGGTCGCTCGTTCCGCGCATCTCTGGGTCACCAACCTCGATCCCCGCACGCTCGAAGTCGCGGAGGACGTCGCGCCCGGTCGCTGGTCCGCCCTTCCGCATCCGTTCCAGCCCGACTCACGCATCCCGTTCGCCACCTCGGCCCAACGGCGCTCCGATCTGACCCGCCGCACCGCGTCGTCCTCCCTGGCTCTGCTGCCGGCGAGCCAGAATTGGAAGGCCGGTCACGACAAAGGGTCGATGAAGGCCCTGACGGCATTCGTGGAATTGCGCCGCCGCGGGGTCGACGTCGGCCTGATCGCGGTGGAATGGGGCCTTCAGGTCGCCGAGTCGAAGGCGTTCCTGGACCGGGCAGGCGTCGGCGGCCACGTGGCCTGGGTGGCGCCGATGGCACGATTCGCTCTGCAGCGGATGATGGCAGACGCCGACGTGGTGTGGGACCAATTCGGTCTCGACGCCTTCGGTGCCCTCGCCCTGCACGCCGTCGAGCAGGGGACCCCCCTGGTGAGCCGCGGCCTCCTGCCCATCGGCGAGCGTCTGATCGGCGGCCCGGTCCCGTGGCGCCACGCTGCGACCTCCGACGACATCGTCCGGGAGACCACCGCGGTGCTCGAGGACATGGCCCGACGCGGCCGCGAGACCGTCATCGCGGAGACGTCGGCGGCGTACCGCTCCTGGCTCGAGACGAAGCACTCGCCGGCGATGACCGCGCGGTTGCAGAGCGATCTCTACGACGCAATCCATGACGGCGGGTTGGCCCGCCATTCTGCCGTGCCGGAGCAGTGGGCTCTGAATCTCGACGCCGGCCTGCGAGAGGATGACTGAATGACAACGCGAACAGCACTCGTGACTGGGGCGGCCGGATTGCTCGGCAGGGCGACGACCGAACTTCTCGCCGACAGCGACGTCGAGGTGCACGCCCTGGTCCGCCGTTCCGACCAGGCCTTCCGTGACGACGTGGAGTTCCACGAGACCGATCTCACCCGTCCTCTCGACCGGGCCGCGCTACCCGAGCGAGTGGATGCCGTCTTCCATCTCGCGCAGGCGCGCGAGTTCCGGGATTTTCCCGGTTCGGCTCCGCAGGTCTTCGCGATCAACGTCGCTACCACCGCCTGGCTGCTCGACTACGCCAGCCGGGGCGGTGCGAGCAGCTTCGTCTACGCGTCATCTGGCGGGGTCTATCGCCCATCGGATGGTTCGCCCCTCACCGAGGATGCCGCGCTGCAGGCGCCGTCGAAGCTCGGCTACTACCTGGCGACCAAAGTGTCGAGCGAGGCCCTGGTCGGCAGCTACTCCGGGCAGTTCTCAACCGTCTCGCTGCGATACTTCTTCATCTACGGCCCAGGGCAGACCCGCTCGATGTTGATCCCGAGACTCTACGACCGGGTCGCGGCGGGGGAGGCCATTTCGCTGCAGGGCGCCGACGGGATGCACATCAACCCAGTGCATGTCGTGGATGCGGCGGCGGCAACGGTCGCTGCGGCCTCCCTGTCGAGCTCCGACACCCTGAACGTCGCGGGGCCGCAGACCCTGTCGCTGCGCGAGATCGGAACGATCTTCGCCGCGGACGTCGGTCGTGAGCCGGTCTTCGAGCAGGGGGCGGGCGATGCCTCTGACCTGGTGGCGTCGACGGATCGCATGAGCGCCGTGCTGACCGCGCCGGGGGTCACCCTCGAGCAGGCCCTGCCCGACCTCCGAACATGATGCGCGTCCTCCAACTGCCCACCGCGGTCGGCGGAGCGTCGTCCGGTCTCAGCCACCAACTCGCGCAACTGGGGATCCATTCGGTGGTCTGGACCATCGATCAGAACTACCTCGAATTCCCGGTGGACCGCGTGCTCACCGACCCGCAGGAACCCCTCTTGGTTCAGATGTTGAAGGTGCTCAAGGCGGGCAGCTACGTGTTCGGACGTTGGGACGTCGTGCATTTCAACTACGGCAGCACGCTGTTCTCCAATGGGGGTCGCCTTCTCGCCATGCGGCCAGACGCCCGGGTGCGGGCGGGGGCGCGGTTGCTCACGGGTCTGCTCGGCGTGGCGTCCGCGGCTCTCCAACGGCTCGAACTCGGAATACTGCGGGCACGGCGGATCCCGGTGTTCGTCGTCTATCAGGGCGACGACGCGCGGCAGGGCGACTACTCCCTCGAGCACTTCGAGATCAGTATCGCCACCCAGGTGCCGCCCGGCTACTACACCCCGCGCAGCGACGCATGGAAGCGGCGTCAGATCGCTCTCATGTCACGGCATGCGGCGGGCGTCTATGCCGTCAATCCGGATCTCATGAACGTGCTGCCGGCATCCGCGTCGTTCATCCCCTACGGTCACGTGCCGGTTCAGGATTGGGTCCCCGCCTACACCCAGGCAGAGCACGAACGCCTCGTCTTCGCCCACGCTCCGAGCAACCGTGACGTCAAGGGGACAGATCTTGTCCTGCGAGCGCTGGACGAGCTGGAGGCGGAGGGCTACGAGTTCGACCTCGATCTGATCGAGGGGGTCGACAACGTCACGGCCCTGGAGCGGTACCGCTCGTCCGATGTGGTGATCGACCAGCTCTACGCCGGCTGGTACGGAGGCGTCGCTCTGGAGGCGATGGCACTCGGCAAGCCGGTGGTCGTCTACCTGCGCGACTCTGACCTGCATTTCATCCCTGAAGGGATGGCCGACGAGCTGCCCTTCCTGAGATCCACCCCGGCGACCATCAAGGACACCCTTCGCTCGGTCCTCGAGATGCCCCGCGACCAGCTGGTCGAGGTGGCCCGCCGCAGCCGCGCCTACGCGGAGCGCTGGCACGACCCCCTCGGAATCGCGTCGCGGATCGCCAGCGACTATCGTCGAGAGGTTGACCATGCACATCGGAAGAGAGACGTGAAGTGAGCGCTCGCACAGTCACGATCGTCGGCGGCGGGATCATCGGGCTCGCCCTTGCCCGCAAACTGTCGGCCAGCGGATTCGGCGTCACCGTGCTCGAGAAGGAGTCGCGCTGGGCTGCGCACCAGACCGGACACAACTCAGGTGTCATCCACGCCGGTCCCTACTACAAGCCCGGGTCGCTGAAGGCGACGATGTGTCTGGCGGGCAACAAGTCGATGACGGCCTTCGCGCAGGAGCATGGCATCGCGCACGAGAAGTGCGGCAAGATCATCCTCGCGACCTCGGAGGCCGAGGTCCCGAGGTTGGATGCGCTCGCGGCCCGAGCGATCGCCAACGGGGTCGACTGCCGCCTGATCGACATGGCGCACGCTCGCGAGTACGAACCGCACATCGGGGGTGTGAAGGCTCTTCGCGTCGAGGACACCGGCATCATCGACTACGTCGCGGTCTCGCAGACTCTGGCTGATCTGGCCGCGGCCCAGGGGGCGGAGCTGCTGCTGGGCGCACGCGTACGATCCATCCGCGAAGAGAACGGGCAGATGGTCGTCGAGCACGACCTGGGCACCGCAACCACCGACCTGCTGGTCAACGCCGCTGGACTTCACAGCGACGAGATCGCCCGGTTGTCCGGGATCAATCCCTCCGTGCGCATCGTGCCGTTCCGCGGCGAGTACTACGAGCTGCGTGAAGACCGCCGTGACCTCGTGAACGGGCTCATCTACCCGGTGCCCGACCCCGAGATGCCCTTCCTCGGCGTGCATCTGACCCGGATGATCGACCGCAGCGTCCACGCCGGCCCGAACGCCGTGCTGGCACTCGCGCGAGAGGGATACCGGTGGTCGACCATCTCGCCTCGGGATCTCTTCGGCACCCTGACGTTCCCGGGCTTCCTCAAGTTCGCGTCGGGGCAGATCCCCACGGGCGCGCGGGAGATCATCCGCTCTCTCTCGCAGCGACGATTCGCACGCGACCTCGCTCGATTGGTTCCGGAGATCACGACAGACGACCTGATTCCGGCAGGCGCCGGCGTGCGGGCCCAGGCGTTCGGGCGCGACGGCCGACTGGTGGACGACTTCGTCATCCAGCAGAACCGCAATCAGATCCACATCCTGAATGCCCCATCGCCTGCGGCGACGGGCTCGTTGGAGATCGCCGAGTACGTTGCGCGCCTGATCGCCTGATTGCCGCCGGACCGCATCGATAGGGGTCGTTTTCGCCTTCCGCTGGCAGGATGGAGGGGGACGCAGTGCCGTTCGGCCTGCGGGGGAGAGCACGGTGAGAAGCATCCGAGGCATGTCCGAGCGGCCAACCGGCGCGGTCGGACGGCTCGTGGCGCTCCTGATGGGCGCGCTGCTCGCGGCCTCCTTGCTCGTTCTCGGATCCCCCGCACCGGCTCGTGCCCTGTCCGGCAGCGATTTCACACCGGGCATGATCATCTCCGACTCGCTCTTCTACGACGGCAACGCGATGAGCGAGGCGCAGATCCAGCAATTCCTCGCATCGAAGGGGAGCGGGCTTGCCGGATACACCTTCAACGTGGCCAGTCGTCCCGCGGTCTACTCATCGGCGGGCAACCTGCGGTGCTCAGCTTTCAACGGGGGTCAGCTGGCGTCGTCGACGATCATCTACCGCGCTCAGGTGGCCTGTGGCATCAGTGCGAAAGTGCTGCTCGTCACCCTTCAGAAGGAACAAGGCCTCATCACGAAGAGCGCACCATCGCAAAGCGCGATGGACCGGGCGATGGGGTATGCCTGCCCCGACACCGCTCCGTGCGCGCCAACCACGCTGGGCTTCGGCAACCAGGTGTACTCGGCGGCGCTTCAGTTCATTACCTACAAGGTCAGTGGATTCGCCCGCCAGCCGGGTTGGAACTCCATCGGATTCAGCCCGAACGCAGCGTGCGGGGCGACGACGCTCTACTTGCAGAACTACGCGACCGCAGCTCTGTACAACTACACCCCGTACCAGCCCAATGCCGCAGCTCTCGCGAACCTCAGCGGTACCGGTGATGGCTGCTCCTCCTACGGCAACCGCAACTTCTGGGTCTACTACAACAACTGGTTCGGCAGCACGATCGGGCCCAGCCCGTATCCGGTCAGCGGGCCGACCATCGCCGGAACAACGACGATCGGCCAGACCCTGACGGCGAACGTCACATGGAGCGGATCGCCCACGAGCCTCAGCTACGCGTGGTTGTCCTGCTCGACGATCCCTGCTTTCGTCATCGACACGGTACCCGCGGGGTGCCAGGTGATCGCCGGGGCGACGGGGAATACCTATGTGTCGTCCGCTTCCGACATGGGAACCCATGTCGGCGTGATGGTGACGGCCACCAACTCATTCGGCGCGATGACCACCGGGACGGTCATGTCGTCGGTCATGGGGTCGCCCGCCAACGCTGCTCTCCCGTCGGTCTCGGGGGATTCTTCGGTCGGATCGACCTGGTCCGTCAGCCCGGGAACCTGGACGGGCTCGCCCACCTTCGGCATTTTCTGGCTCCGGTGCACGCAGCCGCAGCCGTCCGGATTCGCTCAGGTGCCGACCGGCTGCGCCGCCATCCCGGGTGCCAACGCATCGACCTACGTGACGACCTCGGCGGATCTCGGGTTCTACATCACGGCCCAGGTAGCGGGCAGCAACTCCCTGGGGTTCGGTCTCGCCGGAGCCATCAGCAAGGTCCCACTGGGCTTTCCTGTGAACACGGCACTCCCCTCGATCTCGGGCCCGATGCTTCTGGGAACGCGACTGACCTTGAACGTCGGCACATGGGCCGCAACTCCGACGCCGGCGCTCGCCATCTTCTGGTTGCGGTGCAAGCAACCGGTCGGAACCGGGTTCACGGTGGTTCCAGCGGGCTGCTCCGCGATCGCGGGCGCGAACGCGTCGACCTACGTCGTGGCTCTCGCCGACCTCGGCAACTATCTCACCGCGCAGGTCGCGGGCAGCAATTCGCAGGGCTTCGGTCTTGCCGGAGCGATCAGCACGACCAAAGCCGATGGTTCAGCGCCGGTTAATACGGCGCTGCCGTCGGTGTCAGGTGCTGCGTCGGTGGGGTCGACGTGGACCGTGTCGACGGGCACCTGGACGGGGTCGCCGACGTTCGGGATCTTCTGGTTGCGATGCGGTCAGCCGGTGGGGACCGGGTTCACGGTGGTTCCTTCGGGGTGCTCGGCGATTCCAGGGGCGAATGGGGCGAGCTATGTCGCGACGTCGGCGGATGCTGGGAAGTACCTCACCGCGCAGATCGCCGGGAGCAACGCGTTGGGGTTCTCGTTGGCGGGCGCCGTCAGCACGACGCCGATCACTGCCAGTGCATCCTCATCAGCGCCGGTGAATACGGCGCTGCCGTCGGTGTCGGGTGCTGCGTCGGTGGGGTCGACGTGGACCGTGTCGACGGGCACCTGGACGGGGTCGCCGACGTTCGGGATCTTCTGGTTGCGATGCGGTCAGCCGGTG
>Ga0209148_1001496_pt1 | contig 11596 bp, 8 predicted proteins | sample AraplaCol_mMF_r2_2_FD_184288 | JGI IMG/M metagenome (GOLD analysis project Ga0209148, IMG submission 184288) | Arabidopsis root microbial communities from North Carolina, USA - plate scrape CL_Col_mMF_r2 (SPAdes) (version 2) | ecosystem: Host-associated > Plants > Roots > Endosphere | place: USA...
CGCCAGCGCTTCAGCGTGGACGAGGTCTTGGCCGTCGGCATCCAGGTGGCCTCCGCCGTCGAGACCGCGCACCGGGCCGGGATCGCCCACCGGGACATCAAGCCCGCGAACATCCTGGTCACCGACTACAACCGGCCCGCGCTGACGGACTTCGGCATCTCCGGCACCCTCGCCGGGGACCAGGACGAGGACGCCGGCATGTCCATCCCGTGGTCCCCGCCGGAACAGTTCAGCGACCGCCAGGTCGACGGCGTCCTGGTGGACGTCTGGGCGCTCGGCGCCACCCTCTACACCCTGCTGGCCGGCCGGTCCCCGTTCGTCCTGCCGGGCGCGGATAACTCCCAGCGCGAGCTGATTTCCCGGATCACCAGCATGCCCGTGCCCAAGCTGGGCCGCGCGGACGTGCCCGAGTCCCTGGAACTGGCCCTGGCAACCGCGATGGCCAAGGCCCCGGCGTCGCGGTACTCCTCGGCGCACGCCTTCGCCCTGGCGCTCCAGCGCATCCAGGCCGAACTGAATCTCTCGGTGACCCCCTTCGAGGTCCTCGAGGAACCCCGCGCCGACGAACCGCACCCGGACGACAGCTTCGAGGAGACCCGGGTCCGCAGCATCGCGGCGATCGACCCGGACGCCACCGGGCACGGGCCCACGTTTCCCTCCCGGTTGCCCGGGGTTACGGCGGCGACCGCTCCCGCGGCGGCACCTCCGCCGGCACCCGGCAACGATACGGTCCGCCGCCCCGCCGGTGCCTCCGCCCCACGGCCGGGCAGCGACACCGTCAAGAAGCCGGGCACTGTGCCCTCCTTCACTCCCGCTGCCCCCGCGGAGGACGACGACGTCGCGGCCACGGTCAGCCGCTCCAGCCGGCCGGACGCGGACAGCGGTGCGGACACCGGTGCGGACACCGGTGCGGACCCCGTTGAGGGATCCGGCGCCGCCCCGGACCACCGCCGGCGCAACCTGGTGCTCGCCGTCGTCGCCGGAGCCGTCTTGGTGGTGGCCGCCGTCGTCGGAGTCGTGGCCGGAACCAGCCGCCCGGCGCCCGCCGCCAAACCCGCCGAACAGGTCAGCCGGCCGCCCGCCGACGCCCTGGACAACGGCACGGTCCCGGACGTGGAGAACCTCACCGGAGCCGTGGACGCGGCCGGGAAGGTCACCTTCACCTGGAAGAACCCGCAGCCCAAGCCGGGGGACAAGTACAAATGGCGGACCTACTCCCTCCAGGGCACGGGGGAGTTCCAGGCGGCCGCCGAACCCAAGGTGCAGGTGGAACCGAATCCCTCGGGGGAGACCTGCATCCAGGTGATGATGGTCCGCGCCGACGGTGCCTCCTCACCGATGGAACAGCCCTCCATCGGCTGCGCCAAGAAACCGTGACCACCACCCGAGAAGGAGAAGCATCATGGGGGACCTAGCGATCGATTTCTGCGGCGAATGGCACGAACCATCCGACGAGGACATCTTCAGCATCGGCCGTGAGGGCGACCTGGAAGTCGATGACAACCCGTACCTGCACCGGCAGTTCCTGCAGATCGCCCGCTACGACGGGATCTGGTGGCTCAGCAACGTCGGCAGCATGCTCTGCGCCACCATCGCCGACGCCTCCGGCGGCATGCAGGCCTGGCTGGCCCCCGGCGCCCGGATCCCGCTGGTCTTCAGCCACACCAACGTCATCTTCACCGCTGGCCCCACCACGTACGAGTTCGCCGTGCACCTGCGCACCCCGTCCTTCCGGCAGGAATCCCGCGGCGAGGACAGCGGCGGCGACACCACCATCGGCCCAGTGGTCTTCACCGACTCGCAAAAGGCCCTGATCGTCGCCCTCGCCGAGCCCATGCTCCGCCGCGAGGGCACCGGATTCAGCGCCATCCCCTCCTCCGCGGAGGCGGCCAAGACCCTGGGCTGGACCCTGACCCGATTCAACAGAAAGCTGGACAACGTGTGCGACAAACTTGACCGGGTGGGAGTCGCCGGACTGCGCGGCGGCGGCGGGAAGCTCGCCACCAACCGCCGGGCCCGGCTCGTCGAACATGCCGTCACCTCGCACCTGGTCACCCCCACGGACCTGGTGCTGCTGGAGACCCAGCGCGGAAGCGGGGACGCATGAGGATCCGCCTGACCCTGCGGCGCGACCCCGCCGAGGCCAAGGACCTGACCGTCACCGTCGACGGCCTCGCCACCGTGGCTGACATCGCCACCGAACTCTGGGCCGCCGACCCGGCCCGGCGCGGCACCCCCGCGCCCGCGAACCTCTCGCTCCGGATCGAGGAGGCCTTCGCCGCCGGCGGCTCCACCGGCACCGTCCTGAACCGGAAAGACGGCCTGCTCGAATCCGGCCTACGGCCAGGCTCGATCATCTCCCTCACCCAGGTCAGCGAGCAGTTCGCCGTCCCCGGGGCGAACCGGGGGCCGGCCGCGGCGACCCTGCGGATCCTCTCCGGGCCCGACGTCGGCCGCGAATTCCCGCTGCCCTCGGGCACCAGCTACGTGGGCCGGGACCGCGACGTCGATATCCGGCTGACCGACCCGCTGACCTCCAAGCGGCACGCCCGGATCACGGTGGGCGAGAGCATCGAGATCGTGGACACCAACTCCGCCAACGGGCTGCTGATGGACGGGCTGCCGGTCACCCGTGCCACCCTGACCTCCTCGGACACCGTGACCCTGGGCGACACCACGGTTTCGGTGGTCTCGCTCGGCGGCAGCCAGGGCGCCGCCCCGAGCTCCCCGCTGATCGACTTCAACCGCTCGCCCCGCGTGGTGCCCCGGTTCGAACCGCGCAAGCGCACCGTGCCGTCCGGGCCCACCCGCCAGGAACGCCAGCCCTTCCCGTACATTATGCTGATCGCCCCGCTGATGATGGGCGCCGTGGTCTTCGCGGTCACGCAGAACATGATGTCCGTGATCTTCATGCTGATGATGCCGCTGTTCGTCGTGGGCCACTACATGGACCAGAGGATGCAGTCCCGGCGCGAACGCAAGGAACAGCTCAAGTCCTTCCGCGCCGCCATGGCCGCGTTCCAGGCCGACATCACCGGGCTGCAAAAGGTGGAACGGGCCGTCCGGCTGCAGGAGGCCCCCTCCGTCAGCGACACCGTGGACTCGATCTACAAGCTGGGCCCGCTGCTGTGGACCCACCGCCCCGAACACACCGGCTTCCTGGGCCTGCGCTTCGGCCTGGGCACCGCCCCGTCCCGGATCCAGTTCGAGGAACCGCAGAACAACGAGACCGACCCCGAATTCATGGCCGAGATCCAGGACTGCCTGCACCGGTTCGCCGAGGTTGAGGGCGTGCCGATCGTCTCGCAGCTGCGCACCGCCGGTTCCTTCGGCCTGGCCGGCGCCCGTGGCCTGGTGGACGACGTCGCCCGCGGCATGGTTCTGCAGCTGGTGGGCCTGCACTCGCCGGCTGAGGTGGTCCTCACCGCGATCACCTCCGCCCAGTCCCGGGACCGCTGGGACTGGCTGCAGTGGCTCCCGCACGCCGGCTCCGGCCACAGCCCGCTCGCCGGGGACCACCTTGCCGCGGGTCCGGCCGGCGGCACCGCCCTGCTGTCCCGGCTCGAGGACCTGATCGACCAGCGCGAGGCCGCCTCCCGCGAACCCGCCCCGGCGCTGCGCCCCGGCTTCACCGACCGGCCCGGCGAAACCGCCGCGGAGGTCCCCGCCCCGCAGCTGCCCACCGTGCTGCTGGTGGTCGAGGACGACGCCCCGGTGGACCGCGGCCGGCTCACCCGCGTCCTGGAGCGCGGCCCCGACGCCGGCGTCCACGTGATCTGGGTGGCCGCCTCGGTGGAACAGCTCCCCGCCGCCTGCCGGGACTTCATGGCCGTCGACGGCGAACACGGCACCACCACCGGCCAGGTCCGCCTGGGCCGGCACACCTTCCCGGTCTCCTGCGAGAGCCTCGACGCCGGCCTCGCCGCGCAGCTGGCCCGCATGCTGGCCCCCGTCGTCGACGTCGGCAAGCCGCTCGAGGACGACTCCGACCTGCCCCGCGCCGTCTCCTACGCCACCCTGATCGGCAAGGACTTCCTGGACAACCCGCAGGCCGTCGCGGACCGCTGGAGCGAGAACAACTCCGTGCACGCCTCCGCCTCGCCCAACCGCAAGGACAACGGCTCGCTCCGCGCCCTAGTGGGCTCCAAGGGGATCGAGCCGCTCTACTTGGACCTGAAGAACGAGGGCCCGCACGCGCTGGTGGGCGGCACCACCGGCGCCGGCAAGTCCGAGTTCCTGCAGTCCTGGGTGATGGGCATGGCCGCCGCGTACAGCCCGGACCGGGTCAGCTTCCTGTTCGTGGACTACAAGGGCGGCGCCGCGTTCGCCGACTGCCTGCAGCTGCCGCACACCGTCGGCCTGGTCACCGACCTGTCCCCGCACCTGGTCCGCCGCGCCCTGACCTCGCTCCGGGCAGAGCTGCACCACCGCGAGAAGCTGCTGAACCGCAAGAAGGCCAAGGACCTGCTGGAACTCCAGCGCCGGGCCGACCCGGAGGCGCCGCCGTACCTGATCATCATCGTGGACGAATTCGCCGCCCTCGCCACCGAGGTGCCCGAGTTCGTCGACGGCGTCGTGGACGTCGCCGCCCGCGGCCGTTCCCTGGGCCTGCACCTGATCCTCGCCACCCAGCGCCCCGCCGGCGTGATCAAGGAGAGCCTGCGCGCCAACACCAACCTGCGCGTGGCGCTGCGGATGGCGGATGAGGACGACGCCGTCGACATCCTCGGCGTCCCCACCGCCGCCTACTTCGACCCATCCATCCCGGGCCGCGGCGCGGTCAAGACCGGTCCCGGCCGGATCCAGGGCTTCCAGACCGGCTACGCCGGCGGCTGGACCACGGAGAAGCCGCAGCGGCCCCGGATCGACGTTGTGGAAATGGCGTTCGGCTCCGGCCCGGCCTGGGCCGCCCCGGCCGAGGCGGACCCGGCGGCCGAGCAGCCGGCCGGCCCGAACGACATCGCCCGGATGACGCAGAACATCCTGCGCGCCGCGGACGTGCTCGCCATCGAGCCTCCCCGCAAGCCGTGGCTGGACGAGCTGGCCACCACCTACGACTTCTCCCTGCTGCCGAACCCGCGGACGGACGAGCGGCTGCTCCTGGGCGTGGCGGACGACCCCGCGCACCAGGACCAGCCCACCGTGTTCTACGAACCGGACCGGGACGGGAACATGGCCATCTACGGCACCGGCGGCTCCGGCAAGTCCGCGGCGCTGCGCGGCATCGCGATCGCCGCGGCCGTCACCCCCCGCGGCGGCCCGGTGAACGTCTACGGCATCGACTGCGGATCCGCCGGACTGCGGATGCTCGACGAGCTGCCGCACGTAGGCGAGGTGATCGACGGCGACGACGTCGAACGCGTCGGCCGCCTGCTGCGCTGGCTCCGCGACCTGGCCGACGACCGGGCCGCCCGCTTCGCCGAGGTCCGCGCCAGCACGATTGTCGAGTACCGCAGGCTCTCCGGGATGGCGGACGAGAAGCGCATCTTCATCCTGGTGGACGGCATCTCCGCCTTTCGGGAGACCTTCGAATACAGCAAGCTCTCCGGCCTCTGGGACATCTTCCTGCAGCTGGCCACCGACGGCCGGCCGCTGGGCATCCACCTGGTGGTCACCGGTGACCGGCCCAACGCCGTCCCCGCCTCCCTGCTGGCGTCCATCCAGCGCCGGCTGGTGCTGCGGCTGTCCTCCGAGGAGGACTACCTCTCCATGGACGTCCCGCGCGACGTCTTGGGCGCCGGCAGCCCGCCCGGCCGCGGCCTCCTCGGCGGCCTCGAGGTGCAGCTGGCCGTCCTCGGCGGCAACTCCAACCTCGCCGTCCAGGCCCGCGAGGTGCACAAACTGCGGGAGGCGATGCTGCGCCAGGGCGTCGAACGCGCCCCGCAGATCGAGCGCCTGCCCGACTCGGTGGACCTGGACCTGCTGCCCGCCGGCAGTCCGGACCTGCCCGTGATCGGTGTCGACGACGAGACCCTGCAGCCGGCCGAAATCCTGGCCAAGGGCCCGCTGCTCTTGGCCGGCCCTCCGGGTTCCGGCCGCACCGTGGCCCTGGTGACCCTGGCGCACGCCCTGCGCCGCTCCAATCCGGGCGTGGAGCTGATCTACCTGGGCTCCCGGCGCTCCGCGGCCGCGTCGCTGAAGCTCTGGGACCGGTCCGTGGTGGGCGCCGACGACCTCGACGAGGTGATCGACGAACTGGTCGACTACAGCACCGGCACCCCCGGCAAGCTGGCGATCTTCATCGAGGGCCTCACCGAGTTCACCGACACCCTGGCCGAATCCGGCCTGGCCCGGCTGGTGACCGCCTCGATCAAGGCCGAGCAGTGGGTGGTGGGCGAATCCGAAACCTCCACCTGGTCCTCCGCCTGGTCCCTGGCCCAGCCGTTCAAGTCCGGCCGCCGCGGCCTGCTGCTGAACCCCGGGGACATCGAGGGCGACAGCCTGCTCAACACCTCCCTGGGCCGGGTCAGCGGGGACTTCATCCCCGGCCGCGGCTACATCGTTGGCCGGGGCAAGGTCCGCAAGCTCCAGGTCGCCCTGCCGCCGGAAAACCGGGCCTAGGAGTCGACCCCTGCCGCCGGGGACGCAGTGGCGTCCCCGGCGGTAGGGTGTGGGCATGACCCGGGTAAGGAATCGGGCGGTGGCCGCGCGGAGGGTGGCCCCCGACGGCGACACGGCACTGGATAACGCCCTCTTCGTCTTCAGCGGTGTGGCCGCCCTGTGGCTCGCAAGCATCCTGTTTGAGGCGAGCCTGGACTGGAGCCGGGCCTGGTTCGCCGTCGTCTTCTGGGCCGCGCTCGCGTACCTGGTGCTGCCCCGGCTGCACCGGATCCTCACCCGCATCTACCTGCCCGACTACTTCATCGGCCGGGCCCGGACCAGCGACGGCCTGCTGGGGGACCCGGTGAACGTGGCGCTGCTCGGCTCCCCGGCACAGGTCCACACCGCCATGCGCCGGGCCGGCTGGACCCTGGCAGACCCCGTCGACCTGGCCAGCAGCCGGCGCATCATCACCGCCACTCTCACCCGCCGCAGCTACGACGAGGCGCCGGTCAGCCCGCTGTTCCTCTTTGGCCGGCAGCAGGACTTCGCCTACCAGCAGGAGGTGGACGGCAACCCGGGCAAGCGGCACCACATCCGGTTCTGGCGCTGCCCGCCGGGCTGGGTGCTGCCCGGCGGCGCAGCCGTGGACTGGGTGGCCGCCGGCACCTATGATCGCTCCGTGGGCCTGTCCCTCTTCACCCTGCAGGTCACCCACAAGATTGAGGAGGACATCGACCGGGAACGGGACTTCGTCCTGGCCAGCCTGCGCGCCGCCGATCCCGCCGTCGGGGTCCGGGTCCTGCGCGACTTCTCTTCCGGCTACCACTCCCGCAACGGCGGGGGAGACACCATCTCCACCGACGGGCACCTTCCCGTCGTCGACCTCACCGGGGTCACGGCCGACGCCGGGGCGGTGCCGCCGCCCGCCGTGACGGCCGTCCGGCCGCCCGCTCCCACGCTTTTCGGCGTCGGGCTCGCCGCCCTCCGCGGCCTCGCCGCCCTGGCTCTCGCGGCCCTGATGGCTGTCTCGGACCCGGGCTCGCTGCCGCTGACGGACCGCGCCGGGGAACAGCTGCCGGTGGTCGTCGCTGTGATCGCCGTGTTTGGCCTGGCCGAGCTGGCGCTGGGCTGGTTCGTGCTCCGCGGCGGCAACCGCGCCCGCGTGGCCACCATGCTGCTGAGCGCCCTGGCCATCATCGCCCAGGCCGTCGACGTGCTCACCGGGGGACCCGCCGTGACCTTCCAGACCAACCTGGTGGGCCTGTCCCTGGACATCCTGCTGATCATCGCCCTCACCAGCCGGCGCTCCCTCAGCTACGCCCGGAGAGCCCATGGGCAGGGGTCCCCATCGACGCTGGCGGAGGCGGCAGGGTAGGTTCTTGGCATAGGAACTTCCGGATCAGCCGGGGGCCGCTGGGGACGCCGAGAGGTTCGGGTCCGACGATCTAAGGAGATTTTTCGCATGGCTATTTGGGGTGCAGATGTTGATCAGCTGAAGGCGCTGGGGTCCAAGCTGCAGGCCGGGTCGCAGGAAATCGATAACCAGAAGTCGATGCTGACCAAGGTCCTGGCCGGCACGCAGTGGATGGGTCCGGACGCGGAGAAGTTCCGCAGCGAGTGGAACGGCGAGCACGTCGCGGCCCTGACCCGGGTGTCCCAGGCGCTGCAGCAGGCCGGCCAGCAGGCGGTCCGCAACGCCACCGAACAGCAGAGCGCCTCCGCCCGCTAAACGCGGCCGCGGAGACAACCCGCCCACTACGCAGCAGGTCCGGACGCACCGCGTCCGGACCTGCTGCTGTTAATCCGCCTTTTGTGACCCCGCCCGGCCTGCCTAGGGGACGGGTTCGACGTCGTTCGCGTGGTCCAGCGGCGCCGGAACCGCGGCGGCCGTCCGCAACTCGTCCAGCCGGACCAGCAGCACCCCGCCCACGATCAGCACGCCGCCCAGCAGCTGCACCGGCCCGGGAAGCTCGCCCAGCAGCAGCCAGGCCCAGAGCACCGCGAACAGCACCTCGGTCAGCGAGATGAAGGACGCCACCTTGGAGCCCAGGGCCCGGGCGGCCACGATCCCGGAGACGTAGGCCAGCACGGTGGCCAGCAGGACCAGGCCGCCGAGGGAGACCCACCACGGCGTCACCCAGGGACCCAGGCGGGTGTCCGCGGTGGAGGCGGCCATGGGCAGCAGACCCGTCGCCGCGGCCAGCCACATCACGGCGGCGCCGGTCAGCAGGCCGCCGGAGGCCAGGACGATCGGCGGCAGGGTGTCGTTTTCCTTGGCGGTGATGAAGAAGTAGATGGCCAGGCAGACGGCGGCCGCCACGCCCCAGAGCACGCCGACCAGGTCGATCCGCACCGCCCCCGTGAGGTCCAGGACCAGCACCAGCCCCGCCAGCGAGAGCAGCGTCCCGCCGACGGTCAGCGGCCGGGGCCGGCGTCGACTGGCCACCCAGAGCCAGAGCACGATCATCACCGGGGCAAGGTATTCGAGCAGGAGGGCGACGCCGACCGAGAGCCGGGCGACGGCGTTGAAGTAGAAGAGCTGGCAGGCCGCCACGCCGATCACGCCGAACAGCACCACGGTGAGCCAGTTGTCCCGAAGCTGGTGCCAGCGGCCGCGCAACGCGAGGGCCGCGGGAACGGCGAGGACCAGGGCGGCGCCGGTCAGGCGCGCGGTGACCGCGGCGCCGGGGCTCCAGCCGGTCTCCAGCAGGGACTTGGCGAAGGATCCGGACAGGCCGAAGACCGCCGAGGAGAACAGCGCCACGCCCAGGCCCGAGGCGAGGAACGAGGAGACGCCGGTCCGCGCCGCGATGCCGACGGCGGGCGTTCCGGCGGCGGGCGTGCCTGGCGTGCCGGCGACGGTGCCGGTGCCCGGGCTGCCGGGGATGGGCCCGTCGTGCGGGGTGCTGGCGGGAGAGCCGGCGGGGCGGCGAGCGGCAGGCAAGGGTCTGCCTCCTGTCAGGAGTAAAGTCGGGTTATGGTCATGACAGTACGTGCGTCGAACGTAAGGAGTCAAGATGATTTTTGCCCCTGACACGGAGATTGCGCTCCGGTCCGTCGTCAACCTGATCAATACCGCGGCGAACGGGGAGGAACATCTCCCGGATCCGGCCGCCCTGGACCGGTTCCTCAGCGCTGAGGGCTTCAGCGGCGCCCGGAGCCGCGACGTGGCCGAACTGGAGAGCGTCCTGCGGTTGCGAACCGAACTCACCGCCCTCTGGCGGGCCGGGGAGTCCGAAGCGGTGGACACCGTGAACCGGCTGCTGCGTGAGGCGCGGGCACTGCCGCAGCTGAGCAAGCACGACGGCTGGGACTGGCACCTGCACGCCACAGCCCCGGAGGCGCCCCTGGCGGACCGGATGAGCACGGAGGCGGCGATGGCGCTGGTGGACGTGATCCGCAGCAAGGAAATGGACCGGATGCTGGTATGCGCCGCGGACGACTGCGACGCCGTCGTGCTGGACCTGAGCCGGAATCGCTCCAAGCGGTACTGCGACACCGGCAACTGCGCCAACCGGGCGCACGTGGCGGCGTACCGGGCCCGGAAGGCCGCCTCCTAGGGGGCGTCGGGGCGCGGCCTGCGCCGCGGGAGTGGGGCCCGGACCAGTGGGACCCGCCTTAGTGGGACCCGCCTTAGTGGGACCGGCCTTAGTGGGCGGGGGTGCCGCCGTCGGACTCTTCTTGCTGCTGCGGGGTCTGCTGGGGGGAGGACGCCGGGCGGCGGGAGCTGAGGTTCACGCCGGAGCCCTTGCCGAGGTGCTCGGCGTTCTCCTTGTAGCTCATGGAGAGCATCGCGGCGATCACCAGGGTGACGATGAAGGCGATGCCGGCGCCGGTGAATGCCAGGTCGAAGCGGGGGGCCCTGGCACTGCCGCCGGAGGCGAAGATCAGGACGGCGAAGAATGCCAGCACCGCGAAGAAGGCAGAGAACATCAGCGGTCCCTTGACCGAAGTCCGCATCGTGCGGCGTTCTCCTGGGTTCTGCTGTGCCAAGGTGCTTTCCTCCTGCCGCCAGCGCCGTGGGGCGTGGCAGTCGCGATCGCGCAAATGTTCTACGCCGGGTAGAACCTGTCGTGTCTAGTTTACGGCCTCGGCGGAAACGCCCCGCGCATCGTGCCGCAGGGTCAGCCCGGCCAGCGTCCACAGCACGCCGCCGATAATGGCGCCGCCGCCGGCCACACCGAGGAGGGCGTGCGGGCCCAGGTCGATGAAGAACGGCAGCCCCACGGCCGTGCCGAGGCCGATGATGCCGGAGGTGATCCAGTCCCGGGCCAGCACCGACCGGCCGCGGGTGGCGATCCCGAGGATCAGCTCGGCCGCGCCGGCCAGCGCCAGGCCCAGGGCGCCGACGACGCCGAAGACCAGGTTGGAGGGCAGCAGCGCCACGGCGGCCCCGGTGCCGGCCAGGATGGCGCCAGCGGCGGCGAGGAGGCGCGCGTGCGTACTGCCGGCGGCCAGGCCGGTCCGGCGGGCGCCCCAGAGGAGCACCACCCCGGTGGCCAGCAGGTAGAGTCCGGCGGTCCAGCCCATCGCCGGGACCGGCGGAGCCGCCCAGAAGACGGTGACGGCGCCGAAGACCAGGGCGACGGCGGCGCGCAGCAGGACCGGCTTCCAAAGGTCCGGGGCGGCGGTCGGGGCGGTCGAGGGGCTCGGGGTGGCGGGGAGAGTCACGCGTCCAGTTTAGGCGCTGGCGGGCCTCAGGCGTCGCCCAGCCGCATCCAGCGGTCCGTGCGGGCCCGGAGCCCCAGGGTCACGGCCCGGGCGCCGAGGTAGCCGAAGGAGAACGCGGCCCAGAGCCAGAGCAGCCCCTCTCCCCCGGCGATTCCGGAAAGCCGGACCACCAGCAGCAGCGGCAGGTACACCAGCAGATTGACGACGCCGGCCACCGCCAGGTACGTGGCGTCTCCGGCGCCGATCAGCACGCCGTCCAGGACGAACACGTAGCCGGCCAGCGGCTGGCCCGCGGCGAGGACCCACAGCGCCAGCGCCAGGGTGGAGCGCACGCCGTCGTCGGCGGTGAACAGCAGGCCCGCCCACGGGGCAGCCACCGCCA
>Ga0209148_1001497_pt1 | contig 11594 bp, 8 predicted proteins | sample AraplaCol_mMF_r2_2_FD_184288 | JGI IMG/M metagenome (GOLD analysis project Ga0209148, IMG submission 184288) | Arabidopsis root microbial communities from North Carolina, USA - plate scrape CL_Col_mMF_r2 (SPAdes) (version 2) | ecosystem: Host-associated > Plants > Roots > Endosphere | place: USA...
AAGCCACTGACGCTGGGCGACGTGCGCGCCAGTCCTTCCGTCTGCAGCCACTGCGCCAGGCCGTAGAGCACGCCCAGGGCCAGGCCGCGCAGCAACGACACGCGACCGAGCCGACGTAGCGGCAGCGCGAACAGCAGCACCATGGCGATGGCAGCCATGGCGAACCGAACCGCGAGGAAATCCGCCACGGGCATCCGCCCGACCACGCCCTTGATCAACGCGAAGGTGGAGCCCCAAATGGCCGTGACGGCGAGCAGGCCGAGGGTAGCGAGACCGGCGCCGCGGTGGCCGTCGCTCATCGACGTTTCCGCAGCAACTGCCCCGGGATCTTCAACAGGAAATGCGACCAGATGCCGAGCCAGACCAGCATACGTACGAATACGTTGCGTGCGGCGGGATCGTGCCGGCGGAACCACAGGTACATGCTGCGGTGCTTGTGCCGGCTGACGAACACGGGCCGATGCCGGCTCGATCCGCCCTTCCCGTGCAGCACGCGCACGTCGCCCGCGAGCAGCACCTTGTAACCCGCATCGCGCGCGCGACGGCAAAGATCCATGTCCTCGCAGTGGAGGAAGAACGTTTCGTCGAAACCGCGCAGGCGCTCGAAGACGGAGCGCGACATCAGGATGATGGCGCCGGAAACGATTTCCACCTCCTCCGCGCCACCGGGGATGGGACCGTCGATGTCGATGCCGGCATCGCCGCCGCGACCGAGCTTGGTCGCGAGCGCACGGCGCAGCAGGGGGTCGCGACGGCGCGAGGCCGGATCGGGCCGTCCCTCGGCGTCGCAGACGACGGCACCCACGATGCCCGTATGGACGTCCATGTGCGCGGCCATGCGCCGAATCGTATCCGGCTGCACGAGGCAGTCCGGGTTGAGCACCAGGATGCGCGCACCGCGCGATTGCGCGACGCCACGATTCACCGCAGGGCCAAAGCCCAGGTTGGCGCGGTTGTAGACAATTCGTACCCGGTCGTCGTCCGCGTAGGCGCGATCGAGCGACTCGGGGATACCGTCAGTGGACCCGTTGTCCACGACGACGACGTTCACCGGCACGTCGCTCGCCAGGGCGTGCTCTACGCACTCGCGCGTCAGCGGACCGCTGTCGGCAAGAACGATGACGATGCTGGTGACAGGCGTGGTGGTCACGGCGCGGTGCCTCTCGTCAGCCCACCCACGCGCGCGCGTTGCGGAACATCCGCATCCAGGGGGAATCCTCGCCCCACTGCTCCGGATGCCAGCTCAACTGCGCTGTACGGAACACGCGCTCGGGGTGCGGCATCATGATCGTGACGCGCCCGTCAGCCGCGGTGAAGGCAGCCAGGCCACCCGGCGAACCGTTCGGATTCAACGGGTAGCTCTCGGTCGGCTTGCCGCGGTTGTCCACGAAGCGCGCGGCGGCGTGACTCTTGGACGGGCTGCACACGCTCGGGAAATGCACGCGGCCTTCGCCGTGCGCCACCGCCACCGGGATGCGCGAACCGGCCATGCCGCGGAAGAAGATGCTGCCGGAGTCGAGGATCTCGAGCGTGGCAAGGCGTGCCTCGTACTGCTCCGACTGGTTGCGCAGGAACTGCGGCCAATGCTTCGCGTCCGGAATGATGTCCTTGAGGCCGGACATCATCTGGCAACCATTGCACACGCCCAGAGCGAAGCGACTGCCATCCTCGAAGAAGCGGGCAAACTGCTCGCGCAACGCGTCGTTGTAGAGAATGGAGGTGGCCCATCCACGGCCCGCGCCAAGCACGTCGCCATAGGAGAACCCGCCGCACGCGGCAAAGCCGACGAAGTCCTTGAGATGGTGGCGACCGCTGCCAAGGTCGGTCATATGGACGTCCACCGCCTCGAAACCGGCGCGATCGAATGCCGCCGCCATTTCCACCTGGCCGTTGACGCCCTGCTCGCGCAGGATCGCCACGCGCGGACGCACGCCCGTGGCGATGTACGGCGCGGCGATATTCTCCGTCGGATCGAAGACGAGCTTCGGCGAGATGCCCGGATCGACGTCGTCGAGGCGCCACTCGTTTTCCTGATCCGCGCTCTGCGGGTTGTCGCGCAGGCGCTGCATTGCGTAGCTGGTTTCATTCCAGGCGCGGAACAGCTCGGTCCAGTTCCACTTGAACGGCGTCTCGCCGCCGAGGTGCAACTTGATACCAAGCTTTTCCTTCGGGCGGCCCACGTTGTGGGTCATGCCGGCCAGGTTGTACTTGACCAGCAACTGCTCGAAGGCCTCGCGATTGGCCGACGCCACCTGCACGACAGCGCCGAGTTCTTCGTTGAACAGTGCGCGAAGCGTTGCGTCTGCCCAACCGTCCAGACGCAGCTCAAGACCGCAGCGACCGGCGAAGGCCATTTCCAACAGCGTCACGATGGCGCCGCCGTCGGAACGGTCGTGGTAGGCCAGCAGCAGGCCGGCGCGGTTGGCCTCCTGGATCAGCTCGAACATCGCACGCAGACGCTTCGGATCGTCGAGATCCGGCGGCACGCCGCCCCCGCGATTGAAAACCTGGGTGAGCGCCGAACCGCCGAGGCGATCGCGGCCCGCGCCGAGATCGATCAGCCAGAGATCGGTGTCGCCGCGATCGAGCCGCAATTGCGGCGTGAGCGTGCGACGCACGTCGTCCACACGGGCGAAGCCCGTGATGACCAGCGATACCGGCGACACGGTCTTCTGCGCCTTGCCGCTCTCGTCGGTCCACACCGTCTGCATGGACAGCGAGTCCTTGCCCACGGGAATCGAGATATCGAGCGACGGGCACAGTTCCATGCCCACGGCGCGCACCGCATCGAACAGCGCAGCGTCTTCGCCCGGATGATTCACGGCGGCCATCCAGTTCGCCGAGAGGCGCACTTCGTCGAGCGTGATCGACGCGGCGGCGAGGTTGGTCAGTGCTTCGCCCACGGCCATGCGTGCGGCGTCGGCGCTGGACAGCAGCGCGACAGGAGCGCGCTCGGCCATCGCCATGGCTTCGCCGGTGTAGCCGTCGAAGTCGGTCATCGTGACCGCCACGTCGGCCACGGGCACCTGCCAGGGACCGACCATCGGATCGCGCGCATTGAGGCCACCGACGGTACGGTCGCCGATGGTGATGAGGAAGCTCTTGCTGCCCACCGCCGGCAGGCGCAGCACGCGCATCAGCGCTTCGTCCATGCCGATGCCGGTCAGGTCGGCCACCAGGTCCACGCGCGGCTTCACGCGCACGGCGTCGCGGTGCATGCGCGGCGGCTTGCCGAACAGCACGTCCATGCGCAGGTCGATCACGGTGATGTCGCGACGCGTGTCACGCACCAGCAGGCGCGGTTCGTCGGTCGCCTCGCCGACGACGGCGAACGGGCAGCGTTCGCGCGCGCAGAATTCCTCGAACAGCGCCAGGTTCTCGCTGCCGATCGCGAGCACGTAGCGCTCCTGCGACTCGTTGCTCCAGATCTGCATCGGCGACAGCGTCGGATCGTCGCACGGCAGCTTGGAGAGATCGATGATGCCGCCCACGCCCGCGTCGTTGAGGATCTCGGGAATGGCATTGGACACACCGCCCGCGCCCACGTCGTGGATGCTGACGATGGGGTTCTCGTCGCCGCGCGCCCAGCACGCGTCGATCACCTGCTGACAGCGGCGCTCCATCTCGGGGTTGTCGCGCTGTACCGAGGCGAAATCGAGCTCCGCGCTCGATGTGCCCGACGCCACGGACGAGGCGGCGCCACCGCCCAGACCGATGAGCATGGCCGGGCCGCCGAGCACGATCACCTTGTCGCCCGCGCGCAGCTTGCGCTTGTCGACGTGTCCCGGGCGGATCGCGGCGAGGCCGCCTGCGATCATGATCGGCTTGTCGTAGCCGCGACGCACGCCCTTGTCGCCTGTTTCCTGCTCGAACGTACGGAAGTAACCGCCGAGCGCGGGACGACCGAATTCGTTGTTGAACGCGGCCGCGCCGAGCGGGCCGTCACGCATGATCTCGAACGCCGAGGCCATGCGCGGCGGCAGCGGGCGATCCTTCTCCCACGGGCGCGGAAGGCCGGGAATGCGCAGATGCGAGACGGAGAAACCGGTGAGACCGGCCTTGGGCTTGCCGCCGCGGCCCGTCGCGCCTTCGTCGCGGATCTCGCCACCGGCACCGGTGGCGGCACCCGGCCACGGCGCGATCGCCGTCGGGTGATTGTGCGTTTCCACCTTGATCGCATACGGCGCAGCTTCCGCGACCGTGCGGAACACGCTGTCCTTCGGGTCGACGAAGAAACGCTGGCCCTCGTAGCCTTCGATCACCGCCGCGTTGTCGTGATACGCCGAGAGCGTATGCGCGGGCGAATGCTGGTGGGTGTTCTTGATCATGCCGAACAGCGACGCCGGCTGCTCAGCGCCATCGAGCGTCCACGTGGCATTGAAGACCTTGTGCCGGCAATGCTCCGAGTTCGCCTGCGCGAACATCATCAGCTCGGCGTCGGTCGGCGCGCGGCCCATCTCCGCATAGCGCGTGGCGAGGTAGTCGATCTCGTCGTCGGCGAGGGCGAGGCCCAGCGACGCGTTGGCCGCCGACAGCGCGGCCACGGCATCGTTGCCCAGATCGATGCGACCGAGTGCACCCGGCTCGCCCGCCAGGAACAGGCCGGACGCCTGCTCCAGCGAATCCAGCGGCGACTGCACCATCGGATCGCAGAAGGCTGCCATGACCGCGGCGTAGGACGCGTCATCTTCTGCCGGCATGCCGGTGACTCGCCACGCGGTGCCGCGCTCCACGCGACGCACGTCGAAGCCGGCGCCATGCAGGATGTCGGTGGCCTTGCTCGACCACGGCGAAATCGTGCCCAGGCGCGGCACGACCCAGAACGTGGCGCCTTCCGGGCCGGCGCTCTTCGCCTCCAGCACGGCAAGCAGACGCGTGCGTGCCTCACCTTCCGGCGGGACGTCGGCGTCGACGAAGTAAGTGAACCAGGCGGCCTGCACCCGCGTCCCGTGATGCAGGGCATCCAGGTGGGCGTTCAGTCGTTCGAGGCGAAAAGGCGAGAGGGCGCTCTGCCCGTCGAGTGCGATCATGCGGGGGAAAAGGCGCTGCAGGAAAACGCCCATTCTACATGATGTTGCGCGGCAGCATGGGCGGGCCCCACCACCCCTGTGGGAGCCGCCATGCCGGCGAGCCGATCTGCCTGTGGGAGCCGCTATAGCGGCGAGGCGAGCTGCCTCACCGCATCACCGCTCCGTGGGCTTCTCGCCGCTATAGCGGCTCCCACATTCGCTCCGTGGGCTTCTCGCCGCTAAAGGGCCTCACAACAGGATCAGCCGCCGCGACGGGGAGTGCCGGCGGGGGCTTCCAGGGCCTGAAGCAGCTGGGCGGGCGTCACGTAGCCGCCGACCACGTCACCGTTCTCGGTCACGATGGTGGGGGTGCCGTTCACGCCCAGGCGTTCGCCCAGCTCGAATTCGTCCTTCACGGGGTTCGCGCACGTCGCCGCCTTGGGGGTGGCGCCCTTCATCGCCTCGTTGAAGGCGTTCTTGCGGTCGGCACTGCACCAGACGGACACCGCCTTGGTGTACGACGGCGTATCGTTGCCGGCCGTGGTCTTCACGCCTTCGCGCGGCCAGAACACGTACTCGACCGCAATCCCCTGCTTGTTGAACTCGTCGATGTGCGCGTGCAGCTGGCGGCAGAAACCGCAGTCGACATCGGTGAACACGGTGACCGTGTGCTTCGGGTTGGCCGGCGCGTAGATCAGACGCTGCGATGCCGGCAACTTGGCCAGGGCAGCCTTGCGCGTGGCGGCCCAGCTTGCGGCGCTGAGATCGGTCTTCGACTTGAGGTCGATCAGGTTGCCGTTGAGCATGTAACGGCCGTCGGCGCTGACATAAACCATGCGACCCGAGGCCACCACCTGGTAGAAGCCCGGCATCGGCGCCGGGCCGATGCTGTCCACCTGAATGCCCGGGCCGAGGGACTCGATCGCGTCGCGAACGGCTTTCTGGTCGTCGGCAGCACAGGCCGTCATGGCGAACGCACCGGCAAGGATCGCCGGCAGGATTTTCTTCAACATCGGTACGACTCCATCGATGACCGGGGAAAACGCGGGGTGCTTGGAACACGCCCCCGGCGTTCGGTTCCCGATTGTGGCATGCCTCAGCCGCGCGGGTGGTGCTGGGCGTGAAGGCGCTTCAGCCCCTCTTTTGCGACCAGCGTGTAGATCTGCGTGGTGCTCAGCGCGCTGTGTCCGAGCAGCATCTGCAGGGCGCGCAGGTCCGCGCCGTGGTTGAGAAGATGCGTAGCGAAGGAATGCCGCAGCACATGCGGCGACACCCGCTTCTCGGGAATACCCACCTGCATCGCGTAGCGCTTCACCAGCGTCCAGAACATCTGCCGACTCATCGCGTCGCCACGCCGCGACAGAAACAGGGCGACGGGCTGCCCGTGACCCTTGGCCAGCAACGGGCGCGCGTCGCGCAGATAGGCCTCCACGTGCGCCAGGGCCTCTTCGCCTACCGGCACGAGGCGATCCTTGCCGCCCTTGCCCGTGACGCGCAGCACACCTTGGCGCGTATTGAGTCCGGCCAACGGCAAATCGACGAGTTCCGATACGCGCAGGCCCGATGAGTACATCAATTCGAGCATCGCGCGATCGCGCAGGCCCAGCGGCGTCGTGATGTCGGGCGCAACGAGCAGCGCCTCGATCTCGCGTTCGGCGAGCGCCTTCGGCAGACCACGCGGCATCCGCGGGCGCTGCATCAGCAGCGTCGGATCTTCGCGGCGACCTTCGTCGCGCGCGAGCTGGGCGTAGAAACGGCGGAAGGCCGACTGCCGCCGCGCCATGCTCCGCACGGAAACGGGTTGGCTACCGTGGTACGCAGAAAGATCGTCGCGCCCGGCACTCGCCAGCGTGCGCCCACGCGTGGCGAGCCAGCGAGCAAGCTGCTGGAGATCGCGCCGATAGGCCTCGAGCGTGCGGTCGGCAAGCCCGTCTTCCGCCCAGATACGCTCGATGAAGCGCTCGATCAGGCGTACGTCATCGGCGGACGCTTGGGCGCAGGGAACGGATTCGACAGGGGCCATGCGCAGGATGGTCGCACGACCCGCGCGCCGCACTCAAAGTCGCTGGAGACTCGACTGGTAGCCCGCCACGACGTAGGCCATCTGATACTCGGCGGCCGTCTTGAGCGCCGTGCGATCTTCCGGTGAGAGCTTCGCCTTGCGCGCAGCGAGCGCCAGCTTCTGCATGGCTTCCGCCAGCCCATCGGCGGCCTCGCGGAAACCACTGGCATCGACCGTGGCAATCGCGTCCAGATGCCTGTCCGCATCGTCGCGCAACTGCTGGAATTCCGCGGCACCCACATTGTCGTCGCCGTCGAAGGCGCGCATGTGCTGATCCAGCTCGGGGAAAGTGGAATGCAGGGTAAGGCTCATGACCGCGCTCCTTTCAGGTCGTTTCGGGGTCTCGCCAAGCTACGCCGGCGTCTGGCTCGCGTCGAAACCCAACGCAACGTCAAATCGGCACGGACAACGTAGCGCGGCGATGCAGCGCGAGATCTGGCGTCGTGCCGGGCCTCGCGGCGGCCGGGCATAATGACCCGCCTTCCCCAGACCGATACGCATGAGCGCACTCGACCCTGCTCCCGCTTGGCGCCGTTTCGCCGCCATCGTCTACGACGCGCTCGCCGTGGTCGCCATCGTGATGGTGGTCGGGCTGCTGGCGCAGTTCGCCACGGGCGGCAAGCTCATCGACGAGCACGGGCAGGTACTGGCCGCGTGGTACCGCCCCCTGCAAGGGCTCGTGGTCGGTGCGTATTTCCTGGTGTCCTGGGTGCGTGGCGGACAGACGCTCGGCATGCGGCCCTGGCGCATCCGTGTCACCGATGCCCAGGGCAGTGCCGTGACCTGGCCGCGCGGCGTCGTGCGACTGGTCGTTGCCGCCCTGCCGCTCCTGCTGCTGACGCTCTACCCGCTGACCTCGCTGCGCGTCGCACTCTATGCGCCGCTGATCGGTTGGGCCATGTGGCTGCTTCCGTGCCTGATCGACCGCCGTCGCCGCGCGCTGCACGACCTGATCGCCGGCACGGAGATCCGCCGGTTGGGGTGAACCGGCTCAGCGACCGAACTGGTCGCTGGCGGGCACCCACGATCCCGAGCTTGGCGAAGGCGCCGGCACGTTCACCTTGATGGTGGCCTCGCAGCCCGGCGGCATCGGGCCGCCCGAAATGCGCGCCGTCGTACACAGCGCGGTGTTGTCGAGAGCGACCGGTGCTGCCGCGACGCTGGCGCTGTTGGCGGGCGGCAGGTTGTCGGCCAGCGGCTTCGCGGGCGCCATCGTCTGATTCTTCGCCACGGCGTCCTGATTGATCGGCTTGGCCGGTGGATCGCCGCCGCAGCCGATCGTGAACAGCGACACCGCCTTCATGGCGCCGCCCGTATTGCCCGGTCCAGCCACGCAGTTGATACGGATGCCGCGCGGCAGCGAGATCGTCGGTTTCACGGTGGCCGCCTCGACGCCGTGACGGATCGCCGTATCCACCGACGATTCGCCCTTCGGCGTCCAGGCACCTTCGAAGCGTGTGGCCTTGTAGTCGATGTGCACGCGGGCGCCGGACTGCGGCACGAGATTGCCGTGGGGCTTCAGTTCCACGTACGCCCCCACCTGCCCTGCCTTGTCGCCTTGGCCGCCGGCAACGCCATCCTCGCGTTGCGACGTGCCATTCGCCCCGGTCAACCGCTGCCCTTCGTCCACCCCCTTGGCCGCACCCGGCTTGCCGCTTTCCGCCGCGGCCCCCGGCGTGTTGGAGCCCGACGCCTCAGCCGTGGTCTGGCCGGGCACGAACGGCTGGGCGGGTGCGCCCTGCGCGGTGCTCTTGGCGCGTTCGGTGTCGGCCTTGCCCTGTTCCGCCTGGTTCTGCGCGGTGGACTGGCCTGCGGCGTTCTCGCCCGGCGCCTGACCGGGGGGCGCGGGTGCGACGTCGGCACCCGCGACGGGACGTTGCAGTTCTCCCGGCGTGACGGCAGGCGCCTGGATGGCCGGGGCGGGACGGTCGGCGGCTGGAGCCGAGACGGTCGGCTTGGCCGTGGCGTCGGGCAGCGGCACAGCCGCGAGGTCGGCCTCGGCTTCCACGGCCGGTGCGTGCACCGCTTCGACCGTCACCGCGACCTTGGGCGGGACCGGGCGATTGTCGATCGCCAGGTCGGGCGTCGGCGCGCTGGGCTCCGGCGCGACGGCCGGCAGCGGCGTGTCCTGCGGTGTGGGCGGTGCCGAGGATTCCTCGACTTCCGGCCGCGGGACCGTCGCGAGCGTGATCGCCGCGGTGGGCACGGGCGTGGTGCGTTCCGCGGTGATGGTCGGCGGCGTGGGCGTCACCGCCATCTGCGCGGCCGGCGTTTCCGGAAGCGCCAGCGATGCGGGCGGCGGCATCGGCGCGGTGCCTTCCACCTGCGCCTTGCGCGCCGGCTCGGGCTGGAATCGCGGTGGCACGACCTGCGGCTTGGGCGTATCCAGCGCCAGATCGGGCGGCGCCTGCGTCGGCACGGGTACTTTGGCGAGGTCCGGCTGGGGCGGTGGCGCCTTGGGCTGGGTCAGCGGGCGCTGTGCCACGGCCGCTACGCTGGGCGGCGGCGCCTTGGATTTCACGTCGGGCTTCACGCGCGGCGGCGGCGCCACCGGTACGGCGATGGCCGGCGGCGTCTTGGCCGCCGATGCCACCGCACTGGCGTGCGACCCGCTCGACGCACGGCTGGCCTTCGAGTGCGGGGTATTCCAGCGCGTCTTCGCCACGGGCGCCTTCGATGGCGTGCCGCGCACGGGCGGCACCGGCGGCGGGGGCTTGTCGATGAGCCGCACCAGCAACGCATTCTCGTCGGGCGGCGACGGCGGCGGGGGCAAGATGTCGTAGGCCGGCCCGAGGATCATGCCGAACAGGAAAACCAGGTGGATGAGGATCGTGCCCACCCACGCGGCGACGCGCAGCAGGCGATCGCGCGGCCGCTCGCGAAGACGACGCCGGTAGACCAACGCATGCATCGCGGCTTCCCGCGGGGACACGGGCAGCGCATTAGCAGCGATCGCTGGGTCGCTGTCCGGTCGGAAGGTCTTGGGCATCGTGCGTAGTGTCCATGCTGCGGCGCGCGCGCACAATCGCGACCGTGACGGTGGCTACTGTCCCGTGCGCCGCGCTCGCTCGGCGTTCTCCTGATCCATCGCCTTGAGCGGGATGTCGGACGCGCAGCCCTGCGGTAGCGGCTTGTCGGCGCGGAAAGCAGCGATGCATGCCGCCTCGGTCGGCGGCGGAGGCTGGTCGGGGAGGTCTTTCACCAATGGATTCGCGGGCGCCATGTTGAGCCGCACGTCGCCGTCCTTCTTGGAAGCCTTCGAGGGGTCCTCGCCACCGCAGCCGACCGGCAGCACGAAGAACACGGTGGCGCACTTGATGCGCGTGCCATGCCCCAGGTCGATCGTCTTCTTCACCGTGGTGCTTTCGATCGCGCGGCGCAGCCCCTTGTTGAGTGCGTTCTCGTCGCGCGGCGCCCAATCCTTCTCGAAGCGGGTCTGCGTGTACGTGACCGTGGTCTTGTGCGACATGATTCCGCTGTCGTCGGTCGGCTTGCGTGCCACGAAATCGGCCTGGGTCGTCGACGAGCCTGCCCCTTGCTTCGGCAGCACGATCGAGCCGTCCGTACCGAACAACGCGGGCTGCTGGGTCGGTGGGGCCGGCGTGTCGGCGACGGCGGGCGTCGGCGCCTGCTCTTTCGGCGGTTCCTTGGGACGACGCGGCTCGGGCCGTGTGGCCTCCGGCGAGCGGACCTTCGGCGGCGGCTCGGTGACGGGCGGCGGAGGCGGCGCCTCGACAGGCGGCGCGGACCGGGTCGGCTCGATGAAGCGGACCTCGAGCACGTCGTTGCGGTCGTCGGGCGAGGCGTAGCCGACGAGCGGGCGAGGCATCATCTCGTAGCGAACCAGCAGCACCAGAAGAATGTGCAGGATGATCGCCACGACCATCGCCAAGATGCGGCGCACACGCTCTCGGGGTGGCGGACGGCGTCCTATCGCGTGCAGGGTAGCGATCGTCGCCGCGTCGATCGGCGCCAGCCCGGCCGGACGCGGCGATGCGTCCGGCTCCAGCCGGTGGGGTTCGACGAACGACGGTGGCGCCTTGCCAGGATATTGCACGCGCGCAGGGCCCCCATGGGCGTGAGAAAGTCGGAAAGCTTAGCGGCGCTCCGCTAAACGGAGCGTAAGCCCCGGCGCTCAGACCGTGCGCGTGCCGGAAGATTCCCCTCGCCTCTTGATTCCGACGCTCGGAAGGAGAAGGCTTGGCCCGGGCCCTTGCCCGACCACCGCCATGACCGTCCGGACCCCGGACGACCGTGACGGCCCGCCATCGTTACGCCGGGAGGCGTGCGAGAGGGCGACGCCGATCGTGACGTTCGCGTTCCCCACGCGTCCCCTTCCACTGAAGGAGGGTCGCATCGTGTCGCCATCCACGGAACGTATCCGCAGCCTCGCCCTGGCCGGCCATGCCGGCGCCGGCAAAACCACCCTGTTCGAAGCCCTGCTCCACGCGGGCGGCGCATTGACCGCCATGGGCAACGTCGAACGAGGCAGTACCGTTTCCGATACCGACCCCATGGAAAAG
>Ga0209148_1001501_pt1 | contig 11559 bp, 10 predicted proteins | sample AraplaCol_mMF_r2_2_FD_184288 | JGI IMG/M metagenome (GOLD analysis project Ga0209148, IMG submission 184288) | Arabidopsis root microbial communities from North Carolina, USA - plate scrape CL_Col_mMF_r2 (SPAdes) (version 2) | ecosystem: Host-associated > Plants > Roots > Endosphere | place...
GTTGGGCCCCGGGCCATTGCCATAAGGCAGGTCGACCTGATCCCAATCGCCGATGCGCCGCGACCAGCGTTGCGTCGCCCATGCCGCATTCAGCCGCTCGATTGTTCCATATTTCTGCTTGAGCCAGCCCACGAAACGCACGCGGTCGGCTTCGGAATAGGACATTTGACCGTTGCCGATCTCATTGTCGTAGCCCACGGCGATGACCGCCGGATTATGGGCGTAGCGCTTCAACATCTGCTCGGCGAGGCGGCGGGCAAGGCGACGGTAATCAGGGTCGCTGATATTGTCCCAATAGCGCGTAGCGGGATGAAGCCGCACGCCGTCCTGGTTCACGATATCGGTGCCGGGATAATGTTTGTGCAGCCAGATCGGCGCGGGCTGCCCCGGAATGTCGAGAATGACTCTGATGCCGGCGGCGCGCATTTGCGCCAGCACCTTATCGAACCATTCGAAGGTGAAATGCCCTTCCTCAGGCTCAAAGGAATCCCAGGACAGGTCGCCCATGCGCACCATGTTGAAGCCGGCCGACTTCATGATCGCGATATCCTGGCGGATCTGCTCGGGCGACCGGTCGATCGGCTGATAGCAGGCGCCAACGAAGAGCTGGCCCTTGCCCGGCCAATCGGGGTGACCGACAGCGCTCTGGGCATTGGCCGGGGCTACCGGCGCACCGAGCAAAGCCGTGCCCAGAAAGAGCGCGCTGGCTACCAAGGCGATGCGGGTGGTGCGAGGCATATTCTCTCCGTGTAGATTCCAGCAAATGCCCGATGCGCGCCATGCGCCCGCCGCGCTTTGGGTAGCCTTTGTCCGACCCGGTCGTGGCCCCCCTTGTCGTCTTCGTCAGCTTCCTCATTCATCATATAAAATGCAATGCCATTTTCATAGGTAAATTGGCATTGCATGCCGCGCGCTTCGTTGTGGACCATGGGAAGTCGTCGGCAGAGGAAATGGCGGGTAAACTTTGTGGGTCGGTTGCATGCGCCACCGGCCGCAGCCTTCAGCGACCGCGCGAGGATCTTTTCCAGATAGGCTGAAACGGTGAGGGCGGGTGCGGCGCGTACCGCCTCCGTTCGCTGTCCGCGCCGACCGCTTGTTTCCCTATCCGGGAAACCACTTAGCGCTTCGAAGGCGCCGTCGGGGTAATCTGCGAATCGAGATGGAGGATCAGATGAACACGCAATCGCAAACGTCAGACGCGCCGATCCGGCATGCGGTCATTTTGTGCCATCCCGCGCTCGAGAGCTTCAATCGCGCGGTGGCTGACGCCTATATCGCGGCCGTGCGCAAGCTCGGGCACGAAGTCGTCTTGCGCGACCTCTATGCCATGGACTTTGATCCGGTGCTCAAGGCGAACGAGCGCCCCACGTTCGAGGGCTTCGAGATCAGCAAGGATGTCGAGCAGGAGATCAGCCAGATCCAGGATTGCGCCGTTTTCGTTCTCGTCTACCCGATCTGGTTTGGCACCCCGCCCGCGATGCTCAAGGGTTATGTCGAACGCGTGCTGGGATCCGGCACCAATCCCAGGGATGTAGAAGAACGATCGGGCAAGACGTTCCTGGCCGGCAAGCGGCTCGTGAGTTTCACGACCTCTGCGACCAGCGAACCGTGGCTGAACGAGCAGGGCCAATGGCTATCGCTGCGGTATATCTTCGATCATTATCTGACCCATGCCTTTGGCATGCTGCCGGACGACCATGTTCATTTCGCTAACGTCACGACCGGGATGCCGAAGCTTTGGGCCGAGCGGCACCTCTACCAGGTGGAAGAGCAGGCACGTAAGACCTGCGCCAACCTCATCGTCGACAAGCGCTCCGCGACGGCTAAGGCGATCGCAAAGACGGCGCCGGCGGCGGCATAGTCCGCGCGGCCCGGCAGTCGTCGGCTGCACGCGCGGTCTCCCCTCACGGCTATGCGACGAGAGGGTGGCTGTCGCGCCTGACGATGATGTGTGGACGCGATGTATTTGGCCGAGAGCGACCAAGTTCTTGCTGACGGCGGAGGCTGTGAGCGTGACGCCGATCAGTCGGGGTCGATTGTCTTGCTGGCTATGAATTCACTGCTATCGGCGCCGAGCAGGCTCAGTCTGAAACCCATGTCACGTTCCAGGCCGAGGGCCCCAGCGTTGTCGGGCGCTTCGATCGACACGATCTCCCGGTAGCCGTGGCCCTGGGCGAATTGGATGAGATGCTCGAGCAGGGTCCAGGACACGCCTTGATGTTTCCACTCTGGTCGCGTCGTCAGCGCCACCTCGGCTTTGCGTGTGTCCGGGTCGCCCGCCACCGTTCCGATCGCGACGACCAGATTGCCACGAAGCGCGAGGAAGGTGATCTTGCGTGGGATGTCGACGACACAGAGGTCGTCCATACGTGCGTCATCGACGCGGCGGATCGTGGTGAGAAACCGAAAGCGCAAATCGTCGGCGCTGACATGCTTGAAGAAATCTTCAAGCAGGAGCTTGTCGCTGGCATCCGCGGGCCGAACGGTCAGTGCCAGCCCTGAACGGGTGTACACTTCCGCCGCCAATTGCACCGATCGATCGGTAATATGCGTCGATGTCATGACCGCCTCCAGAGTGAAAGCCATCATGGGCCCAGCGGCAGCAGCAGTGGATACGTATATTCCCGCATATTGGCCGTTTCCGCTCTACCATAGGGCTCTGGGCGAAGGAGCTTTTTCCAATGCGCGTAGGCACATCCGTCCGAATGCCAGCGATGCGCAATGCTCTGGGCGGTTCGTTGTTTCTCTCGATTCCGTGTTCGCAGCCCGCTTTTTCGCAGCATGGTTGAGCCTATCTGTTCGAAACGAGCGCCCCTGGCTACAATGCACGCGGGGATGAAGGCGGGCTCCCGGAGATGAGAATGGCCGCAGGCGCGCCTCGCGAAGGTGATCGAAATTCCGGTGCGGCGGGCCCGCTAGGAGACGAGCTCAACCTGCTGATCGACGGCGCGATCGGCTATGCGATCTACATGCTCGATCCTTCAGGGCATGTGACGATCTGGAACAAAGGCGCCGAGCGTCTCAAGGGATGGACGGAAGCCGAAGTCCTCGGGCAACACACCTCGCTTTTCTATCCGCACGATCAGATCGAGCAGGGAAAGCCCGACGATGATCTTGCCATCGCGCGCGAGCTGGGACGGCTGGAAGAGGAGGCCTGGCGGCTTCGCAAAGACGGCTCCGAGTTCCTCGCGCATATCACGATCACAGCGCTCTATGACGAGGCGCGTGAGCTGCGCGGCTTCGGGAAGGTGATACGCGACGTCACGGAGCAGCGCGCGGTCGAACGCGCGCTCGAGGCGAGCGCTGCGCACCTCCAGTCGATCCTGTCCACCGTTCCGGACGCGATGGTGGTGATCGACGCGCGCGGCCGCATATTGTCGTTCAGCAAGGCGGCGGAGCAGCTCTTCGGGCTGAACGAGGCGGAGGTCGTGGGGCTGAATGTCAGTATCCTGATGCCCCAGCCGGATCGCGGCGCTCATGATGGCTATCTGCATCACTATCTCGCCACCGGCGAGCGGCGCATCATCGGCAAGGGTCGCACGGTAACGGGCCGCCGTAAGGATGGTTCGACCTTTCCGATGGATCTGTTCGTCGGGGAGGCGGGCACGAACGGCGAGCATGTTTTTACCGGCTTCATCCGTGACCTGACCGAAAAACAGGCGATCGAGCGACGCGTCGACGAATTGCGCTCGGACCTGGTGCACGCCGCGCGGGTGAGCGCCATGGGTACGATGGCGTCAACACTCGCGCATGAGCTCAACCAGCCGATCACGGCGGTCGCGAACTACATGGAGGCGATCCGCGATCTGCTCGCCGTTCCCAAGCCCGATGATCTGCCCATGATCCGGGAGGCGCTGGATGATGCCGCGCACGAGGCGATCCGGGCGGGGCAGATCGTGCGCCGGCTGCGTGAATTCGTGGCCCGCGGCGACACGGAGAAAACCGTCGAGGATTTGCCGCGCCTGATCGAGGAGGCGGCCCAGCTCGCGCTGATGGGTGCGCGCGAGAAGGGCGTGAGCGTACGCTTCGATCTCGATCCGGCCGCATCGCCGGTGCTCGTCGACGCGATCCAGACGCAGCAGGTGCTGATCAATCTGATGCGCAACGCGGTCGAAGCGATGACCAATGTGGAGGTTCGCAATCTTGTGGTCAGCACGTGTGGCGACGAGGCAGGTTTCGTGCGGGTAAGCATTGCCGACAGCGGTCCAGGCGTTTCGCCCGAGGTGGCCGGGGGGTTGTTTCGCGCCTTCAATACCACGAAAGTGAAGGGCATGGGCCTCGGGCTTTCCATCTGCAGGACGATCGTCGAAGCCAATGGCGGGCGGATCTGGATGGAGCCCCGCGAAGACGGCGGCGCGATCTTCCACTTCACGCTCGTCAAGGTCGAAAAGGACGGGGGCGATGTCTGACAGGCGCATGATCCACATCGTCGACGATGAGGAAGCCATTCGACGATCCGCAAGCTTCATGCTCAAGACCTCAGGCTTCGAGGTTCGCACATGGGCGTCGGGCGTTGCCCTGCTTAAGGAAGCCCGCGCGATCGAGCCGGGCTGCATCCTCCTCGACGTGCGCATGCCCGATATGGACGGGCTTGAGGTCCAGCAGGCGCTGACCGACGCCGGGATCGCAATGCCGGTGATCGTGCTCACTGGCCATGGCGACATCACGATCGCAGTGCGGGCGATGAAAGCCGGAGCCATCGATTTCCTGGAAAAGCCCTTCGAGAAGGCCCGGCTGCTCGATGCGATCGCGGCAGGGTTTGCCCAGCTTCACGACAAAGCGGGGCGCGCCGCACGCGCGCATGACGCCTCCACCGCGATCGCGCGGCTCACCGATCGCGAACGCGACGTACTCGAAGGATTGGCAGACGGCCTGCCCAACAAGACGATCGCCTTCGACCTCGGCATCAGCCCGCGCACCGTCGAGGTGCATCGCGCCAACCTGATGAGCAAGCTTGAGGTGCGCAGTCTTTCCGACGCGCTGCGGCTTGCTTTCGCTGCAGGTGTGGGCCGCGCCGACAAGTGAGTATCAATACGTAAAGACGTTGGTCCGTTGGGGCGCCATGTCGGGATGCAGGTTTGAGAAGAACGAGCATGGCCCCTTTCGACAGTGCGTCCCAGAAACCCGTTGTCCTCCTCGTCGAGGACGATCCCGCCGTCCGGCGCTCGCTTCAGCTTATCCTCCACGGAGGCGGCTTTCTCGTGCGTAGTTACGGAACGGTGGCCGCGTCGCTCGCCGATCCCAATATCGACTCCATGCAGGGCATGATCGCGGATTATCGCTTGCCTGACGGAGACGGGGTCAGCCTGTTGCGCGCCCTTAAAGCGGCAGGATTCCGCGGCCATGCTATCCTGATTACCGCATTTGCCAGCCCGGAGCTTGAGGCACGGGCGCGCACTGCCGGCTTCGCGCGCATGCTTGAGAAGCCGCTCGCAGACCGCATGTTGCGCGAAACGATGTCGATCCTGCTGAACTAAGGGCGATCGCGCTTGTAGATGTCGGGATAAGACGTGACCTGCCCGTCATCCGTTGCCTCGGCGGTCATATAAACGACGTAGACAGGCATCGGTGCAGGCAGGCGCAACGTCCGCGACACGCCTGTTGCGAGCAGCAGGTCGACCGTCTGCTCCTGGTCCGGGCCAAGCACGCTCACCGCGAGGCTATGCGGATCCTGGGTCCGGATGCATCCGTGCGAGAAGGCCCGGCGCTGGTTCGCGAACAGGTCTTTCGACGGCGTGTCGTGGATATAGACGTTGTAGGGATTGGGCATCTCGAGCTTGATCTGCCCCAGCGCATTGTCCGGCCCCGGTCGCTGGCGCACAACCAGCTTTCCTTTGGCATCCCGAGAGGCGACATAGCCACGGCGCGCGGCTTCCTTCGGGTTGGTGGTGACCAACTTGCCGATGCTCTCGTCCACGATCGAGCAGGGGACATTCCACCACGGGTTGATCGTTACGCCGGTGACCTTGGCCTGGAAGGTCGGGGTCTGGCTGCCGGGCTTGCCGACGATGATGCGATGGCTGGCGACGATCGTCCCGTTCTCGACAAGGTCGAGGCGAAACGCCGGCACGTTGACCCACAAATAGCGGGTGCCGAGGTCGCGCGGCAGCGCGCGCAGACGGTCGAGATTGATCGCGATCCTGGCACAATCGGGTGCCGCTTTGCAGGCGGTGAGCGACTGTCGAAGACTTCGATAGCGCGTGGTATTGGGGAGCAATTGCGTGAAGTCGGCGCGCAAGCTGTGCCGCGCGAGAGAGGCGTCGAGCCATGCGCGATAATCGAGCGGTGCGCGCACGATGTGCCAACTCTTGTCGTCACGGATCCGTGACGATCCTTCGAAATAGTCGCGTGCGAGCTTCAGCGCGATGATGTCGGCCAAGACATCGGTCACATCGCCCGGCGAGAGTTGCAGGGCGGCATCGGCGTCATAATCGGTCAAGCCCTCCGCAGGTGCGCCGGACACGACATCATGCAGAGCGGAGAGGTCACCGGTGCTCCACCGCGCCGCGCTGACGCCGGATGCGAGCAAAGCGGCTAGCGCCGCAGCGAGGACGTGGCTTCGACCGGATGCCATGTCAGTGTGCCAGGAAGACCGGGACCGGGCTCTTGGTGAGCATGGCCCGCGAGCAGCCACCGAAGATCGCCTCGGTGGCCCGGGTGTGGCTGTAGGCGCCCATCACCACGTAATCGGCTTTCTGCACCGATACGCCGACCATCAGAATGTCGCAGGTCGGATGGATCAGCGCGAAGTCGCGGCAAAGCCGCGCCTGGATGTCATATTCCGCGAGATAGGCGACCGCTTCCTCCCCAGGTGTCTCCACCGATCCGTCGTCGATTTCCAGGACCACCACCGAACTTGCGAGCTTGAGCAACGGAAGCGCGGCGTGCAGCGCCGCGGCGCATCGTGCCGAGCCGTCCCATGCGACGAGCGCTCGCCCGTTCGCGGGAAATCCTTTGGCATTGTCTGGCACGGCCATGATCGGCTTGCCGGTCTTGATGATCACTTCCGCGGTCGTGTCGCGCATGTTCGGGTAAGGGAAGCTGTCGAGCTTGCGGTTGAGCACGATCAGATCGGCGAATTCCGCCGCGTCCCGGATACAGCCCGCGAGCGAACCGGTTGCATCGGACCAGCTCCAGTGCACGTTTTCCTGCGCGAGACGCTGCTCGAGCTTGAGCTTGTTGGACGATTCCCGCGCACATTCTTCCTTAAGCAGCAGCACCTGGCCGATCGCGCCATAAGGGACATCGACCGCCGGCATCATCGAAACGTCCAGGCATTGCAGATGGCCGCCAAGCGCCCGGGTGAGATCGAGCGCGGTCAGCAAACGCGCCTCCTGGCCAGCATCGTCGTGCACGAGCAGCAGAATATTCTTCACCCGAACCTCCTCTTACTTGCCCGCGAGGCTAGGTCGGCGCGCGTACGCCCGGGATTGGGATTTATACGTATCCCCCGTCGCTTGTTCCGGTAGGTAAGTCCCGGCCACGGGAGAACGGCGATGGGCATTGTTTCGGGAGACGCGACGGACGGCCGCTGGCGATCGGGTCATGCCCTGCGGCGGGCTCTCTCCGCGATCCTCGGCGATCTTGGCCCGGGGCTTGTGACAGGCGCGGCTGACGACGACCCGAGCGGAATTGCGACCTATGCCCAAGCCGGGGCGCAAAGCGGGATGGGGCTGTTGTGGACGCTCGCGCTGACCTATCCGCTGATGTCCGTGGTCCAGCTCATCAGCGCCGAGATCGGGCGCGTCACGGGCCGCGGCCTCACGACCAATATGCGCCGTATCTTTCCGACTGAGCTGGTGATGGCCTGCGTCGGCCTTTTGTTCATCGCGAATACGATCAATATCGGCGCCGATCTCGCCGCGATGGGAAGCGCCGCCGCGCTTGTGACCGGGCTGCCGGGTCATTGGCTCACGATCGGATTCGCGCTCGGCTCGCTGCTCCTGCAGGTCTTCGTGCCCTATCATTCCTATGCGCGTTTGCTGAAATGGCTCACGCTGACCCTGCTGAGCTATGTCGCGCTGCTATTCACCGTCACGCTCGATTGGCGACAAATCGCCGCCGGGCTGGCCATTCCGCGCATCGACGGTCGGAGCGCTCTGGTGACGGTCGTCGCCATCTTCGGTACGACGATCAGCCCCTACCTCTTCTTCTGGCAGAGCTCGCAGGAAGTCGAAGAGATTGCCGACCACGATGGCGAAAAGTCGCTGCGCGACGGACAGGAGGCGGCGGCAAGCGAGCTTAAGCGGATGCGCGTCGACACCTGGCTGGGCATGGCTTTGTCCAACATTGTCGGCATCGCGATCATGATCGGAACCGCGGCGACCCTGCACCGTGCCGGAAAGACCTCGATCCAGACCGCCGCCGATGCTGCAGCAGCACTCGAGCCGATTGCGGGCCGTTTCTCGTCATTGCTGTTCAGCCTCGGCGTGGTCGGCACGGGATTGCTCGCCGTCCCCATCCTCGCCGGCTCCGCCGCCTACGCCGTCTCCGAACTGCGCGGCTGGCGCGGCAGCCTCGGCAGTAGTTTCCGAGAGGCGGAGGGTTTCTACGCGATCGTGGTTGCAGCCACCTTGTTCGGCATTGCGATCGACTGGTCGCCACTCGACCCGATCCGTGCTTTGTTCTGGTCGGCCGTCATCAACGGGATCGTGGCCGTACCGCTGCTCGCTGCCATCATGGTTCTCTCTGGCAATGCGAAGCTCATGGGACCGTTCCGGATCGGCGGTTCGATGAGGCTGGCGGGTTGGGCTACGACCGTCCTGATGGCAGCTGCCGCCGGCGCAATGCTGCTGCTTTGAAGTCTGACCCGCTTGCGGGACATTACGTATCGCGGTTCCCCTCCACAGCGCAGAAGATAACGGTGAAATGGAGGCGGTGATGGCACATGAGACACAGGGGGCGCGACGCCGAAGCGACCGACCAACGGAGGCGATCACGCGCGATGGCGTGCATCTTCGCATCCGCCTGGCGAAGCCAGCCGACATCGGCCAGCTGGCGGACATTTACAGCCATCTTACCGAGCAGGAGATGCGCTTCCGGTTCAAGGGGCCGGCGACCAAGCTCAGCCTGGAAGAAATCGGCGATCTCGTGAACCCGGCTTGCGGCATGACCTCCTATCTTGCCTTCAGCGAGGATCTGGCGGTGGCTTGTGCGACGCTCATGCACGATCCCGGTCGCAATGCGGCGGAGGTCATTCTGTCGGTCCGTCCGGACTGGAAAGGCCGAGGTGTGAGCTGGACACTGTTGCACGATGTGATCGCGCGCGCCGAGGCGGCCGGATTGAAGCGTATTTCGTCGACAGAGCTGGGCGAGGACCGCGACGCGATCAATCTTCAGCGCGAGATGGGGTTCGTCGCGCGGTTGAAGTCCGCGGATCCGGTGTCGGTCTCGATGGAGAAGACGCTCGACGGAAACGGCTCGCCCCCCTTGCCGGCCAATTGGCAGCAGGAATGAGCCGGACCAATGCGACGATCCGGTTCGAGCATGTCGCGAGAGTCTTTTCCTTAGGGATGGCCACCGTCAGGACGCCGTCTGCTATGCGGGGCTAGATTCTGGTAGGGTCGGCGCCGGCAGGCACGGGGCGAAAGCTGCATTTGCGGCGCTTCGCTATCCGTACGGAATGTTCCTTAGCCTTCCCAACAGGCGGAGCGGGCATCCGGGAATCTACGCAAGGCCGACGGGGCGGGCTCCGTTTATACGTCACCTCGAAGGAGAGGTGCGATGGCTGGCAGGATGCGCGCGGCGATCTTCGTCGAACCCGGCAAGATCGTGCTCGGCGAGAAGCCGATCCCCGATGTCGGACCGCTCGATGCACTGATCCGGATCACCACCACCACGATCTGCGGTACCGACATTCATATCCTTAAAGGCGAATACCCGGTCGCCAGCGGCCTCACGATCGGTCACGAGCCGGTCGGCGTGATCGAGAAGCTCGGCTCGGCGGTCCGTGGCTACAGCGAGGGCCAGCGCGTGATCGCCGGGGCGATCACGCCGTCGGGCTGGTCCAACGCGTCGCTCGATGGTTGCCATTCGCAATGTGGCGCGGGCACGGCGCATGGATGGAAGGCAATCGGCGGCTGGCGGTTCGGCAACACGATCGATGGTGCCCAGGCCGATTATCTGCTCGTGCCGGATGCGATGGCCAACCTGGCACCGATCCCCGAGGGGCTGACCGACGAGCAGGTGCTGATGTGCCCGGACATCATGTCGACCGGGTTCGGCGGCGCCGAGTCGGGACGGATCAGGATCGGGGACACGGTCGCCATCTTCGCGCAGGGCCCGATCGGCCTGTGCGCGACAGCCGGGGCGCGGCTGATGGGGGCAGCCGAAATCATTGCGGTCGAGTCGGTCCCGTCGCGCGTCGCGATCTCCCGCAAGCTCGGGGCGGATCACGTGATCGATTTCTCGAAGGAAGATCCGGTCGGAGCGATCATGCGCATCACGAAGGGCCGGGGGGTCGATGTTGCGATCGAGGCGCTTGGCCGCCAGCAGACGTTCGAATGGGCGCTGCGGTCACTGCGTCCAGGCGGCACCTTGTCGTCGCTCGGCGTCTATTCGGAGGACCTGCGCATTCCACTCGATGCCTTTGCGGCCGGGCTCGGCGACCACCGGATCGTGACCACGCTCTGTCCCGGCGGGAAGGAGCGGATGCGCCGATTGATGGCGATGGTCGCGAGTGAACGAGTTGATACCGCCGCGCTGGTAACGCATCATTTTGGACTGGACGACATCGTCAGCGCCTATGATCTATTCGGCCACCAGCGAGATGGCGTGCTGAAGGTCTCGATCAAACCTTGAGAGTGATTACATGCGGGGAACCGACGGTGTGCAGCTGGCAGGAACTCTGCTAAGCCATTGAAACGGAGCCCATGACAGGCGGCCATGTACCGTGCGCTCGGGCCGGATGAAACGGCGACATTGCGTACGAAGAGCGCGCAATAATTAATCTACTATAACACTTTGCGTTTTTCGCTTTCCCCTCGGCAACTTCAACCTGTCTGTACGGTTAACGCCCCGCCCGCACCCGCAGGCTAGACTGTATCAGTAAAGGGGTTTCCCGATGGCTATCATCAAGCGAGCGTTTGCGTCCGCAACTATTTGCGCGATTGCATTTTCTTCTGCAGCGAATGCCGATCCCCATATCGTAAATGTAGGACAGTCCTACATGAATAGCCCGATCTCGTTCACGCTTGGCGACAGCACCTTCACGTTCAGCGCAACCGGTGACTGGTTCAACCCGACTGCCGTGGAGTCCGCCGGCACCGGCGAGTTCAACACGATCTTCGGCCAGCCCACGAGCTACTTTGTCGATCGGGGCACCGTGACGTTCGGCGCTAGCGACCAGTATGCTGCTTTTTCGTCGCCGACGACGATCAGCTACTCGAACGGCAACAACTTCATTGGGCTGCGCGCCACCGACGGGACCAACGTCTACTACGGTTTCGCGTACACCACCGACAACATGCTCAATAGCTACGGTTTCGAGACGACGCCGGGCGCCACCATCACGGCGACAGTGGCCAGCGCGCCAGCCGGCGCGGTCCCCGAACCGGCCAG